>Ga0210123_1001265_pt1 | contig 13240 bp, 9 predicted proteins | sample Muzzi_PWB_D2_FD_185535 | JGI IMG/M metagenome (GOLD analysis project Ga0210123, IMG submission 185535) | Wetland microbial communities from San Francisco Bay, California, USA, that impact long-term carbon sequestration - Muzzi_PWB_D2 (SPAdes) | ecosystem: Environmental > Aquatic > Marine >... | reverse complement strand
TACCCGCCGACAGGGCCAGCGCACAGCTCGCCGCGAGCAGCCTGACGTGTCCCGGCAAGGCATGGCCCCACCACAGTCCGATCGCGAACAGGGCCACGAGATGGTCCAGCCCGCTCAGCGGATGCAGGATCCCCGCCGCCAGACCGGCCCCCGTGCCTGCCAGTACATGGGCCTGGGCCGGCAGCGCCGGCAGCAGCAGCATCGGAAGTATTCCGGTGACAGTTCGTTTCAACATCGGCATATCCTCCACATTCAGCGTGTTTTCACCGTGGTCAGTTCGGTCCCGTCGGGGGACATGATGTGGGTGGAACAGGCCAGGCAGGGATCGAAACTGTGTACCGTGCGCAGGATTTCCACCGGCCATTCCGGCTTGGCCATCGGCGTGTTCATCAGTGCCGCCTCATAGGCTCCGATCTGCCCGCCGGGATCGCGCGGTGATGCGTTCCAGGTCGTCGGCACCACGCACTGGTACGATGCAATCTTGGTGTTCTCGATCTTGACCCAGTGTCCGAGCGCGCCGCGGGGGGCCTCCATGTAGCCGACGCCCTGCGCCTGTGCGGGCCAGGTCTCCGGCTCCCACTTCTCGATATTGGCGGTATCCAGATTGCGGTTCTTGATGTTGGTGAGCAGACCATCATAGAAATACTTCATCTTGTGGACCGCCCACTGCGCCTCCAGTCCGCGTGCGGCGGTACGCCCCAGCGTCGAGAATATAGCTTCCAGCGGCAGTTCCAGGTCTGACAACAACCGGTCGACGGGCTCCTTGAACTCGGGCTCGCCCTTCGCGTAGGCGATGATATAGCGCGCCAGCGGTCCCACCTCCATGGGATGTCCGCGCCAGCGCGGTGCCTTGATCCAGGAGTATTTCGCGCTTTCATCCAGCTGTTGGATATCGGTCTTGCTGCCCTTGGTGCCGGCGCCCAGCGCAAACTTCGCCTCGGTCACCCCGTCGAACGGATGCAGTCCTTTCGACTCGTCGTCGTAGCTGTACCACGAATGGGTAACGAATTCCTGAATCTGCTCAGGATCGCGCACATCGACCTCGAGCACCTCGTTGAGGTTGCCGTTGATGATGGCGCCGCGCGGGATCAGGATGCTGCTGTCCGAGAAATCGTTGGCACGATCCGGGAAATCACCGTAGGACAGAACGTTCTGGCTGGACAGCCCCCCGCCGATCTTTGCCCAGTCCTTGTAGAACGAGGCGATCGCGACGAGGTCCGGCAGGTAGACCTTGTCGATGAAGTCGATGCTCTGGCCGATGATGCTGGACACCATGTTGAGCCGCTCGAGGTTGATCGCCCCGACGGCACCGACGTCGTCGACATTGATGGGCGCCGGCACCCCGCCGACCAGCCAGTTCGGGTGCGGATTCTTGCCGCCGAAGATCGTCTGGATCTTCACCAGCTCCTTCTGGAAATCGAGCGCCTCCAGGTAATGCGCCACCGCCATCAGATTCGCCTCCGGCGGCAGTTTGTAGGCCGGATGACCCCAGTAGCCGTTGCGGAACGGCCCCAGCTGCCCCGACTCGACGAATCGTTTCAGCCGGGTCTGCAGATCACGGTAATACCCCGGCGAGGACAGCGGCCAGCTGGATATCTTCTGGGCCAGCTCCGAGGTGGCCTTCGGATCGGCGCTCAACGCGCTGACGACATCGACCCAGTCGAGCGCGTGCAGATGATAAAAATGCACCAGATGATCCTGCACATGCAGCACACAGTGCATGATATTGCGGATCAGATTGGCGTTGTCCGGGATCTTGATGTCCAGGGCGTCTTCCACCGCGCGTACCGAGGCCAGTGCGTGCGTGCCTGTGCAGACACCGCATATGCGTTCGGTAAACGCCCAGGCGTCGCGCGGGTCGCGGCCTTTGAGGATGACCTCGATGCCGCGCCACATGGTACCGCTCGAGACCGCATTACGGATCACGTCGTCGTCGTCCAGATTGACCTCGATCCGAAGGTGGCCCTCGATGCGCGTAACGGGATCGACGACCAGGCGGCGGCCCGTGTCGTCAAGCCGGAAACCTTGTGTTTCATGCACAGTCATGATGCTTACTCCCCTTCGGTGGATTTACCGGTTTTCTGGGATATCCGCTTCAGCACGCTGGCGGCGGCATGGGCGGCGACGGCGGCGCCCACCACGGTGGCGGCGGCGGCGCCCACCTTGTCGGCATTGGCCTCGATTCCAAACTGCTTGATGTCGGTGACGCGGTTATAGAAGCTGCCCTTGTCCCAGAAACCGTCCTCGGAGCAGCCGAGGCAGCCATGTCCGGACTGGATCGGGAACGACACGCCCTCGTTCCAGCGCACGGTGGAACAGGCGTTGTACGTGGTGGGTCCCTTGCAACCGACCTTGTACAGGCAGTAACCCTTGCGCGCGTTGTCGTCGTCGAAATGCTCCACGAACTGGCCGGCGTCGAAGTGGGGCCGACGGTAGCACTTGTCGTGGATGCGCTGGCCGTAAAACGCCTTGGGACGGCCCTGGCGGTCCATCTCGGGCAGTTCTTCGAAGGTGACGATGTAGCTCACCACCGCCGCCATGACCTCGGCGATCGGTGGACAGCCCGGCACCTTGATGATCGGCTTGTCGGTGATCACCTTGTGCACGGGGGTGGCGCGGGTGGGATTCGGCTTGGCCGCCTGCACGCATCCCCACGAGGCGCACGACCCCCAGGAGATGATCGCCTTGGCATCCGCCGAGACCCACTTCAGCTTCTCCAGAAAGGGCTTGCCCCCGGAAAAGCAATACATGCCATCCTCATTGAGCGGGGGATTCCCCTCGACCGCCACGATGTAGTTGCCGCGGTGTTTCGCCACGATCTCCTCGAGGATTTCCTCGGCCTGGCGACCCGCCGCCGCCATCAGGGTGTCGTCGTAGTCGAGCGAGATCAGGCTCAGCACGGCATCCTTGGCCAGCGGGTGCGCGGAACGGATGAAGGACTCCGAGCAGCAGGTACATTCAAGTCCGTGCAGCCACAATACCGGGGCGCGGGGTTTCGTCTCCAGGGCATGCGCGAAGCGTCCGACGAACTGCGGGCCCAGCCCGAGGGCGGTCGTCATCAGGGTGCAGAATTTGAGAAAACTGCGGCGCGTAATCCCCTGGCGATGCATGACATCGTAAAAGGTTTCGATCATGTCCCGAGTCCTCCGGTATGAAATGGCGGATGCATTTTTCGTGACGTGTGCGGCGCATCCTGCACAGTAATGATGCAATGCCTATGCCACTCATGGAGGTCTTTCGTTATCAGCCAGTTAGAGCAAGGACATGACAACAGGCAGGAAACACACCGGAAACGGACATGAAGCGAAGCGTCACCAGGTGGAAAGACGACTGCCACCCGGAGCGCGGCCGTGCGGCCGGCTTCCCGCCGGCCTGTCCGACGGGTCAGCCGCGCGCGCGACAGCCGTGGGTCTGCCAGCGGTTGCGCGCCGGGCCCCTTGAAAAGTATTCCGCTCCCTACCTGGTCGACGTCGTGCTACCCCGCTATGCTCGAGACAGACACCCCTAGCGTGAGAACACTACGTGAAACACCCCACAACCCTGGCAGTATTCCCGGCGGTGCTGGCGGACACCTTCGCCCTGTGCATCCTGGCCTCTCCGGCTGCCTGCGCCGGCGATATCGGAGCTGAAGATCTGGCGGCCGCGTTCGCGGCAGCCGGCTTCGAACAGGATGCCGACGGCAGATATGTACGCTGCAGGGAAGACCCGCCGACCCGCTCCTACATGCCCGGCCGGGCCGAGGTCACCGACCTGAACGGCGACGGCCAGCCCGAGATATGGATCACCGAGGGCAGCGTCTTCTGCTACGGCAATACCGGCACCGCCTTCGTGTTGCTCACCCGTGACGGCGACGGCTGGCGCAAGCTGCTGGACGAGGTTGGCATGCAGGTCGTACATGAAACCGGCCGCGACGGATGGCCGGATATCGAGGTGGGCGGCCCGGGTTTCGGCCAGTTCCCGGTCTATCGCTGGGATGGGCAAGGTTACGCAAAGGTACGTTGAGGTAACAGGCATGACACGCGGGCTGCAACAGCCGACGTGGTCTGCAGCCCCGTGATGCCCAGAGTCGCAATGTTCAGGGAGGCACGGTGCCGTGAAGTAAAGGGATGAGCAAAACGCCCTCCCGGCGGTGTCGTCAATCGCTTGCCGGCTTCACCCCCTGCACCGAATCGGCCAAGAGAAACGCCTCGATCTCCCACAAGCGGCCGTTTTTAGCGGATGATGGGTCGTGAAGGAATCGAACCTCCGCCCCCTGCAACCACTATCAACCACATTCTTAATCAATTTGGGTACCGGACGCTCATCGCGCATTCCGCTTTTTGGCTTTGTTGATTCCGCTGCCGCGCCGGATCCGTAAAGACGTCTCGCACGTGCCTGCAACCGTCGATGCCGAAGGTGCCAGTCGATGGACAGTGACCGGCCGATGCCCCGATCACCGGCGCCTTGCCGATCGGTGGTTCACAACTTATTGATAAATATGTACGATTCATATAGCCGGGCTATGATTCATCGACAATCACTGCGGCCCCACATATCTTTACCAGAACTACAGCACGTCCATGAATAAACGCAGTGCACTGAGCGGTTGAGAGCGACAGGACATGAAGTCTATCCATCACTGGATGAAACATTGCGTCCCTGCTCGGCAACTGCTCCTGCGTTGCTCCCGGCTCTGGCGTCGTGCTTCGCTCTTCCGGGTACATCCATGGACTCGTACCGCCGACATGGCCCAGGCCAGTCTCTCGACCGCCTCGCGGCCTCACCGCCTCCCTGTCGGCGTCCCGGAGGGAGAGGGCGTATGTGGGACAGCAGAGAGTGACGACCGTAATCCGAATGCTGGATCAGGACTGATCCAGTACGGGTTAACAGACGCTGCAGTCTGCCGCGATGCAATGCAACGGCTGGGTCGTCAGCGCCATGTTTGCTTCCGCTTCAACACGATTCCGGTGACTATACTTATGGAAACTTTGAATAATTCGTTTTCCGTCATTCCGTCGCAGGCCGGAATCCGGTAACGGCTTGAATCTTAACATCCGGATTCCGGGTCGACGCTGTGCTTCGCCCGGAATGACGAATACACCAGAGCATCCTTCACAATAGGGTGAACGCCTGTTCTGCCGCGATAAACAGGGAAGAAGAAACGCGCATGCGCCTGACCGTTCTCAAGCAGCCCCGGTTCTATGTCCCCCTCGGCCTCGTCGTCATCCTTGCCGCCGCCTCCGCGGTCGTCTTTAACCCCGCCTTCCAGAAAAAGCTGCTGCTCGACCATGTCGGGCCGCGGGTGGACTCGCTGCAGATCGGGTCCGTCCATCTCACCCCCTGGTCACTGGACCTGCACGGGATCGCCGTCGGCTACCGCGGCGGTCGCTTTCAGCTTGAACACGGCTCGATCCGGTTCTGCCTGGCTTCCCTGCTGTGGTTGAATCTCGACATCGAGTCGATCGCGCTCGAGGACGTCCAGGTTGATCTGCAGGAATTCAGACCCCCGCACACGCAACAAGGCACGCAACAGTCGCCGGATCAAACCGGCCCGTTCCCCGGCGTGCTGGCCGCGCTGGAACACGGACTCAGTTACACCGTGCAGCGATTGAAGGCCGATGCCGAGGTCCGGTTGCCCGGTCAGCAGTCGTTGCAGGCAGACGTCACCGGCAGCGGCATACGGCCCGGGGGGACGGGCGGTGTCTACCTGGCGCTGCGTTTCAACACGGGCAAGGAGGACGATCACATCGATCTCGACAGCAGCGTTTATCTCAAACAACGCACCCGGGGCCGGTTTGCGGCACTGGATGGCAGGCTCGCCATCCAGGCGGCGCTGGCGGCCCTGCCGAATGTGGAGCACGCGGATGTGATCCTTGCCGTCACCCCCGCACCGGTCCGGGAAGACGCGCCTGCAGTGACAGCGGACGCCGGCGGACAAGCCCGGCACCTGCCCGAGCGGCTGCGGCTGACGCTGCGGCAGAACGACAGCACAGGGGAAAACCGCTCCACACTGGAGCTGCAAGGCACCTATGACGGCAACAACGGCGGGTTCGACGGTGGCTACCGGGTAACGGCCAACGAGCGGCTGGTGCAACCCTATGCCGGCGACAACCGCATCCCCCCCGCGGAAGAAGTGCTGAACGGCGAACTCAACTTCAATCTGGCCGATCTGACCGGCGACATGACGGTCATCGGCGACATGACGATCAGGGAACTCAGGGAAACGCAGGCCAACGCGCGGCTCCCCGAGCGGTTGCGGCTGAAAAACAACTTTCGCCTGTCACTGCTGCCCGGCATGCAGCTCCGGGTGGAGACACTGGACTCCGGCTTGACCGACGAGACCGAACGCACATCACTGACCACAAAGCTGCCCGCCGAACTGAAAGTTCCGCTGCGCAACATCGACGGCTTCCTGCATCAGGAAAACACCCTGCTCGAGTTCGAACTCCCTGTGGTACCGCTGACCTGGTTCGACGTCTTCCTGCCCGATCAGGACATCACCGCCGGCACCCTGACCGGTGCGTTCGCCATCACGACCGATAGCGAATCCGCGATCCATCTCAAGCCGCTCAAACCGCTCACGATCGCCGGGCTGTGCATCACCCAGGGCGATGGCACGCAGTACCGGGACCTGAACCTGTCCGCCCTGCCGGGCGCCACCTATAGCGGCGAGGCGCTGCGCGTGTCACTGGACAAGCTGGCCGTGGATGCCGGCAAGGGAACCCTCGCCACGGCCAGCGTTTCAGCCAAAATTCCCCTGTCCGCCGACCGGGCTGGCACGGTCGACGCAAAGGCCGATGTCGACCTGGACATGCGCCACCTCGCCAGCTTTCTCGCCGGGAAGACGGTCCGTGACCGGAACCTGCCCCGGCACATGGCCGTAGCGATGCAGACGCGGCTGCGCCAACAGACCGGCCGCATGGTCATCAGTCAGCTCGACGCAACCGTGACCCGGGACGGCGACAGGCGGCTGCTTAACCTGCAGCTGCAGCAGCCACTGATCGTCGAGAAGGACGCGAACGGCACAAGACTCCGGAATGACAGCGGCAAACTGGCAACGCTTGCGGTCAGCGACATCCGGCTGGGGTGGTTTTCCGGCCTCGTGCCGGGAACCACCCTGCAAGGTTCGCTGCACCGGGCAAACCTCCTGCTCACCGCCGAGGCAGCCGGCAGCGCCAGCCTGACTGCGTCGGGCCCGCTGCGCATCGATAACGTCAGCGTCACCGGCAGAAACGGCGCGCTGCTCGAGCAGCTCGGTGTCAGCCTCCGGCCCACGCTGCGCCTGAGCGCGGATGGCACCACGATCACCTACCGTGATCTCGCCGTCACCGGCGATAAAACCCGTCTGGTGTCGGGTCACGGCCGCATCACGCTGCCGGGCGCGGAGAAACAACCGCTGCAGGCCGACGGCCGCCTGGAGGCGGACCTGCAGGCCCTGTCCCGGCAGCCGCTCCTGGCCCGGGCGTTGCAGGCGTCGATCACCGCCCCGGTGCGGCTGGAGGCGGATTACCGGCTCTCGCAGGGCAGCAGCAGCATCGACATCCGCCGTCTGTCGGCCCGGGTGTTCTACGGCGACCCGGAGCCCCGTGTTTCGTTTCAGGCGGATTCCAGGGTCCGTGTACGCACCAGCCTGGGCCGCAGACAATCCGAGCTGGGCCGCGCACGCGGCAAGGTCACCCTCACGATCGCCAACCTGACGCCCGAGCCGTTCGCAGGGATACTGGCGGCGAACGGACTTGCCTTCCGCCGCGCCGACGGCAAGGCGGTGCTGAGCTCGGACGGCCGCTCCATGACGGTCGACACCGTCGAGCCGCTGGTGATCACGGGCCTGGCGGTAAAATCCGGCGCAGACCCGTTGCTGCACCCGTTCACGCTGACGGCGGATACCGCGACCCGCATCGCGGGTGATGAGCTGCACGCCAGCCTGAAGCGCTTCAGCATGGCCTTCGAGCGGGACAAGGGCGCACACGCCCTGGACGGGACCATCGACCTGGTACTGAAAGGCCACGGCGATGCCATCCGGGCCGAGACCCTGGATGCCGACCTCAAGGTGCTGCTGCCCTCCCTCCTCGACCAGCCGGCGGTCCTGCCCGGGCACACGCTGACAGCCGGCGAACTGACGACCGTGGCGAGGCTGAATCCCGACGGCAAGCTCGTTGCGACGGCGCGCGTACACGACCTGAAGGCCAGGCAGAAACTCCCGCTGCGCTCGCTGCTGGTGCAGGTCGACGGACACATCGACCGCGACGGCAGCTTCGATCTGTCGGCACCGGTGACCACGCAAGGCAAATCAGGCGAGAGCAGCGTCCTGACCACGGCCACCTATTCCGTCAAGCACGGCGCCAATGACGATGTGGCGCTCACCATCAGCAGCCCGGTGTTCTACCTCAACGACATCCTGAACACGCTCAATGCCATCGCCGGAACGTCATCCGCAGCCGGCTCCACCGATCAGGCGCGGGAAACAGCGGCCGAGGCGGCCGACGATACCCGGCCCGACGCCCGGGCCTTCTGGGACCGCAGCGGCTACAACGCCCGGATCACGTTCAACATGGATCACCTGTATTACACGGACTACCTGGATATCCAGGATATCAGTGCGCATGCAGAGATGACGCACGCGCGCCTCGCGCTGCGTGATTTCGAGGCCCATTTCCATGACAGCCCGCTCACCGCCGACGGCACCCTGAACTTTACCGGCAGTGAGACACCGTATGACCTCACGCTGAAGGCGGGCGTCAGGCAATTCGACCTGGCGCGCTTCTTCCGGGAGCTCGCACCCGGTTCGAAGCCGCAGGCCGAGGGACTGTTCGATGTCAGCATCGATGCCTTCGGCCGCTCACCCAACATGGCGCAGTACCGCAACAACCTGTACTTCGATGCGCGCCTGCACAGCGGCAGGGGCCTGTTCCGGCTGCTCGATCCCGACAGTCCCCTGGTGTCGGGCAGCACCGGGCTGGCGAGCGGCATCGGCGAAGTGGTCTCGTATGTCCCGACCGGACTGTTCGGGCTGGGCGCGGTGTCGCGGCTGGTCAACTACATCAAGGAAATCGACTATGACAAGATCGATATTCACCTGGCGCGGGATGCCTCGCGGAACGTGCAGATCAAGGAGTACGTCGTGCAGAGCCCGGGCGTATTGCTTACCGCCAGCGGCGGCATCGAATACCAGGAAGGCGTGGATATCCTGCAAAGCCCGCTGGCACTGGACGCGCAGCTCAGCCTGCGCGACGAGGGCGCGGCCATCTTCTACGCCCTCGACCTGCTGAAATCGAAACAGGATACCTGGGGTTACTGGAAAGGGCCCTCGATCCGCTTCCGGGGCACACCGGCCAACCCGGAATCGAACCTGGACGACATCATCTCAGACGCGGGCCGCGGTGCGATACTGGGGGCGATCATCCGCCCGATCGCCGGTTTGATCGGCAATATACGGCATCGCTGGTTCGACGAAGACAAGCCGGCGGTTGAATATACGACGGGTGACAAGACGGATACCGGGCAAACACCGCCGCAGTGAAGTACGGCCAGTGAACTGCAGGTGACAGAGGAAACGAGCGTATCGGAAAATACCGCTTTTTCACGTATCAGCAATCGTGACCGCCGTGCGTCTGTGCGTCCGGGCAGGTCGACGAACTGAGCGGTGAAGTGGCCACGACCGTCATTCCCGTGGCAAGGCCCGCCCTATTCGCTTTTCGCAGTCCCCGTTTCGGCGGCAGCAACGCGGCGATCTGTGTAGTGTGAACAGGCCCTAGGATTCCCGCTCAGTCAAATAGCAAGCGCTGAGGCAGCGCCCGGCAGGGCGGCAACAGGCAGGCTCCCGTCGCATGGGCTTCCCTCGCGAGGTGCATGAGAATCTTTCCGATCACCGCCGCGGGCCTGAGGTGGGCCGCGGCAAGCAGCATCAGGCCAATGCCTGCTCCCGGGTGCCGACTCGCCACTTCCTGTTCGAGCCCGAATTCTGCCAACCGGTGACAGGCTGAGGGTTGAGAAGAACGTGCGTGATGCCCGGCACCGGATCTGGCAGGATGCGCCAAGTTTCAACGACCTGGCTGTGCTGAACGCATGTCTGGAGGACCATTCCGTCACGGCAACTTCGTCGTGCCCGAGCCGCCGCGCAGTGCAATAGCGACCGCATGGGTCAGGCCCAGCGGGAATGCCGGGTCTTGTTCCGATCGCGGTTCGCCGATCCGGAAGACACGCCGGTCTATTCCGATCCGGCCGGAGCCACGATCATGGTACCTTCCATGCCACGATCCCGGTGACTCTTCATGAACAGCAACTTCTTGTTGCAGTAGAATTTGTACGTTCCGGGGGCCAGCGGAGTGATGTCCACGACTTCGGTCTTGCCGGCGCTGACATCAACATCCACATTCAGTCCGGCCGTCTCCGCCTTCAGGGTGAAATTATGCGGTGTCACCTTGTCGGTATTGGTGAGTTCCAGGCGAACGGTTTCTCCGGACGGTACCGTGAGGGTATCCGGCATAAAGTGGTAATCTCCCAGTTGCATCGGGATACTGCGCACCGGTGTAGCAGCCAACACTTGCAGCGTCGTCATGACCATGCCTGCGAATATCATAAAAATCGGCATGAGTAAGCGGGGAGGTAGACGTGTTATGCATCGACTCATGACAGTTCTCCGGTTGCCTGCCAATCAATCATGGCACAGATGCGCCCCGTTTCAAGGAGGACACCACATGACTTCACTGGCTTGCGCAGACGGCGGAGAAAATGCGACATCCCGCGCCTCAAGGAGCTGTCCTGCAACCATCATCGCGGCAACGCGTTGCAGCGAAAACAGCAGCCGAGTCTGTTCCCACTCCCGGAAATCTCTGAAACATTGCGCGAAGCGCTCATGCAGCAGCGATGGTGAACGTTCCAGCAAGGCCCGCGCGCGTGCCGTCGCGCCAACCCGTACGCGGCGACGGGGTCCCGTACCCGCTTGATCATTCCACGCTGCTCGCGGTGAGCCAGCTCACCGGCCGCCAGGCTGTCGCCCGGCATGGCCTTGAGAATGAGCGCCTGAGGAGCGGTCAGACCATGGTTTCTACCAGCGCCCGGGTATGCGGTTCCACGGCACGAATGACCCGAGGGCAATGATCACCTGGTCGCCTGTATCCTCGTGTTTCGGATGGTACTTATGCCCACAACTGTTTTGAATCGAAACGGCAATACGCCCGGATTATCCCGCGAACGTCTTTAACTGAGGGTACCGGTCCCGTATGATTATTGATTTTATAGGATATTCGCTTTATTCAATGCAGCTGCATTTGGTTTGAGCCGTAAATTTACCATGAACAAATGCACACCGGCCGGTACGGGGCCTGAACATACTGCCCGTAACTGCAGTAGCTTGTTGGTAGCTGACCACGGCAGCCCGCAGGCCGTCTATCGGCGGGTCGCCACGGCGGGATTCTACCGCCTGAGCTGGGTGACTGAAGCCGAGCAGGCCGAACTGCAGGAAGCAACGGACCCGGCATTTCATGATCCCGTCACCCTGTATACCGGCCCTGACCGCGCCAGCGTGCTGTCGGGCAAACCGGATGGCACCAGGTATTACCGGGTGCGCGGCATAACCAACGCCACGCCCGGCCGCTGGAGCGAGCCGGTCAGGGTCACGGTCGAGCATCACGACCTGCGCCGCGCTTTCCTGTTCCTGGCGCTTGGATTCAGCGTTTTCGTTGCGATCCTGGTGACGGTGGTGCGTGGAGCCTCAGCCGCATGAACGTCCCGGACCTGCGCGTCAACTGCGAGCGTTTGCGTGAAGACATGGATGCTCTCGCCCGCATCGGCCGTCACGATGATCAGGGGATCTACCGCATGGCGTTCAGCGACGGCGACATGGCCGGCCGCGCCTGGCTGCGGCAGCGAATCGGGGAAGGCGGCCTCGAATTCCATCAGGACGGCGCGGCCAATCTTTTCGCACGTCTCAACTGGGACGCAACCAGACCCAGCATCATCGCCGGCTCGCACATGGACACGGTGCCCGGCGCTGGCCATCTCGATGGTGCACTCGGCGTCGTCTGTGCATTGGAGGCGCTGCGCGTTTTGAAGGAATCCGGCATCGATCTCAAGCACCCGCTCGAAGCCGTCTCCTTCAGCGACGAGGAAGGCCGGTTCGGCGGCCTGTTGGGTTCCCAGGCCATCGCCGGGCTCGTGACGCCGGAATACCTGCACAACGCCTGCGACCTCGATGGCGTCACGCTGATCGACGCCATGGCGCAACAGGGGCTCGATGCCAACGCGGCACTGCACGCCCAGCGCAATCCCGCCAGCATCCATGCTTACGTCGAACTGCACATCGAGCAGGGACCGGTACTGGACCGCAAGGGACACAGCGTCGGCATCGTCGACGCCATCACGGGCCTGTTCAAATGGGAGATCACCCTGACCGGCGCCGCCAATCATGCCGGTACCACGCCCATGGATATGCGCGCGGACGCTTTCCAGGGACTGGCCGAATTCGCCGGACAGATTGATCGCGTACTGTCGGAATACGGCGGACCGCACAGCACGGCGACCACCGGCCGCGTTACGCTGGAGCCCGGCGCTGCGAACGTGATTCCCGGCAAGGCCGTGTTCTCGCTCGACGTGCGCGACACCGACACGCACATCCTCGACGCGCTGGGCGACGCCTTGCGCAGAACGCTGTCGGCGATCGCGCGGCGGCGCGGCCTGATGTTCGAGTTCGTCGTGCTCAGTGAAATCGAGCCGGTGCACTGTGATCATGGCGTGGTGAACGCGATCGACGACGCGGTGAACGATCTGGGCCTGTCCGCCACCCACCTGAACAGCGGTGCGGCGCACGACGCCCAGATCATCGCGACCATCGCACCGACGGGCATGATTTTCGTTCCCAGCAAAGGCGGACGCAGCCATTCGGCGGCGGAATGGACCGCCTGGAGCGATATAGAGGCGGGCGCCAACACCCTGCTGCAGACACTGGTACGACTGGCGACATAACCATGGCTGAAGATAAAGAGAAGAATCTCACCACCGACGACTTTCTCGAAGTCGATCCGCTGCGTGACACTTACCGGCAATCGATTACCCACACGCCGGCGGTCACACGCTCGCTCGAATTACACAAGACCGCGCTTCTGTGCATTGACATGCAGTACCTCGACGCCGCGCCGGGTCTCGGCGTCTTTGCCGATATCGAGGCCTCCGGGGTACCGCCGGAGGCACAGGAATACTATTTCGATCGCCTGAAATACACCGTGCTACCCAACGTGCGACGGCTGCAGGACGCCTTCAGGGC
>Ga0210123_1001264_pt1 | contig 13241 bp, 12 predicted proteins | sample Muzzi_PWB_D2_FD_185535 | JGI IMG/M metagenome (GOLD analysis project Ga0210123, IMG submission 185535) | Wetland microbial communities from San Francisco Bay, California, USA, that impact long-term carbon sequestration - Muzzi_PWB_D2 (SPAdes) | ecosystem: Environmental > Aquatic > Marine >... | reverse complement strand
CGCGGTGCTATAGAAGGGGGCTGACGACTCGCTATCGCTGGATTCGCCGTTCGTGCCGCACCGCCCTACCCACCGTCTTCTCGTCTTTCTGTTCGCCCTGCCGCTCCTGCTGGCGATGGCCGGGAGCGCGTTGGCGCAAACCGAGCCGACACACCGCCCCTTCGGTAAGGTCGTCGAAGAATGGAACCGGGACCTCGACCGGATCGCGCAGGAGCTGGCCCAGCCGGAGTTGGCCCGTCCGCGCGCCGAGGCCCTGCGCAATCATCTGGCCCAAATCGTCGGAGAAGCGGAGGCGGCGAAGAAGGATGCGCAGGGCGAACTCAAACCGTTGAACAACCGGCTCGCGGCGCTTGGCGAACCTCCTGCCGAGGGAGCCGGGCCGGAAGTTCCGGAGATCGCGGCGCAGCGCAAGAAACTGAACGAAGATATCGCCTTCTATAAGGGGCGAATCGCGCAGACCGACTTCGCCATCACCCGCGTCCGCGAACTGCAGGACAAGCTGACGGCGCGAACCTTGGAGAGCACGGTCGATCAGCTTCTGCAAAGCTATCCCTATCCTCTGGCGCCCGAGACCGTGGCGACGGCGATTCCGAACTTCCTCGGGAATCTTGCCCAGATCACCGCCTCGCCCATCGTCTGGTGGCGCTCCCTGACGCAGGAGCAACGCGGGTTCGTGCTTTTCGGCCGCCTCGGCCTCACCCTGGGCCTGGCGCTCATCCTCGGCTGGGCCGTGCGCCGGGGCCTGCTGCGCTGGTTCGGCCGCGATCCTCGAGTCACCGAGCCGAGCTATACCCGGCGTCTGGCCGGCGCTGTCGCGGACGGCCTGGCCTACGGACTCGTGCCGTCTCTGATCCTGGCCGCTTTTCTCTATCGCGTGTTGGCCGAGGACAGCCTGGTCAGCGGCCTCTTCGCCGACGTCGCCTCCACAGCCTGCGTAATGTTGATCCTGTTCACGCTGGCGACCGCCATGCCGCGCGCCCTGCTGGCGCCGGCCAGTCCCGCCTGGCGTCTCCTGCCAGTGACGCCGGAGCACGCGACCTTGATCAGCTGGTGGATCAGCTTCCTGGCCGCAGCCTTCGCCATCGACCTGTTCTTTGCGATGTCGGGGCGCTGGCTCGAGGTGACGAATGCCCTCTACTCGTTCCATACGCTGGTCGCCAAGGGCGTCGAGGCCGTCGCTATTCTCGCCTTGATGCAGCGCGGCTTTTGGAGTGCGGCCGAAGCTGCGGCACGCGCAAGACCGCCGACGACCGTCATCTCCCGCGAACTGCCGTTCTGGACGACGTTGCGCCGCTTGATCAGCGCGACCGCCGTGGTGGCCGTGCTCGTCGCGTTGTTCGGCTATGCGGCCCTGAGCCGTTATTTGATCGACAATCTGGTCATCAGCGCCATGGCGATCGGCGCCCTGGCGCTGGGGCGCGGCCTGGCCCGGGAATTGATCGGGGTCGCATTGCGCTCCAGGATCGCCCATAGCGTCCTCGGCCTGCCGCACAAGACGCGCAGCCGCTACAAGACCGCCCTGCGCATCGCGGTCGACCTAACTGTCTATCTCGGCGGCCTCGTGATTCTGCTGATCGTTTGGGGCGTCTCTCCCCAGGAAATCGCCGCTTGGGCTCGCGAGCTCACTGGTGAAATCAAGATCGGGAACGTGACGATCTCTCTGCCGGATATTCTGTTCGGCGCGCTTGTCTTCTTCGTCGTCGTAACCCTGACACGCACCGCCCAACGCGTGCTCAACGAGCACGTCTTTCCCGGAACCAGGCTCGATTCCGGAATGCGCCACTCGCTGTCGGCCGGCGTCCGTTATTTCGGCATTGCCATTGCCCTGCTGCTGGCCATCTCGGCGGTCGGTATCGACCTGTCGAACTTTACCATCATCGCCGGCGCCCTCTCGGTCGGTATCGGCTTCGGCCTGCAGAACATCGTCAACAACTTCGTCTCAGGCCTGATCCTCCTCGTCGAACGGCCGGTCAAGGTCGGTGACTGGATCATGGTCGGAAGCTACGAGGGTTACGTCAAACGGATCAACGTGCGGGCGACCGAAATCGAGACGTTCCAACGGGCCTCGATCATCGTGCCGAACAGCGAGATTATCTCCGGCGCCGTCACTAACTGGACGTACAAGGATAGCTTCGGGCGGGCCGAGGTCGGCGTCGGCGTCGCCTACGGCAGCGACGTCGACAGGGTCATGGAAATCCTGCTCGATTGCCTGCGCCGGCACGATGCCATTCTCGACGATCCCAAGCCTTACGTTCTCTTCAAGGGCTTCGGCGACAGCTCGCTCGACTTCGAAGCGCGCGGCTATATCGGCGACGTGGCGTGGCGAATCTACATCGAGAGCGAACTGCGCGTCGCGATCAACCGCGCCTTCGCCGAGGCCGGCATCGAAATCCCCTTCCCGCAACGCGACCTCCATATCAGAAGCGTCGCCGAAGGCGCCCGCACTTTCATGTCCGGCACTGCCGCAACCGCGGAGGCCCGGCCCAAGCGCGGCGGCCGGGACGCCCGGCCGCCCGGGACGCGGACCGAGATCGCGGACCCCGACGGCGACGGCTGAGGCGATATCCGATCAGGTGCCGTCGAGATCGAAGCTGGCAGCCAAGGGCGCGTGGTGCGATTGCGGCCCGATGTCGATCAGCTCGTCGCCCAGGTTTTCGTTGTCCACCTCGACCGATCGGCAGTGCCGCAACAGCCGCGGCGATACCAGCATGTGATCCAGCATCTGGTGACGCCCGCCGTGCACGACGGAAAAGCGGCGCCCCTCCGGCAGCGCGTGATCGAGCGGTACCAAGGCCCGCGGCTCGAGTTCGCGGTTGCCGGTATCGCCAACGTCGCCGCGAAGGGTGCGCAGCGGGGTCTGACGTTCCTCGGCATTGAAGTCGCCGCAGACGGCGATCAGCGCGTCCGGCTCCTCGTCGAAGATCCGCTCGACCAGCAGGCGCGCCTCCAGCGCCTGACCGGCGCGCTTCATGGTGGCGATGTAGAAGCCCTCGGCCCAACCGGCGATCGTCTTCCAGCGCAAGGCGTCGTGCTTCTGGCCGGCGACCGGCGCGGCCAGCGGCGCGCGCAGGTGCAGGTTGACGACGTGCAGGCGTGGCCCGCCCGGCAGGCAGAGGGTGGCATAGAGAATCGGTCGGTCCCAGACGACCGGTTGCGCCTCGTTCTCCGGCGGTTGTGCTGTCACGCTGCGATAGCGTGGCGGCAAGACCAACCGATGGTGCAGCGCCTCGGAACGGTCGATCGCAAAGCGGCTGAGGATCACCAGGTTGTGCACGGCATCGGCGCCGCAGGGCGCCGCAGGGTCCTCTGCTTCCGGATAGGACACGCGGCGTGAGTAGGCGCGGTGGAAATCCGCGTAGGGCGTCTCCTCGAGCAACCGGTCGAGCGCCAGCAGGCGCCGCTCGCCACCGCCCGGCGGATGCTGCCCGTTGACCTCCTGCAGGCAGAGCACGTCCGCCTCGAGCCGCCGCAACTGCGGCCGCAGAGTGCGGATTCGCGCCGCCAGCGGCACCTCGAGGTCCGGCCGGTCGTCGAGGCTTTCCAGGTTGAAGGTGGCGATCCGCAGCGATCCCGGCATGGGCTCGATCACGACGTTCGGTGCTGACTCCAGCCTATCGCGCGCGCCGGCCGCCGGCCAGCCGCCGGAGACAGCTGCCGATCGAAAAACATCTCAGAACGACGATCCGGGCTGCGTCAGGAAGGCGGCCTCCTCTTCCGTAGTGACGCGCCCGAGCGCGGCGTTGCGGTGCGGAAAGTGGCCGAAACGGGCGATGATGTCGCGGTGCGCACGGGCGTAGGCGGCCCAGTCCGGATTGCCGTCCAGCGCCTCGCACAGACGGACGCCGTCTTCCTGGTCACTCAACGATTCGCTGTGTTCCAACGGCAAATAAAGAAACAGGCACCACGCGGCCGGCAGATCGCGATCGAAACCCTCGGCCAGGGCATGACGGGTCACCGCGCGCGCCATCTCGTCGGTCGCGAAAGCGCGGGGCCCGCTGCGGAACAGGTTGCGCGGCACCTGATCGAGCAGGATGCAGAGTGCGACGCAGCCCGCGGGCTCGCTGCGCCAAGTCGCCAGGTCCCCGCGCGCGGCCTTCTCGTAGTCCGCGCTCAGGTCCGCGCGGATCGCCTCGTCGAAGGCGGCATCCTGCACGAACCATTGCCGTTCGCGCCCCGGAGCGAACCAGAAATCGAGAACCCGCCGGCATTCCGTTTGCATCGTCTCCCGCCCGCCGCTGCTGCCTTAAAACCCGACGCCTGAGCCAGTATGGCATGCCACGCCACGCGGCCAAGGCGGAGTCTGGCGAGAAACGGGCGGCTGCGCGTCACCGAAGGTCGGCGAAGCGTCCTATTAGCTATGGGCGCGAAGAGAGACCGCAGATCCTCAGGGACCGGCCGGGCGGTCGCGCCGGCGGCATCGGGAGCTGGAATGTCGGACGAATTGGGTGGGCTGCGCCGGGGCGACCTGGTCACCAGTGCCCCGCACGAAGGCGACTATCTGACCGAAGTGGTCGAGCTGCTGCGCGGTCTGCTCGGCGACGTGGTGCGCGCCCGGCACCCGCAAGTCGAGGCCGTGCTGCAGAGCGTGCAGAACCTCGCCTCGCTCGACCGCGGCCTGCTGTTGCGCGTCCTGCAGGCACAGGGCATCTGGTTCCAACTGCTCGGCATCGCGGAGGAGAACGCCGCGGTGCGCGAACGGCGCGAGATCGAGACGGAGAGCGGGCCGGAGCAGGTGCCCGGCACTTTGGCCGAGGTCGTCTCGCGTGCCGCCGCCGGCGGCGTCCCGGCGGAGAGCGTCGCCGCCCTGCTGCGCCGTGCGCGGATCTGCCCGGTCATCACCGCGCACCCGACCGAGGCGAAGCGCGTGACCGTGCTCGAGATTCACCGCCGCATCTATCGTTTGCTGGTCGAGCTGGAATCGCCGCGCTGGACCCCGCGCGAGCGCAGCGACCTCATCCTGCGCCTGCGCAACGAGATCGAGTTGTTGTGGCTGACGGGCGAGCTGCGGCTGGAAAAGCCGACCGTCGAGCAGGAGGTCGCCTGGGGCCTGCACTTCTTCCATGCCGCCCTGTTCGAGCGCGTGCCGGAGCTCATGGCGGCCCTGGATTGGGCGCTCGGCAAACACTACCCGCAGGCCGGCATCGAGGTGCCGGCATTCTTCCGCTTCGGCTCCTGGATCGGCGGGGACCGCGACGGCAACCCCTTCGTGACCAACGAGGTCACGCGCGCCGCCGTCCATGCCAACCGCGACGCCAGCCTGCAGAACTACCGGGCGCAGCTCGGCGAACTGATCCAGGTATTGAGCGTAGCCGCCCACAGCCTGCCGGTGCCGGGCGACTTCATGGAGCAGTTGGAGCGCATGCTCGACGACAGCGGCGCGGGCAAGCGGATCGCCGGGCGAAACCCCGGCGAGGTCTTTCGCCAGTACGCCGTCTGCATGCTGCACAAGCTGGACCGCACCATCGCGGCCACGGCCGGCGGCATCCGCCCGACCGGGCCGACGGCCTATGCTGATCCGGGCGAGCTTGTGTCGGACCTGCGGATCGTCGAACGTGCCTTGGAGTCGGCGCAGAGCGCGAACATCGCCCGCACCATGGTCCGCCCCCTGCGCTGGCAGGTCGAGGCCTTCGGTTTCCGCACCGCCAGCCTGGACATCCGGCTGAACACCGAGATGTCGACCGCCGCGCTGCGCGCGATCTGGCACGAGATGAACGACGCGACCGGCGAGGCCCCAGAGCCCGACTCGGCGGCCTGGGATGCCTGGGTTCGGGCCGAATTGGCACGCCCCGGGGAGCCGCGCCGGCGCTTCGCCAAGCTGCCAGAGGCAACGGCCGAGACCTTCGGCCTGTTCCGCCTGCTTGCGGACCTGCGCGGCGGCGTCGACGGCGACGCGGTCGGCGCGGTCGTCCTCAGCATGACGCATTCCGCAACCGATGTGCTCGGCGTCTATGTGCTGGCCAAGCTGGCCGGACTTTTCACCGGGCCGGACGGTGACGAGGCCTGCGATCGCCGGATCGTACCGCTGTTCGAAACCATCGACGACCTGCGGCGCGCGCCGGCGATCGTCGAGGACCTGTTGTCCGTTCCGGTCGCACAGCGCAGCGCCGAGCGGCACGGCAGCGGCCAGGAGGTCATGATTGGCTACTCGGATTCGAACAAGGACGGCGGCTTCTTCTGTTCGAACTGGGAGCTGCACAAGGCGCAGGCGCGCCTGACCGAGGTCGGCCGGCGCCTCGGCGTCGACATCAGTTTCTTTCACGGGCGCGGCGGTCCGGTCAGCCGGGGCGGCGCGCCGACCGGCCGCGCCGTCGCGACGCAGCCGCCTGGCTCGGTGCAAGGCCGCATGCGACTGACCGAGCAGGGCGAGGTCGTCTCCTCCAAGTACGCCAACCGCGGCACGGCACGCTTCGAGATGGAGCTGCTGGCCGCCAGCGTGCTGGAGCACAGCCTGCTGTCGCGCTGGCTGCCCGATCCCGAGGCCGGGCATGCCTTCGACGAGGCGATGGAGGAGCTGTCGGCAACCTCCCTCGCGGCCTACCGCAGGCTGGCCGAGCATCCGGGGCTGGTAGCCTATTACCAGGCGGCCAGCCCGATCGAAGAGTTGACTGGCCTTAAGATCGGCTCGCGCCCGACGCACCGCTCGCAGGCGAAAACGCTGAGCGAGCTGCGCGCGATACCTTGGGTGTTCGGCTGGAGTCAAAACCGCCATCTGCTGCCGGGATGGTTCGGAGTCGGCGCCGCGTTGGAAAGCTTCTCCGCGACCCATGGCGAGGACGGCAGCGCCCTCCTGCGCCGCATGTTCGAGGCCTTTCCGCTGTTCCGCCTGATCGTCGACGAGGCGGAGAAAACTCTGCTGCTGGTCGATCTCGACGTCGCGCGCGGCTATGCCGATTTGGTGCAGGACGAGGCCGCACGGGAGGAGATCTTCGGCATGGTCGAGCGGGAGTACCGCCGCACCCGGGAACAGGTCTTGCGCATCAGCGGCAAGCGCGAGCTTGCCAGCCGCTTCCCGATCTACCGCGCCGGGTTCGGGCGCCGTCTGGGCGTGTTGCACCAGGTCGGACTCGAGCAGATCGACCTGGTGCGCCGCTTCCGCGGCAGCGCCAGAGGCACGCCGTCGCGCAAGGACGACTTCGTTCCGCTGCTGCTGTCGATCAACTGCGTGGCCTCGGGTCTCGGCTGGACCGGATAGTATTTTCTACACCGGGACGTAAAGGGATTCCGCGGTGACAGTGATGTCGACCGACATCTCGAGGAAATCTTCCGCCAGGCCGATGTAGGTGCCCTGCACCGGAACCGCCTGCGAGGGATCGCGCGCCACCGCGACGCGGATGAGATTGGGCCCCCCGACCATACCATTCGTGGGATCGAATTCGACCCAGCCGCTGCCCGGCAGATAGACCTGAACCCAGGCGTGGGTATGGCCGGCGCCGACGACGGCAGCGCCGGCCCCATCGAGCGCCGGGTCGTAGAGATAGCCGGTCACGAAGCGCGCCGCGAGGCCGAGGCTGCGCACCGCCTCCATCATGAGGAGGGCATAGTCGCGGCAGGTCCCGCCGCCCAACTCCAGGGTGCGCGGCGGCGTCTGCACCCCGTTCTGCGACCGTGTTGAGTAGAAAAACTCCTGCTTGATCGCGCGCGTCATGGCAACCAGCACCGCGTTGGTGTCGTTCGCGCCGTCCGATCCCAGGAACCGTCGCGCCCAGGCGTCGACCTTGTGCCCGGGATCGGGATAGTGCCGTTCGATGGTGCGGCCGAGGTCGGGGATATCCTCGCTCGCATAGGAGAACGGCATACTCTGCGCGTAGGGGGCGATCGGAAACGCCGCCTCCGTCACGCCGTAATGGTCGACCGTAAACAGGCTTTCCAGCCGCAGCTCCGTGGCTTTGGTCTCGAAAGTGGCCAGCGCGATGGAATTACCGAAAACGTCGTGCAACCAGCGCACCTGTGCCGCCGGTGACAGCGTGAGGCCGGTCGAGAGCAGGCGGATATCGTGGCTGTCGCGCGGCCGAAACATCAGGCGGTGCTCGCCGAACGCAACTGGCTGCCGGTAGCGGTACAGGGTCACGTGCCTGACGGTAAGGCGCATTGGCATGAGAGGTGCTGGCCCGTTCGGTCAAAGGAAATTTGTTGCCGGCGATTCGACGCACGGCCGGCGCCAGACCCTAGCGCAGCACCGGGCACCGAAACAGTCCATATTGCGGCCGGATCGAGATTGGCAGATTCTGCCCGATTGCAGGCCGCGTCGCCCCCGGCTTCCGCTCGTCGCGCTTCAGGCGGCCTCGGACTCGTAGCCGAAGAACCGCTGCCCGAGTTCGTCCGTGATCCCGATGATGCGTTGCTGAACCGAATCCAGATATTCGTGCAGTCCGCTGGTCACGACATCTTCGATTCGGCTCGCGGCGAGGTCGTGTTCCAAACTGCGGACCGCATCGACGGTCGCCCGGCCGTGACCCAAGCCAAAATCGCCGACCAGAGTTTCCAGACGCCGGGCGGTCGCGCTGACCGACAGGGCGACGGAGCGCGGGAAGTGGCGATTGTACAGCAGGAAGCCGGCCACGGTTTCGGGCCGCATCCCGCGCGGGTGGACGCGGCGGAAGGCGTGATATCCGGCGGCCGAGCGCAAGAGCGCATTCCACTGCCCTGCATCGAGCGGCGACCCTATCAGCTCCGGCGTCGGCAGCAGATGGTGATACTTGATGTCGAGCAGGCGCGTCGTCTGGTCGGCGCGTTCGAGATGCTTGCCGATCTCGTGGAAATGCCAGACCTGGTCGCGATAGAGCGTGCCCTCGGCGATTCCCGTGTGCGTCTGGCAGTTCTCCTTGATCGTCATGCACAGCCGCGAAAGCTCGGCCAGGCGCAGACTGCCGGGCGCCAGGTCCCGCAAATAGTTGTGAAAGACGTTGAGGTGCGTCCATAGCTCGGTGCTAATCAAGTGGCGCAGCATACGGGCGTTATCGCGCGCCTGGCCGACCGCCGCCAGGATCGAGGTCGAGTTGTCCTGATCGAGCACGTAAAACTGCACCACGTTCTCTGCCGAGGAAGTGTCGTATCTTTCGAAGAATTGCTTCGCATCCGAGTTGATCTCGACGATCGGCCGCCAATCGTCGCCGCCCGGACGGTCCTGCGCGAAGCTCTCGTTAACATCGATGATACGGGCCAGGTTTTCGGCCCGTTCCATATAGCGGCCAAGCCAAAAGGCGCTCTCGGCGAAACGGGCGAGCAGAGCCGTCATCCCATCGATCCTTTCTCGTTGCCAGGCTGCTTCAACGGGTCGTCGCCACGGGCCGGCTGCTTAGTTTAGCGGCCGACGGTATTTGCGTCCAATCGGGCGGCTGCCTGGACCGCGGTCGGACCAAGTCGTTGTGCCGAATACGAGATAAATGCGCCGAATCGATTCGTCCCGGCCGCTGGGAAGAAACTTGCGGCACAGGTGTTATCTGTCGGAAGCCCTCCCAATGACAAAACGGGTAACATGCAATGAACGAGATTCCCACGACTGAACGGTCCCAGGACGACGCCATCGATCCGCGGCGGCGTGCCGCATTGCGCCGGTTTGGCCTCGCCCTCTCGGTTGCCTGTGCTGCGCCCCTTCTCGGCTCGCTCAGCGCCCCGGCCGCTGCCGACGACGGCGGCGGCGACGGCGGCGACCACGACGGCGGCGACCACGACGGTGGCGACAGCGGCGACGGCGGCGACCACGACGGCGGCGACCACGACGGCGGCGACGACGGGCCCGATCACGACGCCGGCGACGACGGACCCGACCACGACAGTGGCGACGACGGGCCTGATCACGACGCCGGCGACGACGGCGCGGACTCCGATTCGAACGGGTCGAGCGGCAGCGACGAGTCGACGACGCCGAGCACAACCCCCTAAGGATTCCGATCGCGCAGCACGATGCGAAGCACCCGCCGGTCGGTCTCGATCGGCGGGTGTTCCTTTGCCTTCGATCCCGGAAGCCAGATCGAGGTGTCCTATCAGATGTCGTTAGTCGCGATCAGGCGGGTGCGCCATTCGCCTTCGCCGACGCGGCAGGCGATCCCGCGGCGCTCGACGCGATCGCCATCGCGCCCTTCGCTGGCGACGTATTCTCGGCACCACTGGCCCGCGACGTTGCGGAACGTGCGGACCGGGGTAATCGCGCCCTGCCGGCCGCTGTTGGCGTTGCGCCAGGCGACGCTTGCGCCGCTGAGTTGCCGTTCCAAGGCATCCTGCAAGGCCGCCTGCTGCGCGACGCGGTCCTCGGCCTCCAAGGCCTGCAAATGCGCGGCCTGCATGTCGCTGCGCAGGCCGGCGAGATATTGCCCGCCGCCGAGCCCCACCACCAATGCCAGGACCGAGGCTGCGATCGCGACCGGCCACGACAGGCCCGTGCCACGCCGGCCGCTGCCGCCGGCCGACGCGCCGTCGTTGCGGCGCGCAGCGAACGCGGCGTCAATCGTCTGCACGGCCTTGAGCGGTATCGGCTCCGCGGCGACGGCGTCGAGCGCGGCACGCAGCGTTGCCGCACTGTCGCGCAGCGCCCGCAGCGTCTCGCGCGCGGCCGCATCCGTCACCAGGGCCCGCTCGACCGCGCGCCGAGCATCATCGTCCAATGCGCCATCGGCGTAGGCGACCAGGGTATCTTCGTCCAGTCCTGTGCTCATGAATTCGTTACCCTTCCGCCGCTTCGGCACCGGCAGCCGGTACGCCGCTTTCCAGGAAATCCTTGAGTGCGATACGGGCACGGGCCAGTCGACTCGTGACCGTGCCGATCGGCAGGTTCAAGAGATCGGCAACCTCGCGATAGGACAGACCCTCGACGGTCACGAGCAACAGCACGCTGCGCTGTTCCTCCGGCAGCCGGCCCAACAACCCGCATACCCTTTGGTAGGCGAGCCGGCTCTCCAGCGCGCGGGCGCCGTCGAAGCTGCCTTCGGCGGCCGGCTGCGGTGGATCCTGGACCTCGCCGCGCATCTTTCGGGACCGCACCTCGTTCAGATACAGATTGCGCGCGATCCGATACATCCAGCTATCGAGCCGCGTCCCAGGCTGCCACTTGTCAATATGGCGAATGGCCCGCTCGCAGGTTGCCTGCAGCAGATCGTCGGCCGCATCGGCGGAGCCGGTGAGGCCATAGGCGAATCGTCGCAATCGGGGTAGGAATGCAATCATCTCCCGGCGAATCGTTTCGTCCAAGGAATATTCCCCTAGCCCTGCTTGGAGCCGCAAAACCCCACTTTCCGGTCCCGCCCGCTCACTGCGGCGACCTAGCCGAAACGGTCGGGCCAGCACAGCCGGACCGGGGCGATCGGACCAAGGCCAGCACGAGAATAACACCTGAGCGGCGCTTTCCTTCCCAGCGACCCCTCTTAGGCGGCACTTCGGCGGCCGCACCGGCAAAGCGGTTCGGGAAGAATCTGGCGCGCGGCGTGTTCTCGTTATACTGGGACTGTTGCACCGGGGTCGAGCCCGGTCGGCACGGCCCGGACGGCGGACCGGGTATTTACCCGGATGCCTGGATGAGGAAATCTGAAGAATGCCCGCCCGACCGCCCCATCGCCGGACCCTGCGGCTACTGGCCACGACCAGCCTAATGGCCGGTATGCTGGCGACCGCCCCGGTGACGATCTCCGTGCCGGTGCTCGACACGGTCCCGCTGGCTTCGGAATCCGGCGGACAGTCGGGGCGGACGAGCGCCCTGGCCGACCTCGGCCCGGCCGGCGCCGCACGCTATGGCCTCCCGCTGGTCGTCTCCTTGAACCGTGCCGCGGCAGACAGTGGCGAGGGCGGCGGGGGCGGCGAGGGTGGCGGCGACAGCGGCGCGGGCGGCGGCGATAGCGGTTCAGGGGGCGGCGGCGACAGTGGGTCCGACGGGGGTTCCGGCGGCAACAGCGGGCCGGGCGGCGACGACGGCGGGGGCGACAATAGCGGACCCGGCAACTCGGACGACGGCGGCTCGGACGACGGCGGGTCGAGCGGTTCGAGCAGCGGCGCGGAGGAGTCCGGCGGTGAGCGCGGAGGAGGCTTTGGGGATGTCGAGCAGGTCGGCCCCGATCTCGACCGCAGCGAGGAATCCGAAGCGATCGAGAGCGGCTGGCAATGATGTTCGGCGTTCGCCGTGCGGCCGGGCGGCTGGCGTTTCTCCTCGGCCTATTCCTGGCGGCCTGCGCCGCGGAGGACCCGTCAAGCGCCGCGCCAGAGCCCGATGACCTCCATTACGCAGGACTGGGCGCGGCCGAGCGTGGGCGCGCCGAAGCCGCGCTGCAGGAGGCGCTCGAAACCCGGACGAGCGGCGCGACGGCACATTGGATCGGCGCCGGCGGCAGCGCAGGCAGCGTGACGCCCCTGCGGACCTTCCGCATTGTAACCGGCCACTATTGCCGCGATTTCCTGGAGACCGTGGTCGCGGCGGGCGAAACGCGCAACCGTCGGGCGACTGCCTGCCGCGACGAAACCGGCGTCTGGCGCCGCGTGGAACCACAGGCGTCGTAAAGGCATTCGGAAGGGGTTTCCGCCGACCCTCGTTCCTGACACCCGGGCAACCTAATGGCCGAGCGATCGTCGGCCCGGGAGAGCTGTCTCAGTTGTTCTTCGCACCCTGTCGGATCCAGTTGCGAATCGCGTCCCGATCGCAAGAGGAAAGCTGCTTCTTTCCGTGCGGCATGCGAAGCTCGGGCGACGCGCGCCAATCCAGGAGCCAGATAAGGTTGCTGGTTTCGGGGCGGCCCGGATCGACCATCGCCCCGTACTTGGTGCCGTTCATCAGCCCCTCGTAAGTACTCAGATCGAGCCCGCTCGTCTCGTATCCGCGGCCGCCGGGCTGGTGGCAGCCTATGCACCTTCCTTTGAAGATCGGGAAGACATCCTCCGCAAAGCTCACCTCCGAGTCGGCGGCCCATGTCGGGCTCGACCGTCCCATCGCTAAGATCGCGCCGCCGACAACAAACGCAACGGCAAGCGCCGTACCGGCTTTGAGAAGAGGCTGCCTGCTCATAGGAACCTCCCTTGTCTCGAAAATTTCCAGTCGATCGAAACGTCAACAACCCACATTTAGCGCTTTATGGCAGCGCCAGCTTTCCGACAACAGGCGGAAACGGCCACGGCCGCCCCTACGCTGCATCGCCATTGTTCCTGATATGCCAATAATGCTGACGCCGCATTGATCTGGGGCAACGCGCGAACGGAACCGGGCGCTCGCCCACCCCTACCCGAGCACCCAGGTATCCTTGGAGCCGCCGCCCTGGGAGGAATTG
>Ga0210123_1001261_pt1 | contig 13262 bp, 9 predicted proteins | sample Muzzi_PWB_D2_FD_185535 | JGI IMG/M metagenome (GOLD analysis project Ga0210123, IMG submission 185535) | Wetland microbial communities from San Francisco Bay, California, USA, that impact long-term carbon sequestration - Muzzi_PWB_D2 (SPAdes) | ecosystem: Environmental > Aquatic > Marine >... | reverse complement strand
CCTTCTGACACAGCGTGACATGGATCTTGCGCGCTCGGTGCAGGAGGTGTGTGAAGAGATCATGCTCCGTATGGCTCGCACGGCCCACCGTGCTACGGGGCTTCCAGATCTCTGCATGGCCGGAGGGGTGGCACTGAATTGCGTAGGGAATGGCCGCATTCTTCGGGAGGGGCCCTTCGAACGCATCTGGATCCAGCCTGCCGCGGGTGACGCGGGAGGAGCTCTCGGTGTGGCTCAGCTGGTGTGGCAGAGGCACCTGAAGGGTGCGCGCCCGAACGGTGGTCGGGATGCGATGAAGGGGTCCTATCTGGGACCCGACTACTCCCCCGCGGAGATTCGAGAGTACCTCGACTCGGTGGGGGCGGTGTACGAACGGATGGAGCCGGACGCCCTCGTGCGGCGGACCGCGGGCCTCCTCGCGGAGCAGAAGGTGATAGGCTGGTTCGTGGGACGCATGGAGTTCGGGCCACGAGCGTTGGGAGCCAGAAGCATCCTGGGCGACCCGCGCGACTCGCGTATGCAGTCGGAGATGAACCTGAAGATCAAGTTCCGCGAGAGCTTCCGCCCCTTTGCGCCCAGTGTGCTGCGTGAGCGGGTCCAGGACTACTTCGAGCTGGACGTGGCGTCGCCCTACATGCTGCTCGTGTCTCCCGTGCGCGATGAACTGCGTCACGAACTCACGGAAGAGCAGGATGAACTCTGGGGGATGAACCGCCTGAACGTCCGAAGGTCGGAGATATCAGCGGTCACGCACGTGGACTACTCTGCCCGGGTGCAGACCGTGGAGCGGGAGATCAACCCCGAGTACTATGACCTGCTGGCCGCCTTCGAGGAGCGCACCGGCTGCGCGGTCCTCGTGAACACATCGTTCAACGTGCGAGGCGAGCCGATCGTCTGCACACCCGAAGACGCATACCGGTGCTTCATGCGCACCGGTATCGATCACCTGGTTCTATGGCCGTTCCTCCTGAGCAAGGCGGATCAGCCCGAATGGACCGAGGAGGGAGATTGGCGGGAACAAGTCCCACTCGACTGACGGCCTCGGAGGGCCGGAGGTTCGGACTCACCGTGGGGGGGGCGTTCGTGGTGCTGGCCGGGGTCTCCGCGTGGCGTGGCCACACGTTGCCAGTGCTTCTACTGGGCGCATTGGCCACCGCGCTGATCCTGGGAGGCCTGGCTGTCCCCACCCGGATGGGACCCGTCCACGACGCCTGGATGGGGTTGGCCCACGCCATTTCCAAGGTGACGACACCCATCGTCATGGGGATCGTCTACTACCTGGTCATTACGCCGACGGCCCTCCTCAGGAGGACACTGGGGAGCCATCCTCTTCGGCATCCCATTCGGGACGGGGGGTACTGGGTACCCCGTTCCACTCCTGGTGGAGATCTCGAGCGGCAATTCTGATCCCGACACCCACCCGAGGCGAAATACATGGCGCAAAGGGGTTTGATCCGAGAGCTCTGGGACTTCATGAGAATCCGGAAGAAGTGGTGGCTCACGCCACTGCTCGTGGTGTTGATTCTCGTGGGCGCGCTGTTGGTGTTTGCACAAGGGTCCGCACTGGCGCCCTTCATCTACACGATCTTCTGACGCCCCCTGCGACTATTCCAAGGGACGCAGCTTGATCCTCGCCCGTGTGCCCGGCCCGGCGTCCTGCATGATGAAGGCGATGTGGGCTTCGCCGTCCCATCCATCAGGGGCGTGCTCGGCCAGCGGAATCTGGAAATCCGCGAGGTCCGACACCGTGATCACGTTCACGTCACCGTCGGCTGCCCGTCCTTCCCAGGGAAGGGCCATGTCCCTCTCGGCACTGTAGACGTCCACTCCATCGTACGGACCGTGGAACAGCAGGCCGTTCGTGTACGTTCGCCCTACTCGGTAGTCGACGCGGACACCGAGTAGGCTGTTTGCGCTCGGACTTCCGAGCTGACCTTCGATCTCCACCTCGGCGCGCAGAGCGCCGGGCAACCCTCCGGCGAGGACGCCCACCTGCTGGTTGGCGCTTTGCTCATCGGCCATGCCGAGGCGCGCGATCCACGTCTTCCGGTCGAAGTCCGCGTAGGACGAGGTTCCCCGGTCCGGATAATAACGATTCACCTTGACGACGCTCGCCACGTCGACGGGAGTGAGGTCGGAGAGCCCGGAGCCGTCGTCGGCCTCGACATAGAGGGTTCCGTGCTCGGGGATGATGTGATCGAGCCACGAAAAGTCGCCCAGCTCCACGTCCTCGAAGGCTTCCACGGGCGTCAGCTCCTCGTACGCCCCATCTCCGTAGCTGGCGTTCTCGGCGTCGATCCGGTAGACGCGGACGTCTCCCCGGTCGAAGGGGATGTTCTCCAGGTGTACGTCGATCCGTCGCCGATACGGGTCGGGGTTCCAGATCACGACGCCGAGGTTGTGGTCGTCGGCCGAGGCGATCGCCTTCAGCGGCCCGACGCTCCTCACCTGCTTCCGGTCCACGGGCATGTTACCGTAGATCTTCCAGGCGTTGAACACCGCCTTCCGGTGCCCGTCGTTGGTGATGAGCCCCATGCAGGTCTCCTGAGCCCTGGCCGGATCCATGTACCAGGCCCAGCTCACGGACGTGAGCTCCGGGCGGGACAGGAAGACGTCGAAATCGTGCAGGATCTGCTGCGCACCCTCGTAGGTGTCGCGGACATCGTCGTCTCGGCACCACGGCTCGATCAAGTCGGCGGAGTGCCACTCGTCCAGGATCATCGCCGTCGTCTCGAAATGCGCGAAGCGGTCCAGGCTCGCGGCCACCTTGTCGACGGAATTCAGGCCCAGCTCACCGCTGCCATAGTGGTGGAAGGTGAAGGCGTCGAGGGGGAGGTTCTCGCTGGCGATGAACTCTGGAAAGGCGCGATGCCAGACCAGCTCGGGCGCCGAGGCTGGACCAGCCACCGTCGCGTCCGGATTCGCCGACCGTACGCCATGCACCCACTGTCTGTAGATCTCGTGGAATTCCTCCTCCGTGCCCGAATAGAAGCTGTACAGGCCGTCGGCCTCGTTCCACACCTCGTCGATCCCGAACGTGATGCCCAGGTCGACGTAGTGCTGCGCGACCGTGTGAACGATCTCTCCCCACTTCTCCATGTCGATCGGTGCGCTCGAGCTGGCGTATCGCTGGAGGGTCGGGTCCTGGAGCGGTAGCGGATTGTACCCGTACGCGCCGAGCAGCCGGACATTTCGTTTGTCGAGCTCCGTCACCATGTGATCGAGGGGCTCGAAATCGTATACGAGGTCATCGGGGGTTCCGGTGATCATCGTGTTGAGGTTGAAGCCCGAACGGCCGCGGCCCCACGCCAGCTCGATGCGGTACGTGTCGATGTTCAGTTCGTCCATGATCCCGACGTTCTGGTCGAACTGCTCCATGGTTGGACCGACCGGGTCATAGACGTTGAACTTCGTCTTGAGCAGGGGGGCGTCGACACCGGTCGAGAAGTCGACGTATACCTCGTTCAGGACGAGTCGGGGGAGCTGTCCCGAGGCGGCTACGGGGAAAGCAAACATCCCGACGATGGTCGGGGCGATGATCCTGTGAATGCGGTGCCACTGCGATGTCTTCATGGCCGGTATCCTTGCGGCGGAAGCAGGCGCCGGTGAGCCGGATCGAGGCTCCCCTCGGGGATTGAGCTGATCTAGTCTGGCCGAATCCAGGAAAATCAGCCTAGGAAGCGGCCGCAGGCATCGTCAAGCGGGGAAACCCCCGCATTCGAGTGTAGTCCTGCTGGCCGCCCGATCTCGGTGTTACGGTGCTGGCGCACGCCCGTTACAGCTCACTTGTCACGCTTTCAAGGCTCGGTTCCTCGTCACGGCGAAGCAGACCGACGCGACCGTCGTTGCGGACGCCTCGAGCGACGAGGTCCTGCGTCGGGTCGGGCTCGAGGAAGGAGGCGTGCACTCGACCTATGTCGCGGAATAGCAGCGAGCTCGAGGAGGATGTCGCCGGACCCCTGGGGCTGAGAGCCGACTGTGCGGTCAACCGACCTGTGGAGGACTAAGGGCTTTCCGTGAGGTGACCGAGGTTTGTGAACGGCTCAGGGCTCTCCGAACTTGGTCTCGATCTCCACCCCACACCTCCGCAGAAAGCCGGTTGGAAGCTCTCCTCCGATGAAGACGAAAAGCTGGTCTGCCGGGACTTTTCTCGATCCCCTCGGACCCGCCACCTCCACCAAGCCCGGCTGGATCTCCGTAGGCTCAGTCGACCAGAGGACCTCCACCGCTCGGCGCCCAATGGCGTCTTCTATCCGGTCCAGGTTCCGGGGCTTGATGCGACTGAAGGCCTGATTTCGATAGGAAATTCGCACTTCGTTGCCCGGCTGTTCGGAAAGGGCCAAAGCGGCCTCAACGGCCGAGTCACCGCCCCCCACGACGACGATCCTGTCGTCCGTGAACACTTCGGGCTCCCGGAGCGCGTAGAAGACGTGGGGTGAAGCCTCCCCGGGAACGCCGAGCTTGCGGGGCACGCCCCTCCGTCCGATGGCCAGAATCACGCGGGCGGCTTCGTGGATCCCTCGATCCGTGATGACCCGGAAGTGGAGGGGCGCGATCCGCTCCACGGAGCGTACGGTCTCTCCGGTCCTCACATCGAGATCCGCGGCGCCCACGATCCCTTCCCACGTTTCGATGAGGGATTCCTTCGTGACCTCGCGGAGCTTGAGCTTGCCCCAACCGGGGACGATCACCGGGCGAGTCATGACGAGCTTCTTCCTGGGATAATGACGCACCGTGCCCCCAACATCCTCCCTCTCGAGGGTGACCACCCTGAGCCCCAGGTGCCGTGCTGTGAGAGAGGCGGACAGGCCGGCCGGTCCGCATCCGACGACGAGGACCTCGGGAAGGTCGGGCCGCCCTCGTTCGGCCTCGCCCGCGATCCCCTCGACACATTGGCGTCCCTGCTCGAACGCGTTGGCCACGAGCCCCATCCCGCCGAGTTCCCCCACGATGTAGAGGCCGGGAACGTTGGTCTCGAAGTTCGCCTTGATTCGGGGCAACTGGACGCCGCGGGTCTCCGTTCCGAAGACCAGCCGAATGGCCTCCATCGGGCATACCCTCTCGCATAGTCCATGGCCGATGCAGCGGGCGGGCGTCACAGCTACGGCCTGGCCGTCTCTGACCCCGATCACACCCTCAGGGCAGACCTCCACGCAGTTCGAGATCCCGATGCATCGCTCGGGATCCACCACGGGATGTAGGGAGGCCGGCTCGTGGAGGCCATAACGATGCGCCTCCGACTCGGCGGCGGAAGTCTCACGCTCACGGCGCCGCATGCGGAGGACCACGGGGACCGTAGCGAGAAGGGTGAGAAACAACCCTGTGCCCCAGACGATGACGAAATCTGTGTCCATCGCCACGGACCCTAGAAGGTCCGATAGAGGGTCAGGCGGATCGTCTGACTGCGAAGAGACGCGCCCCATTGTCCACCCACCCGCACCGACCCGCGCAGACCGTTTCCGAGAGAGAGGTCGGTTGAGAAATCCAGTCCGTGGGTAATGTTCTCACGCTCCAGGAACACTGCGCGACGGAAGCGATACGTGGCGCGGACTCGGATTTGTCCCAAGGAGACGTATGCACCGGGCGTCGCCGAGATGATTTCGCCGGTGGGCCCGCCCCAGCGCGACAGGGAGCCGATTGCCGCGACCCCTGGAAGGCCGGGCAGTCGTGGCGAGGAGAAGGTGGCGGTCCAGGCCCAGGTGTCGAGCGATTCGCCGGTGCTCTCGCTTCCTGAGACATCCATTCCGACATAGCCACGACCGATGCGATAGCCCAGTCCGCCGCTGATCCGGTCCCTCTGTGGGGAGAACGGATCGTTCGGACGCCAGAGGAGATAGCGTTCCCGGCGTGCGACTCCCAGCCGAAGGTCCAGATCGGTGGACAGGGGTACGACACCCCGCAGGCGCATGTCCGAGATCCGCCAACCACCAGAGACGGGGTCGCGATCGACCTGGAGGTCTTGACTCAGCAGGAGGTGTCTCGTGGTGAGCCGCTGGCTCAAACCCACAAAGGTGTGATCCGTAGCCCCGTCGGATCGGGGTTGGACCGAGTGAACGGAGAGATCGCCGTTCCACCGCCAGCTCGGACCGTCCCGACCGGCGTTCACGAACAACGAGGCCTTCGGGACCTCAGTCGAAGCGCTCTCGTTCCAGCGGTCGGGCTCGAACCCGACCAGCGCGCCGACCCCGAGTTCCGGCCCTCCAACCCGGACCATCGCACCGTCCCAGTATCCGCTGTAGTTCTCTACCGGGCTGTGGAAGCGCCCAAGCTCCAATTCGAGAGGCACGGACGTGAACGCGCGCCTCAACGAAGCCGTGCGAACCCGGACCGCTGTGGCCGGCTGGACGATGCTCCTGTCACTGTAACGGTACGCCACGCGGAGGCTCGTCCTGAAGTCGAACCCTCTGAACGCCTCGGGCATCCTAGCGTCGAGGCCGAGCGCGGGGGTTGCGAAGCTTCTCGCGATCTCTTCAGGCCCGGAGCTGCCGAACCTCGTGGTGGAGCGGACCGCCGCCATCTCCAGGGTGAAGCGTCCGTGAGGAGATCGCGCTACGGCGCCTCCGTCCGTAGGCTCATCGAGCCTGGCAACCCCCGCGACAGTAGATTCGGGCGGCGGGGTCGGGATCGGGCCTGCTTCGGCGACGGGTAACGCCGTCGGCTCGCGCAGGAGACGAATCGTGAGCCGATCACTCCGCGTCACATCGGAAGCGTCCGCCGACGATGTCAGAACTGACCGCCGGTCCGTGGCAGCGGTGACGACAAACGTCCGAGGGGGCGCGTCTCGCCCTTCCACCGAGGCCATCAGCGTGTCCCCGGTCATGAGCCCGTGAAGTTGACCCACATCCAGGTACACGTTGGCCCCAGCCACCTGACGGATCTCGACCGTGATCTGGGGCCCTCCTGCGAAGGGTTCGGGCGTAACCTGCGCCGTGAGGGGCGCCGCAACGGCACAGAGGAGCGCCCAAGAGAGCGTGGAGCCGTGGCGGACAGCGGTTCGGCGTGGCCCATCCAGGGTTTTCAGGACCATGGGCTTCACTCGTCCGCGTGGCACGCGTAACACTGGCCGCTTTCGTAGACGTATCCCGACACCTCCGAGTGGTCGTTGTCCGTCCTCGATTTGGTGTGTTCGTGGCAGCTCAGGCAGGTGAATAGACCGAAATCTGTCGGGACCGTGTGGCAATCGGAGCATGTGTTCCACTCGTTTCGGTGCGGGCCCGAGTAGATGCGGAAGTATTGCGCGTCATGGTTGATGTCGGCGCCCTCCCAGGTGTCGATCGAATGGCACGAGGTACAGGTGGTGGGGAAGCCGGAGCCGGCGTGCTCGCCATCGTAGTCGGCCTGGTGGCAGGCGACGCAGTCGTCCTGGGTAGCGGGCGGGGGGAAGAGGAGCACACCATTTTCGGCATGGCACGAGGCGCAGGTGATGCCGTCATGGGCGCCGAGCAGGGCAAAGCCGGTGATGGTGTGGTCGAAGTCCGGGTCCTCCCAGGTGCTCACCGAATGGCACGAGGTGCAGGTGGTGGGGAAGCCGGAGCCGGCGTGCTCGCCGTCGTAGTCGGCCTGGTGGCAGGCGACGCAGTCGTCCTGGGTAGCGGGCTCGGGGAAGAGGAGCCCACCGTTTTCGGCATGGCACGAGGCGCAGGTGATGCCGTCATGGGCGCCGAGCAGGGCAAAGCCGGTGATCGCGTGGTCGAAAAGGGGTGCGTCCACCCAGGCGACCGTGGAGTGACACTGGGTACAGTCGGTGGGATAGTCGTTCGCGACGTGGTCGACCCTTCTCGCACCACGATAGTCGACCTCGTGGCACGCGACGCAGTCCGTCTCGAGCGAGGAGAAGACCCCGCCGGTCTCGTCGACGTGGCAGCTCTCACACGTGATCTGAAGGTGAGCTCCGGTAAGGGGGAAGGACGTTCTGTCGTGGATCGTTTCCCCGGAGACCCGGCTGAAGGATGCGGTCACGTGGCACGCTGCACATTCGTCCGACATATCCCCCTCGTGGACGTCGGTGTGGCACGCCGCGCAGTCGTCCGGTCCGACGTCAGGTCCGTCGAGTCGGAGATCGGTGTGACAACTCGAGCACGCCTCGTCCACGTGAGCGCCGGTCAGGAGGAACCCGCTTCGATCTCCGTGCCGGAATTCCATGGTGTCTCGGGCCGGCTGCCACGCGACCGCCGTGTGACACGCCGAGCAGTCGAGCTCGGGCGGGAGGATCCCATGCGGCGAATCGTCCCGGTCCTGTGCGACGGCCGTCCCCGAAGCAAGGACCAGGGCGGCCACGCCCGCGAAGACCGGCGGCATCCAGCGGACACTCATGGCTCGTCCCCGTGGCAGTCCCGGCAGTCGGTTCCGAGAGGCCGATAGAGGACGACGGCGGCGGCGGTCGGGGAGTCGGTCGTCGTATGACACTCGCCACAGGTGACCCCCTGATGGGCGCCGTCGAGCGGGAACCTCGTCGCACCATGGTCGAAACCGACGACCCGAAACGAGTCAGCGTCGTGACACGTTTCACACCCACGGTCTTCGAACTGGCCGGTGTGCGGGTCGTCCTCACCGTGGCATTCCGCGCAGGTGGGCTGGCCGAGGCGAACGTCGAATCGATCGGGATGGTTGCGCCGATGGCAGTCCGCACAGGCTACGGCGACATGGGCCCCCTCGAGCTGGAAGACGGCCTCCGTCTGGTGGCGGGCCAAGTCGTATCCGCTCGGCAGCCAGGCGCTCTGACCGTGGCACGAGGTGCAGTCGGCTCCCCCCGGAGATTGCTGGAAGACGCCGTCATGGTAGTCGAGGTGGCAGGATGAACAGACCTCCGCCACCGGCCTGGGGAAGGGCCGCCCATCCGTACCCATCGCGAAGTGGATCTGGACTCCGAGCCCATCGGACGTAACGGGTGTAGCCCCACCCGCACCCCCGTGGCACGCAGCACATGAGGCGGTCGCGTGTCGGCCCTCGAGCAGGAAGCCCGTCGTGCGGTGATCGAAGTCGCTCTCAATCCGGCCTCGATCCACGTGAAGCCAGTCGCTGGTGGCATGACAACTCGCACAAGCACCGGGCATGGAGCCGGCGTGGGGATCGTTGTGGCAGGTGGAACAGGAGGCATGGGGGGTAGAGGCGTAGCGCACGGTGGTCCCGGTGCCTGAGGCGGCCGGGACACGGATGTGGCAGCCGTCGCAGGAGACGTCCCGGTGACGTCCGGTAAGCACGTAGGAAGTCTTCTCGTGGCTGAACGCCGGAGCCTCTTCCCAGTTCGACGAGCGATGACAGCGGTCGCAGCTTTCTGTATCGAACTGACCGCCGTGCGGATCATCTTCCAGGTGACAAGAAGCGCATCCCGTGGGAAGTCCGAGGAAGGTCCGTCCGAGCGCGTCATGTTCACCCTTGAACGCGAGAACCTCCGGGTCGGCGATCCGGGTTCGGCGGTGGCAGGCCCGACACGTGGACTGCTCGTGGGCACCCTCCAGGACGAAACCCGTTCTCGTGTGGTCGAATTCGAGCGTATCCAGCTTCACGAGGTTGAACGCCCGCCCCAGGTGTTCCTTGTGGCACGTGGCACAGTCGCCCTCGGCCAGTCTCGCGTGGAATCCAGAGTCCCCGGCCAGGCGCCGGGCCAGTGGCTCGTGGCAGGCCAGGCAGAGCTGGCGGGAGACACCTCGGGTGCGAAGCTCGTGGCAGTCGGTGCACCCCCGTATTCCCTCGAGATCGGCGTGGGCCTCGGAGAGCTTCCCAGGCGAGATGATTTGCGCAGCCCCCTCTTTGGTGCCTGGGCCGAGCACCCCCACGAGCGCGATCACAGCGCCCCGCAGGGCGAGCCGACGGGGTGAGCCTCCCTTCACCGGGTCTGCGCCTCTCGCCGGGTCTGCGCCTCCTCGAGGCGTGCGAGGGCATGGGCCGCGGACGAGGCGAGCGTGTCCTCGGTAGCGGCGGCCTGCGCTTTCCGCCACCAGCTCTCGGCCTCTCCCATGTCCCCGCGGTTCGCGTGAACCGCCCCGAGGTCGTACATGGCCACCGCGTCGTTCGGCGTCACTTTCAGTCTTGCCACGAGGACCTCCGCGGCCCCTTCCCAATCACCCAGGGCCCCGTAGGAGGCCGCCAAATCGAAATAGACCCGGGCGTCCTCCGGGTCCATCGCCAGAGCTTCTCGGTAGTGCTCCACCGCGTCACGCTCGCGATGTCCGTCGTGGAGCAGTCGAGCGAGTGCGAGGCGCAGCTCACGGTTCTTCGGGGCGGACGCGACGTGGGCCTCGAGTGTCGCGACGCGCTCGTCGAAGGCCTCGGCCACCGAGGGTGATGCCGGATCGTTGCTCACCCGGACGCGGCTCTGTGGGGGTGTTCCCCGGACTGACTGGGCCCATCGCGAGGTGGAGGATGGACCCTCGAATGTCCCGAGCCAGAAGATGACGGTGAGAGCCACGGGTATTACAAGCGCCAGGACAGGAAGTATTTTCGCGTGCATGGCGCTCGGGCGTCAGAAGATCCACGTGTAGCCGAAGAGCACGGCTACGGTTACGTGGATCCCGAGGACGAGGAACATTACGGCCGCCAGCGGCAGATGGATCACGTGCCAGTATCGGAAGAGGCGCTGGAATGGACGGAGGAGAAGGGTCTGGAGGTGGAGCCGGTCTCGGTCCCGCACGAGTCCCATGACCTCGGAGCGCACGGGTCTTGGCACCGCGTGGTCTCGCAGGAAACGACGGATCTGTCGCTGACGGAACCGTGAGGCGAGATCTTCCCGGAGGGCGATTCGTAGCGCCCCGAGAGAACTGCGGGAGGAGATGTCAGTTTCCGGCTCCGCGAAGAGGTCGGCCTCCAGGCCCACCCGGTCCAGGAGCTCGACCGTGAGCGCCCGGGTCCTTTCACGGACGGTTGCCAACTCGAGGAAGCGGCCGTTCAAAGTCTTGGGGATGCGGGTGTAGACGTACCGTCCGAAGACCCCACTGGCCACGACCAGGGCCATGCTCCAGAAGGAGACGGACACCAGGCCGCCAAACTTGAAAGTCGTGTGCAGGAGGACGAAAAAGGGCCCCAGCGTACAGAGGAAGATATGCACCTGGAGCCAGTGCTTCAGAGCGCCGGTGCGACGAAGGAAGGTGAGTCGCTTTCGAGCGGCGTACCCGGCGACTCCGACGACGATGAGCGTCGTGCCGATGACACCCAAGCCCTGACCGACGACGCCGGTCGGGCCGAAGACGGGGTGAAGCGCGGAGAACGCGCGGTCATCCAGGGGCAGGAGATAGTACTCCAGCCCCCAGAGGAGTGTGGCGCCAGCGGCGCCGAGCCATAGACTGACCAGTACGAAGACGAGCAAACGACCACCGTCCGGGGAGTTGCCCGGGGGTTCCGCAAGAACCGAGCCCTGCAGCCGGTCGCCGAACGAATCCGAACGTGGCCGGGTCGACCTGACGGGACACGTGGTCGGTTCGCTCTGTCCTGGCAGCTGGGCTGCCCGCGGTGCCGCGGACCCCTGGCTTTGCGTGCCGTCGTCGCCGACGGGTTGCCTTTGACAGGTCTATCGCATCAAACGTACGGAGGATGGGACTGGGGCGGCAATGATGGCGACGCCCCCCTTTACCTGGGCTTGAGAAGTGGAAGATCGCGGCATCCTCTTCTTCTTGGCTGAATGGGATTCGCCCCGGTGTCTCAGCACTCAGGTTCAGGAATGCCCGCGGGTCGAGTAGCTTCTCCCCATGATTTCCGTCTCGAACCTCGCCAAGACCTTCGGCGATCGCACGCTGTTCCGGGGTGCATCATTCCAGCTCGATCCCGGCCAACGGTACGGCCTGGTAGGCGCCAACGGTTCCGGAAAAACGACCCTTCTCGGCATCCTCGCGGAGGATGTCGACCCGTCCGAAGGGACCGTATCCGTCCCGAAGGACCTGAGGCTCGGAGTGCTTCGACAGGAGCATTTCGTCCACGAAGAGCAGCCCATTCTGGGCGTCGCCATCATGGGCAATCGCGTCCTCTGGGATGCGATGAGTGAGAAGGAAGAGATGCTGGCCGCCGGAGAGGATGCCTTCGAGGCCGAGCGGTTCTCTCACCTCGAGGAGATCGTGCAACTCCACGACGGCTATGCGGCCGAAGCCCGCGCAGCCGCGATCCTCGAGGGACTTGGCATTCCAGGAGAGGTTCACCGGCGGCCCCTTTCCACGCTGTCCGGCGGCTTCAGGCTCAGAGTCCTTTTGGCCCAGGTGCTCTCTGCAGAGCCCGACATCCTCCTTCTCGACGAGCCGACCAATCACCTGGACATCCTCTCCATCCGTTGGCTCGAGAAGTTCCTCCGGGACTTCGCGGGCCCCGTCGTAGTCATCTCCCACGACCACCGGTTCCTGGACAACGTCTCGACGTGCATCCTCGACGTCGACTACGAGACGGTGACCCTCTACCGCGGCAACTACGAGGCGTTCATCCGGGCCAAGAAGGAGGAACGCGGTCGTAGGGAGAAGGAGATCGAGACCCGCGAGAAGGAGATCGCGCACCACCGGGACTTCGTGGACCGTTTCCGGGCCAAGGCCAGCAAGGCAAGGCAGGCCCAGAGCAAGCTTCGGCTGATCCAGAAGAGAGCCGGGGAGCTCGAGGAGCTTCCCCCGAGCTCGCGGCGATACCCGGCCTTCCGGTTCGAGCAGGTTCGCCCCAGCGGTCGTGAGGTGCTCGCCATACGGGGGGTCAGAAAGGCGTTCGGGAAGAAGGAGGTCCTCCATGGCGTGGACCTCACCGTCCGCAGAGGCGACCGGTTGGCGATCCTGGGCCCCAACGGTATCGGGAAGTCCACCCTCTTGAAGATCGTAGTGGGGGACCAGAGCGCGGATGCCGGGGAGATCGAGTGGGGCTACGAGACGTACGTCGGCTACTTTGCCCAGGACCATCGGGAGGCCCTCGAGGGGGTCGACCGGACGGCGGAGGAGTGGCTCTGGGACTTCTGCCCAGGAAAAGACCGGGGTTTCGTCCGTGGGCAGATGGGATTGATGCTCTTCTCGGGCGACGACGGCAACAAGAGGGTCGGGACCCTTTCCGGGGGTGAAGCCGCTCGTCTGGTCTTCAGTCGCATCATGCTCGAACGGCCCAACGTCCTGGTCCTAGACGAACCGACCAACCACCTCGACCTGGAGTCCATCGAGGCGCTGGTGGAAGGGCTCCGAAGCTACGAGGGCACGCTCGTCCTCGTCTCCCACGACCGCTGGTTCGTGCGTGAGCTCGCGACCAGAGTCGTGGAGATTCGGCCCGACGACATCCTCGACTACCGGGGCACCTACGAGGAATTCGTCCACACC
>Ga0210123_1001260_pt1 | contig 13273 bp, 8 predicted proteins | sample Muzzi_PWB_D2_FD_185535 | JGI IMG/M metagenome (GOLD analysis project Ga0210123, IMG submission 185535) | Wetland microbial communities from San Francisco Bay, California, USA, that impact long-term carbon sequestration - Muzzi_PWB_D2 (SPAdes) | ecosystem: Environmental > Aquatic > Marine >... | reverse complement strand
CCGCCGCTCCGCCGCCGAGAAGACGCCGAGGCGACGCCCGCGCGACCGGCTACTTCAGGCGGTCCGCGATGGCGTCGAGCCCCGCCCGGGCGCAGCCCTCGTCGAACCGGCCGCCCGGCGCGCCGCCGACGCCGATGCCGCCGATGACCTCCTCGCCGGCGCGGATCGGCAGGCCGCCGGCGAGCAGCAGGATGCGATCGTTCATGGCGCCGAGCGCCGCTGCGTCGGGCTGCTTCTGCACCAGCGCGACCAGCTCCGAGGTCGCATGGCGCAGGGTGAGCGCCGTGTAGGCCTTGCGGCTGCTGCTGTCCAGCGTGTGCGGCGCGGCGCCGTCGGCCCGCAGCTGGGCGCGCAGCAGGCCCGCGCCGTCGACCACCGCGACGCTGACTTGGTAGCCCTGGGCCGTGCAGGCCGCCAGGGCGGCGTTCGCCGCCTGCTGCGCCAGGGCGAGCGGCAGGACCTTTTCGCGCGGCAGCTCCTGCGCCGCCGCGCCGCCGGCCGCGAGGCTCAGCAAGGCCGCGGCGAGCGCCCCTGTCAGCGCCCCTGTCAGCGGCCTTGTCAGCGCCCTTGTCAGCGCCCCGGCCGACGCGGTCCTCGGCCGGCGGCAATGCCGCTCGCGGCGCCGGGCCGTCTCACGCCGCCGGGACACCTCCGGCCCTGTGTCGACCATCCGCATCTCAGCCCGCCCGCCGCCGCGCGACCGCGTCGGCGAGCACGCAGAGGATCTCGAACATCATGGTGGCGCCGACGATCGCGGTATTGCCGCTGGGATCGAAGGGCGGCGCGACCTCGACCACGTCGCCGCCGATCAGGTCCAGGCCCTGCAGGCCGCGCACCATCTTCTGCGCCTCGAAGGTGGTGAAGCCGCCGATCTCCGGCGTGCCGGTGCCCGGCGCGTAGACCGGGTCGAGCCCGTCCACGTCGAAGGAGACGTAGGTCGCCCCGTCGCCGACGATGCGCCGCGCCTCGGCGATCACGTTGTCCACGCCCATCTCGTAGAACTCGTCGATGGTGATGACGCGGATGCCCTGCGCCTCGCCCCAATCGTTGTCGGCCCCGCCGTAGAGCGCGCCGCGGATGCCGATCTGCACCGTACGCTTGGGGTCGAGCAGCCCTTCCTCGACGGCGCGCCGGAACGGCGTGCCGTGGGTGTAGAAGTGGTCGCCGAAATAGCGGTCCCAGGTGTCGGTATGGGCGTCGAAGTGCACCATGCCGACCGGCCGGTCCTTGGCCAGCGCGCGCATGATCGGCAGCGTGACGAGGTGGTCGCCGCCGGCGGTCAGCGGCACCGTCCCGGCGCCGTGCACCTTGGCGTAGAACCTCTCGACCCGCCCCAGGGTGTCCTCCAGGTCGATCGGATTGACCGGCACGTCGCCGAGGTCGGCGCAGCGGCACAGGTCGAAGGGCATGATGCGGCTCACGTGATGCACGTTGCGCATCATGGTCGACATGTCGCGGATCTGCCGCGGGCCGTGGCGCGCGCCGGCCCGGTTGGTGGTGCCGCCGTCCCACGGCACGCCGATCAGGCCGATCTCGACGCCGTCCGGCTCGAGCAGGTGGCGCAGGCGCATGAAGGTCGCGATGCCCGAGAAACGCGGCATCACGTTGCCCGAGATCGGTTTGAAGGACGACTCGTCGTCGGCCATGGCAGGCGCTCCCCTCGTTCGTTTTTCGCGTCTCGTTGTCCGGCCGTGAAGCTAGAGCCTTATCCGGCCGGACGGAAGCAATTCTGTTTCTCGCCTGGCGCGGCAAAGGACAATCGCGGCGATCGCGCGCGCCGCGGCCGGGCCGGCCGGGTCAGTAGTCCCATTTGAACTCGACGCCGATGTCGCTCTCGCCGGTCGATTCCACGCCGCTCTGCACCGAGATGTTGGGCGTCAGCTCGACCTCGACCTCGACCGAGCCGGTGTCGCTGCCGACGTCCTTCTGCACCCCGACGTAGACGTCGTCGCTCAAGTACTTGCCGGCGCCGATGGCCGGCGCGGCGCCGCCGTCCTTGGCGGCCTCGACGCTCAGCACGTCGACGCCCAGCAGATTGCGCACCCGGTCCATCAGGGCGCCTCCGCCGCCGCCGACGCCGGAGAGCTCGGCCAGGGCCGCCGCCAGCTGCGCCGCCTCGACCGCGCTCAGCTCGCCGGCCCCCTTGTCGAACAGCAGGCGGGAGACGATCTCGTCGCGCGGCAGCTCGGGCACCGAGGAGAGGGCGAAGGCCGGGTTGCTGGCGCGGCCGGTGATCGTCGCGGTCACCGTGATCGACTTGCCCTGGTGCTCCGCCTCGACGTCGAGCAGCGGATCGATCTTGGCGTCCGCCGGCAGCGTCACCTGGCCGCGCTTCAGCTTGAAGACCTTGCCGAGCACCATGAGCTGGCCGCGCACGATCTGGAGCTTGCCGTCGACGACGGGCGCCTCGGCGGGACCGGTGATCGCGAAGCGGCCGGACCATTCGGAGTCGAGCCCGCGCCCGCGCAGGAACACCCGGCGCGGCATGTCGATGGCGACGTCGAGCCGCAGGTCGATCGGCGGCGCCGCGGCCTTGGCCGGTGCGGCCGACGCGGTTTGGGTTCGCGCGCCGCCGGTTTCGACGACATTGAGGTCGACGACATCGGGCGGCAGCTTCTCGGGGATGCGCAGCTCGACGGTCTTGGTCTCCAGCTTGGCGCGCAGCAGCGCGGAGGTCGTATCGCCCTCGGCGCCGAAGGTGCCGCTCGCCTGCGCGGTGACCTCGTCGCGCCGCACGGCCGTGAACTCCGTCATCTCGCCCTTGAGGTCGAAGGGAAAATGGCGCGCCGGGTCGATCTCGGCCGAGCCGGACGCGGTCAATTTGCCGCCGTTGCCGTCGCTCGCCGAGAGCTTGGTGAGCACGACGCGCTCGCCTTCGAGGTCGAGCTGCAGCTCGAGGTTCTCGAGGATCGTGCCGGTCTCGAGGTTCTCGTACCGCCCTTGGCTGAGCCCCGCCTGCCCGCTCAGCCGCGGGTTGCCCACCTGGCCGGCCACGGCCAGGTCGACCGCGAGGCGGCCGTCCAGGCGATGGCCGCTCACCGGCACCAGCGGCCAGACGGTCGCCGCGTCGCCGCGCCACGCGAGCCGCCCGCTGATCGACTCCTGCGGCGGGACGGACAGCGTCAGGCTGTCCGCCGCGAGAGCGAGCGGCAGGTCCGCCGTCAGCGTCGCCGGCTTGCCGGGCAGGCCCGCCAGGTCGCCGTCCAGCGTCAGGCGCCCGGCCTGCCAGCGGCCGGTGAGATCGAGCGTCATCGCCGGGCCCTCCGGCAGGTCGGCGGAGCGCAGCGCGTCGAGCTTGAGTGAAAGGTCGCCGCGCGGCGCGCTGCGCGGCCCCGCGATCGAAACCGCGCCGTCGGCGCGGCCGGTGAACGCCCGCGGGACGCCGAACGGCGCCAGGGCGGCGAGGTCGAGGCGCGCCACCTTGGCGTCCAGCTGCAATCGCTCGGCATCCAGGGCCGCGTCCGCCGTCACGTGCGCCGCGCCGAACGCGAGGTCGAGCGCGCTGAGCGCCAGCGCATTTTCGCCCTGCTTCAAAGTGACCGGCCCGCGCAGCGCGATCTTCTGCGCGAAGGCCAGCGCCTCCAGGCGCGCGATGCGCAGCGTCGTCTCCTTCCCGGCCAGCGCGACATGCCCGCCGGCGTCGAGGGCGAGCGGCCCGTCGAAGTCGCCCTTGGCGGCGAGCGTGAAATCGGCCGCCTCGAGCGTGCCCTGCCCGGTCAGGCGCAGGGTGTCGAGCCGCAGGGCGTCGAGCGACGCGGCTTTCAGCGTCGCCGTGGCCGTCGCGTTCGGCGTTCCCAGCAGGTCCTCGGCCGCGACCTCGAGCGTGAGCGACTCGGCCGCGGCGGCCTGTCCGTCGAGCGTCAGCCGCGGCGTGCCGAGCTCGGCGGTCAGCGTGGCGCCCTGTCCGGTCCGGCCCGGCCGCAGTGCGAGCTGCCCGTTCAGGCTGCCGCGCCCGGTCAGCCCGGCGTGCGCCAGCCCGGCGCCGATGTCGGGGCTGGCGAGCGCCAGTTGGCCGGTGATCGCGGCGCCGTCGAGCGGGACGCTGAGGTCGCCGGTGGCGGTCGTCTGCAACGCGCTCAGCTTGACCTGGCTCAGATCGAGCGCCGCGCCGCTCAGCGCGAAGGCGGTTTCGGCCTCGACCGCGCCCAGGTCGGGCAGGGAGCCGGCGAGCGAGATCCGGCCCGCCGGCTTGCTGGCCGGATCGCGGATCTCGTAGCGCGCGGTCAGCCTGTCGAAGGCGGTGCCGGCCAGGCTGCCCGTCGCGACCTCGAGCCGGCCGGCGAGCGCGGGGTCGGCGAGCGCCCCGCGCGCCGTGCCCTCGGCCGTCGCGCCGCCGGCGAGCGGCACGCCGAGCGCCTGCGACAGCTTGCCGAGGTCCTTCGCCGTCACCTGGTAGCGCGCGTCGAGCGCGCTGAAGTCGCCGCCGATCGTGGCGTCGCCGGTGATCCGCGCCGCGGCACCGCTCAACGCGAGCGCGTCGAGCCGCAGGTCGCCGTTCGCCGTCAGCGCGAAGTCGGAGGCGACCTTCGGCGTCGCCCCGAAGAGCGCCTGCAGCACCGGCTCGCCCAGGCGGAGCGCCGTGAACGTTCCGTCGAGATGGCCGCTGAGCGCGCCGCCTGCGGCGGTATTGGTCAGCCGCGTCTCGATCTTGCCCGCGCCGGCGACGTCGAAGCCCAGCAGGGACGAGAAGTCGGCGAGGTCGTCCAGCGCCAAGGTCGCGCCAGCGTCGAACGCACCGCTGTCGAGCGCGAGAGTCCCCGAGCCGGACAGTGCGGCGCCGGTGCCGGTGACCGCGGCGGAGGCCAGGTCCAGGACGTTCGCGGCGAGGTCGAGGCTGCCGTCGAGGCGCCAATCGAACCCCGGCTGAAGCCGGCCGAGCAGCGCGGCCGGCGCGGGCGCGTCGAGGCCCTCGATCCGGCCCGACGCGGTCAGCTGTCCCTGCGGCGGCCCGGCGTCGAGCGGGCGCACCGGGTCGAAGGTGGCGTGGACCTGCCCGCGGCGCAGGCCGACCGGCGCCCGGCGCAGGCCGGCGACTTCGGCGTCGAGGACGAGGTGCGGCTGCAGCAGCGGGCCGTCGCTGGTGAGCTTCACATCGAGGCTGTCGGCCGCGAGCTCGGGGTCGACGGCGGCGAGCAGCGCGGCATCGCGCAGGCGGGCGTCGGCCTCGATGTGGCCGTCCAGCGCCCCGGCGTCCACGCGCCCCGTGGCGCTGAGCGCCAGCGCGTCGCTCTCGGCCGTCAGGCGGTCGATCTGCAGCCGCGCGCCGTCCTGCCAGCGGGCGTCGAGCGCGACGTGCGTCGTGCCGGCCAGCGCGCGGCGCAGCAGGGCGTCCTGCGGCCGCAGCGTGGCGTCGCCGGCGAGCCCGATGCCCAGTTCGTCGGCGGTGTGCGACAGCGTGATCTCGGCCGTGACCGCGCCGAGGCTCTGCGCGTCGCCCTTCAACGTGCCGCGCCACTGCGCCAGCGGGCCGTCGCCGCTCAGGGTCAGCGAGAGCGCCGGCAGGTCGGGCAGCGCGAGCAGGCGCGCGACCAGGCCGTCCGCCGGCTCGGACAAGCGCAGGTCGAGGCCGAGCGACTCCGGCCGCGGCCGGTAGCGCGCGGTCGCGGCCAGGCGGCCGGGCGTCCCGTCGCGGCGTTCGACGACGAGCGAAGAGCTCACCTGTCCGTCCGGCTCGGCGCGCGCCTCGCCCAGCACGTTGAGCCGCGCCGGCGTGCCGAGCAGCGCCGCGCCGAGCGTGAGGTCTTGGATCGACAGGCGCTTGACGTCGAGCGCCACCGGCAGACTGGGCAGCCCCCGGGGCCCGGTGTCGGCGGCGCCGGACGCGGCCGGCGCGCGTTCGACGTCGAGGCGGTCGAGCGCGAGCGTCTCGACCTCGAAGCGCCCGCCCAGCAGCGCCAGGGGATGCCACACCAGGGTCACGTTCTCGGCGGTCAGCCAGGTGCCGTCGCGGTCCGCCAGCGCCAGCCGGTCGAGCCGCAGGTCCTGCGGCAGAGTCCCGTGCAGGCCCTGCAGCGAGAGCACCGTCTCGCCCGGCGTGCTGGCCGCGGCCTCGACGCGCGCCAGGATCCACCGGCGCCCGGCGTCGGTCTGCGCCGCGCCGTAGAGGGCCGCGAGCGCCAGCACCGCCGCGCCCAGCGTCGCCGCCGCGGCGAACGCCAGGCGCCGCGCCCAGCGGCGTCCCGGGCCGCGCGTTTCGCTTTGCGTCGTTTGGTTATCCGGCCGTGTCACTCAGAAGGCCTGTCCCAGACTGATGTAGAACTGGAAGTCGCTGTCGATGTTCTCGCGCTTGTTGATCGGCACCGCCACGTCCAGGCGGATCGGGCCGATGCCGGTGAAGTAGCGCAGCCCCAATCCCCCCGCCCAGCGCAAAGTCTCGTTGAAATCGGGGAAAGCGGAATCGAAGGCGGTGCCGCCGTCGACGAAGGGCACAACGCCGATCGTGTCGGTCACGCGCACGCGCAGCTCGGCGCTCAGTTCCAGCACCGAGCGGCCGCCGGTCGGGTCGTTCTCGGCGTCGAGCGGCCCGACGCTCTGGAAGTCGTAGCCGCGGATCGAGCCGCCGCCGCCGGCGTAGAAGCGCTTGCTGGCGGGGGTCTGGCTGGTGCTCGCGCCGAGCAGCGAGCCGAGGCGGCCGCGCCCGGCCAGGACGAAGCGCGCCTCCGGGTCGATCGCGTAATAGGCGGAGCTGCCGATGCTCGCCTTGAGGAACGGGAAGGTCTCGTCGCCGAACGCCTGGTAGGGGGTCACCGACACGTCCTGCCGCGAACCGCGGGTCGGGTTGAGCAGGTCGTCCGTCGTGTCGCGGGTCGCCCCGAAATTGAAGCCCAGCAGCTCGAAGGTCCGTGTGCCGGCGTCGTCGTCGATCCGGCTGAACTCGAGGGTCGGCCCGGCGCGCAGGCGCAGGTATTTTCCCCAGGGGCGCTCCACGGCCAGGCCCACGTTGGCGCTGCGCTCGTCGAAGGCATCGGTGTTGCGGTTGGCGATCTCGCCGTCGGCGATCAGGCTGTGCTTGCGCCGCAGGAAGTTGGGCTTGCGGAACCTGCCCTTGAAGCTCTGTTCCAGGCTCGAGGCGACCAGGTCCAGGCGCAGGCGCTCGTTGCGGGAGAACAGGTTGCGATGCTCCCAAAAGGCGTTGGCGCGCGGGCCTTCGCTGCTCGAGTAGGCGGCGCCGAAGCCGATCGAGCGCGGGCTGCGCTCGGTGACGCGCACGATCATCGGCAGGCGGCCGTCCGGCCCGAGCTGCTTGGCGCTGGCGATGCGCACGCTGGTGAAGAGTCCGGTCTCGGCCAGCGCCGCCCGGGTCTCCTCGACCTTGCGCGGGTCGTAGCGTTCGCCTTCCCGCCATTCGAGCACTTTCTTCAGATAGTCCTTGTCGACGCTCTCCGCGCCCTCGAAGCGCGTCGCGCCGAAACGTGCCGGCGGGCCGCTGTCGACCTCGACGGTCACGGTCATGGTCTTCTCGTCGTGGTTCACCACCGAGCGCCGCTTGGCGACCGTGGTGAAGGGATAGCCGTCGTCCTCGAGATCGGCGATCAGCTTGGACTCGGCCGCGACGATGGCGGGCGCGCGCGCCGCCATGCCGATGTGCAGGCCGAGCGTCTGCAGGCCGGGCCGCGCCTTGGCCGGCGGGGGCTCGCCGAGGTAGCGGATCACGTAGTCGGCCAGCAGATAGACCGGGCCGGTCGCGACGGCGACCGTCACGGCGACCGGGCGCGTCGACTCGTCGAGAGAGATGTCGACCGTCGCGTCGTAGAAGCCTTCGGAGCGCAGCGCCTTCTGCAGGCGCGCGCGGTCCTCGTCGGCCCGACGGCGCAGCGCCGCGAGGCTCGGCGGCGGCCGGTCCTGCAGCGCGACGAGTTGCATGCTGGCGCTGAGCAGGTCGCGCAGATCGGCCTCCTCGACGCCTGTGATCTCCGTCGTGTAGGCGACGCCGCGCGCCGCCTCGGGCTGCCCGTCGGCCGTCGCGGGCCCGGCGGCGCCCTCATCGCGGGCGCTGCGCGTCGCAGGCTGGGAGCCCGTGGCGGATGCGTCGGCTTCGCCGCGCAGATCGGCGCAGGCGGCGGTCGAGAGGACGACCAGCGCCGCGCCGAGCAGACGCGCCGCGCGCCGCAGGTCGGGCGCGGCTGCGGATCGCGTCGGTTCAGCGGATCGGCACAAGGACAGGACCCACGAGGTTCTCCTTGACAGCGGTCTCCCGGTCGGCGGTTTTCCGCCGCTCGCCGCTTTGCCGGCAAGTCTAACCGGCGGCGCCCACCCGCGCACGGGCGCGGAGTCCGGAAACTGGGGCGCCGGGGGCGGCCGTTCAAGCGGGCGGCACGGCGGAGCCTCCCGGCGCGGCTCGGGAACGCCCGGCAGGGAGGCTTGGATTCCTCTCCGGACTTGTTGACCACACCATGCGAAAGCCCCGATACTAAATCCCGATACTAAATAAGGATAAATCGGGCCAAGAAGCGCGCCGGCCGCGGTCGCGCGTGCCATCCGAGTGAATCCGGGAGGACACCAGGGATGAAGGGTGCCGGCGAGCGGCCCAACCGGTCGAATTTCGGCGGGAGCGGGTTGGACCGCCGGCGATTCCTCGCCGTCGGCGCGACGCTGCTGGCTGCCGGGCGATCCTCGCGCGCGCAGGCCGCCGAAACGGTCCGCTTCGGCCTGACCCCGGTTTTCCTGACCTCGGACCTGGAGCTTCTGGAATCGCTCAAGGCCTATCTGACGGCGCAGCTCGACCGCCCAGTCGAGCTGGTGCAGCGGCGCACCTATCAGGAAATCACCGCCCTGCTGTTGTCCGAGCAGCTGACAGCCGCCTGGATCTGCGGGTTCCCCTATGTCCAGTACCGCGACCACCTGGAATTGGTCGCGGTCCCCGTCTGGCGCGGCAAGCCGCTCTATCAATCGTACCTGATCGTGCCGCGCGACCGGGCTGCGCAAGGCTTCGCCGACCTGCGCGGCGACATCCATGCTTTCTCTGACCCGGACAGCAATTCGGGTTACCTCGTGACGCGCGCCCTTCTGGCCGAGATGCGCGAGACGCCGAGTTCCTACTTCGGCAAGTTCTTTTTCACCTACGGCCATCGCAATGTCGTCCGTGCCGTGGCCTCGGGGCTGGCCGAGAGCGGCAGCGTCGACGGCTATGTCTGGGAGGTCATGCGGGATCTCGAGCCGGACCTGACCGCGGCAACGAGGATCCTGCGGCACTCGGAATGGCTCGGCTTTCCGCCGATCGCCTGCGCCCGGAGCCTCCGGGATACCGCCATGGTGCGCCGGCTTTCACGCGCCTTGTATCACATGGCGGCCGATGAGACGGGACGCCGCGTGCTGGAAATGCTGCGGCTCGATGCATTCGCCCCTGCCGATCCGGAGATCTTCAACGGCATTGCGGCGAAGTACGATCTGGTGAAATCGATGGGCTGATGCGCGTGCCGAGGTTCAAGTCCTGGCCCATCACCATCCGCGTTCCGTTGCTGGTAGCGCTGCTCATGGTCGGCATCAGCACGGTTCTGTCCCAGCGGATCCTGGCGCGCCTCTCCGAGACGCAATCGGAACATCTCAAGTCCTTGACCGGGGCCTATCTCGACGGCCTGTCGACATCTGTCGTGCCCAACGTCTTGCGCGAGGACGTCTGGGAGATCTTCGACAGCCTCGATCGTGCCAAGCAGCGCTATGCCGGCCTGAACGTGCTCTACAGCATCGTCGCCAAGGCGGACGGGACGATCTTGGCCGCCTCGAACCCGCGCACCTTTCGGACACAGGGAACGGTTCCGGAGGAGCTGGTGAGCCGACTGCGCGACCGGGACCTCTATCTCGACGAGACGTCGAAGCGCGCGTTTTCGCGGCGTAAGCTCGTATATCAGAATCTCGACATAGGTTCGATCTACGCCGAGATCGATATCAGCGGACTCATGGCCGAGCGAAACGAGGTGCTGTTAACCCTGATCGCCACCAACGGCGGCTTGACCCTGGTCTTCGCTCTCTTCGGCTATGTCGCCGTCCGTCGCATGGTCCGGCCCATCGAAGTTCTCAACGACCAGGTCGAGCGCCTGCGCGGCGGGGACTATCGGCCGATTTCCGACGATCGCCTGGGACACCCGGACAGCGAATTCGGGCGGCTGTTCCGGCGCTTCAACGTCATGGCGGGATCGCTGCGCGAAAAGGAAGCTCTGGCGGCGCGTCTCGCCGAGGAAGAGAAGCTCGCTTCGCTCGGCCGCCTCACGTCTGGAATCGCACACGAGATCAACAACCCGCTGGGCGGCCTGCTGAACGCCGTCGATACGCTGCGCAAGCACGGTGCCGAACCGGACACGCGCGAGAGCGCGCTCGACCTGTTGCAGCGCGGCCTGCAGGACATTCGCGACGTGGTCCGCTCGGCCCTTGTCACCTACAAGGGCAGCAGTCATCCCGAGCGCCTTTCCCGGCGTGATCTGGACGACTTGAAGTATCTGGTCAAACAGGACATCTCGCGTCGACGCCTGAGCCTGGATTGGCGCAACGAGATTGCGGACATCATCCCGATTCACGGCGGCGCGGTCCGGCAGGCGACACTCAATCTTCTGCTGAACGCTTGCGCCGCCTCGCCGCTCGGCGGAACGGTAAGCTTCGCCGCCCGTCTCGGGGACGGCATGCTGGTCATCTCGGTCGCCGACCAAGGCGCCGGTCTGCCGGACGCGATCCGGCAGGCCTACGAAAAAGATGAGCCGGAACGAAGCTTGAAGGGCGACGACCGCGGCCTCGGCGTCTGGATGGTCAAACGACTGGTCGCCGGAATAGGGGGCCGAATCGCCGTTGAAACCGCCGCTGGACGCGGTACGCTGATCCGGTTGGACATACCGCTACGTTCGGAGCGAGGAATGGGAAATGTCGCCTAACCGCCCCCAGATCGGGATTCTGGAAGACGACCCGATCATGGGCGAGTCGCTAATGCAGCGGTTGACCCTGGAAGGCTACGACGCCCGCTGGTGGCAGACGGGGCGCGCCGCCATCGAGGGACTGCAGCGCGAGCGGCCGCGACTGATGGTTTGCGATCTGCGCCTTCCGGACATGCGCGGCGACGAGGTCTTTCGTCGCGCGATGGGCTCGGGCGAGGCACCGCCGACACTGTTCATAACCGCCTACGCAGACATCGACCAGGCCGTCGAACTGATGCGTGCCGGAGCCGGCGACTACGTCACCAAGCCGTTCGACATGGGCGACTTCCTGGCCCGTATCGAAGCGCTGCTGCAGCGCGACGTCTTACCGTCCGAGGCGGAACCCGTGCTGGGCTCGTCACCGGCCATGCGCGAGACCGAGCGCCTGTTGCGCCAGGTGGCGGATATCGACAGCACGATCCTGCTAAGCGGCGAGACCGGGGTCGGCAAGGAAGTCTGCGCCCGCTTCGTCCACGGCATATCGAAGCGTGCGGCGGCGCCCTTCATGGCGGTCAACTGCGCCGCCATTCCGCCGGACCTGATCGACAGCGAGCTCTTCGGTCACGAGAGGGGGGCCTTTACCGGCGCGCATGCGCGCCATCTGGGATACGCCGAACGCGCCCGCGACGGCATCCTCTTTCTCGACGAGGTCGGCGAACTGCCGCCGACCGTTCAGGCCAAGCTCCTGCGCGTCGTGCAGGAGCGCGTCTTCTACCGGGTCGGCGGCGAGCGTCCGGTCCCCTGCGACGCGCGCCTGATTTGCGCGACCAACGCGGACCTCGAACATTTGGTGGAGATCGGCCATTTCCGGCGCGATCTGTTCTTCCGGCTCAACGTCATACCGGTGCACGTCGCGCCGCTGCGCGAGCGCGGCGAGGATGTCGGGCCGCTGCTGCGATACTACCTGGCGACCTTCGCGGAAGCGCTCGGCCGTCGCGTCACGGGCTTGAGCGACCTGACCGAGGACGCCGCGCTGGCCTACGAGTGGCCGGGCAACGTTCGAGAGTTGCGCAATCGCGTGGAACGGGCCGTCGCGCTGGCGCCCGGCGACAGCCTGCGGCCCGTCGATCTGTTTCCGGAACTGGCAGGTCGGGACGGACCGCCGGTCGGTGACGACCTGGCGTCCCTGTCGGAGGTCCGCGATGCTGCCGAGCGGCGCCAGATTCGGCGTGCCCTGGAGCGGACGGATGGCCAGGTCGGACGGGCCGCGGCCCTGCTCGGCGTGTCGCGCACGACCCTTTGGGAAAAGATGCGCCGGCTTGGGCTGAGCGAGGCGCAGCGCCACTGATTGTTCGGATTCTCGAACGGCCGAAAGCGCCGTCGTCCGATCCGCCGAACACCCCGGCGATCGCCCCGTATCTAAGTCACTGATTTCCTTCATTCGGCCGCGCTCCCGGCGTGGCACCGGAGTTGCTTTGTCTCCGGTCACGTCCACCACGACCCGGCCAAAGTCGGCCGCAACAAGGGAGGAGTCGCGTGACCGGATGCAAGAAGCTGATCGAGGTTGGCCGCCGCCAGTTCCTGCGCGGCGGCGCCGTTGCCACCGCCGGGGCGGCGGCCTATGCCGTGGCCCCGAAGAAGGCCGCGGCGCGGTCGCTGGCGCGGGTCGACTACCCGTCCAGCCGTCTGGCGAACGTGAAGGACCTCACGGTCGATGAACCGCTCGACATCGCCTATCCGGACGACGATTCGCCGGGCGTGCTGCTCAAGCTGGGCCGCCGCGTGCCAGAGGGCGTGGGGCCGGACGGCGACATCGTGGCCTTTTCGACCCTCTGTCCGCACAAGGGCTTCCCGCTGAATTACGTCGCCGCGGACAAGAGCCTGAACTGCCCCGGCCACTTCTCGCGCTTCGATTGCGAGAAGGGCGGCATGCAGATCTGGGGGCAGGCGACGCAGAACCTGCCGCAATTCACCCTGCGCGTCGACGACCGGGGCGACATCCATGCCGAGGGCGTGGACGAGCTCATCTACGGCCGACTCAGCAACGTGCTGGCCTGAGGGAGGACGAGACATGGCTTACAAGCGTCAGATCGACCGCCTGCCGATCATCCCGGCCGGCGCAAAGAAGCAATCCGTCACGTGCCACTTCTGCATCGTCGGATGCGGCTATCACGCCTATAGCTGGCCGGTGAACAAGCAGGGCGGGACCGCCCCCTCAGAGAACGCATTCGGCACGGACCTCTCCGAGCAGCAGGGGGCCGAAACGGAAGCCTGGTATGCGCCCTCCATGTATAACATCGTCCAGCAGAACGGCGAGGCCGTCCACCTGGTCATAAAGCCGGACAAGGCCTGTGCGGTGAACGCCGGGCTTGGATCGATCCGAGGCGCGCGGATGGCGGAGAACAGCTACTCGCGCCAGCGCCAGACGCAGCAGC
>Ga0210123_1001259_pt1 | contig 13302 bp, 10 predicted proteins | sample Muzzi_PWB_D2_FD_185535 | JGI IMG/M metagenome (GOLD analysis project Ga0210123, IMG submission 185535) | Wetland microbial communities from San Francisco Bay, California, USA, that impact long-term carbon sequestration - Muzzi_PWB_D2 (SPAdes) | ecosystem: Environmental > Aquatic > Marine >... | reverse complement strand
ATCAAACCATCCCCGGTCTTGGTGAACTTATTAATGGCAGGGTTACGGTCAATGCCATTCGTGAAGTAGCTTACCGGGATTTGCTTGGGCGTGATGTGATCAAGTTGGACACACAGGGCATCGGCGCCTACTTGCAAAATCAATGTGTGTTGATCACCGGGGCGGGTGGCTCCATCGGGTCCGAACTATGTCGGCAGATTTGCCGTTTTCAACCCCGGAGCATCGTTCTTTTAGACATGGCGGAAACACCTTTATACGAGATCGAAATAGAACTGAAGCGGAATTTTGCCGATAAAGGAATTCAAATTCATCCGGTGCTTGGCGATATCAAAGACACGATGTTCATCATGAAGACCTTTGAAATCCACAATCCGCAGGTGGTCTTCCATGCCGCAGCCTACAAGCACGTTCCCATGCTTGAATTACAGCCCTGGAAAGCGATTGATAATAATGTGATAGGTACTAAAAAACTCGTCGAAGTGGTGAACAAATTCCAAACCGAGCGCTTTGTGTTCGTATCCACAGACAAGGCGGTCCGTCCCACCAACGTGATGGGCGCTTCCAAACGTTTGGCCGAAATGATAATTCAGGGCCAGAACGGATGCCATATCTCCAGCACGAGGTTTTTGACCGTACGCTTCGGCAATGTGGTCGGCAGCGCGGGAAGCGTTATACCGCTTTTTAAGAAGCAAATCGCCATGGGGGGACCGGTTACGGTGACTCACCCGCAGGTGACCCGTTATTTCATGACGATCCCGGAAGCGTGTCAGCTGATTCTACAGGCAGGCGCCATGGGCATGGGCGGCGAAATATTTATTCTGGATATGGGGACGCCCATCAAGATCGATGATATGGCCCGCGATTTAATTCGTTTTTCGGGATTTGAGCCTGACACGGATATCCCAATCGAATTTATCGGATTGAGACCAGGCGAAAAATTGCATGAAGAACTTATTACTGAAGGGGAGGGGATTATACCCACCAGCCACGAAAAAATTCTGGTATTAAAAAGTATTGATTGCGACCTTGATGCGCTCAACAGCGAAATAGATAATTTGGCCATTTTAGCAATCGAAAGAGATGTCAACTCAATTAAAAACCGACTTCATGCCACCATCCCCGGCTATCAACCACAATAGTTCGCATCCGGCGGCCGAATCACACCGTTGTTCCAATTGGCTTCGATAGGTACTGAAGGAGTTGTATTGCATGTCAACTAAGTCCGGGTCCCATGCTACCAGCCATCAACTTGATATGATCTGTGCCATTGCCTGCGCGATGGTTCCTATAGGCATTGTGATCGGTACGGTGGTTTTTGAGTTCTTCGTCAGCCTTGCCGGTGTCCTGTGGATAGCGAATTGTACGATGAACAGGTACAATCCCTTCCCGGATTTAAAAGTGAACGGGTTGTTCATTGCCTTGCTAAGTTTCGCTTTTGCTATATACTTAAGCGTTTGCATCAACGGCCCCGGAGATAAAGGGCTGCTCAACGACCTGGCCTTTTTGCGGTTCTTTGTTTTTGCCGTGGCATTGATGGATATTTCAAAACGCATCCCGGTCGAAAAGTACATGATTGTTGGTTTGCTGGCGGCCATTGTTTTGGGTGCAATAAATACGCTTACGGCCCACATATTTGGGTTCGATCTGCTGGGAAAGCCCTTCACACGATATGCGGCCAAGGGTAATGAAGCGTTGCGCATAGCCGGTGTCTGTACTTATGCTGGGTCCTTTTTTCTGTCCTGGGGTGCTTTGGACCGCGATCTGAACATTAAAAACAAGGTGCTCGTATGGATGGCGTTTTTCGTCAGCATACCGCTCGTATTTAAGACGGGTATCCGGTCATTGTTCATTTCCATGATCATCGCCATGCTATGGGTATTGTTCCTGTTCACCAAGAATCGGATTTCAAAACTATTGGCCGTAACCATTATTTTGGCAACCATCGCCGCTTCTGCCATGGTCGTAGAATCAGGTAAAATCCATTTGACATCATTTTGGGACCGCATTCATATATGGAAGGTGAACTTTACGACATGGCAAGAACATCCACTGGTTGGTGTCGGCCCGTTTGCCTATCGATCAGCCTACAAAAAAACCATGAATAACGCCGATGCCGACGTTTTTGCCTTCGAGGCGCCCGATGGCACCGTTTACAACCACCCGGAAATAACCTTTCATTCCCATAACCTGCTCATGATGCTGCTCACCACCACCGGATTGTGCGGCACGCTGTCTTTTTTTGGAATCATTTGCATAGTGATACGAAAACTCTATCGAAACCATGGCAGGTGGCGTCACGGATTGATCACCTGGCCGATTGTTTTGTTTTCGGTAGGAATAACCGGGTACAATATCTACGATCCTTGGTATCAATCTCTGTTTGTATTTTTTATTGTACTGGTCGGGATTCCCGAAGGACAGTCGCCCCGGTCAATGGAAAATTTTCTGGATATTCAACGCAAACCGCTGCAATCGGAAATCGGCCTATGAACGCCGTCAACGCATTGATCCAAAAAGGGGTTAAAATCCCCGATCCGGTCGGCGTGCAAATCGGTCCGGATGTGGATATCCATCGTATCTCAGGTCAAAACGTAACCATCAACACTGGCAGCAAAATTTCCGGCCCGGATACATTCATCGATCAGAATGTTCAAATTGGCAAAGAGGGGCCTGCTACCATAGAAAACTGCTATATCGGTCCAAGCGTAGCTCTGAAAGGCGGCTTTTTTCAGAATACCGCTTTTCTTGAAGCTTCAAGTTGCGGTTCGGGATCCCATGTTCGAAAAGGCACCATCCTGGAAGAGGAAGCCAGCATTGCCCATACTGTGGGGCTTAAGCAGACGATTCTCTTACCATTTGTAACCCTTGGCAGTTTGATCAATTTCTGTGACTGTCTGATGGCCGGCGGCACCAGTCGCCGGAACCACAGCGAGGTGGGAAGCTCCTATATTCATTTTAACTATACGCCCAATCAGGATAAGGCAACGCCCTCGTTAATCGGAGATGTGCCTCGCGGTGTCATGCTGAACCAATCCCCTATTTTCCTGGGAGGGCAGGGGGGCTTGGTGGGCCCCCGCCGCCTGGCTTTCGGAACGATGGTGGCGGCCGGCACCATCTGCAGAAAAGACCACCTCGAGGAAAACCAGTTGATCATGGAAAGCGGCCCCCGCACTGCCCGCATGCCATATAAATCTGGGATCTATCATAACCTGAAAATGGTTTTTAGCCACAATTTCAATTACATCGCAAACCTATATGCGCTAAACCAAATGTACTCGGTAGTCAGGCGCCAGTTTATCGGTCCGACATTTCCCCAAGCTTTGGCCGACGGCCTGGTGGCTACTTTAAAAATGGGCATAGATGAACGTATCAAGCAGTTGGGGCGCCTGAAAGAAAATCTTGTGCCTGCAAACAGTGGATTGGAAACGCTGGCCAAACGTTTCGTCGACCATTGGGCAACGCTTCAACAATTGCTGATCGATTTGCAGGCCTTCCAGGGATCAGCTTCTTTGATGGATCAATTCGTGGAATTCATCGATCAGCAAATTCAATCCCATGGCAAACAGTATATTCGTTGTATCCAGGCGTTGACGGCGGAGCAAGCTACAATCGGCACCCAATGGCTTCAAGGCATCGTGGACCATGTGTGCTTTGAGATGGAAAAACAATTGAATTCTGAAGGATAGTCGGAGAGTTTTCAGTGGGTAAATTATTCGGCACCGATGGTGTTCGCGGCGTGGCCAATAGCTATCCAATGGATGGCGAAACTGCCATGGCCGTTGGAAGAGCAGCCGCCCGTTATTTTAAAACCAATGGCGACGAGCACTTCATGGTTATCGGGCAGGACACCCGTCTGTCCGGCGATATGATTGCGCAAGCTGTGGGCGCTGGTATCTGCTCCGCCGGCATGCATGTGGTCATGCTCGGTGTCATGCCGACACCGGCAGTGGCGTTTATGACCCATCGCATGGGGGCTGCCGCCGGCGTGGTGATTTCCGCATCCCATAACCCGTTTGAAGACAATGGCATCAAGCTGTTCGATGCCAATGGGATTAAACTGGATGACCAGGCAGAGGATGAGATCGAGGCGTTGGCGGCCAAGTCTGATGATACCGCGGCAGTACCTGCCCGGCAGATCGGGCGCATTCAGCCTGCGGGAGAAAACATAGATCAATACGTCACTTTTTTAGAAAACGCCGTCCCCAAATTAAACCTTATAAATACAACCATGGTCGTAGACTGCAGCAATGGCGCCACCTATCAAGTTGCGCCGGAAATTTTCCGAAGGTTGGGTGCCGAGGTCATCCCCATCGGCCATCGGCCCGACGGCACCAACATCAACGCCGATTGCGGCTCACAGCATCCGGAAAACATGGCGCAGCATGTCGTAAAGCACCGGGCCGGATTGGGCCTGGCCTTTGACGGCGACGGTGACCGGCTCATTGCGGTGGACGAAAAAGGAGCGGTGCTCACCGGTGACCAGATCATGGCCATTTGTGCCAAACACCTCAAGTCCCAGGGAAAGCTTAAACACAACAAGGTGGTATCCACCGTGATGAGCAACATGGGATTCAGATTGGCCATGAAAGAGCTGGGTATTGAACATTTTGCCACCCAGGTGGGAGACCGCTATGTGATGCAGGAAATGTTGACTCAGGATGCCATACTGGGAGGGGAGGATTCCGGCCATATGATCTTTCGGGAGCATCATACTACTGGGGACGGGATTATGGCGGCCCTGCAGCTATTGGACGCCATTCAGTCCGACGGAAGGCCGCTGTCGGAATTGTCCAAGGTGATGCGCGTGTTTCCCCAGGAACTGATCAATGTCGAGGTGAAATCAAAACCCGCTTTGGATGACATAGCTGAAATTGATCAATCGATCAAAAACGCTGAGGCGCTATTGGGAGACCAGGGACGGGTTCTGGTGCGCTACTCAGGGACGCAACCCCAATGCCGGGTGATGGTTGAGGGGCCGACAAGGGATCTGACCCAAAGAATGTGCCGCCAGATCGCGGATGTGGTTCGTTTGAAGTTGGCCTAGCGACCATTTAATATCAACATAAAAAACCCCGACACCATCACATCGGTGCCGGGGTTTTTTTATTTACAAAATGCTAATGCTATGGATCAATCGCGGCTGCCGCCGAGGATGGTCAACAGGAATTGAAACATCAGAATAAAATCGAGATAGAGTTTGAGAGCCCCGATAATTGCGCCTTTGCGAAGCACGCCGCCGGCAAGATCGGCTGGCTGGCTGAGGGCCATGCTTTTAATGGTCTGGGTGTCGTATGCTGTCAAGCCGGCAAATACCAGTACACCGATGTAGCTGATAATCATCTGCAATCCGGCACTGTGCAAAAAGATGTTGACCACCGAGGCGATCACGATACCGATCAGCCCCATAAACATGAAGTTGCCCACGCCGGTGAGATTCTTTTTGGTGGTCCAGCCGTAAACGCTCAACGCGGCAAACATCAAGGCACAAATGAAAAAAGTCGATGCAATCAATGCCTTGGCATAAAGGATAAAAATAGCCGACAGGGTGACACCGTTTAATAGTGCATATCCGAGGAACATGCCGGTGGCGGTCGATGGCTGCATTTTGCCAATGCGGGCCGAAAGGATGAAAACCAGTATCAGTTCCGCAATGGCGAACAAGATAAAGCCCTTCATGGCAATGGAAAACAGGGTCGGCGTGTGCGCGACGAAATATGCCACCAGACCGGTCAGGGCAAGGCCGATGGCCATCCAGTTGTACACCGATCGTACGAATGTGCCGACACGTAACTGGACCTGGGATTGATCCATTGAATATGCGAGGTTGGGGTTTTGCATGAACTTCCTCCATGTTGTTGGTTTCGTTTCTTACCGCCGTAACAATAACCATCCTCGTCTTTCTTTTCAAGCCAAAAGCTGGTATAGAGCTGCTATTCAGATAAGATGCGATAGAGAGGTAATGCCATTGAAACCTGACGGCTTATATCAGGAGCTCAAAGATTTGGCTGAAAAACTCGGAATCGTCGTTTCCGAACAGAATTTTCGTAACACCGGCATCCATGTCAAAAGCGGCTACTGCAAAGTCAAGGATAAAGACCACTGCATCATTAACAAACACCTTAAGTTAGACAAAAAGATTGAAGTTCTCGGTGAATGCCTGAGTATATTTCCCCATGAATCGGTTTACGCCGTTCCGGCCGTCAGGGAATTCCTGGAGAGCTTTAAACCCATAAAGTCCAAGAGCGAAGCAGTGGAAAATAAGGCCTCCATGTAAAAGTTTACATAATATATCTTATCAGACACTCAATATAGAAATAAGGCGCAGGAATCGATTGCTATCCCCCCTCGACCCCACACCCAGAAAAATCTACTCAGTTTCCCAACTGACTGAAAAGATAAAACGCCTGCTTGAAGATGCCTATGCCATGGTCTGGATATCGGGTGAAATTTCAAATCTGAGAATCCCGGCATCCGGGCACGCCTATTTTACCCTTAAAGACAACGACGCTCAAATATCGGCCGTGATGTTCCGGGGCCAGCTGCGACAAATCAAATTTGATCTCGATGATGGCATGACCCTCATTGCACTGGGTCGTATTTCCGTGTACGCACCTCGCGGAAATTATCAGATCATCCTTGAATATGCGGAGCCCCAGGGCATTGGTGCCCTTCAAATCGCTTTTGAACAGCTGAAACTAAAATTGGAAAGCGAGGGCCTTTTTAATCAAAAATACAAAACGCCACTACCTTTTTTACCCCAGCGTATTGGTGTCATCACTTCACCCAGCGGATCGGTTGTCAAAGATATCTTAAACGTTATAAGCAGACGTTATTTCAACATTATTGTAAATATTTACCCGGTCAGAGTTCAGGGCCATGCCTCGGAAAATGAAATTGTTGCGGCCATCGCATTGGCCAATCGGATTAAGCGTGACGATGTTCTGATCCTCGCCAGAGGCGGCGGATCGTTTGAAGATTTAGCGCCATTCAACGGCGAAACGGTTGCCCGGGCGATATTCGATTCCGATATTCCGGTTATATCCGCTGTTGGACATGAAACAGATTACAGCATAGCTGATTTTGTCGCCGATCTGCGAGCCCCTACCCCATCTGCGGCGGCAGAGATTACTGTCCCGGTAAAGACCGAGCTGCAGTCAAAAATTATAGAGTTATATCATAGGAATACAAATGTAATATTAAATTACCAAATGAAGTTAAGGAAACAGCTTGACCACCTGAAACGATTAATTATCCACCCTGGCAAGAGGGTTCAGGATTTGCAGTTGCACTTGGATCGGATAACAGACCGTTTGGCTCAGGCGCTAAAAATTATTATTCATGAGAGCACCAAAAAGCATCATAATTTAATGACGGAACTGGCCCAAAACAGCCCTTTGCATCGCCTTGAAGGCTATCGAGCAAAGATTGAACTAATAGAATATAAGATATTACAATTAATAAATAAACACTCAAGAAATGCCGTCTTAAAATTTAATAGAGCCCAGGCGCTGCTCAAAGCTGTGAATCCTGCTGCCGTATTGGAGCGCGGCTACTCCATCACGCGCACTCTTCCCGATCTCAGGGTTGTGATGAATGCAGAGGGCCTGATCACGGGCCAAAAGCTTGAAATCCAATTGGCCAAAGGTAAGATTGATGCTGCGGTAATAAAGAAATAAATGAACCACATGGACAAAACAGGGTAAATTCAATGCCAAAACAATCATTTGAAAAAGCGCTTGAACAGTTGGAGCAGATCGTAGAGACTTTGGAATCAAATGAGCTTACCTTGGAAATGGCTCTTGCCAAGTTCGAGGAAGGCATGAAGCTTTCTCAATTCTGTGCCCGTAAATTGGATGAAACCGAAAAGAAGATTTCGCTGATTATGGGAAAAACATCAGGTGATATCAAAGAAGTACCCTTTGAATCGAACGACGAGTAAAACAACTTGCTACACATCGCTTTGGGATTATGTTTTCGATGCGACCGAATGAGCAAAGAATGAAATGGAATTGAAATCCTATCTAAATGCACAGAGATCGATAATTGAAGCAGCTCTTGAGCATTACCTGTTGCGAAAATGCACGTCCCGTTATCTTTCCGGGCCTATTCAATATGCGCTGATGGCAGCAGGCAAACGATTGCGGCCGGTACTTTGCCTTGCGGCCGCAACTGCCGTTGGTGGACAGACAGAAGCAGGCGCCGCCATGCCGGCTGCCTGTGCCATTGAAATGATTCACACCTATTCACTTATTCACGACGACCTGCCGGCGCTTGACAATGATGACCTGCGCAGGGGGCAACCCACATGCCATGTCAAATTTGGTGAAGCGTCAGCCGTATTAAGCGGCGACGCGCTGCTCAACATGGCCTTTGAAGTACTCAGTGAAGCAGGACTGCAGTCGTCGGCTTCCCAATCCCGCACCTGGATGAAAGTTATTGATACCATCGGAAAGGCATCGGGCTGCCTTGGCATGATTGAAGGCCAGGCGCGTGACATCGCTTTTGAAGGAATTAGAATTAGCAGTGAGGATCTGCAAGCCATGCATCAATTAAAAACCGGCGCTCTGATTCGAGCTTCGGTGCGCAGTGGGGCGCTTTTGGGAGGTGGTTCTGAGGAGCAAGTTACCCGGTTGGAACAATATGCCGAAAACATCGGGCTCGCTTTTCAGGTGGTGGATGATATTCTGAATATTACCGGGGACCCAGATAAACTCGGTAAAGCCGTGGGTACCGATGCCGATCGGCGGAAGAACACCTACCCTGCCCTTCTGGGACTGGAAGCCTCTCAACACTTTTCATCTGCATTGATCGATAGCGCCTTGCAGGCCTTGTCCATATTTGATAACAATGCGGACCCACTCAGGGCCATTGCTCACTATATCGTGGAGCGCAATCGATAGAAAGTAGATTACATCGTGGGGTTTATCGACACTATTTCATCACCGGGGGATTTGAAGCAGCTTTCAAGGCAGGACCTGCCAAGCCTTGCATCTGAGCTCCGCACCGAGATTGTAGAGGTGGTTTCCAAGTCCGGGGGCCACCTGGCTTCGAGCCTGGGGGCGGTTGAGTTGGCCATCGCCATTCACTATGTTTTTGACACCCCCCATGACAAAGTGATTTGGGATGTGGGGCACCAGGCCTATGCGCATAAACTCCTCACAGGGCGTGCCAAACGGTTTCATACCTTGCGCAAGTATGGTGGTCTTTCGGGATTTACCAAACGCAGTGAGAGCGAGTATGATACCATGACCACTGGTCACAGCAGCACTTCCATCTCTGCATCGCTGGGCATTGCATGTGCGAATCGGCTCAACAACAAGCCTTCCAAGGTGATCGCCGTAATCGGCGACGGCTCCATGACCGCCGGCCTGGCTTATGAAGCTTTAAACCAGGCTGGAGATCTACACAAAGATCTCATTGTTATCCTCAATGACAACGACATGTCCATTTCACCCAATGTCGGAGCTGTTTCCTCGCTGCTGAGCCGCACATTTTCAGGGCAGCGCTTGCAGACCTGGCGTAAGGAATTCGGGGAGTTTCTAAAATCGCTGCCCAAAATCGGTGATAACATCTATCAATGGGCAAAACGATCCGAAGAGTCCTTTAAAACCTTCATTACGCCCGGCATGCTCTTTGAAGCCTTTAATTTCGATTATTTCGGCCCTATTAACGGGCACAACCTCAACCATCTGATCTCAATCCTGAGCAACATCAAAAAGCTTTCGGATCCTGTGCTGTTGCACGTGACCACCATCAAAGGCAAGGGATATGCCCAGGCTGAAAAAAATCCGGTATATTTTCATGGTGTCGGATGCTTCGATATCAAGACCGGCAATAGCACGGCACCCGAATGCCCCGGGCCTTCCTATACCCAGATTTTCGGCGACTTCATGTGCGAATTGGCCCAGCAAAATGATAAAATCGTGGCAGTCACAGCCGCCATGCCTGAAGGGACAGGCCTTTCCACATTTGCCCAGCAATTCCCCGAACGTTTTTTTGACGTAGGCATCGCCGAACAACATGGCGTTACATTCGCGGCCGGTTTGGCCACTGAGGGCTTCCGTCCGGTGGTCGCCATTTATTCAACGTTTTTGCAAAGAGCCTTCGACCAAATCATCCATGATGTCTGTATCGAAAAATTACCGGTCATATTTGCCATCGACCGCGGTGGTTTGGTTGGCGAGGACGGTCCGACCCATCATGGCCAATTCGATCTGACCTATTTGAGATCGCTGCCGAATATGGTGGTCATGTCGCCAAAGGATGAAAACGAGCTGCGGCGAATGTTGGTCACGGCTTTGCACCACCAGGGACCGGTGGCTATCCGGTATCCGCGCGGCATCGCCGTTGGAGCGGCCCTTGAAACGCAACCGACACCGATAACCATCGGAAAAGCAGAGGTGCTGGCCCGTGGTGACGACCTGCTTGTCCTGGCCATAGGCCATATGGTGGAACCAAGCCTGGAAGCCTGCAAAATATTGGAGACCCAAGGTATTTTCAGCACCCTGGTCAATTGCCGCTTTGTCAATCCTTTGGACGCCACGCTCATTGGGTCATTGGCCCGTTGCCTGCCAAGCATCATTACGGTCGAAGAAAACGCCCGACAAGGCGGATTTGGATCTGCGGTCCTGGAATTAATCTCCGATCTGAATATCGGACCCGTGTCCGTCAAGCGCATTGGGCTGCCGGACCAGTTTATCGAGCACGGCGCCGTCCCGATTTTAAGGCATAAATACGGCCTGGATGCGGAAGGCATTGCGGATACAGCCCGTGAGTTTTTAAGCAAAGGCCATCCTGCCGAAAAGGCTTCAATTTCAACGGCGCAGTTGGCTGCGAAATAAAAGTGGTGCATGTCTCCCAAAATTCGCCTCGATCTGCTTTTGGTTGAAAAAGATCTGGCTCTCAGCCGGCAACAGGCCCAAGCGCTGATCATGTCCGGTAAGGTGCTTGTGGACACCCTGCGTGTGGACAAACCCGGCTCCCGCATCGATAAGCTCGCCAATATCACCATAAAAGGACCGGCAATCCCGTATGTGAGCCGCGGCGGACTCAAGCTTGAGGCCGCTCTAAAACAATCCGGATTATCGGTGACCGATAAAACCTGCATGGATGTGGGCGCATCCACCGGCGGATTCACTGACTGCCTCCTGCAACACGGTGCGGCCAGGGTCTATGCCGTAGATGTGGGCTACGGCCAATTGGCATGGAAGCTCAGGCAGGATCAGCGCGTAGTACCCATTGAGCGCACCAATATTCGGCATATGCCCGCAGACCATATTCCCGAAAAAGTGGACCTGGTGACCATCGATGCATCCTTCATCTCCTTGAAACTCGTTGTCCCGGCGGTGATCAAATTTATGAAACCTGCGGCAGAGATGCTGGCCTTGATCAAGCCGCAGTTTGAGGCTGGCAAAGGCAATGTCGGCAAGGGCGGTGTGGTTAAAAGCACCGAAATACACCGCAACATTATTGTGGCCCTGACCCAATTCTTTGGCACGCAAAATCTGAAGTGCGGCCCGGTGATCCCCTCCCCTGTCCTGGGACCCAAAGGAAACCAGGAATACATCATGCTGCTTTCCAGGGCCGATTCTGTTTTATAATCAAGGTTTTTGGGGTTGATTTTTTTATGTTAGATGTATATCAATACCGGATTTAGCAAGCTGGTATCCATCCGCGAAAAAGACCCCATAGAGAGGAGCGAGAGTGATATAAAATGGCAGATAAACTGAGAAATATCGCCCTGATCGCCCATGGCGGCGCAGGCAAAACTTCCTTGGCAGAGGCCATGCTGTTTAATGCGGGCGTCACCACTCGTCTGGGGCGCACAGAGGACGGCAATACGGTAATGGATTATGAGCCTGAAGAGCTGAAACGTCAGACCAGCATCAGCACCAGCTTTGCACAGGTCCCGTGGAAAAAACATGCCATCAGCGTGATGGATACTCCGGGTGATCAAAACTTTTTCACCGACACCAAGCTGTGTATGTATGCAGCGGATGCCGCCGTTGTGCTCGTGGATGCTGTCGATGGCGTCAAAGTGCAAACGGAGCAGGCCTGGGAATTCGCTGCCAACGACAATCTACCCCTGGCTATTTTTGTGAACAAGCTCGATCGTGAAAGGGCTGATTTTCAGCGCGCGTTTCAAGACTGCCAGGAATCATTCAGCACACCCAAACCGATTATCGTGCAATTGCCCATTGGATCGGAAGCCGATTTTAAAGGCGTGGTCGATTTGATCTCGATGAAGGCGTATACCTATGATGATAAAGGCAAAGCTACGGCTGCAGACATTCCTGCGGAGATGCAGGATGCTGTGGCAGGTGAACGTGAAGCTTTCATTGAAAATGTGGCCGAGGCCGACGACGCACTGATCGAAAAATATCTGGAAGGCGAGACGCTCACGGACGAAGAAATTCAAAACACGCTTCGCAAAGGCATTCGGGAACGTACTTTTGTACCGGTATTGTGTGGGTCTGCCACCGACAATATCGCCATCGATCAATTAATGGATTTTGTCGTCAATTGCCTGCCCTCACCATTGGAGCGGCCGGCTTTCAATGCCGTCGATCCTTCTGATGACAGCGAGGTGCAAAAGGCATCCGATCCGGATGCGCCCTTTTCCGGGTTTGTATTCAAAACCGTGGCCGATCCCTATGCCGGTCGTCTTTCCATATTCCGTGTGGTCAGTGGCAAACTCGGCAGCGATGGCACTTTCTACAACACCAATAAAGGAACCAAGGAACGTTTCAACCAGCTGCTGACCATAGTGGGCAAGGAGCAGAAGCCTGCCAAAGAAGCCGGGCCTGGATCCATTGTAACAGTCGCCAAGCTAAAGGAGACCACCACCGGCGATACCTTGTGCGACGAAGCCGCCAAGGTCGAATTCAAGCTGCCCGACCCAACGCCCACGGTAATCACCTTTGCCTTGGAGGCCAAGGCCAAAGGTGACGAGGATAAAATTTATTCATCGCTCACTCGCTTGCTTGAAGAAGATCAAGGGCTGAAAGTGGACCGCAACGCGGAGACCAAGGAGATTTTGCTCTCAGGCGCCGGTCAGGTGCACATCGAAAGCGCCATCGAGAAGATTAAGCGCAAGTTTAATGTGGAAGTCCTTTTAAAAACACCCAAAGTGCCTTACCGCGAGACCCTCAAGAAAAAAGTTCGCGTGCAGGGTAAACATAAAAAACAGACCGGCGGTCATGGCCAATTTGGTGATTGCTGGGTGCAATTCGAACCCCTGCCGCGTGGCAAAGGCTTTGAATTCAAGGATGCTATTGTCGGTGGCGCCATACCCAAGACATA
>Ga0210123_1001258_pt1 | contig 13302 bp, 13 predicted proteins | sample Muzzi_PWB_D2_FD_185535 | JGI IMG/M metagenome (GOLD analysis project Ga0210123, IMG submission 185535) | Wetland microbial communities from San Francisco Bay, California, USA, that impact long-term carbon sequestration - Muzzi_PWB_D2 (SPAdes) | ecosystem: Environmental > Aquatic > Marine >... | reverse complement strand
GTGCTTGCGGGTCTGGTGGCAGAAGGCGAGACCGTGGTGGATCGTATCTATCATATCGACCGCGGTTATGAATGTATCGAGGAAAAGCTGGCACAGCTGGGCGCCAATATTCGTCGTGTCCCCAAGTAAAAATATAACTCGCGCAAAGACGCAAAGGCGCCAAGAAGACCAAATCTTTATCAGGATAAAAACCAGGCTTCTCTCCACGTAATTTGTTTTTCCGATTACTGTCGCCTTTGATGTGTTAATCAAGGCTGCTGTCAGATTCGGGAAATTTGAATAGATTTTTTTCTCTGTGTACTCTGCGCCCTCTGTGGCAGAGATTTTATTTTTTCTTTGCGCCTTTGCGCCTTTACTCGAGAATTTCTCACCCAATGATTGCTTGTAAATTGGCAGTTTCTGTCTGAAACTTGTCGCCCATGAACGACTCACTGACCATTGCCCTGTCCAAGGGCCGGATTTTCGAGGAGACCTTGCCGCTGCTTGCGCAGGCCGGTGTCATACCGGTCGATGATCCCGGGACCAGTAGGAAGCTGATCCTCGACACCAATCAGGCTGACGTAAAACTGGTGATTATCCGGGCTGCAGATGTGCCGACCTACGTCGGTTATGGCGCGGCAGACGTCGGCGTGGCCGGCAAGGACGTGTTGATGGAACACGGTGGCGGGGGATTGTATGAACCACTGGATCTTAAAATTGCGCGTTGCCGCTTGATGGTGGCCGGGCCGAAAAATCGTGAACTGAATGCAAAAAGGCTGCGGATTGCGACCAAGTATGTGAAAAGCACGCAACGTTTTTATGCCGATCGACAGGAGCAGGTCGAGATCATCAAGCTGTATGGCTCCATGGAACTTGCCCCGCTGGTCGGCCTGGCAGACCGCATTGTTGATGTCGTGGATACTGGTAATACCCTGAAGGCCAACGGACTGGTGCCACTGGAGCATATAGCGGATATCAGCTCAAGACTGGTTGTCAACAAGGCCTCCATGAAGATGAAGCACGCGCGCATTAGCCGGTTTATCGCTGATTTGAAGGCAGCCTGTGATCGTTAGGCGGGTCTGTGAACGGCAAGGCAGAATTTTTTTCTGAATACATCGCCGCAGACCCGTTTGGTTGTCTTGAAACCTGGAAACGGCACATATGCAAAGCTGATCAGTATCGTAATAAATCGCAGTAAATTTGGTGTTATTGTAGGGGCGGATCTCATCCGCGATTACCCTGCATAAATCCCGGTCGCGCTTGAGAAGCGCTCCTGCAGGACACTGTTGTATCGCTGGAATGACTCCAGGGACGAGGCAGTAGAACCGGGTCCGGAACCCGGGGCGAGAAGGCTTGATTTTGAACCAATGTGAGAACAAATGTCTGAGATTACCCGTTTAAACAGCCAGGACACTACGTTTCGAGCAGACCTGGAGCGCCTGCTTGCGTGGGAGCAGACGGCTGATGCGTCGCTTGAGTCCGTGGTGCGTGACATCATTAACGACGTTCGTGTCCGCGGTGATGCGGCGCTGCTTGAATATACCGCGCGTTTTGATCGATGTCCGGTCGCGCAAGCCGGCGATCTTGAAATCCCGCTGGATGATTGTCACAGGGCCGTGTCTGCCATTGACGGCGAGCAGCGCACCGCACTGGAACTGGCGGCGGAACGGGTGCGTGCCTATGCCGGGCGCCAGAAGCTTGAATCCTGGTCCTATACCGAGGCAGACGGAACGGTGCTGGGCCAGCAGGTCATGCCCATGGACCGGGTCGGACTGTATGTACCCGGTGGCAAGGCCGCCTATCCCTCGTCCGTATTGATGAATGCGATTCCTGCCAGGGTTGCGGGCGTGGGTGAACTCATCATGGTGGTGCCGACGCCGGACGGTGAACGCAACCAGATGGTGCTGGCGGCGGCCAGCATTGCGGGGGTTGACCGGGTGTTTGCCGTTGGCGGTGCCCAGGCCGTGGCGGCGCTGGCCTGGGGGACGGAAACCATCCCCGGTGTCGACAAGATCGTCGGCCCGGGAAATGCCTACGTGGCAACGGCCAAGCGCATGGTATTCGGCAAGGTCGGGATCGACATGATCGCCGGGCCATCCGAGATCCTGGTGGTCTGTGATGGCGAGACCGACCCTGACTGGATTGCAGTTGACCTGTTCTCGCAGGCTGAACATGATGAAGATGCCCGGTCGATCCTGGTCAGTCCGGACGGTGATTTTCTTGACCGGGTGGAGGCAAGTATCCGGCGCCTGCTGCCGGAAATGCCGCGTGCGGAGATCATCCGTGCTTCATTGAAAGGGCAGGGTGCATTGATTCAGGTCCGTGACCTGGATGAGGCCGTCGCGATTGCAAATGCTATTGCACCCGAACATCTCGAGTTGTCAGTCGAGGACCCGCAGACCATGGCGACACGCATTCGTCATGCCGGTGCTATTTTCATGGGGCGCTATACCGCCGAGGCCCTCGGTGATTATTGTGCCGGCCCCAACCACGTGCTGCCAACCTCCCGCACGGCGCGCTTTTCCTCACCGCTGGGCGTGTATGATTTTCAGAAGCGCTCGAGCCTGATTCAGTGTTCGGCGACGGGCGCAAACACCCTCGGCAAAACGGCAGCCATACTCGCACGCGGGGAGGGCCTGACCGCGCATGCCCGCTCTGCCGAGATGCGCTTACGGGATGAGGATTAACCGGCTTTGTGGCGATACAGCAGGCCTTGGTATCTATCGAAAAATCTCACTCGCGCAAAGACGCAAAGGCGCCAAGAAGAACAGAAGCAAGGCCACAGAGGGCACAGAGCACACAGAGAAGACCAAATCTTTATCAGGTTAAAAACCAGGCTTCTCTCCACGCAATCTGTTTTTCCGGTTACAGTTCCCTGCAATGCATTAATCAAGGCTGCTGTCAGATTCCGTGTAATTTGAATAGATTTGTCTTTTTCTCTGCGCCCTCTGTGGCAGAGGTTTTATTTTTCTTGGCGCCTTTGCGTCTTTGCGCGAGATGATTTTTATATACGAAAACAGCCCATGACTTCAAATAATGACAGGATAAAAAAACTGGTACGGTCCGAAATCAGGAATATTAGCGCCTACCACGTGCCGCCGGCCGGTGGCCTGATCAAGCTCGATGCCATGGAAAACCCGTGGCCGTGGCCGGACAGCCTGCGTGCTGCATGGCTCGAGGAGCTCAAGACGGTTGAACTGAATCGTTATCCCGACCCGTCTGCAGGTGCATTGCAGGCGGCCATGCGTACGGCCATGTCGGTCCCCGATTCTGCCGGCGTGATGCTCGGTAACGGTTCGGACGAACTGATACAGATGATTGTTCAGACGGTGGCCGCGCCGGGCCGGACCGTGCTGGCGCCGGGGCCGACCTTTGTCATGTACCGACAGATTGCAGCGGTTGCCGGCCTGGAATTTATTTCAGTACCCCTGCAGCAGGATTTCTCACTGGATGCCGAGGCCATGCTGGCCGCGATTACCCGGCAGCAGCCGGCAGTGACCTTCCTTGCTTACCCGAACAACCCGACCGGCAACCTGTTTGATGCCGGGACGGTTAAGGCCATGCTCTCGGCAGCAGAGGGACTCGTCGTCGTGGACGAGGCCTATGCACCGTTTACCGACGCCAGTTTTATGCCGCAGCTGCAGCAATACGACAACCTGCTGGTGCTGCGCACGGTTTCCAAGCTGGGGCTTGCAGGACTGCGTCTCGGTCTGCTCGCCGGTGCGCGTGAATGGCTTGAACAGATCGACAAGACACGGCTGCCCTATAACCTTGGTTCACTGAACCAGGTGACGGGACGTTTTGCAATGCAGCACAAGCAGGTCTTTGATGAACAGGCCCGCAAGATACGTGCTGCACGCGCAGAATTGTTTGCCGGACTGCAGGGGATGTCATCCCTGACCGTATACCCGAGCGAGGCAAACTTTATTCTCTTCCGGGTGCCGCCAGGGCGTGCCGACGCCATCTACCGGGGCCTGCAACAGGCAGGCATCCTGATCAAAAACCTGCACGGATCGGCAGATGCCTTGCTGGATTGCTTGCGTGTGACCGTGGGCTTGCCCGAAGAGAACAAGGCCTTTCTCGCGGCGCTGGTGCAACAACTTTAATCCTGTGGCGAGGCCTTCTCCGGACGCCTGCTTACCCGTGGCTTGAGGGTGCGCAGTTTGCCGTCGCGGATTACACCCAGTGTTATAGACGTGTCGGGTTGCTGTATGGAGATGATCTTCATGGCCTCAGTCGCTTCGGTGACCCGGGTGTCATTGATGGATGTGACGATGTCGCCCGGCAGAATACCGGCATTATCGGCCGGTCCGTCGCGCAGGACGCCTGATATAAGCACGCCTTCGGTCGTTGGCAGCTTGAATGACTCTGCCAGCTCCGGCGTCAGGTCCTGTGCCTCGATGCCCAGCCATCCGCGTACCACGTGACCCTGTTCGATAATTTGCTTCATCACACCCTTGGCCAGGCTGATGGGGATGGCAAAGCCGATTCCCTGTGAGCCCCCGGAGCGGCTGTAGATGGCCGAGTTGATGCCAATCAGCTCGCCGTGTGCATTGATGAGCGCGCCCCCTGAGTTGCCTGGATTGATCGCGGCATCCGTCTGGATAAAGTCTTCATAGGTCGCGATACCGAGGTGGTCTCTCCTGGTTGCACTGATGATTCCCATGGTAACGGTTTGGCCTACACCAAACGGATTGCCGATTGCCAGGGAGATATCGCCAACACGCAAGCCATTTGAATCGCCGATTACAATGCTTGGGAGGTTGTCGGCTTCAATATGCAATACGGCAAGGTCGGTATCCGCGTCGGTCCCAACGATCGTTGCACTGGCCTTGCGTCCATCGGCCAGCAGCACCTGGATCTCAACCGCACCTGAAATGACGTGGTTGTTGGTGAGTATGTATCCCTGCTCGCTGATCAGGACCCCGGAACCCAGGCTGGTTTCGATTTCCTTGTGGCTGTTCTTGAAGCGTTCACCAAAGAAGCGCTTGAAGATCGGGTCATTCAGCAGCGGATGGATTTGACGGGTGATGATTTTCGCAGTGTGCACGTTAACCACGGCCGGGGCTGCCCGCTCTACGGCATCTGCATAGGAAACAGGCTCGACCCGGCTCGCCGGGCTATCGCCATTAAGCGCGGGCGGCTCCTGTGTACCGGTTTCCCGGACCTCAACAATGTTGGACCCTTTTTCCAGTAATGCGGGCTCTACCAGCAGGACATACAGAAAGGCAGCGGCCAGGCCGGCCATAACCGTCTGCAGCAGGAAGGAAAAGAAGTTGCGTATTCGCATGGGTTGGATACCCTGTGTCCCGTAATTCGGTACGTTGCAGTAAAGAGCGGTTGATTGGTTCCCTGATACCTTAGCAGGAAGTGAAGACATGATAACCCTGAAGGAACTGGTTGATTATACGGATACATTAATGTCCGTGGAAAAGTTCGACGACTATTGCCCGAATGGCCTGCAGGTTGAGGGACGGGCCGGGGTCGAGCTGCTGGTTACCGGCGTTACTGCCAGCCTGGACCTGGTTGAGGCTGCAATAAAGGCCGGCGCCGACGCACTGCTGGTGCATCACGGCTATTTCTGGAAGGGAGAGGATGCGCGCATAACCGGTATGAAGCGCACTCGCCTGCAACGGCTGCTGGCCACGGATACCAGCTTGCTTGCCTATCATTTACCGTTGGATGCACACCCGGAGCTTGGTAACAACACGCAGCTTGCGCGGGTACTGGGCCTTGAAGCGGCGGGGACATTCGGTGATGACGGGGGCATGCAACTCGCGCAACATGGCGTGTTGCCAGCACCCCTCGATGGGGCGGCGGTGGCCTGCCTTATTCATCAACGCCTTGGCAGGGAACCGCTCTATATCCCGGGCTCGCAGGGGATGATCCGGCGGCTGGGCTGGTGTACGGGCGCGGCGCAGAGCTATATCGATGCGGCCATTGACCTGGGGCTGGATGCCTTCATCAGCGGGGAGATATCCGAGCAGACCGTGCATGTCGCACGTGAATGCGGGGTGCATTATTTTGCCGCAGGTCATCATGCGACCGAGCGTTACGGTGTCAGGGCGCTGGGTGAGCATCTCGCCGCCCGGTTAGGTATCCGGCAACAGTTTATTGATATTGATAACCCGGTATAGGCCGGGTATCGACCAGTCAGGGGCCATCGCCTGTTCGGGATACACAAATCAGCGTGATTTTTCCGTTCACCCCTTGACCTCATCGGGTAGTTAGACCATCCTATGCGGTTCTTGCGATGCGCATATACCATATCAGAATATTCTGATTTTATTTTATTTGCGTAGCAGTGATTACTCAAGCTGTTGTGTTTTTAAGCAACTGTAATTGTTAACAAATCTGGAGATTGCCCCTATGAGCGGCGATACAGCCAATCCCGGCCGGCGACGGTTTCTTACCCTGGCGACAACAGCCGTCGGTGCAGTAGGGACCGGATTTTTGTTGGTGCCCTTTATTTCATCCATGCAGCCCAGTGCCAAGGCACGTGCAGCCGGTGCACCGGTTCGGGCTGATATCAGTAAACTCCAGGCGGGCCAGATGATCCGCGTGAAATGGCGTGGCAAGCCTGTGTGGATTGTAAATCGCACCGATGCCATGCTGGAGACACTGCCTGAACTGGACAGTCAAATGAAAGACCCGGACTCTAAGGACTCGATACAGCCAGACTATGCGCGTAACGAGCACCGTTCCATCAAGCCGGAGTATCTCATCCTGGTTGGTATTTGCACCCACCTGGGTTGCTCGCCAACCTTCCGTCCGGATGTCTCACCGGCCGACCTCGGCAAGGACTGGAAGGGTGGTTTCTTCTGTCCCTGTCATGGTTCCAAGTTTGATCTTGCAGGCCGGGTATATACAGGTGTGCCTGCACCCACGAACCTCACGGTTCCGCCACACCGCTACCTGAGCGATGACGAGATCGTGATTGGCGCAGATGGGGAGGTCACATAATGGCCGCTAACAAGAATGAAAAGTGGCAGGGCGGCCTGCTGGGCTGGATCGATGCGCGTTTCCCGCTGAGCAGCATGTGGTATGACCATCTTGCTCGCTACTATGCCCCGAAAAATTTCAATTTCCTCTACTACTTCGGCTCCCTGGCATTACTGGTACTGGTTCTCCAGATACTGACCGGTATCTGGCTGACAATGAACTACAAGCCTGATGCCGAACTGGCCTTCAACTCGGTTGAGTACATCATGCGTGATGTGAACTGGGGCTGGTTGATCCGCTATATGCACTCAACGGGTGCTTCCATGTTTTTTATCGTGGTGTACCTGCATATGTTCCGGGGCCTCGTCTACGGGTCCTTCAAGAAGCCCAGGGAACTGATCTGGATCTTCGGCATGATCATCTATGTTTGCCTGATGGCCGAGGCCTTCATGGGTTACCTGTTGCCCTGGGGGCAGATGTCCTACTGGGGTGCCCAGGTGATTATTTCACTGTTCGGCGCCATCCCCGGGGTTGGTGATGCACTGGCCCTGTGGATTCGCGGTGATTTTGTGATCGCCGATGCGACCCTGAACCGGTTCTTTGCGTTTCACGTGATTGCCGTGCCGATCATCCTGCTGGCGCTGGTGGTGCTGCACATCCTGGCCCTGCATGAAGTGGGATCGAACAATCCCGACGGTGTCGAGATCAAGAAAAAGAAGGATGACAAGGGCATCCCCCTCGATGGCATCCCGTTCCACCCGTACTACACGGTCAAGGATATCGTCGGGGTGGCCGTGTTCCTGATTATCTTCTCCATCATCGTGTTCTTTATGCCGGAGATGGGCGGCTGGTTCCTGGAGAAGGATAACTTTATCCCGGCAGACCCGCTAAAGACACCGGAGCATATTGTACCGCTCTGGTATTTCACGCCGTTCTACGCAATCCTGCGCGCTGTCCCGGACAAGTTCCTCGGTGTGCTCGCGATGGGCGGTGCCATATTTGCGTTGTTCCTGTTGCCCTGGCTTGACCGCAGCCCGGTCAAATCAATCCGATACCGTGGCAGTGTCTACAAGGTTGCTGTCGGGATCTTCGTAGTCAGTTTTATTGCACTGGGATACCTCGGGACCCAGCCGGCAACCCCGTTATTTACAAATTTCGCACGCCTCTTCAGCCTGCTGTATTTCGGGTTCTTTGTCTCTTTGCTGATTATTCCGAAGTTTGAAAAGACCAAACCGGTACCTGAAAGGGTGACGTCATAATGAAAAAGATATTCCTTGTATTGCTGTTAACGCTTGCCCCTGCCTGGGCAATGGCGGCCAGTGGCGGTATACACCTCGACGAGGCCAACATCGACCCGACTAACAAGCAGTCGCTGCAGCGTGGCGCACGCCTGTTTGTGAATTACTGTCTCAGCTGCCACTCGGCTGCCCTGATGCGCTACGAGCGTATGGGCAAGGACCTTGGCATTGATGAAAAGCTGGTTGCCGAGAACCTTATGTTTACCGGTGGCAAGGTTGGGGACTTGATGACGGTGGCAACGGCCGACGCTGATACCAAGGAATGGTTTGGTACCGTACCGCCGGACTTGACCGTGATTGCACGGGCGAGGGGTGTGGACTGGCTGTACACCTACCTGCGCAGTTTCTACCGGGATGACTCAAAGCTAACGGGTGTCAATAACCTGGTCTTTGCCGATGTTGGCATGCCAGATGTCTTGTGGGAACTGCAAGGCTGGCAGGAGCCTATTATTACCACCGTCAAGGACCATGATGGTACCGAGCGTAAAACTGTGGCACTCGAACTGGTAGAGCCGGGCCTGCTGACACCGCACGAATTTGATCGTGCAGTACGTGATCTGGTGAACTTTCTGGATTACATGGGAGAGCCAGCCAAGTACGAAAGACGCCATCTTGGTATAAAGGTACTCATTTTTCTGTTCTTGTTCCTGGGGCTTGCCTATCTCCTGAAGAGGGAATACTGGAAAGATATTCATTAAGCAGAAATACTCGAATTTCAGATACGTTAATTGCTGGGGAATGAACATATGGCACTGGTAGCCAACCGCCGATCTGTGATGAGTCTTTTCTCTTCTGCAGCCTGTCCGCAGAGTCACCGTGTACGTGTAGTACTGGCGGAGAAAGGCATTACCGTCGAGATCCTGGATGTTGACAGCAACCAGAAGCCTGAAGATCTTATTGATCTGAATCCTTACAATACGGTGCCGACACTGGTTGACCGTGAACTGGTGCTTTACGATCCGCGCGCGATTATGGAATACCTGGACGAGCGTTTTCCGCATCCGCCATTGATGCCGGTTGATCCGGTTTCCCGGGCCAGGACGCGTCTGGCGTTGTACCGGATTGAGCAGGACTGGTATCAACTGGTGCCTCAACTGGAATCCAGGGGTGAGAAAATATCCAGTAAGGCCCGCAAGATTTTGCGCGACAGCCTGACCTCCAGCGCCGAGGTATTTGCTGCCAAGCCCTTCTTCCTCAGTGATGAGTTTTCACTGGTTGATGCCAGTGTTCTCCCGATCCTCTGGCGGCTGAAGCAGTATGGTATCGAACTCCCGCGCCAGGGCAAGCCGGTCCTGGATTATGCAGAACGCATGTTTGAGCGTGAGTCTTTCCAGGACAGCCTTTCCGAGGCTGAGCGCGAAATGCAGGAATAATTCCAGGGTTCATCCAGGGCGTTGCAGTCTGAAACCCATGGCCTGGACAAGTAACTAGTCATCTGGCCGTTTTCACTGTATCTTTTTTCCGTATGACTACCAGTCGTCCCTATCTGATTCGTGCTATCCATGAGTGGATTCTTGATAATGAAATGACCCCCCACCTGCTGGTGGACATTGATGGAGAGGGTGTGGATGTGCCCGCGCAGCAGGGACAGAACGGCAAGATCGTTCTGAATATCAGTCCGAATGCCGTTGAGGGTTTGATGCTGGGGAATGATGCCATCGGTTTCAGTGCGCGCTTCGGAGGCATTGGAACCGAGGTGTATGTGCCGATTGAGTCAGTGCTGGCGATATACGCCCGGGAAAATGGCCGCGGCATGGTCTTCAATGAAGAGGGCGACGACACTGAACCCGATGACAGCGGGCCAAGGCCGGGCAAACGGCCGGCACTGAAAATCGTCAAGTAATCTGCTCACTCTCTCTGAAATGCAATGTCTCGCGCAAAGACGCAAAGGCGCCAAGAAAAAGTCTCTGCCACAGAGGACACAGAGAAGCAAAACCTGTGTCAGGCTACACCATGTTTGCGTCTATGAGATTTGCATTCCCGATGACAGATTCTTGAGTATGTATCAATCAAGGCCGCTGGAAGGTTCCGGGTAGTTTTAACTGATTTATCTTTTTCTCTGTGTACTCTGTGCCCATAGCATTAGATCTTCTTGGTGCCGTTGCGACTTTGCGCGAGCTGCTTTTTGTCAACCTGAAGTCGGCTGGCGCAGCGGTTCCAGTTTTAAACGGGAGACCGGTATCCCGCTATCCAGCAGGACTGTTGCTGCCGAATCCAGTAGTGTTCCCGGCAGGCAGATGTAGTAATCCAGGCTTGCCACATCCCCGAGGTCATTGATGATATCCGGCAACAGCTGTTCGAAGGAACGGGCGTCCGTAGTTTTCATCGCGGTGTAGCTGAAATTATCCAGGGCATCATCCCAGGAGCGGCACAGATTGCCGAGATAATGACTGTTTCCCGGCGTGGTGATCCAGTACAGGCTGATCTTTTCTGCCGTATCGAGTGCCATGGCGTGTTCTATCAGGCTCTTTATCGGGCCGAAACCGGCATTGACGGCGATGAAAACGAGAGACCTCGGGGAGTCCTCGTTCAGGGTGAAGTCACCCCGTGGTCCATGGATGCTGATGCAGCTGTTCGGCCGGGTGCTGTTGAGTAATGCCTCGCTGAATTCATTGCCGCCGATGTTCGGTATATGGAACTGAAGATTCATATCATCGCAGGGGCAGCTTGCGATCGAGCAGTCTTGCGGGGGCAAACCATCGATCTTGAGAGACAGGTACTGCCCGGCCAGGAAGCGCAGTCGACTGGTGCGTGGTGTCTTTGCGTGCACGAGGATGATCTGTTTATCGGGCTGCTCGATCTTTTTGACCTTGATATCAATTGTCTGGGCCGGGATGTCACGCGATCCGAGGGCCTCGTCGGCCTCCAGCACCACGTCGGTGACTGCCGTGTTGCTGCATGCCAGGATGTAGCCGAGTCCTTTTTCGGCCTCGGTCAGGACATAGTCGTGCAACTTGATCTTTTTTACCTGTCCCGAGACGACCTTGCATTTGCATAAACCGCAGTTGCCATTGCTGCAACCATAGTTCAGTGCAAGACCTCCGCGCAGGCCGGCCTCAAGTATGGAGTCGGTCCCTTCAATAAAAAATTCGTGCCTGCTGGGCAGGATGCGTACCTGGGCTGCCATGACTCTGAGAAAGGCCTCCTTCGCAATGATCCCGGACTCTTCTTCCGGTGTTTTCACGGTTTCCAGTACCTGCAGGAACCATTTTTTGAGTGTACTAAATGCCTGTGCCTGCGTCTTGTCATCGGTCGGTGAAAGCTCATTGAATTTCTTCTGCAGGTCATCAGCCAGTGCCTTGTAGCGCCGGGCTTGCTGGCGTGCCTCGCCCAGTTCCTGGCCAAGGACGAGGATACGGGCGGCGAGGGTGTCGGGGGTGTCTTCAGCCGGGCGGATGATCTTGTTGACGGCCTGTTCCATGATCTGTTCGACACGCTCGATCATACTGGTGTCTTCAATACTGGTTTGTGGATAGGCGTGCAGCAGGTCGGATAGCAGGAGTTCGCCTTCAAAGGTGCGCAGTTCGCCGGCTCGAATTCTTTTTTGCAGGGCGCCGCGCTTGACACCAACCAGTCGTGCGGCGCGCGAAAGTGTTATAAGACGAGGCATGCTTCCCCCCTGAGTTTCTGTCAGTATTTACTCTACGAAAAATCCCGGCTGATAGCTACGCTATACTAGGAGTCTGCCCAAGAATAGACTGATCTACTGCGGACAAAGCTCTGCCTGGCCATCCCGGAAGAACCCATGATTGAAATTATCCGCGGCGATATCACCACACTCAAGGTTGATGCCATCGTTAACGCGGCCAACAGCAGCCTGCTGGGCGGCGGCGGTGTAGACGGTGCCATACACAGGGCGGCTGGACCTGTGCTGCTGGATTACTGCCGGACCCTGGGAGGGTGCCGGACGGGGGAGGCAAAGCTGAGCCCCGGGTTTGAACTGCCTGCCCGCCGGATCATTCATACCGTCGGCCCGGTCTGGCAGGGCGGGAATAAATATGAAGCGCCGCTGTTGAAGGCCTGTTATCAGAACAGTTTTGAAGTGGCCATCCAGAACGATGTGCATTCCATCGCCTTTCCGGCGATCAGTACCGGTGTTTACGGCTATCCAAAAGAGGAGGCCACGCAGATTGCCGTCACTGCCATGCTGGCCTATGAGGACCGTTTTGATCGAATCATTGCCTGTTGTTTCAGCGAGGAAGATGCAGCTTTGTATCGGCGTGTTCTCGAGGAGCAGAGTCAGGTTTCGCCCTGACGCGGTGTGGTGCTTTGCTTCTTGTTTTCTTGTGTAGGCGCGGATCTCATCTGCGACTGGTTTTTGTTGCAGCGCCTCGCAGGCGCGAGCTGTATTAGATGCGGGCTCTCGCTGGTCGCTCCCGGCATCCTGCCTCCCGCGACACTTGTACATCCATGTACATCGCGCACGGCGAGGTACTTTTCTTTGCTCCGCCAAAGAAAAGTACCCAAAAGAAAGGCGGCCCGGAGGCTCGCCCGCTACGCGGGTCCCCTCGGTAACTGCTCCCTGCATTACTCTACCTCCTGCATCCCTGCAGTCGTGCGCTTCTCGTGAAAACCGGCGCTTGCTCAACTCGCGCTCTCGCTGCGCGAGATACGCTCAAACAGTCGCAAGCTTCATCCGGTTTTCACTGCGATGCTCGGCTGCGCCTACGGGGGTAAATCTTAAAACCCGTAGCACTCACCGAGTACCGCAGCCAACCCGGGGAACAGGCGCGCACCCTGTTTGACGAGCAGTCCATGGAATGGCAGGCCATTGTTGAGAGTAAATCGCAATAAAGACTCCGTATTGCATTAATACACTGGGCGATTTGCCAGCCAGAAAGCTAGTTTTGTCGGCCTGGCATCTCCAGATATCCGCTCACTTCCTTGTCAGTAATCGACTTGATCTTGCGTCCGGAATGGGTCTTAATAAACGCCTCAATACGCTTCACATACCACCGTCTTTGCTTCTCTGGAATAGAGGCTTTATGCAGGCAGTTCAGGTAGTTATCATAGAAGCGCGCAATGGCATCAGGTGCCGGGGGATTTGAATCAAACATATAGACCTTCCTTGTCGTAATGAGAG
>Ga0210123_1001256_pt1 | contig 13317 bp, 14 predicted proteins | sample Muzzi_PWB_D2_FD_185535 | JGI IMG/M metagenome (GOLD analysis project Ga0210123, IMG submission 185535) | Wetland microbial communities from San Francisco Bay, California, USA, that impact long-term carbon sequestration - Muzzi_PWB_D2 (SPAdes) | ecosystem: Environmental > Aquatic > Marine >... | reverse complement strand
CACGCTATCGCGGCTCGGCACCGAAGAGGGGCTTTCGCAGTTCCGGTACGTGTTCACGACGTCAATGCGGCTTGTGGGCTGGATCGCTTTGTGCGGGGCGTCTCTTGGGTCCCTGTCAGCGCCCGCGCTGATCCCGCTCGTGTACGGGGACAACCTCGCTCCGGCCAGCGCTCCTTTCGGGGTGATGGTGTGGATGCTGGCCGCCGCGTTCGTCTCAGGACATCACCGGTTCAGTTTGATCGCCCTGTCGCTCCAGCGGCAGGAGTTCTGGGCGAGCGTGATTGGCGCCATCGTTTCGGTCGTCATGTGCTTCGCGTTCGGCTCTCGCCTGACGCCGTGGAACGCGGCGTGGATCTTCGTCGGGGCAGAAACGATCACGTTCCTGGCCGCCGCCGCATTCCTCAAGCGATCCGTTCCCACGGTCCCGGCCTTCGCCGGGCTTGCCCGTCCCTTGGCGTTCACGGTAGCCGCAATGGCACTCGTGCATCTGTGGTCGCCAGGGTCGGCACTCCTGGCGACGGCGGCAGTCGCGGGCCTGTACGCAGTGGCAATTGTCGCCTTCGAACGCGACGGCGTTCTCGAACTCGTGGCCCTTGGTGGGATGGTCCGTCCCCGATAGGCGTCACGTCCGACCCGTCAGGTATCCGGCCAGCTCGCCGAGGCTCCACGCCGCCAGGAGGATCGCCACGGCGGGGGCCACCTGTAGGAATCGCCCGAAGTGGGTCCGCTTGCGCCATTGCGTTCCGAGGAGCCGCAGGAAGAGCGCGAGGGGCAGGGCCGGGGAGAGCACCGCAAGCACGATCCTCTTCGAGCGAGAGCTCTCCCGAGCCCTCGTATAGGCAAAGAGCCGCCCCCAATCGTAGCGTTCTCGCAGGACGCTGCCGAGCCGCAGGCCCGTCCGCATCTGTCGAACGACAAACTCCGGGGTCAGGTAGAGCATGTCTCCAGCACGGGCCAGAGCCCAATGGACGGTGGTCTCGTGATACCTATCCTTCCAGAGCTCTCTCGTGCGCTCCAAAGCCTCACGCTTGTAGGTGATGTTCACGTCTGTCACGTACTCCCGTGGACCGGGCTCTAGCGGAAGTTGGTAGCGCGAGAAGTCGCAGAAGTAGACTGCCCAAGCGAGGGTGGAGTGGGCTCCGGGCTCCACGGCGCCACCGACGACTGCGTAGGAGAGACGACGGTGCACTCGATCCACGGTGGCCGCCCATTCCGGATCGGGGACGCCTCGGTCTTCCAGCATGCCGATCAGTCGCCCTGTCGCGGCCGCGAGGCCGGCCGCCCGCCGCCGGTCGTACAGCTCGTGCTGTCCGGCCGGGGTAGAGATCGGGCGCTCCGGGCGGACCTGGCCAATGTCCAGGAACCTGAACTCCGGATACTCGTTCGCCATACTCGGCGCCCAAGGCAGAGACGCGTCGTACGGGACGATCACCTCCAGCGGAGGGGGCGCCTCCTGTTTCGTTAGGGCATCCAAGCAGCGCCTGAGCGTCTCGCCGCCGTCGACGATGGTGACCAGCACGGAGAGCCGTACTGGCCCTCCGTCCTGGGCCCCTCGGTCCCCGGGCGTCTCAGGCATCCGCCGTGGCCCTGTAACGAGGGTGATTCAATCGAAGGGTAGGTTGATCGTCCGGTGCTCGCGCGTGGACCGGTACACGGCCTCGGCCACCTCCACGGCATGTACGCCGGCGCGTCCGTCGGCGAGGGGAACGCGCTCCCCTCCGACCATTTTCAGGAAGTCGTCGAGCTCCTCGGCAAACGTGCGCCGGGTCGTCGACTCCCATCCCCGGAGCTTTTCTCGCACGATGATCTCAGGGTAGAACTTGAAGCTCCGCTTCCGCCGCGCACCAGCCTTCTCCTGGGTGATGAGGAGGTTGAACATCGGGGCGTAATGGGCCCGGATCATTCCCCGGTCACCGTATGCCTCCAAGAAGATCTTGTAGCCCTTCCACTCGGTCCACGTCGCTTGAAAGATGACCGGCACGCCCCGTTGGGTGCGCATCAGTGCCATGGCGTTGTCCTCGGAACCCTCCACCTTCCATACGCCGCCGGTCGCGATCCCGCTGACCTCAACTACTTCGCCGGCCACGTAGTTGACCAGGTCCGTCATGTGGATGCCCACGTCCATCATGGTTCCACCGCCCGAGATCGGACCCTGGAACATCCACTCCTCCCGGAAGCTCCCGGTCCCGTCGTGCCCCCCGAACACCCGCAGGTGGTCCAACTCACCGATCCCACCAGAGTCGAGGACATCGGTCAGGTACTTCACCGAAGGGTAGTATCGATGGTTGAATCCGACGGCCAGCGTCACACCGGCTGAGGCGGCGGCATCCTCGATGCGGCGGCAGGACTCGAGGGAGTTTGAAAGAGGCTTTTCGCAGAGGACGTGGCACCCCGCCTCGATCGCCGCGAGGCACATCTCTTCGTGGAGGTGAATGGGAGAGCAGACGATGGTCGCATCGACGCCGGCGCGGTCGAATACCTCGCGGTAATCCCTCGAAACACGAGCAACGCTGCCCGCACCTGCCGCACGGGCGCGTTCTTCGTCGACGTCGGCCACCGCCACCAGTTCGGTTTTGAGGTTGTTCACCACAGTCGTGCAACGCAACTTTCCTATGACACCTGCACCGAGAACGGCGACTCTCATCATCTCTTCCGGAGGGTTCGGGTCTTGGGGCGGCCAGGCCGAAACGAAGGTAACCTGCTGCCCCGCGTTTCATCACGTCCCGACCCGCGCCGATCCCAAGCACGAGACCTCATGCCCGATCTTTCCATCGTCATCCCCTCGGTCAATGGGTTCGAGGACCTGGAGGGCTGCCTGCGCGCCATCGAGGACCAGCGGAAGGACGCCGACGTTGAAGCGGTCGTGGTGGACCGGCTCGGGGAGCCGCTCCGCTCCAGAGTTCGGGAGAGCTTCCCATGGGCCCGGGTCGTGGACGTCGAGCGCACGATGTCGATTCCGGAGATGCGCAGGATCGGCTTCTCTGCAGCAACGGCGCCAGTCATTGGAGTAATCGAGGATCACGTGATCGTGCGTAGGGGGTGGGCCAGAGAGGTGTTGGAGACCATCGCAGAAGGGGCGGACGTTGTGGGTGGCCCCATCGAAAACGCCGCTACCGACACGGTGATGGATTGGGCGGCCTTCTTATGCGAATACAGCCATTGCCTTCCGCCGCTTCCGGCGGGGGAGGTCGTTGAGCTTCCAGGGAACAACATTGCCTACACGAGGAGGATCCTGGACGCTCACGGGTCGGTCATCGCCGAGCACAAGTGGGAAAACCGCCTGCACGAAGCGATCCGCGAAGGCGGCACGCCGTTGATCTGTCGACCTGGGCTGATTGTGGATCACAAGAAGCACTTCACGCTCCTTGAGTATCTGTCCCTCAGGTATCAGTACTCCCGGTCGTACGCGGGAGCTCGGATCGAGGGGGCATCTCCGGTGAAGCGGGCCGCTTTCGCCATCGGCACCTTGGTACTTCCTCCAGTGCTCTTCTACCGGACGGTGTCGCAAATCCATTCGAGGAGGCGCCACACCCGGCACCTTCTGAGATCCCTTCCGTATCTGGCGGTGTTCGTCTCGGTGTGGGCTTGGGGTGAGTTGGTCGGGTACGTTGCCGGCGCTGGAAACTCGCTGTCGAAAGTGACTTGATGCTGGCTGGGTGAGATCGCCGCTCTTGACGGAAGCCGTTGCTTGGATTGTCGTTAGACCTACGAGGTTCTCACTCCCCAGCCGTCCGACCTAGAATGGCGAGCATCACGCACTTAGCTGCTGGCACCCTTTGTGGTGCGATTTACTCCCGGAAGACGGACGCGGAGCCCATTTCCTCGATGGCGGTGTTCGCGGCATTGGCCCTTTCGCCGGATCTCGACTTCTTGGCAGCCCGATTCGGTAGTGACGGTACGCCGCTGGAACACCGGGTAATGACCCACGCGCTTCCCTTCGCGCTCGTCGTCGGTGCCGCCATCGGCTGGGGAGGGCGTCGCCGACGCGTGGCCGGGGTTCTCGGGGCCCTCGCCCTGGCGAGTCACGGTCTCTTGGACGCGATGACCAACAATGCCCCCGCGCCGCAGCTCCTGTGGCCGTTTCTGCGGGTGCCCATACAGCTTCCGTGGCATCCGATCCCCGGCACCCAGAGTTATCAGGAGTATTTTACCCTCGCTGGCGTACACGTGGTTCTCTCGGAGGCCCTCGTGTGCCTCCCCTTCGTGCTTGCGATCGTCTGGGTCTTCCTTAGGAAGAGCCGAAGAATGGCGTGGGGGGCGGGGCGGCAGCGGGTGATCAGTGAATCGTGGAATCTGCGCCGCCTGCTGGATTATCTTTGACTCTCGGACCCAGTGTCGCCGCAAACCGACAAGTCATTCGTCTGACGAGGAGCACCAAACCATGTTGTTATATCTAGGCCCAGAAGTCATTGCGCCCGTCCTGTCGGTGCTTGCTGCCTTGGGGGGCGTGCTCCTCATGTTCTGGCGCCGCGTCGTGGCCGGTGTCCGTGCGGTTGCTCGGTTCGTGACTGGGAAACCACGAGCTGAGATTCCGGCCGACCAGGACACCCGCGCATAGTGGTACGTCACCCTGGTGGGTACTCGCGGTCCATGGGGAACTCGCTTCCGGCGAGCCGCTCGCGGCACCACGTCATCACCTGGTCCCGAACGTCGGCCGGAACATCTCTGTAGCGCTCCGCGGTGCCCCTCACGAACAGCTCCGCGTCGACGGCCAGCAAATGCGGGGGGTGCATCTCAAAGGAACTCGCATGCTCTTTCATATACTCGAACCCGCACTTGTAGACCACGTCAGTCAGCTCGTCTTCGTTTAGGGGAGTGATGCCTAGTAAGCTCACCAAGCGGCGGGCCACGCCCTCCAGATTTCCCTTCATTTCCTCGAAGTAGACGAAGATGACGTTGTCCTCCCGGGCGGCGAGCTTCCACCACCCCTCGACATGGCGGGGCCAACTTCCCCACCACATCGCCTCATCAGAGCAGAACCACCTGCAGATCTCGTCCTGCCCTGGGGCAAAGGCTCCCAGGTTCTCCCCGATGAAGTCGGTGCAGCTCGCATAGCACGACACGGGATGACGAGCGACGTAGACATAAAGCGCATCTCGGCTGAACGGACACACCCCGGCCGGAAAGTGTGTCTTGATGATTCGAGATGGCCGCTCCTGGCCCACCAGCGGGGCATCTTCGACACGGACGCTCCTGATGCCCTCGAGCCATGGACTGACTGAGTATAAGGCGCGTCTGCTCTCTGCGAGGTCGCCCTGACCGCGAGTCAGCACCTGATAGACGAGGTGCTGCATCCACGTCGTACCGGACTTCATCTGGGTCACGACAAACACGTCTTCGGAACGTGGCTTGTAGGCCCGCCCCGTCGCAAAGCTCTCGGGCGTGCAGTTTCCCTTGGGGCCCGCGATCCCCTCGAAAGGGAAGCTCGCCTTTGCCATGGTTACCCGGCTGAAGTGGGCAGCGAGCCGCATTACGGGGAAGAGGAGCCGCGCGTGCGCCCGAAGGTGACGGCGAAAGCGTTCCCGCTCCGCCGCGGGACGTCCGAAGTAAGCAACGCCGCGCGTATGCTGGTCCTCCCACGCGAGGACGATCGAGAGGTAGGCGATTCCCGAGAGGCCTAATACGAGGGCCGCCAGCCCAGCCCAGACGAGTGAGCTGAGCGCCATCACCGATTGGACCCGGGGGTGATGGTCCATTGCTGCGGTGCAATTGAGAGATCCAAGGTGTGCCCACCGAAAAGGTTCCCGAAGCCCATTACAAGGTCGCCACCGAATCCAAAGCGTTCAACATCGAGAGAATGGACCCGAGGAAGGCACGGGTCTACCTTGAACCAAGGCCACCCTGCGTGAGCGCCAAGCCGGATACCAACCTGCCATGTCTGAAGTGACACACGCCTTCCCGACATCTCCCTGCGCTCGGGTGAGACGCTTTCCACCACCAAGCCGCGTTGCGGTGTCATGACGATCCATGGAAGACCGTCGGAAGTGACTCCGTGAACCCTTGGACAACCGCGGTGGACGCCATCGCTGAGATGATTCTCCGGCTGGGAAGCTGGCTGGGCGGTGGACCGGCGCTTGGCATTCTCACTCTAACCTTCACGGTCCGGGCCGCACTCATCCCGCTCCTGGGCCCGTTGGCGATCCGAACATTGGGGCGGCAGAGGGTGGTGAAGCGTCTCCGCCCGCAAATCAAGGAGCTTCATCGCGAACTCAGGGACCATCCGGGGACCCTCTCCCGAGAGCTCAAGGCCCTCCATAGAGCCCACGGGATCAACGTGGTGGACTGGCCGGGGCTCGCCGGTGCCCTCGTCCAGCTTCCGATCCTCATCGCTCTGTTCCAGGCCGTCCTACACGTATGGGAGCCGGAGGCGCTCACGATCGGAGGGACAGGGCTCGGACTGGTTTCCGCGGGGCTTTCCTTCTTCGGAACCAAGGTGAGCGGGCAGAGCGAGGGCGCCCCTTGGATGCTATGGATGTCAGGCGGCCTCCCGGTGGCCATCTGCCTTTGGCTCGGCACCGGTATCGGCCTGTACTTGACCGGCTTCTACGGTGCTGGAGCCGTTCAGGCCCTTCTGATGCCCAAGGTACCGACCGTCGAAGCACCGGCGCCGTCGGACTAGTTTGGCCGAGCCAGGATCAGTGCCCGAGTCGGGTATTCCGTTGGCCTCCGGCTCTGCGGTTCCGGAAGAGAGCGTTCCGGCTCACGTTCCCCGAGGCTGGCGCCCCAAGCCGTGGTTTCGCCTCGCGGCAGGGCTCCTCACCTTCGGGGCAATCGTCTGGTATTTGATTCCGTCATGGTCGGAGCTCACCGTCCGGGTCGACCTCGCCCTCCCCTTCCTCGCCATTGGTCTGGCTGGCGCCGCCGCGGCGCATGTGGCGGTGGCCGCTCGGTGGAAGCTCCTCGCGGAGTCCATGGGTGGTAACCCGCTGAGCCTGTGGGCTTACCTTCATAGCCTCCTGGTGACACGCTTCCTGGGTCAATTCGTGTCGTCGCTCGCGATGGACCTCGTCGGGCGCGGCGTGGCGCTCCGATCCGTCGGGTCGCGGAGGGGCGTTGGGCACGCTACGACACTGGTCGTTCTCGAGCGCATTTTCGACGTGATCATCCCGCTGATCCTCGTCGGATGGGCACTCGCGGTCAGGAGCCCGCTCCTGGAGCCTTACGCTGTTCCGCTCCTGGTGGCGGGAGCGACTCTCTTCGTCGTGCTGGCGACACCCGGGCTCGCCCCCTTGGCCCGAGTTGCCATGGCCATCTACGCTCGGCTGGCTCACGCTCCGACGGCGGGCCTCTTGGTGGACGTGACACCCGCGGTATCGGCCAAGGTCGCGCTCCTGGGTGTGGCGAGGTTCGGTGCCGTCCTCGTTCAATTCGCGGGCATCGGGGCTGGGATCGGCGTGTTCCTTCCATGGACCGCGTGGACGGCGTCCACCCCCATCGCACAGCTCACGGCTCTGGTGGGCGTAACTCCCGGTGGGTTGGGCGTGGTCGAAGCTGGTTGGTGGGCTGGCCTCGCATGGGTGGGTGTCGAGCGGAGCACGATCGGCCTCTTCCTGTTGGCGCAGAGGACGGCGTTGATCGCCTTCCTTGGGTCCCTGGCCCTTCTCTCCTGGCCCCTCGCCCGAGGCGGGTCCACCCGGCGGAAAGCTCGATGACGGAGAGGCGACGGCCGGACGCCACGGCCGTGCCCTTGGCGTCAGCCGGCACGCCGGCGGATGCTGGACGAGACCGGCGAGTCCTGGTGGCATTCGTTGCGATCGCGCTGGTTCTGCGTCTCCCCGGGCACCTGAACTCGGGTCTCTGGTTCGACGAGATTTGGCTTCTCGTGGAAACGATCCGCGGGCCGTTCAGAGAGCTTCTGACGACGTTTCCCAGTGACAATCACCATCCGCTTTACAGTGTTTTCGCTTGGCTCACGGTGAGGGCCTTTGGGGAACACCCGTGGACCCTCCGGCTGCCCGCAGTCCTTTTCGGGGCCGCTTCGATCGGCATGTTGTGGCGTCTCGCTCTCCGCGTCGCCCCTCGGGACGAGGCGACGCTCGCTACGGCCCTCCTGTGCGTTTCCTACCACCATGTCTGGTTCTCGCAGAACGCCCGCGGCTATACCATGTTGCTCTTCTGGACGCTCGCGGCCACGCACTACCTCGTTCGGGTCTACGACGGAGACGGTCGCCGGGCATGGATTGGGTACGGGATCTGCCTCGCGCTGGCCACATTCACCCACGCTTCGGCGGTTTTGGTCGGAGTGGCCCACGCACTCATTGGCGTAGCCGTTATCACGTCGTCCTGGAGCGCCCGCTCCGAAAGCGCCGAGAGGAGGTGGGCTCCCCTCCTGGGAGTGGTTCTCGCCGGCATCCTTTCCCTGGCACTTCACGCGGGGATGCTCGGGGACATGATCCACTTCTTCTCCACGACGAACCGAGGAGCCGGGGTCGTCATCGGTGGGGAGTCTGAGTGGACTTCCCTTTGGTGGACCCTGTCGGCCGTGGTGGAAAGCCTTGGTGTGCCCGCACTCCTGGGATATGGAACCCTGGCATTGGGGAGCGGGATCGTCCTCGTGGGGGCCGCAGTCTGGTTCCGCCGCGATTGGAGGCATGCCCTCCTCTTTGTTCTGCCCGTCGTGGTCACGGTTGCGGCTGCGATTGGTTCCGGTCGCAGCCTCAGGCCACGCTTCCTTTTCCATTTTGGAGGATTCGGCCTGTTGATTCTCGTCGCGGGTGTGTTCGCGACCAGCGATTGGGTCTCGAGGCATGTCGTGTTGGGCGCTCCCGATCGAACCACTCTGTGGCTCAAGCGCTTCGCTGCCGCTCTCATGCTCCTCGCATCTCTGGCCATACTCCCGCGAGCGTACCTTCTTCCCAAGCAGGACTTCGAGGGAGCGCTGCGGTACGTGCAGGAGGCGAGGCGGGACGGTGAGCTCGTGACCGTAGCGGGCCTCGCTGCACTCCCTTACAGAGACTACTACGACGCCGACTTCCCTGAAGTCGTATCGGCAGCGGAGCTGGACAGGCTGCTTGAGGCGTACCCGGCCGTCTATGTCCTCAGCACCATTCCCATCTTTCTGGAATCGGCATCCTTCGATCTTGCGGCTCGCCTCGTCGACTCGAGGGAGGTCGCGCGTTTCCGTGGGAGTCTAGGCGGCGGCGATGTGGTGGTGTATCGGTTTGAGGGTGGCGGCCCAACGCGTTGACCCTTGGGCCGCCGACTCCATTACGTCACTAGCCGGTTGTATACCAAGCCGATGAGTCGGCCCAGAACGTATCCCAGGACGAACATGTAGATGAAGCCGATGATGCTACCGAGGAAAGTGACGCGGTAGCCGGGGAAGTACTGGCCGACAAGGGCTAGATGCTGCCCTACATTGGGGCCGCCCTTGATGACGAGGACGTTGGTCGCGGTGAAGAGGCCCAATCCTCCGAGCAGGCCGACCGCGATTCCCCACGCTCGCTCGTTCAGCCGCTGAATCGCTCTCTCGAGGTCCACTTTCTGTTCCGACATGGCACCCTCTCCTGTGGGACGCGAACGGATGGTCGGCCCGTCACTCTGCATGGTTCCTCTGATCCGCGATCGTGTCCTCGATGATACGCGACAACGGTGTGCTGGGCTTGTACTTGATCAGGGATTCCAGCTTGGAGACATCCGGTACGCGCTGCGGCATGTCCTCGAATCCCTTGGCGTAAGCCTGGTCATACGGGATGAGCTCGATGGCCGAATCGCTTTTCGCTGCAGTTCTGACGCGCTCGGCGAGCTCCATGATCGTCACTTCCTCGTTCGAGCCGATGTTGAAGACCTCGCCCACCGCAGCCGGATTGTCCAAGAGCATGACCACCGAGCGCACGACATCCGCAACGTGTGCGAAGCACCTGGCCTGGGTCCCATCGCCGTAGACGGTGAGAGGCTCACCGGCCAGGGCCTGACGTACAAAGGTTGGGAGGACCATCCCGTAGCGTCCCGTTTGTCTCGGACCGACTGTGTTGAAGAATCTCGTGATGATGACCGGGAGCCCCTTCTCCCTCGCGAACGCGAAGCCCAGCCACTCGTCCAGGGCCTTGGAGCAAGCATACGCCCACCGCGAGTGGCTGGTGGGTCCGAGACTAATGTCGTCGTTCTCATGGAAAGGTACCTTGGCGCTCTTCCCGTAGACCTCGGAGGTCGACGCCAACAGGACCTTCTTTCCCTTGCGGGCAGAGGCCTCGAGGACGACCTCGGTCGCTTTGACGTTGGTCTCGATCGTGTGGACAGGCCGTTCCACGATGAGACGCACGCCCACCGCGGCAGCCAGATGCACCGTCACGTCGGCCTGATCCACGAGCTCGGCGACCAGAGGTCTGTCGAGGCAGCTTCCGACGCGCAGCGTGAAGGAGGGGTGGTCCCGAAAGGTCTGGATGTTGGCGACCGCCCCGGTCGACAAATCGTCGAGCACCGCGACCCGGTCACCGCGCTCGAGGAGGGCGCCGGCCAGGTGTGACCCAATGAACCCAGCTCCGCCAGTGATCAGGATCTTCAAGCGATTCGGTCCAGTTTCTCGAGGATGGATGTTGTTCCCCGGGCGTCGGCCGCCCGGCTGACGATGTCGAGGTAACGAGGGACGACAGCGCTCTCGCTCCAATGCGTCCGGAAGGCCTGGCGTCCGGCTTCGCCCAGCCGTTCCCGACGGCCATCATCGCGAAGAAAGGATCGGATGGCCATTCTGAGTTCCTGAGGAGTGTCGAACAGGTCTCCACCACCGGCGCGGCCCACGATCTCGGGAAACGGGCCCAGCCTCCGGGCGATTACGGGTGTGCCCTGGCGGAACGCTTCGATCAAGATGATGCCGAAGGTCTCGTAGCACACCGAGGGTACGATGAGCGCCCGGGCGTGACGATAGTAGCGTGCCAGCGCATCCGGATGGACGCGACCGAGAAAGCGGATGTTGTCGATCCCCTGCGCCAGTGTACGCAGCGTACCACCATAGTCACCGTCCCCTGCGATCAGAAGATCCGCCCGGCCCTCGTCCCGGAAGACCGGGATGACCTCCTGGAGTCCCTTGATCCTCTCGAGACGGCCCACGAAGAGGAAGTAGGGCCGGTCTTGGGGGGATCCGTTGTCGTCCTCAGCGGTCTCCACCGGTTCGGCCTCTGGTAGGTCGGGAAGGAAGTAGGGGAGCACCTCCATCTCCCGGGGAAAACCGAACTCGGCGTGCTTCTTCCGGCTGAACTCGCTCATCGCGATGAAGGTGTCCACGTGACGGAGTTCGCGCTCCAGCATCCCGGTCCTACGCCAGATCTGGGGCGGACGTCGGTGGTGCAGGACGCAGCGGAGGCATTCCTTCTTGTCGCAGCGTTCACGGCCGTGGCGCCAAAGCACGTGGGTCGGACAAACAAGCCAATGCTCATGGGCCATGTAGAGCTTGATGCCGCTTCCGATCCGGAGTACACCAGGCCCGCCCACAAGGGAGATGTTGTGGAAATTGATGACGTCGAATTCCCCCTCGTCCACGATGCTCCGGATTCGGCGACCGTTTATCACCGGCCTGCCGAGTTGATGTGTGAGAAGATTCGAAATGGTCCCCAGTTGGCTGCTGAGCCGGTGGATCGTCATCCGGTCGGGTATGGGGTCGGGCTCGGGCGCCGGGCTCGAGCTGAGCATCGCGAAGGCGTCGGTGTCGTGGATCACCGTGACGTGATGGCCCCTGCGGGCCAGTGCCTCCGAGAGGCGCCGGATGCCTATCCCGTCCCCACCGAAGCTGTGGGGCGGGTAGAACGTGGTAACCATGCAGAAGCGCAGCCCGCTCATGCGGTTGCCTTTCGTGTGCAGGTCTTCGGCCGCGGTTCCGGTCCAGGCCCACGACGGGGAGGGTACCCAGGCCTCCGAATGGGCCCTAGTCTCCTCAGATGTGATCGAAGAAATCCCGCGATGCCTGCAGGTTGGCCCTCGCCCGGACCCAAAACACGGTCGCGGCCAGCACGAAGTTCCTGCAGAAGGCCACGAACCATCCCCCCACCCACCCGACGAAGAAGGCCCACAACCCCCCGATCGACGCACCCTTGAGGGACACCGAGTAGCCCGTGAAGAAGTGTTCCAGCAGCTCCAGGCTGCGAGCCTCCGGTGGGTGCGTCAGGAGATCGAGGATCGTGAAACCGAACACCGTGAGGGCGGCGGCGACGCCGATGGCGGTGCCGAAGTGACGCTTGTGGATTGGCGCGAAGGCTAGAGCGCTCTCCAGCGGAAGGACGGTACTTTCGTGTTCGAACGGACGCGTCATGTGCGGTCCTCCTCAGCTCGAAACTTCCGAGTTTGACTCTAGTCATAGGCGTGTCGCAGGGGCAATGTCGGGCCGGAGCAACACGGTGGCGGGTCACCATCCCTCTCATAACCGGGCCTCCTCCTCAAGCCGCCGCTTCACGGATCGCGCTGAGCGCCTCACGCGCGCACCGTTCCCAGGAGAGGCAGCCCGCCTGCTCGAGGGCCGTGCGGGCCATCGCTTCACGTCCGTCGCGATCCATGAGCATTCTTGCCAGGGCTTCGCTCAGGGCCGGCTCGTCGCGTGGTTCGACAAAGATCCCACCTCCCTCCAGGAGTTCGGGGAGCGGACTCTCCGTCGTGGCGACCACGGGGGCTCCGCACGCGGCTGCCTCGACCGCAGGGAGCCCGAAGCCCTCGCAGTCCGAGGGAAGCACCAGCGCCACCGCTCCCGAGTAGAGGTGGGCCAGATCCTCGTCGTCCACGAAGCCGGGCCAGAGGACCCGATCCTCGAGGCCCAAGGCCCCGATTGTCGTGTGGACCTCCTCCGTGTCGACGTGAAAGGCGTCCCCGGAGAGCTTTCCCACCAGCACGAGATACGTGGGCCGGACAGCCGAGCCTCCGACATCGAGGCTTCGTCCGAACGCACGCACGAGGACATCCAGGTTCTTGTGCGGACCGAAGCCACCGACATAGATGAACCACTGGGCGCCCTCGGGTACCCCTGTCCGGCGCGCGATCTCGCGAACGGATGTCGGCGACATGCTGGGCCGGAAGACGGAGGCGGGAGCCTCCTCCGCCACGCGGATCCTCGAGCGGGGCACTCCGAGGATCCGCGCAAGGTCGGCAGCCGCGAAGTCTGAGACGGTGAGCACGAGTTTGGCCTGGAAGACCGCCAGGCGCACCTTCGCCTTCCAAAAAAGCCGGGCACGAACCGACGGCAGAGTCCGCGAGGGGAATCGCTCCGCGATGGCGTCGTGGATCGCCACGACAGCCCGCAGGCGTGGCGGGATCGGGAAGTACGTGTAGACCGAAGGGCAGAAGAACACGTCGAGGGAGGTGCCCCACACGGCTCGTGTGAACCGGAGCATGTCGGCG
>Ga0210123_1001253_pt1 | contig 13337 bp, 17 predicted proteins | sample Muzzi_PWB_D2_FD_185535 | JGI IMG/M metagenome (GOLD analysis project Ga0210123, IMG submission 185535) | Wetland microbial communities from San Francisco Bay, California, USA, that impact long-term carbon sequestration - Muzzi_PWB_D2 (SPAdes) | ecosystem: Environmental > Aquatic > Marine >... | reverse complement strand
ATTCCCGCGGCGTCAGACGAGGCGATCGAGCACGAGGCCGGCACGCTTGGCCGCGCGCGAGGCCTCTGCCTGCTCCAGCATCGCTTCGGCATGCCGGACGATCTCCTCCGGCGGGAAGCGATCGACGACTTCGCCGGATTTGAGGTCGACGACCTCGATAAAGGTGCGGTTGAGCTCTTTGTCGTAGGCGAGCCGCGACCGGGCGGTGTCCGCCGTGGGGTCCGGTAGATCGGGTTTCGGGCGTTGCGGCGCAGGCGCAGATTTAGCTACCTGAGGCGACGCTGCTACCGCGGCCAACCGTGCCGAGGAAGCCTCGGTCGGGCGTGGCGGATCGGAAGTAGGTGCTCCAAGGAGCATGATGGGTGTTCCTAGGTGGATTCTGCAAAGCCAACTTATGCAGCACCTAGCAGTATCCTCGGGAAGGCCTAAAAATGTGTTGAGATATGAAACTAACTATCTGTAATTTAAGGTAATTTATACCGATTGATTCAAGGAAAGCGATACCGGCTCGCCGCGTACGCGGAGCTTGGCTCGCGCGCCGTTCTGCGCGGTATAGGACGCGGGGCCCTGGGTCTTGTTCTGGATCTCTTCGGCGATGGCCTGCAGGACCCTGTCGGCAGCCTGTTTCGCGGTGTGCAATGCCCTTTCGTTCTCTGCCAAGGTATGGCGAAAGGTGGCGACCGCGGCGCGAAGCTCGTCACGCAGGACCGGACCGATCCCATCCAACGCCGCAGGGGTCTCCTGCAGGGCCTTGGCCTGCACCTCGTAGGCGGCGGTCAATACGATCTTCTCTTCCTGCAGGTTGAGCAGTTCGCTCGGCCTCATCGTACGCAGCATCTCGATCTCGCGTTCCAGGACACCGATCAAGCGGCTGGTAATTTTCAGCATGTCGGTAGCAAGTGCGGTTTCGGACATCACTGGGCGACTTCTTGTAGTCTCAACAATTCCCGCTCGACCTCATCGGCAATGCCGAGCCCTCCTGCCCGGCCGATCGACTTGCCGTATTCCTCGACCAGCAGGGAACGGTACATGTCCTCTCCCGGACCGCCTCCGAACATCTCGTCCTGTCCCACGCCTTCGAACATCGGGGCCAGCATGGCCGACAGGAAGACGGCCTCGAACTCCTCCGCGGCGGCGCGAACCGCCTTTGGGTCGGCGTTCTTGCCCAGGCTCTGTACCGTGCGGGCGAGGTCCTCGCTGCGTGCGGCGCTTGCCGCCTGGCTGAGCTCGACCTGGGGGGCCAGGGTATCCATCACATGACCTCGATCTCGGCCTGCAGCGCGCCGGCGGCCTTGATCGCCTGCAGGATGGTGATCATGTCGCGCGGCCCAAGACCGAGAGCATTCAAGCCGTTGACGAGTTCCTGCAAACTGACACCCTCGGGCAGAACGGCCAACTTGCGACCCTTGTCCTCCTGAACGTTGATGTCGGTGCGCGGCACGGTCTGCGTCTGCCCGCCGTTGGAAAAGGGAGCTGGCTGACTGACCTGCGGCGTCTCGGTAATGCGGATGGTGAGGTTGCCCTGGGCGATCGCGACCGTGCTGATGCGCACCTTTTCGCCCATCACGATCACACCGGACTGCTCGTCTACGACGACCCGCGCCATTTGATCGACCTGGACTGGAATCTGCTCGATATCGGTCAGCAGGGCGACCGTGTCGCCGTCGTACTTGGCGGGAACCTTGACCATGACGGTTGCCGGGTCGGTGGATTGTGCCGCCGGCTGTCCCACAAAGGCGTTGATCGCATCGGCGACGCGGCGGGCGGTCGTCAGGTCGGGGTTTCGCAAGCTTATTTTGACGGTCTTCAACTCCACGAGATCGAAGTCGACCTCGCGCTCGACGATCGCGCCGTTCGGGATTCGGCCCGTGGTTGGGACCCCTTTCTTCACCGATTGGGATTCGCCGCTGGCCGAGAAGCCGCCGATGGCGACCGGACCCTGGGCGACGGCATAGACCTCGCCGTCCGCGGCCAGCAATGGCGTCACCAGCAGGGTGCCCCCGGCCAGGCTCTTGGCGTCGCCCAGCGCCGAGACCGTGATGTCGATCCGGGTGCCCTGGCGCGAGAACGGCGGCAGGTCGGCTGTCACCATGACGGCGGCGACGTTCTGGGTGTCCAGGTCCGCATCGCGCGCGGTGATGCCCAGGCGTTGCAGCATGCCGATCAAGCTTTCGCGCGTGAAGGGGGCGCTCTTCAGATCGTCGCCGGTCCCGTCGAGACCGACCACTAGGCCATAGCCGACCAGGAGGTTGTCCCGGATGCCCTCGAAATTCGCGATATCCTTGATACGCGACTGCGCCTGTGCCACGGGGGCGGCTGCGGCGGCCCAGATCAAGGCCGCCAGAAGCGCGGGCCGCAGGAGGGCGCGGCGGCATCCGACGATCCGGCGCATAACCTGCAAGGCGGCAACGGGTCGATTGGGCATGCGGTTCACACTCGAAGGCTGTTGTTCGCACATCTCATGCGAAAGTCGTGCCACCTTTTCGTTCCGGCCAAAAAAAGCAAAATCAATCTATTGTGAAAGATTTCTCATGTAATACGGGAAATCAGAACAGATCCGCTCCTGCCATGCACGGGCAGAATTTGCCCGGTTGGGCCGCGTCTCTTAACGCCTTGTTTACGCTCGAAGGGTCACCTTGTGGCACAGGCTGCCGCCATGGACAGGTTCATGAAAGTCGATCCCGTCGCGCCCTTCCGGTCCACCTCCGTACGCCGCAACGAGCGCAGCGCCGCTGGCGGCAAGGGCGAAGGTTTCTCCAAGGTCCTTTCGGCGAATAGCGCCAGCGAGACGCCGACGGCCACGCCAGTCGGCGGTGGGACCGGCGTGGGGCCGGTCGACGCCATTCTGGCGCTGCAGGAGGTGGCCGAGGACCCGGGCAAGCGCAACCGTGCCCGGCGTCGCGGCGAAGAACTTCTCGATCGGCTGGAGGATTTGCGCCTAGCCCTGCTGGAGGGCCGCCTGCCGCTGGCCACGATCGAGAAACTCGCCGATTTGGTGGCGGCCCGCCGCGCGCAGGTCAACGACCGGCAGTTGCTCGCGATCCTGGACGAGATCGAGCTGCGGGCCGCGGTCGAGCTTGCCAAGCTCGGCAGATATTAGGTCAATAATCCTGTCTAAACCAAAATTGTCTTTTAAATTCAACGAAATGTGATTGAGGTGGAAGCGCGATCTTTGCTTGTCGCGCTCCCTAAAATTCATATACTCCGCGGCGCCATCAATGTCGCGGGGCTCGACTTCAGTGCTTCAGGGCGTTCAGGAAAAGGCGAGTATGAAACAGCCGGTACGTCTGCCGTCTGGTTATCGGCCCGGGGATGACGAAGAATTCATGAACCCCGTCATGGTCGAATATTTCCGTCAGAAGCTGTTGCGGTGGAAGGACGAGTTGCTCCGGGAGTCGACGGAGACGATCCAGAATCTGCAGCAGGGGTCGGTGCCCGAGGCCGACTTGGCGGACCGCGCTTCCTTGGAAACCGATCGTTCGCTCGAGTTGCGGACCCGTGATCGCGAGCGGAAGCTGATCTCCAAAATCGATGCCGCTCTAGAGCGGATTGCCGGCGGCACCTATGGTTTTTGCGAAGAGACAGCGGAGCCGATCAGCCTGCAGCGCCTCGAGGCGCGGCCGATCGCCACGCTGTCCATCGAGGCGCAAGAGCGGCACGAACGCCTGGAGCGCACGCATCGCGACGACTGAACCTTGTCCGGGGGGCCGGGCACACGACGAGGGCCGGGCGGTACCGCCCGGCCCTCTGCGTTTCTGCCGGGATTTCGCTGGCGCTTCGGTGGTCAGAACGGCCAGATAATGTCGTAGATCTGCTGGCCGTAGCGCGGCTGCTGGACTTCGCTGATCTGGCCGCGCCCGCCATAGGAAATGCGCGCCTCGGCGATCTGATCGTAGCTGATGGTGTTAATTGAGGTGATGTCTTCCGGGCGAATCAGGCCGGCGACCTGCAGTTCCCGCACCTCGTAGTTCACCCGGACCTCCTGCTGCCCGGCAATCACCAGATTGCCGTTCGGCAGCACCTGAGTGACCAGGGCGGCAACGCGCAGGTTGATATCCTCGCCGCGCTTGACGCTGCCGGCGCCCTCCGAGCTGGAACTGCTGCCGAGATCGACCAGATTGGTTGGGTCGACCGCTTCGGGCAGGACCTGGCCGAGGCTGGCCTCGTAGCCGAGCAGGCTGCTGGCGTTGGCGTTCTCGGAATTGACCCGGCTCCGATTGGTCGTGTTGCTGATGGAGGCGTCGTCCGCGATCTTAATGACCACAGTCAGGATGTCGCCCACTTGGTTAGCACGCTGGTCCTTGAGGAAGGCGCGCGATCCGGGCCGCCAAAGCGAGTTCGCGGTTCGCTGCATCACCTCAGGCGCCGGCATCGGCATGGCGACCGGACGATCGCCCTGCAGTTTAGCCGGGTTCTCGATGGCGCTCAGTTGCGGCGCCTCGCCAACCTGCGAGAGGCGGTCCAGAGCATTGCAGCCGGCCAGGCCGACGATGGCGACGGCGGCGGCGAAACCGCGCCGGAGGCCCTGCTTGGAGCTATGGAGGGAACCCGACAGGGTCGTGCTTCGGGAAGCCATCGGCGGTTACTCCTGAACGGACGCGGCGGCGACCTCGGTCAGGACGACCACGGTCGCCGGCTCGGTCACGACGGCGTTGATGACTCTGTTGGACTTCGTATTCACGACGCGGATCGCATCGCCCTTGGCGCCGGGCTCAAGCGAACGACCCTGTGCCGTCAGGATCATCCGCGGGGTCTCCAGGCGGATCGTGACGAGGCTGCCTTTCGGGACCAGAATGGGATCGCGCAAATCGCCGCTGCGCAGCGGCTCGCCCGGGCGTACCAGGCGGCGGGGGCTCTTGCCGAGGAGGTTGGCGGAATCGATCACGGCATCGCGGCCGAGGCGGTCGCTGCGCAGGCTGATCCACTCGATATCGTCACCCCGGATCACCTCGTCCGGACCCATCCTGCGACGCAGCACGGGAACCTCCGCCATCTCGACGGCTCGTCCCGTCACGACGGCCCGGGCCTGCGGCGCCCCCTCCGCTGGAGCCAGGATCTGGGCGGAAAACCGCCCGCTTGCGCGGTCGAATGACAGTCCGGTTACGATCAGGCTCGGCGTCGCGTCCGTCGAGAGGTGCAGGCGTTGCGTCGGGTTGTCCAAGACCAGGGTCATCTTCGGGTCTAGGCCCTGATCGCGCAGCGCGTCGCGCACGCTTTCCTCGATTCGGGCGCCGTCGATCACCAGGCTGGCGCGCTCGATCACGGCGCGATCGAAAGGCGAACTCGGCCGCCAGGACAGGCCGTACGCCTTGGCCACAGAGGCCAGCCAACGGGCGTCGACCTCGGCCCGGTTGCCCGGTTCCGGCGCGCGGGCGATCGGCGTAGCGGCCGCTTTGTCCAGTCCGGTGAAGAGGTCGCCGAGCCGGACCAGGCGATCCTCGACCACGACGTGGTTGTTCAGCATCACCGCCATGGGCGTATCGGCGGCACGGGCCGGGGTCGAGGCCGCGGCGCCGGTCAGCAGGACCAAGGCGAGTAAGCAGCTGGAAAGTATCTGGCGCATGGCTTCCGACCTGACTAGCGGAGCTGCGCGATGCTTGCGAGCATCTCGTCGGCCGCCTGGATGACGCGCGAGTTCATCTCGTAAGCGCGCTGGGCCGTGATCATGTTGGTAATTTCAGCCACCACGTTAACGTTCGAGGTCTCCAGGGCGCCCTGCTGGATCTCGCCGAATCCGGCCGACCCCGGCGTGCCTACGACGGCGACGCCGGAGGCAGCGGTTTCCAGGAACAGGCTGTCGCCGATGGCGTGCAGGCCTGCCGGATTCGGGAAGGTGGCGAGCTGGATCTGGCCGACGTTCTGCGGCGCCGTTTGCCCGGAGAGATTAACGAAAACCTCGCCGGAGCCGTTGATATCGATGGTAAGAGCATCGTCCGGGATGGTAATGCCGGGCTGAATCACGTAGCCGTTGGCGGTGACCAAATCGCCGTCCGGACTGCGTCCCAGGGCGCCTGCACGGGTGTAGCCGGTCTCGCCCGAGGGCAACTCGACCTGAAGGAAGCCGTGGCCGTTGATCGCCAGGTCCAACGGGTTGTCGGTGATCAATATGTTGCCCTGTTCCTCGATCCGATAGACCGCGGCCGGCTTCACGCCGAGGCCAATCTGGATGCCGGAGGGCACAACCGTTCCGGTGTCCGAGGACTGTGTCCCGGGCCGTAGCAGGTCCTGGTAGAGCAGGTCCTGGAATTCCGCCCGCTGCCGCTTGAACCCGGTGGTATTGATATTGGCGATATTGTTCGAGATGACCTCGACGTTGGTCTGTTGAGCCAACATACCTGTCGCTGCAATGCTCAAAGCGCGCATGACGAAGATCCCTTCTCTTTAATGCCTCAGGCCGTGGATACCAGGGCCTCGATGGCGTCGAGGATACGCTGGTGCTCGGTTTCCGCGAGGCGACCCGCGGCTTGATAGGCGCGCGTGGTGTCGATCATTCGGGTCATCTCGACGATGCCGCTTACGTTGGAGCCTTCGACCATGCCCTGCATGATCTCGGCATTCGTCGCGGGCTGGGGCGTTTGCTCCCCGGCGTTGTAGAGGCTGTTGCCTTCCTTGCTCAGGGACGCCTCGTCCGCGAAGCTAACGATCTGAAACCGGCCGATCGACTGTGCGTCGACATTGATCGTGCCGTCGCGATTGACGATCACATTGCCACCGTTTGGCGGCACCACGATCGGCACGCCGGCGCTACTGAGAATGGGGTGTCCCTCGGTGTTGACGATCTGGCCTTGATCATCGAGCCGGAACACCCCATGCCGCGTATAGCGCTTGCCGTCCGCAGTATCGACGACGAAAAACCCTTTGCCGTGGATGGCGAAGTCGAACGGCGAATAAGTATTGGCCAGGGAGCCTTCGGACAGGTCGCGCTGGAAGCTGACATCGTGGACGACGCTGAGAATCGTCCCGTCGTCGGTCTGCTCGACCATCTCCTTGAAAATCATGTGCTCGGCTTTGTAAGCGGTCGTGTTGACGTTCGCTAGATTGGTGGCGATCACGTCCATCTGTCGGTCGAGCACCGACTGCCGCGCCAGAGCGAGTATTAATGAATTTTCCATGAGCCGTCTTCTGTGCTCGTAGCTTGCCGCGAAACGTTTCTGCTTCAGGCCGCCGCAGGGCGGACTGGGCGTGACATGCATGGCGCGTGCCAAGCGGCTTTCGGCCGGCAAACGACGGCGTGGCCGTCGATGCTCCCGGCAACAGGCCGCAGCCCGACGCGCCCGTGGAAGCGCTTGCCCGGCAGTTCTTGCCGGGGCCGGTGAAATTCATCGCTTTTCCTATCGTTTGGCCGTCCGCCTCAACGGGTTATTAACCAGGAAGACCTAGGCTCATCGTCAATAACGCGCGGGAGCACAGGGTAGATTTCCAACATGACCGATGTAACGGCGTCTGAAGCTGTTCAGGGCGAGGCCGCCGGCGAGGGTGCCGGCGAGGCCGGGGGTGCCGAAACCAAGAGGCGAATCCCCGGCAAGAAGATCGTTCTGTTCGGTATGTTGCCCATCCTCCTCCTGGGGCTGGCCGGTGCCGGCGTGTATTTCTCCGGCCTCGCCGACGGCCTGCTCGGCGTGACGCATGAAGAAGATCAGTTGCTCGCCGAAGAGGCGAAAGGCCCGTCGGTCTTCTTCGAAATGCCTGACATGCTGGTGAACCTCAATTCCAGCGGACGTAAGACCAGCTATCTCAAGCTATCCGTCAGTATCGAGTTGGGATCCGAAGAAGACCTCAAAGCCCTGGAAGCGGTACTGCCGCGTGTCGTCGATAATTTCCAGGTCTACCTGCGCGAGCTCAGGGTCGAGGATCTGCAAGGCTCGGCCGGCATTCAGCGCCTGCGCGAGGAGCTGCTCCTTCGGGTCGCCACGGCAGCGCATCCCGTCGAGGTGAAGGACGTCCTGTTCCGCGAGATGCTGATTCAGTAGGCGCGACGGCACCTATGACAGACGATACCGAGAACCCGGAGGTCGAGGAGGCAGCGGATCCCGACCAGGAGGCCATGCTGGCCGAATGGGAGGCGATGGCCGGGGATGACGACGACGGTGCCGCGGCCGACGGCGGCGGCATGGGCACGGCGCGGGTCCTCGACCAGGACGAAATCGACAGTTTGCTCGGGGTCGGCGACGACGGCTTCGACGACGGCGACAAGTCGGGCATCCAGGCCATCCTCAATTCGGCGCTGGTCTCATACGAGCGGCTGCCGATGCTCGAGGTCGTCTTCGACCGCCTGGTACGCATGATGTCGACTTCGCTGCGCAATTTCACTTCGGACAATGTCGAGGTCAGCCTCGACAACATCAGTTCTGCACGCTTTGGGGATTACCTGAACTCCATTCCGCTCCCTGCGATGCTGGCGGTCTTCAAGGCCGAGGAATGGGATAACTTCGGCCTGATGACCGTCGACAGCGCCTTAATCTATTCGATCGTCGACGTGCTGCTCGGCGGCCGTCGCGGGACGGCCGCCATGCGCATCGAAGGGCGCCCCTATACCACCATTGAGCGTAACCTGGTCGAACGAATGGTCCACGTGGTGCTTGGCGATCTTTCGGCCGCCTTCGACCCGTTATCGCCGACCACGTTCCGCTTCGAGCGACTGGAGACCAACCCGCGCTTCGCCGCCATCGCGCGCGCTGCGAACGCGACGGTTGTAGTGACCCTGCGTGTTGACATGGAAGACCGCGGCGGCCGCATCGAGCTGCTGATCCCCTACGCGACGCTGGAACCGGTGCGCGAACTGCTGCTGCAGATGTTCATGGGCGAGAAGTTCGGCCGCGATTCCATCTGGGAGGGCCACCTGACCGCCGAACTGTGGCAGACCGACATCGCTCTTCAGGCGGTGCTCGACCAGTTCGAGGTCCGCCTCGGCGAGGTCCTTAATTGGCACGAGGGCAGCCGTCTGGAGCTGAACTGCGCGCCCAACTCGAAGATCGGGCTGCGCTGCGGCGACGTGGAGATGTTCACCGGGTTGATGGGCCGCAAGAACGGCCACATTGCCGTCAAGGTGGCCGACAAGGTGGTCAAGATCATGGAGGACGAACCCGAATGAGCGACGGGTTCGATCTCAGCCTTGTCTTCGACGCGCTGGTTGCGGTGCTGCTGGTCGCAACGATCGTCTATGCGGCAATCCTCAACCGAAAGCTCTCCAATTTGCGCGACCTGAAGTCGGAGATGGAGATGCTGGCCACCCGCTTGGCCGAGTCGACCGAAATGGCCGAGAACGGCCTGCAAAGCCTGCGTGGCGAGGTGGAGCGCTCGGGCGACACGATGCAGCGCAGTGCCGAGACGGCGCGCGGCATCGCCGATGAATTGGGCTTTCTGATCGAGCGGGGCGAAGCCTTGACCCGACGCCTCGATGGGGCGCTTGCGACGGCGCGCGGCCCGGCCAAGCCGGCATCTCACGCGGAGACGGCCATGCCGGCGATGACCCCTTCTAACGGGCCGTCAGCGGTGCGAGCGGGACCGGAGCCCGCTCCGAACCCGCGTGCAATCAGAACGACCGCAATGGACTCTGAGCCCATGCCATCGCCGCAGGAAGCTGCGCTCCTCAAGGTGCTGCAGGGCCTGCGCTGAGAATCGTTCCACGAAAAGGAATCGGATCGCCATGCGAATTCGCCTGCTCCCCGTTTTGCTGCTGGTCGCCGGCTTTGCCCTGACGGCGCGGCTGGGCGAGCTGTGGACCGGCTTCGGCACTCTGGCGCAGGCCCAGACCAGCGCAGGCGCCGCGCCGCAAGCCGCGGGCCAGGCACCACCGCCGACCGGGGCCGGGTCGCCGACACAACAGATGACGCGTGCTGAGGACACTTCCGCAGCGACGGCGAACGATCCGCTGCTGATGACCGACGAAGAGCTCAACCTGCTGCAGGCGCTCGGCGAGCGGCGCCAGGAGCTGGATCGCCGCGAGAGCCAGATCGCCGAGCGTGAGGCTCTGCTGGCCGCCGCGGAGCGCCGGCTTGAGGAGAAGGTCGCCAGCCTGAAGGAGCTGCAGACGGCGATCGAGGCAAGCCTTCAGCAGCGCGACGGCGAGGACAACGCGCAGATCGAAAGCCTAGTCAAGATCTACGAAAGCATGAAGCCCAAGGACGCCGCCCGCATCTTCGACCAATTGGATCTGGCGGTGCTGATGCCGGTCGTCGAGCAAATGAAGGAGCGCAAGACCGCGCCGATCCTGGCGAAAATGGCGCCGACGAAGGCGCGCGAAGTGACCGCCGAGCTGGCGCGGCGCCGCGACACCGCGAAGACCGGTCCATGACGGCGCGAGAGACATGCGAAATCCGCAATTTTACAGTGCGTTAACGCAATCTCGCTAAGGTTTGCCGGGTTTTGTCCGGACTAGGGGGCCCCGAGGGCGCCCGGAAGGAGAGGAGACAGTGATGGCGGCCGTCGATAAGAACATGTCGATTCTCATCGTGGACGACTACAAGACCATGCTCAGGATCATCCGCAACCTACTCAAGCAGCTTGGATTCGCCAATGTCGACGAGGCGACCGACGGCAGTCAGGCGCTGCAGAAGCTGCGCGATAAGCCGTTCAACCTAGTCATCTCCGACTGGAACATGGAGCCGATGAGCGGCCTGCAGCTTCTCAAGGAAGTGCGCGCCGACGGCAAGCTCAAGGACGTGCCGTTCATCATGATCACGGCGGAAAGCAAGAGCGAGAACGTCATCGCGGCCAAACAGGCAGGCGTCAGCAACTATATCGTCAAGCCGTTTAACGCGGCGACCCTGAAGGGCAAGCTGACCGCGGTTCTCGGTAATTTCTGATCGGCCGCTGGGGCGGGTCGTCGTCGGCCATGCCCGGGCGCACGACGAGCTTCGACCCGGGCGAAATCCTCGCGCGGGTCGATCACATTCCGGCGACTGCGGCGGTCTGCATCCGCCGCACTGACGGGGAGACGGATAGGGCCTGAGGAGAAGGCCTCACTGTGGCAAGGGCGCGCCCGGTCAGGATGACCGCGCTGCGAGCCCGGGCGGCTCGAGCCGAGGCGATATGTCCGACGGGACTTACCGGGACGCAAACCAGACCGGACAGGGCGATGCCGGGATCGTCCTGATGCTCAGCCTCAACCTGATTCTCCTGGCTTTCTTCATTTTGCTCAACAGTATTGCCGATTTCGAAACCACGCGCATGCGCGCGGTTCTCGACAGTGTCGATCAGGCCTTCAACGGCACCAATCGGTCGATTCCGGATCCCGCGACCGAGCCCGCCGGAAGCGGTGTGCTGACCGAGGCCTCCGATGCCTTGAGTCAAATCCATGCCCTGATATCCGCGGCCATCCCCGGCGCCAAGGCCAAGATCGTTGGCGATTCCGAAGCCCTGCGGTTGGACATTCCGGCCGGTGCTCTGTTCCGGATCGGTGAGGACACGCTGCGTCCGTCGCGGGCGGTCCTGCTCCGGCGAGTGGCACGGGCCCTGATGCTCGATCCATCGGGTGCGCTGCGCTATGAGATCGAAGTGTTGCACGGCACCGTGCAGCGACTCGGGCACGACGCGGCTGGGCCGGATGGGGCCTTGCCGCTCGAGATCCGTCGCGGCGGGACCTTGGCACAGGAACTGTTGACGCAGGGCCTGCCGGCCGAGGCGCTTTCGATCGGTCTGCTGCCCGATCACCCGGAACTGATCCGCCTGACGCTGCGAGCGCGCGGCAGCGGCAACCCAACGGGACAGACGGATGAGTGAAGCCAAGGACTTGCCGCCGGACGAATCGACCGCCGCCGGCCAGGCGCCCGAGACCAGCGCATCCAACCCGGCGGCACAGACCCGCTCGGGGGCCCATCGCGCGGCGGCCGCGGCGCTTCATCTGCCGCTGCCGAGCGCGTTCCGGCCGCTCGGCAACGGGTGGATGGTCACTTTCACCGACCTGATCGCTCTGATGCTGACCTTCTTCGTGCTGCTTTTCTCGATGTCGAGCCTTGAAAAGCAGAAATGGCGCGAGCTCGCCGGCGCCTTGTCCGAGCAGCTCAACTCCATGACGCTGAGCGATGCGCCACGGCCCACTGTCGTTCTGCAGATCAAGACGGAAAAAGATCCGGTGCCCGGCGCGGATCTCGATTATCTGGAACGGGTTCTGCGCGAACAGCTTGCCGCCGAACCGGCTCTGGACACGGTGTCGCTGCGTCGCGGCGACGGCGGCGTAATCCTGTCGCTGCCGGCCGCGACCGTCTTCGACGGTGTCGGGGTCGGGACGACGGATACCGCCGGGCAGATGGCCTATCCGCTCGCCCGCCTCCTGCAAAATCTCGGCAACGGTATCGAAATCACGGTCTTCACCGGCGGCGAAGACGCTCACGCGGGATTCCGATCCGTCTGGGATCTGGCGCTGGCCCGCGCCAAAGGCGTTTCCGACCTGCTGCTGCGCGCCGGTTACGACGGGCCGCTGGTCGCGCGCGCCGTCGCCGCGGCCAGGGCGGAACCGGCGGCCGGCCTTGCGCCGGACCGGATCGACATCGTCGTCACGCGGGAGGCGCGGGGCACCGAATGAGGCGCGTCCTTTCCGTTCTGATTTTCGTCGCGTTCAGTATCCTAGGCGTGTCGGAGTCGAGCCTGGCGGCCACGGCGCAGCGCGTGCCGGTGCGCGTTGGCGAGCATCCGGGCTTTGGCCGCGTGGTCTTCGATTGGGGCGGCAAGGCGCACGCCGAGCTGAAGGAGCAGACCAGCACGAGTGCGGTCATCCGCTTCGACCGGCCCGGCGAGCTCGACCTGTCGCGCTTCGACGCGAACCCGCCGCCGGGGCTGCGGACCCTGGTGGCGTTGGCGGGCGAGGACGGACTTCGAGTTGCCGTGACCTTTACCGAGGGTTCGGGGCTGCGTCTTTTCGAGAGTGAGGGCAGCATCGTACTCGACGTTCTGGCGCCCGCTATGCCGTCCGCGGCGGCGGCGATGCCGTCCGAACGATTGCGCAAGTCCCAGGCTGCGAGCAAATCTTCGAACGAGCAAGCGGCGCCCGCCGCGGCAACGCCCACGCCGAAGTCGGCCACCGACAAAGCCGCGTCGGAAACGCCGGCGGCCGAGGTAGCCCCGGCGGCCGCCCCCGGATCCACCCCGGGGCCCGCCCCCGAGAGCGCCTCCGGTCTCGCGCCAGAGGGGCCGATCCTGTTAGTGCCGCCGGCCGCCAAGGTGGACGGGCCGGCCGCGAACCCGAAAAATCCTGCCGATTCCATGCCAGCCGAGCCCGCGCCGGCGGCGAAAGCGCAGGTCGCTCCGGCACCGCCGGCGGCTGAGCCGGAAGCGGCGCAAGCGACCGCCAAACCGACGAACCTCAAGGCGTCTCCGCCGCCGGCGGCCAAACCGGAGGT
>Ga0210123_1001252_pt1 | contig 13346 bp, 12 predicted proteins | sample Muzzi_PWB_D2_FD_185535 | JGI IMG/M metagenome (GOLD analysis project Ga0210123, IMG submission 185535) | Wetland microbial communities from San Francisco Bay, California, USA, that impact long-term carbon sequestration - Muzzi_PWB_D2 (SPAdes) | ecosystem: Environmental > Aquatic > Marine >... | reverse complement strand
CCGGCGGCGCCTTTGGCGCGCGAGATGGCGCTGCTCAAGCGGGTACCCACCGTACGGTAGATATTGCGCAAGTCCAGATCCAGGATAATCTTCTCGCCTCGTTCCAGGGCTGGTGCGGCCTGCTTGATCAGCAGGCTGTCCAATGCTTCCGCCGCGGACGACGGGGGCACGTCGGTGCAGTGTTTCAGGATATGGGGCGGCACCGGGGGCGCGGCCAACACCCTGGACAGATCAACGCCCTGGGCTTTCCAATGATCGATGGCCGGCTGAAAGTCCAGCAGATCGACCCGGCCCACCATCTCCTCCAGCGTGCGAAATCCCAGTTCGGCCATGATGCCCCGCAGCTCTTCGATCAGCAGGCGCATCATATTGACCACGTGCTCGGGCCGGCCCGTAAAATTCTTGCGCAACGCCGGGTCCTGGGTGGCGATGCCCACCGGGCAGGTATTGAGATGGCAGACCCGCATCATGATGCATCCCAGCGCCACCAGGGACAAGGTGCCGAAACCGAACTCCTGGGCGCCAAGCATGCAGGCCACGGCCACATCGCGGCCGGTCTTGAGCTGGCCGTCGCATTCCAGCACCACCCGTTCGCGTAAACCGTTCATCAACAGGGTCTGGTGGGTTTCCGGCAGTCCCAGCTCCCAGGGCAGGCCGCAGTGCCGAATGGAGCCCGTGGGCGAGGCCCCTGTACCGCCGGTTTCGCCACTGATCAGAATGGTATGGGCACCCCCTTTGGCCACGCCGGCGGCAATGGTGCCCACCCCCGTGGCCGAGACCAGTTTGACCGTCACGCGGGCCTCGGGGTTGGCGCACTTCAGGTCGTAGATCAATTGGGAAAGGTCTTCGATGGAGTAGATGTCATGATGGGGCGGCGGCGAAATCAAGCCCACATAAGGGGTGCTGTGCCGGGTCTTGGCGATCCAGGGGTAGACTTTAAAGCCCGGCAACTGGCCGCCTTCGCCCGGTTTGGCGCCCTGGGCCATCTTGATTTGCAGCTCCTGCGCATTGACCAGGTATTCACCGGTCACACCGAAGCGGCCCGATGCCACCTGTTTGATGGCGCTGTTGCGCCAGTCCCCGTTTTCATCCGGGGTGAACCGGTCGGGATCCTCGCCGCCTTCGCCGCTGTTGCTGCGTGCGCCGATGCGGTTCATGGCGATGGCCAGGGCTTCATGGGCCTCTTTGCTGATGGAGCCGTAGGACATGGCGCCGGTTTTAAACCGTTTGACGATCTCCGTCCATGGCTCCACCGCTTCGATGGCAATGGGCTTGCTGGCTGGCTTGAAAGCCATCAGTCCGCGCAGCAGCCCCTCCTGCCGGTTCTGTTCATCCACCGCCGAGCTGAAGCGCCCCCAAGCCTGGGCGTCATTATCGAAGACGGCCTGCCTGAACTGGGCCAGGGTATGGGGATTATACTGGTGTGCCTCCCCGTTGCGGCGCCACTGGTAGCGCCCGCCGGAGTCCAGCCCCTGTCGTTCGGATTGTTCCCATTTTTGAAACCCGCGCTCGTGGCGCCGGCAGATCTCCAGGGCCACTGTATCCAGGCCGGCGCCGCCGATGCGCGCCACCGTGTCGGTGAAATATTCGCGCACCAGGTCGTCCGAAAGCCCCAGGCATTCAAAAATCTGGGCGCCGCGATAGCTCTGCAGGGTCGATATGCCCATCTTGGACATCACCTTCAGGATGCCGGCTTCCAGGGCATGAATATAATTGCGGGTCGCCTGGTCCGCATCCAAGTCGGTGATGCGGCCGCCGGCAACCAGATCTCCCACGGTGGCCAGGGCCAGGTAGGGATGAATGCCGCCGGCCCCGTAGCCCAGCAGGCAGCAGAAGTGGTGAACCTCCCGCGGTTCGGCGCTCTCCACGATCAGGTCGCAACGCGTCCGCAGGCCCTGTCGGATCAGATGATGATGCACGCCGGCCACGGCCAGCAGGCAGGGTATGGGGGCCTGCTCCGCGTCCACACCCCGGTCTGTCAATACGAGCAGATCAGCGCCATCACGCACCGCCTGAGCGGCTGCCAGGCAAAGAGCGCTCATGCCCTGGGCCAGCCCCATGGCCCCGGCGCGGGCGGAGAAGCACATCTCCAGCTCGGCGATGGGCATGCCGATGCCGGCGCCTTCCCGCAAGGTCTGCAGTTGGTGCGCCGTGAGGATAGGGCTGGCCAGCTTGATCCGCCGGCAATGATCGGGGGTTTCGTCCAGCAGGTTCTGCTCCGGCCCCACGAAAAGGTCGAGGGCTGTGACCAAAGCTTCGCGAATGGCATCCAGGGGTGGATTGGTGACCTGGGCAAAAAGCTGCCGGAAATAGTCGTACAGCAGGCGCGGCCGCTTGGATAGGATGGCCGGCGGCGTGTCATCGCCCATGGAGGCCACCGGTTCCTTGCCGCTTTGGGCCATGGGGGCCAGCAGGATGCGAAGGTCCTCCTGGGTATAGCCGAAAATATGCTGCCAGCGTGCTAAGTCTTCAGCGCCCAGGTCAACAGAGGGCTGTCCGGCCGCGGATTCTTCCGCCGGAGACCCCAAGGCGATTTGCCGGCTCTGCAGCCAGCGGCCGTACGGTCGGCTTGCGCTGACCGTGGATTTGATCTCTTCATCCGACACCAGGCGTCCGGCCTCCAGGTCGATCAGGAACATGCGCCCCGGCGCCAGCCGCTCTTTGATCTTGATCCGTTGCGGCGCGATACCCAGCACGCCGGCCTCCGAAGCCAACACTGCCAGCCCATCATGGGTGACGGTGTAACGTGACGGCCGCAATCCGTTGCGATCCAGCACGGCGCCGATCCAGCGGCCGTCGGTGAACGGGATGGTGGCCGGGCCGTCCCACGGTTCCATCAAATGGGCGTGGTATTCGTAAAACGCCTTCTTGGCCGGCGCCATGGTTTCGTGGTGCTGCCAGGCTTCGGGGATCAGCATCATGACACAGTGGGGCAAAGGACGGCCGGCATGGTAAAGCAGCTCCAGCATGGCATCCAGGCTGGCGGAATCGCTCGCGCCGGGCGTGGCCACCGGCAGGATCTTGGCCAGGTCGTCGCCGAAGCGGTGGGAGGCCATCAAGGCTTCACGCGCCTTGAGCCAATTAAGATTGCCGCGCAGGGTATTGATCTCGCCGTTATGGCACAGGAAGCGGAACGGATGCGCCAGGTCCCAGGCGGGGAAGGTATTGGTGCTGTAACGTTGGTGCACCACCGCCAGAGCGCTGTGCATCTCCGGATCCGTCAGATCCGGATAGTAGGCTTCCAATTGGTGCGCCAGAAACATGCCTTTATAGACCAAAGTTTTGCTGGAAAGGCTGGGTACATGAAAGTAGAGGCCCGACCCGTGCAGGGCATGCTCGATCCGCTTGCGGATCACGTAAAGCTTGCGATCGAAATGGGCCTGATCCTGAATGTCGTCACCCTGTTCGATAAATATTTGAAAAATGGCAGGTTCCGCATGGCGCGACAAATGACCCAGGGCTTCACTGCGCACCGGCACCTTGCGCCAGCCCAGCGGCTGCTGTCCCTCCTGGGCCACAATGGTATCGAAACGCCGGCGGCAGTCCTGGCGCTGGGCTCTATCGGTGGGCAGAAAAACCAGGCCGCTGGCATACCGGCCTTCCTCGGGGAGATCGATGTCTTCCCCGCGGCAGACCTGCCGCAGAAACGCGTGGGGCATTTGGATCAAAATACCGGCACCGTCGCCGGTATGGGCATCGCATCCGCATGCCCCGCGGTGGGACAGATTACGCAGGATTTCAAGCCCCTGTTCAATGATCTGGTGGGAAGGTGCGTTCGTCAGATGACACACCATACCGACACCGCAGGCATCATGTTCAAAACGGGGGTCATACAAGCCGCTATATTGCGGCACGCCTTCAATGCGGGGAGTCTTAGGCATATTCACGCTTTCCTGTCAGAAAGGTATTGGCATCGGACCGGAGAACCGGGTCCCGAATAAGGTTCAAAGGGGTAAAATACACATTTTATGGAAAATTAACACCCAAAACCCGATATTTTTGATTTGAGACAGCTTCTAATCTTTCCCCAAAACCCTTGTCCTCGATCATGTTCTAAGGTATTTGTAATGGACATCGATTTGACAACCGCAAAATAGTGGCCAGGTCTTAGCAGACGGCTTGTCCGTGCGGAACATGCAAACGTTGACCCCTCGTATGGTGCCGTTGCCGGGCCGATGCGCTTATGGAGCGAGAACCGCTGTCGATATGAAACCCTTATTCACCCATTATTGTCGTATCATGCCCCTGGCGGTGGTCCTGCTACTGGGCCTGATTTCCTGCGCGCCCCGAAGCTTCATGGTCCGCCAGTTCGCCGCCATGGTAGAGGATGGACTGCCGGCCATCGAACAGGAAGCAGATCTCCAGTTGCTGGCCAAATCCATGCCGGCCCACATCAAATTGCTGGAAACCCTGCTGGCCAACGATCCGGACAACGAGCAGTTGCTCATTCTGTTGTCGCGGCTTTACGGCGGGTATGCTTTCGCCGTATTGGAGACCGAGCTGGAGGCCCGGCGCCTGGACCGGCCCGCGGTGATTGATGCCAGCCTGCCGGGCGGTTATCTGGAAACGGCCGTCGGGCGCTACTTCGACACGGGTGCCGAATATGCCCTGCGCTGCCTGGAAATAAGGCATCCCGGCGCACGCGCTCAATTGGAGCGCCTGGCTTCGGCCCAAGCTTTCATCCAATCGACGCATGCCGAAGATGCGGCCACCCTTTTCTGGTATGCGTTCAACCTGGGCGGATTCATTCAGCATAACCTCGATTCGGTGACGGCCATGGCCAAGGCCCATTTGGTGGAGAAAGCCATGCGGCGCGTGATTGTGCTGAACGAAGGCTATTACCACGGCAACGCCCATCTTACCCTGCTGGTCTATTATGCCTCTCGGCCGGCCATGATGGGTGGCGATCCCCAACAGGCCCGGGCGCACTACCAGGGCCATGCCGAAATGAAAGGCAGCACCGCAGGCCTGCGGGAACTGTTCTGGGCACGCTACATGCTGACCCGGCAGCAGGCCAAAGCAGCTTTTGTGCAGCGTCTGTCCGCAGTGCCGCAAACACCCGCGGCCGGCCACTCATTTTCATTGCTGGACGCTGTAGCCGCCGTCAGGGCGCGGTTGTATCTGGAGACGGTCGATCAGTTTTTCGATTAGAAAAATAAGGAATAGATCCATGTCCACTTATTGGTCATTTGTAAAATCGATCGGCACCGCCTTGCTGGTGCTTGTTTGCCTTTTGCTGCCGGCCCACGCCGGACCCCATAATATTAAAGTGGCGGTGATCACCCCCGAAGGCAGTACCTGGGTCAAGGTGCTCAGGGAGATGGCCGCCGAAGTCAAAAACCGGTCGATGGGCGCAGTCACCTTTACTATCTACGCGGGGGGCGTGAGTGGCGACGAGGTCGACGTGCTGCGCAAGATGCGGGTCAATCGCATGCATGCCGCCGGCCTCTCGGGCGTGGGATTGGGTATCATTCTGCCCCGGGTCCGCATTCTGGAGGCGCCCCTGCTGTTTCACAACGACCGTGAGATCGATGCGGTACGCGAACAGATGTTCGACCAGTTTTCCGCCGATTTTTTGAACAAGGGATATGTGCTGCTCGGATTCACCGAAGGCGGCTGGGTCTATCTCTTCGCGCAGCATGACATATCCCAGGAAGCGGCGTTTGCTTCCGCCAAGATGTGGGTCTGGAAAGGCGATCGCGTGGCGGAGACGTTTCTGCACAATTTCGGTATCCGCACCACGCCCCTGCACATTGCGGAAGTCAATACCGGCCTGGAGACGCATATGATCGATGCCTTCTATTCGCCCCCCCTGGCCGCCATTGCCTTTCAATGGCACACCCGCGCCCGATACGTGCTGGATTACCCGCTGGCCAACGCCACGGCCGCCCTGGTGATGACCAAAAAGGCGTTCAACACGCTGGCGGCCGAGCACCAGGCCATCGTGAAGGAAACGGCGCGCAAATACTGCCGCAAGCTGGTGGCGCTGACCCGCGAAGACAACCAAAAGGCCCTGCAGGTGATGCAGGCCCAGGGGCTCACCTTCGTGGCACCCGGTGCCGCACAATTGAAGAAATTCCAATCCGATGCCCGGAAAGCTTATACCCAGAGTATTCCCGACCTTTATCCTCAGTCGTTGTTCGACCGCATTCAGGGCATTCTGGCCACCCTGCGCAAAACGGCCTCGAACCAGTGACGGACCCGACGGGCGATGATGAAGTGGCTTGAAAAGATCGATCACCTGCTGGAGAAGGCGGAGCGCGGCCTGGCGGTGGGGCTATTTACTTTGCTCATCGGCCTGATCAGCATCAATATCGTGGCCCGCAATGTTCTCCATTGGGCCTCCCAGGACCTGATGGAACTTTCGCCCACCGTGGTGCTGTGGCTGGCCCTGGTGGGGGCCACCCTGGCGCTGAAACACCGGCGCCATATCAAGATCGAGCTGCTGCTCCGGTTCCTGCCTTCGGGCGCCCAGCGGCTGGCGGGCTGTGCCACCGCGCTGTTTGCCATGGGGGTTTGCGGAGTGCTGGCCTATGCATCCGTCTCTTTCGTGTGCAACGAGCTGGTGCTGTTCGGACCCCGGGGCTGGCCCGCGGTATGCTTTCCCATTTTTTTCGGCACCGCTTTTTTTCGCTTCGGGATCGATTTCCTGCAGCATAGTCGCCGGACAGGGGAGCAACTGACGTGACCCTGCTTATTGCCGGTATCGTTTTGATCCTGCTCCTGACCCTCCTGGAGACCCCCTTGTTCGTCTCCATCGCCGGGCTTGCCCTGGTATGCCTGTTGAGCAGCGATCTCGACCCCACGGTTTTACAACTGGTGCTCATCGAAATGAACCGCCTGGCCACCATGCCGGTGCTGGTGGCCCTACCCCTGTTTACCATGGTGGGATGCCTGCTGACCGCATCCGGTGCGCCCCGGCGCATGATGAACTTCCTGGATGCCGCGGCGGGCTGGCTGCCCGGCGGCAGCGCCATGGCCGCGCTGGCCGCCTGCGCCTTTTTTACGGCCCTCACCGGCGCCAGCGGGGTGACCATCGTGGCCATGGGAGCCGTGCTCTACCCCATCCTGCAGCAACAGCAGTACGGCAAGAACTTCTCCCTGGGCCTGTTGACCACCGGCGGCAGTCTGGGCCTGCTTTTCCCGCCCAGCCTGCCGATCATCCTTTACGGTGTCGTGGCCCAGATCGATATCGCCCGGATCTTCAAGGCTGCGCTGATCCCTGGGATGCTGCTCCTGGCAGTATTGTCAGGATATGCTTTCTGGAAGGGGCGGCGCCTGCCCCTCCGGATGCCCGATGGGGAACGTTTCTCGTGGTCCAAAGTTGCCCGGACTTTTACCGCCGGCCTTTGGGATTGGCTGATGGTGGCCCTCATCCTTGTGGGCGTCTACGGCGGTTTCGTGACCATCGCCGAAGTGTCGGCCGTCGTCCTGGTCTATGTCATGGTGGCGGAGTGCTTCATCCTCAAGGAGATTCACTGGCGGCGTCAGTTGCCGGGCATTATGGTGGAAAGCGCCATGCTGGCGGGGGCCATCATCGTCATCCTGGGAATGGCGCTGGGGTTGACCAGCTATCTGGTGGATGCCCAGATCCCCAACCGCATCCTGGGCCTGCTCACCAGCCTGACCCAGAACAAATACCTTTTTCTGGCGGGTCTCAACCTCTTTCTCATCGGTGTAGGCTGCATCATGGATATCTTCTCGGCCATCGTCATCGTGGTGCCCATCATTGTGCCGGTGGCCCAGAGTTACGGCGTCGACCTGTACCACCTGGCCGTGGTATTTTTAGTCAACCTGGAAATCGGTTACTCCACCCCGCCCGTGGGCATGAACCTTTTCATCTCCAGCCTGAAGTTCCGCCAGCCGGTCACCGTGCTCTACCGCGCGTCCATTCCCTATCTGATCCTGCTCCTGATCTGCCTGATTCTGGTGACCTACCTGCCGGCGCTCTCTTTGATGCTGGTTCAATGACTTCTTCTGTCTGCAAACGGCTCATGAAGCCGGAGTTGTCAATGCCCGCAGATCGATGCTAAACTAAACCATGCAACTGTCCCACGCCATGGGGTCAGGATATGGAACAGACCATGATTCGCCATACGATCATACGACCGGCCCACTTGGGAGACGCCGGGGACATCGCTCGGATATATGTGGAAAGTTGGCGCGTGGCCTACCAGGGTATTCTGCCCCAAAACTATCTGGCGGGGTTGGGCGCCGACAATACAGCCCGTACGATACGGCGGAGCCTGATGGATCCTCAGATGCATTACTTGATCGCTGAAGGCGATCAGGGTGCGGTGGGCTATATCTCGGCAGGCCCCGAGCGCGGGCGAAATCCAGTATACATGGCCGAAATCTATGAATTGTACCTGCTGCCGGAAATCCAGCGCCAGGGTCTGGGCAGTGCATTGCTCGCCCGCATGGCCCGGCGGCTCCGCCAGGAGGGATTCTATACATTGATGGTGTGGGTATTGGCGCGCAATCCCAACCGCCGCTTCTATGAAAAGTGCGGCGGGATCTATATCTCAACCCGATCCATCGTCCATGCGGGACGGCGCCTGAGGGCAGACGCTTACGGCTGGATAGACATCACCCTGGCCATATAAATCCTATCGATGCAGACGACTTCCCCCCGCCTTTTCTGCTTTCGCGGTCCGCCAGCTTGAGCAAGGTCGGCACCCGGAAGTCGCCATGCATGGCGATGATTTTTTGCTTGGCCTCTTCCAGGTCAATGCCGACACTGTTGACATACAAGGGCCGCCTGCTGCCGCCCCTGAAGATTTTATAGTCTGCCGCCATATGCCTTATTGGCTCTTGGCCACCCCGATAACAGGTATCCGGTTTTCCAATGCCTGTTCAGCGTCCATACTTGGACGTAAAGCTGTCCCGTGCAAGGGTGTTGGCATTGATCATAAAGCCGATCAACGCGGCGCTGGCATCCGTGGCCACTTCGATTTTATCAATCTTGAGCGCATACACCGTAAAGATATAGCGGTGGGGTGGATCGCCCTGGGGCGGGCAGGCACCGCCAAAGGCCTGGGTGCCGTAATCGCTGCGGCCCTGAACAGCTCCCGCCGGCAACATTTTGCCTGATGGGTCGCCGGTACCCGCGGCCACCTCGGTCACGTTCGCCGGGATATTGTAGACCAACCAATGCCACCAACCCGAGCCCGTCGGTGCATCAGGGTCATAAACGGTGATGGCATAGCTTTTGGTACCCTTGGGGCCGGCCGTCCACTTCAGCGCAGGCGATTGATTTTTTCCGGTGCACCCAAATCCATTAAACACCTGTGCGGCCGAAAGCATAGCACCGGGCGCGATGGTCGGGCTGGTGAGTTTGAAGTCGCCTGCATGGGCGACGGTTGCGGCCAGGCAAAAAGCGACAATCAACAAGATTCGAATTCTCGGCATGGTCATTTGATCCTTTCTTTTGCTTGCTTGTGGGTGCATCACACTTTCACAGGTTCCAATCATGGGTAGTCCTGCCGCGTGGGGCGAACGACGATGTCGCTGATATGCACGTGGGGCGGCTGGGTCACGATATGGTGGATCGCATTCGCAATGTCGTCTCCTATGAGCAACGGGCCGAATTTTTCATGAAAGCCCTTCACCATTTCGTCGCTGTAACCCGCCACGGCCTGAAACCCGCTGAGCACGGCCCCCGGCTCAACCAGCGACACGCGCACGCCTTTTGGTCCGACTTCCCGCCGCAGGCCTTCAGCCAGTGCATGTACGGCAAACTTCGAAGCCCCGTATACCGCGCTGAAGGGTGATACGTTGCGCCCGACGACCGATCCGATGATCACGATGTCGGCCGCCGATTGGGGGTAGCCGTTCTGCTGAACAGCCACCATTTTCTGCGCCGCTTTCTGAATGAGGGCGAGCGCGCCGCTGACGTTGATTTTTAAAACAGTTTCAAATTCGGTCAAATCAGCATCCTTGACCGAACCGCCCAGGCCTCTACCCGCATTGGCCACGACGATGTCGGCATCCCGGCCAAAGCGATCGTTTGCCATGGCAAAAAGCCGGTCTAATACGGCATCGTCGGCGGCATTACCAGCGACACTGCAAAATGCCGGGCCGATTTCATTTTCAAGCGCGGAAAGTTTTTCAGCGTTTCGTCCGTTGCCGACAACGCCGAAGCCGGCAGCGACAAACTTTCGCATGGTGGCCTCACCAATACCGGATGTGGTGCCGGTTACTATGGCAATCCGTTGATATTTATCGGTCATGCTTTTCCCCCTTTTGTAGTAGATATTTGTAAGGGTTTACACTGGTATTTTATTCATCCCGACTGCGAAGCACAGTGACGGTTTCTCCACCAATTCCCCAATTGTCAGTTTCTACTTCATCGATGACCACAACTGTGGTCTTCGGATTTTTTCCAAGAACGTTTACAAGCAAATCAGTAGCTCCTTTTATAAGTTCGGCTTTCTGATCTGCTGTGGCACCTTCTTTTGTGATTTTAATGTTTACAAAAGGCATGGCATTTCCTTTTCTGTTCCATTGTTAATTTTTGGCATCTAATTACAAGGATCCCTGTTTCCACAAATCGTAACGCCCTTGGGATCAGTTGGAGCAAAATCAAAGCGAACGTTATGTTTACCGGCGCGGTTGAGCCGCGTCGCGAGCAGCTATGGTTACCTGCCGCATTTATATTGATTATTTTTTATCAGGAAAGACTTCATCCTACAATTGTATTTCTTGGCCCAAGCACCGACCTTTTTTCCTAATTCAGACTGACTTTTACAGGAAATTACATCACCTCCAACCCAGATCATCTCAAGTCTATGAAAATTTTGAACACAATTCAGTTCTTCAATTTTTTCGAAACATGGTGCAATCCCGGCGAAACCTGCGCCTACTGAATAAAAAAAGATCTTATTGTTTTCAAAATTAGCTTTTGCCAAATCGTCAGGATTTAGCTGAATTTGACGACTGGCTTTATCCATGAATTTGCATTCATCCTTTTCTGAGGCAAGGGAGGCCTCCCCAAAGTTGATCATGAAAAGGAAGCTTACAAGTATAAATAGAATAGATGCTCTCATAGTTAATTTGACATGAAACGTTCACCATCACAGGGAAGAAGGGAATGATGACTTTACCAAGGGCACATTAACACTAAATTATATTTGGGCTAAAGTCGCCCGCCCCTGCGAATCCTGTGCATGGTGTGGTTATGTGACCTTTTTAATTGCTGCCCCTCAAGCTCTTTACGATACCCAAACATATCTCTTTAAGACTAAGAAAATATTCTTTTGGGTATTCATTTAATTCAGGTAGTATCGAATCCAGCTCACCCAAACACGACTTAAGAATATTTATTCGGTTCTTATCAAGCCTACCGTTACCAACATATGCCGAGATACAGCCAGCGGCGAAAGTATCCAATGAGGTAACACAAATATCGTTTATATCCTTTCCTGCATATCCCTCAGGGAAAGGCATTTTTTGATACTCGTCCCAAAGTTTTCTGATTCGTTTAAGCTCGTTGCTCATGGATCTCTCACATAACCACTGATTATCAGGTCAATTTGCCCTGATATTATGATATCGAGGGTGTATGCGGGCAATTTTGCCCCTGGTCAATATCCCCGGTCTCCAAATCCGTTCATCGCCGATGATGTCGTCTGTTTTGATGTGCACTCGCAGAGCCTTATTGAAACGGTAACGGACGCCGGCCAGTTGTTCGCCGTATTGTTGAACCAATTGCTTGATGCCGTTTTGTCCCGATGCAAGGGGGGCTTTGACGTGCATCGCGCCTCCTGCATTAATTCGGTGAGCCGCTGTTGGTTGGGTGCGTGGATCATGGGGAACGTATCAGCTAATGGGATGTTGATCAATTGGAAATGTTGGATGAGGATTGTTGCGTGGCTTGCGCAATATTGTTGGGGTGGGTATTCTTGTGGTGATCGGACCGAGAAGCGCGGGTTGTTTTGCATCGTGTGGTTTTGATGTGTTGGGAGTTATGATCGGCCGTTACGGAGCCCGGCCCTACGAAGGCCATTTACAGTGCGGAGTCCGACGCCACGTGGGCCATTTTGAGGTTAGAGTGTGTTGCTGGGAAGGAGGGACGCATGTTTAAAAGCGTCTTTTTTGCAGTGGGGCTGGTTGCAGTTTTCGTCGTGACGGCCGGGGCGCAGGATATTTCAGGCCATTACAGCGTTCAGGTCAAGGGCAGCAATGTCTTTATGGACCGGTCGCCCGGGCGGCAGGTCATCGATGATCAGACCACTTTGAGGGTGACCCAGCATGGCGACCGGGTGAGCATGGCCTTTGGTGCTATCGGGGGGGCATCGCCGGCCACCATGTTCAAGGGGCGGGTAGGCGACGGCCGTTTTGTGGCGGTGTGGTGGTATGCGGGCAGCGCCCATGAGACCAAGGTGCTGTGGGGCGCGGTCCGCAACCATAGGCTGCACGGTCGCATGATCTACCCGCGGGTGGCGGAGCGTCAGGGCCTGGTGCCGGGCTGGGTGGAGATCGAGTTCGAGGCCGTCAAGGTCAAGCCGCTCAAACCCATGGGCAAGCTTGACATGAGGCAGGGGCCCCGGGTGCATGCACCGGGCGAGCCCATTCTTTTAACGGAAGATTGCCTGGATTTCGATCCCCATCGGCTGCAACTCAAGGCGGAGACCGGGAACTACTTGCTGACCGACGGCCGCAGCCGCATGAAGATCTTTCCCAACCGGCGGGAGGCCCGCCAGGCACTCACGACCATCCGGCATTACGGCATGGACCGGCACTGCTTTGTGGGCCGTCCCGATCCTTCCATGGCGTACTGGTTGGTAAAGGGCGGTGGTCCTGAAGGGGAGTTGGACCCTGAGGATTGCATCGCCTTCGACCCCGACCGCCTGCGCCTGAAGCGTGAAGGCGCGCAATGGCTGATGTCCGATGGAGACTCGCGTATGCGCCTCTTTCCCAACAGGCAGGAAGCCGAGCAGGCCCTGGGGGTGATCAAGAAATACGGTTTCAATCGGACCTGCTATATCGGCCGCCCCGATCCGTCCATGACCTATTTCCGCCGTTAGGTCTGCGGAGGCGCTCGACGCCGGCCACACCTTTACCACTGCTTGGGGCCGGGCAGACCGCGTACTGCGGACCGGGATGTCGCGCCGCGCTAGAAGCTGACGACGATATCCTTGAAGGACTTGCGCCATTTGGGCGGCAGCAGGGTTTTATCGGGATGAAAATAGCCCACCGCCATAAGCAGGGGAATCCAATAGTTGTCCGGGATCTTAAAGGCTTGGCGCACGCCGTCGTGGTCGAAGCCGTCCATGGGATGGGTCTCCAGTCCCAGGTGTTTGGCGGCCAGCATAAAGGCCATGGCGAAAAATCCGGTGTTTTTG
>Ga0210123_1001251_pt1 | contig 13348 bp, 12 predicted proteins | sample Muzzi_PWB_D2_FD_185535 | JGI IMG/M metagenome (GOLD analysis project Ga0210123, IMG submission 185535) | Wetland microbial communities from San Francisco Bay, California, USA, that impact long-term carbon sequestration - Muzzi_PWB_D2 (SPAdes) | ecosystem: Environmental > Aquatic > Marine >... | reverse complement strand
GGACAGAAAAAAGGCCATGAAGCCGGTGAGCCAGAACAGACTGCGGTAACCGAATCCCCTGTTCACAAGGTAGGTACGCAGGGATTCAAAGACCTGGCGTTCATCCATGGCATTGACATAGGTCATGGCGGCCAGCAGGAACAGGAACAACTCGGAGAATTCCACCAGGTTGTGACGCAGGGCAGTCTCAACGACGTGGTGGTCGCCATTGCCTGTGTAGGCGAATGCGATCATGCCCCAGATGATACCGGCCGCGAGAATGACGGGTTTGGATTTTCGCAGGTGGGTAAACTCTTCCGACATTACCACGAGGTAGGTAATTCCAAAAAGTGCCAGTGATATGAATCCGACCGGGGCCGAAGTCAGATCCAGGCTGTGACCGGAGTCTGTGGTGGCAAGGGCGAGTAACGGGAAGGTCGCAAGCAAACTGGCCGCGACGAGTTTTGAGGCAATAGAGTGGTACAAGTTTCTGCTCCTGGTTGAATGTATAAGCCATTGCAGGCCAAGAACGGCTTGTTGCGCGGTGTCCGCAGGTGCCGGTTCGCGCGGTGGGGATTATACCCGACCGGTTTGAAAAAATGACAAAACAGGGGTGCCGGGCCTGTCATCATCACCTGGCGAACGAGTTTACAGGAATTACTCCGCGTGTCTTTAATATCATTGCCTGCATGGCAGCCTGCTGTCGGTGCCCGGGGTGTTACAATCGGGTCCGCGTGATAGCTTTGCGATGATTCATTAATACTGTGAAAGATACGCCATGTTACGAAGTGCCTTTTTAGTGTTTCTTGCCGGATGGGCTGTACGGTTCCTGATCGACAAGCCTCCTGCCGGACAACTCGGCTTGCCGAAAGCAAGCGAGAGCATGCTCGAGAACTTCCAGATATCATTCGATATGCTGAAGGCCGGCCACCTGGACATGGCCTATGTGTTTATCTGGGACGCGCATTATCTCGTGCTGTCACTGCTGGGTGGACTGCTCGCGGGTCTGTTATTCGGGATGGTCTCGGACCACCTGGGGCGCAGACGCATGCGCAGGCATTTTCTCCCGCCTGCCCGGAAGCATGAATCAGGTCCGGATACGAGTGAGGCTACAGACCTGGCAAAGGAACCAGCCGATGAAAAGTGATTTTGTGGGCGATGCCGGGATTTAATCTGTGCCCCCTCTCATGCGAGGTGTTGATGCGCTTCGTCCGGAGTGACGAATTAATCAGATGTTTCCTTAAATAATGCCGTGCATGATGTCTCATGCTACAGTAGCGAAGGTCTTTTCATCATACGTGTAGAGCAACTTCAAGAGATGCTGGCCAATGGATCAGTCCCTGACCTTTGATGCCGATCTGATCCGTCGTTACGACAAGGCGGGTCCGCGGTATACCTCCTATCCCACTGCCGTGCAGTTTCATGACGGCTTTGGCGAGCAGCAGTATCGCAAGTGGGCGCAATCCAGTAATGAGTTTCCTGTCGCCCAGCCGCTATCCCTCTATTTCCACCTGCCGTTCTGTGCCACCGTCTGCTATTACTGCGCCTGCAACAAGATCATTACCAAAAACCGTGCGCGTGCCGTGCCCTACCTGGAACACCTCCACCGGGAGATCGCCCTGCAGGGTGCGCTGTTCAGCAGGGAGAGAACGGTTGAGCAGTTGCACTGGGGCGGCGGGACGCCAACCTTCATCGATCACGCCCAGATGCGCGAGCTGATGCGGGTTACCGGCGAACACTTCAACCTGCGTGATGATGACCTTGGCGAGTATTCCATTGAAGTCGACCCCCGGGAGGCGGATGCGGAAACGATTGCGCTGCTGCGGGAAATCGGCTTCAACCGGCTGAGCATGGGAGTACAGGACTTTGACCCGGGTGTTCAGAAAGCGGTCAATCGCAACCAGACCGAGGAAGAAACCACGGCCGTGCTGGAAGCGGCCCGCGAGCAGGGTTTTAAATCGGTCAGTATGGACCTGATTTACGGACTGCCTCACCAGAGTGTTGAAAGTTTCGCGCGGACGCTTGACAAGGTGATCGCCGTTGCGCCTGACCGCCTGTCAGTCTTCAATTACGCGCACCTGCCGGCACTGTTCAAGACCCAGCGGCAGATCAACGAGGCCGATCTGCCGGCACCGGCCGAGAAGCTGGAAATCCTGCAACACACCATCGAACAACTGGGTGATGCGGGCTATATCTACATCGGCATGGACCATTTCGCGCGCCCCGATGACGAACTTGCCGAGGCCCAGCGCAGCAGGACCCTGTATCGTAATTTCCAGGGCTATTCCACCCATGCAGACTGTGACATGGTTGCCATGGGAGCAACCTCCATCAGCCAGGTAGGGCAGAGCTACAGCCAGAATGAGAAAGACCTGGAGGGTTATTACAGCCGTATCGACCAGGGTGGGCTGCCGGTCTTCCGGGGCATTGAACTCAGTCCCGACGATGTACTGCGTCGCGAGGTCATCACCGAGTTGATCTGTCACTTCACGCTGGACATCCGGGCACTGGAAAACAATCGGGGTATCCGGTTTTTGCAGTATTTCAACGTGGAACAGGATGACCTCCGGAGGATGCAGGACGACGGACTGCTGGTGCAGGACAACGATCACATCACGATTCTTCCTGCCGGGCGTCTGCTGGTGCGCAACATCTGCATGGTGTTCGATCGCTATTTGCGCGAAACAGATGGGACCCGGCGTTTCTCCCGGGTTATTTAGTGTCCATCCACAAACAATAAACTCTCGCCAAGACGCAAAGCACGCAAAGGTATAAAAGATTGTTTTAACGGTATTTTAAAGTCTTGTCTTGTCTTGTCTTGTCTTGGCGTGCTTTGCGTCTTGGCGAGAAAATAACCGGCCTTTATGGACGGATACTATTAAACTGTCATAATCGCGCTCCGCGCTCCGGGTCCCAGGGCCCCGGAAATGGTGCTGACCATGAACGGCAATGATGACGTGGCATAATAAAACCGATCTCACGAAGACGGTCCGGAAAAAAATAACCATCACACTGATCTCGAATGGATACGCAATTCACTGATAACAGCATGCTGCTGGAAGGTGCGGGGCTGGAATGCATCCGCGATGACCGGGTGCTGTTCAGTGGCCTGGATTTCACCCTTGGGTCCGGGCAGACCCTGCTGCTCGAGGGGCGCAACGGCAGCGGCAAGACCTCGTTGTTGCGTATCCTCTGCGGCATCCGCCTGCCCGAGACCGGCGCCCTGACCTGGTGCGGCAAGGACATCACCAGCCTCGGGCCGCTCTACCACGAACATATCGCCTATGTTGGACATCGTGATGGTCTCAAGCTGGACCTGTCACCCGTGGAGAACCTGGTCATGGCGCGTGGCCTGGGCAGGCCCAACCCGGATACCCGTCCGGAGGATGCGTTGCGACGTGTCGATCTTTACGGGTTTGAAGATATCCCCGTCCGCAATCTGTCGGCCGGGCAGCAGCGGCGCCTGGCGCTGGCGCGTTTGCTGGTGACCCGTTCGCAATTGTGGATACTCGATGAGCCATTTACCTCGCTGGACGTGCATGGCATTGAACTGGCGGAGGAATTATTTCTTGAGCATGTTTCCATGGGCGGCATGCTGGCGATGACCTCCCACCACGCCGTCAATCTCGACAGCGCGCACATTCACAGGATAAACCTGTCCGCATGAACGGCGAGTCTACAGGCTCGGCCTTCGTGCTGCTGTTGCGGCGCGACCTGATCCTCGCATTCCGGCGGCGCGCGGAGCTGATGAACCCGCTGCTGTTCTTCGTGCTGGTCACGGCCCTGTTCCCCCTGGGCATTGGCGCCGACCCGGAGCTGCTCAAGGCGGTCGGTACGGGCATCATCTGGGTGGCGGCGCTGCTGGCGTCGCTGTTGTCGCTGGAGAGTGTATTCCGCTCGGACTTCGAGGATGGTACGCTCGAACAGTTCCTGCTGTGCGCCCACCCGGTGTCGATCCTGGTGCTGGCCAAGGTACTGGCTCACTGGCTGGTCACCGGGCTGCCGCTGCTGATTGTTGCCCCGCTGCTGGGCGTGCTGCTGGATTTGCCGGGTGATTCCATCAAGGTCCTGATGTTGACCCTGGTGCTGGGTACGCCCGTTCTGAGCCTGATCGGTTCCATCGGGGTGGCATTGACCGTCGGCCTGCGCCGCGGCGGGATGATTTTGTCGCTGCTGGTGTTACCATTGTACGTTCCGGTGTTGATATTTGCGGCCAATGCCGTGGAAACGGCCGCCGCCGGGTTACCGATAACGGCCCATCTGTCGATGCTGGGCGGCTTGCTGGTGCTGGCCTTGAGCCTGTCACCGCTTGCCACGGCCGCGGCCCTGCGCGTGAGTTTGAGTTAATTATGAACACGATAGTGCGTCTTTATCACCAGATGGGATCGCCCCGCTATTTCTACCGCTATGCCGGGTACATGATTCCCTGGCTGGCCGTGTCCTGCGCCATTCTCATGCTGGCCGGTATCTACCAGGGCCTGGTCGTCGCCCCGACCGACTACCAGCAGGGCGACAGCTACCGCATCATGTTCATCCATGTACCGAGTGCCTGGATGTCCATGTTTATCTATGTCGTGATGGCCGTGTGCGGGGCGATTGCCCTGATCTGGCATATGAAGCTTGCCGAGATCTTTGCCATCAGCAGCGCCCACATCGGTGCATCCTTTACCTTCCTGGCCCTGGTCACCGGCTCGATCTGGGGCAAGCCCATGTGGGGCACATGGTGGGTGTGGGATGCGCGCCTGACCTCGGAACTGATCCTGCTGTTTCTCTACCTGGGCGTGATTGCCCTGTACAATGCCATCGATGACAAGCGCACCGCCGCACGCGCCACGGCGATCCTCGCCATCGTCGGTGTGGTGAATATCCCGATCATTCATTTCTCGGTGAAGTGGTGGAATACCCTGCACCAGGGACCGACGGTCAGCAAGTTTGATGCGCCCTCCATCGATGTCAGGATGCTGATCCCGCTGCTGCTGATGGCGGTGGCCTTCAAGCTGTTCTACGCGGTCGTGGTGCTGATGCGCGCACGCTGCGAATTGCTGGAGCGCGAGCGCAATAGCCAGTGGGTCAATGAACTGGCCGGGCCAGAATGAGTCACAATGACGATGAGTGAATTTTTCCACATGGGCGGTTACGCCTTCTACGTATGGAGTTCCTACGCCATTACCCTGGTCGTGCTGGTACTGAATGTGCTGGTGCCGCTGCGCAACCGGCGTAAACTGCTTGCCACCATTGCCCGCCGCGCCAGACGCGCACGGAGAACCTGATGCACCCGAAACGCAAGAAACGACTGTATTTGATCGTCCTCATGGTCATCGGTATCGGTATCGGTATCGGGCTGACACTGAACGCCTTCAATGACAACCTGATGTTTTTCTATTCGCCCACGGAGGTCGTGTCCGGCGAGGCTCCATCCGGGCACCCGATCCGCATCGGCGGGCTGGTGACCACGGGCAGTTTGAAACGCCAGGAGAACGGCCTGACGGTGAACTTCGATGTCACCGACAATGCCGAGACCGTGAACGTCGAGTACACGGGCATCCTTCCTGACCTGTTCCGCGAGGGGCAGGGCATCATCGCCCGGGGCAAGCTGGACACGGACGGTGTATTCGTGGCCGACGAGGTGCTTGCCAAGCACGATGAGAACTACATGCCGCCCGAGGTGGCCGATGCACTGCAGACGGCCCACGAGGAAGGGGTCGAGGACATGAACCAGAGAGGTGCGATACCATGATTCCCGAACTCGGTAACTTCTCACTGATCCTGGGACTGACGCTGGGGCTGGTGCTCGCGGTGTTTCCCATGATCGGCAGTCTCAACAACACGCCCGCCTGGGTGGCCCTGGCGCGGCCGACCGCCTGGGGCCAGTTCTTTTTCGTTGCCCTCTCCTTTGCCTGCCTGGTCAACGCCTTCCTGGTCGATGACTTCTCGGTGCTGTATGTGTCGCAGAACGGCAATACCCAGCTGCCCACCATCTACAAGGTGTCCGCCGTGTGGGGTGCGCACGAGGGTTCGCTGCTGCTGTGGGCGTTGATCCTGAGCGGCTGGACCGTCGCGGTCTCGCTGTTCGCCCGTGATCTGCCGGCCGTGGTGCTGGCGCGGGTGCTGTCCGTCATGGGCATGATCAGTATCGGCTTCCTGAGCTTCCTGCTGTTTACCTCCAACCCCTTCGACCGGCGTTTCCCGGTACCGCTGGAGGGCGGCGATCTCAACCCGTTGTTGCAGGACTTTGGCCTGGCCGTGCACCCGCCCATGCTCTACATGGGGTACGTGGGCCTGTCGGTCGCCTTCAGCTTCGCGATTGCCGCCCTGATCGGCGGCAAGCTGGATGCCGCCTGGGCGCGCTGGTCGCGGCCCTGGACCACCGTGGCCTGGGTGTTCCTGACCATCGGCATCTCCCTGGGCAGTTGGTGGGCCTACTACGAACTGGGTTGGGGCGGCTGGTGGTTCTGGGACCCGGTGGAGAACGCCTCGTTCATGCCCTGGCTGGCCGGCACGGCCCTGATTCATTCCCTGGCGGTGACCGAGAAGCGCGGGGCGTTCAAGCGCTGGACGGTGCTGCTGTCGCTGCTGGCATTTTCACTGAGTCTGCTGGGGACCTTCCTGGTGCGCTCCGGGGTGCTGACCTCGGTACACTCCTTTGCCGCCGACCCGGCGCGCGGCCTGTTCATCCTGGTGTTTCTGTGTCTCGTCATTGGCGGCTCGCTGGCGCTGTATGCCTGGCGTGCACCGGACGTCAGCAGCGGCGGGCGCTTCGACTTTGTCTCCCGGGAGACGCTGCTGCTGGGCAACAATCTGCTGCTGGTCGTGATCACGGCCTTCATCCTGCTCGGGACGCTCGCCCCGCTGGTCTATGATGCCCTCGGCTGGGGCAAGATCTCGGTGGGCTTTCCCTGGTTCACCACCATGCTGATTATTTTTGCACCGTTCATGATCCTGCTGATGGGTATCGGGCCGCTGGCGCGCTGGAAACACCAGGATAGCGACGAGTTGCTGCGCAAGCTGCGCCTCCCATTCCTGGTCAGCGTCGGCGCCGGCCTGGTGGCCGCCATGCCGGTGCTGCATGAAGGCTGGTCGCTCTGGATCGGGGAGGCCGTGATGCTGTCCGTGTGGCTGCTCGCCACGCTGTTTATCGGGCTGCGCCAGCGGCTGCAACACCGCCAGGGCCCGACCGGGATATGGCGGGACCTGCGTCTCAGGGGCAGTGGCAGTTACTACGGCATGCTCGTGGCACACTTCGGCATCGCGGTGTTTGTCGTCGGGGTGACCGCGGCCAACCTGTTCGATGTCGAAAAGGACGCACGCATGTCGCCGGGCCAGATTATTGAAGTGGCCGGGTACAGCTTCCGTTTTGATGGCGTCGAGGCCCACCAGGGTCCCAACTACCGCGCCGACCTGGGCACCGTGTCGGTCTTCAAGGGCGAGCGCGAGGTCGCGGTCCTGAAACCCGAGAAGCGCACCTACCTGGTACAGACCAAGCCGATGACCGAGTCCGGCATCGACGCTGGCTTCACACGTGATATCTATATCTCACTGGGCGAGGCACTCGGAGGAGGCGACTGGAGCCTGCGGCTGTACTACAAGCCGCTGGTGCGCTGGATCTGGCTGGGCGGTATTCTCATCGCCATCGGCGGTCTGCTGGCCGCCACGGACAAGCGCTACCGCATGGCAATCAGGCACCGTGCCAGCGTGCTGGTCAAGGGCGGCCTGGCCGCCGGGGGACGCCCCTGATGACGCGCTACCTGCGTTATCTGGTGCCGCTGGGTATCTTTGCGGTACTGGCCGTTTTCCTGTTCAGGGGGTTGAGTCTCGACCCGAAACTGGTGCCATCGCCGCTGGTGGGCAAGCCCATGCCGGGCTTCTCACTGACGCGTCTAGACGATCCGGGGTCCACCATCAGCGATACCGATATCAAGGGCAAGGTCGCCGTGCTGAATATCTGGGCCACCTGGTGTACCTCATGCCGTGCGGAGCACGAGACACTGCTGCAACTGGCAGAGACCGGGCAGGTGGCGATCTACGGACTCAATTACAAGGACAACCGCGCCGCTGCGCAGCGCTGGCTGCAGCAACTTGGCAATCCCTACATCGTCAACGCCTTTGACGAGGATGGCCGCGTCGGCATCAACTGGGGGGTCTATGGCGCCCCGGAGACCTTTGTCATCGACCGCCAGGGCATTATCCGCGACAAGATTATTGGGCCGTTGACCCCCGAGAACGTGCAGCAGAGGCTGCTACCATTGATTGCCGAACTGAAATCCTGATTCCCCTATGAAAAGACTTTTTCCTGCACTACTCATTGTGTGGCTGCTGCTTGGTGCGGCGCCGCTCTCGGCTACGTCCACGCTGGAGTCCTTCAAATTCGCCACCGAGGCTGAAGAGCAGCATTTCAAGGACCTGCTTGCGGAATTGCGCTGCCTGGTCTGCCAGAACCAGTCGCTCGCCGATTCGGATGCGGATCTGGCCCATGACCTGCGCGCCGAGGTCTATGAGATGGTCCAGCAAGGGCAGAGTGATGCGCAGATCATCGACTTCCTGGTCGAACGCTACGGTGATTTCGTACTCTACAAGCCACCGCTGAAGCCGGCGACCTGGCTCATCTGGTTCGGACCCTTTGTGTTGCTGGCCATCGCCGCCTTCCTGCTGCTTCGGGCACTGCGCCGCCAGCGCCAGGTGCCGGCAGCCGACATCTCTGGAGAGGACCGCAAGCGCCTGGATAAATTGCTTGGCACGCCGCGCGTAGCCGGCAAGGATGACGACGCATGACCATCTTCTGGGGACTGGCGGGGATTATGCTCTGCGTGGCGCTGCTGTTCACGCTGCCCTGGATCCTGCGCAGCAGCAAGCAGCTGCAGGGCACCGACCTGGACGCACTGAATACCGAGGTGGTCAAGACCCAGCTTGCCGAGCTTGATGCCGACCTGAGCCTTGGGCGGCTCGACCAGGCGCAGTATCTCGTGGCCCGTCAGGACCTGGAGCGCGAACTGCTTGCCGACCTGTCGGGTTCGTCTGCGGATAGCGTTGCACTGAAGGTGCGCGACGGCCGCTGGGCAGTGCTGCTGCTGATCGTTCTGATCCCGGCATTCAGCATCGGCCTTTACAACCAGGTCGGCACCCGGCAGATCATTCCGTTGCTGGCACAGGCCGATACGGCCCCCCCAAGGCAGGGTTCGAGCACGGCCGGCGGCGCCCATTCGATCGAGGAAATGGTCGAACGCCTGGCCGAACGCATGCGCCAGGAGCCGGATAACGCCGAGGGCTGGGTGATGCTGGGACGCAGCTACACGGTGCTGAAACGCTACGATAACGCGTCCGTGGCCTACGCCAGGGCCCACCAGTTGGTCGGTGACAACCCCGAACTGCTCGCCGATTACGCCGATGCCCTGGTGATGGCCAACGGCGGGAAATTCACCGACCAGGCGGGCGCCTTGCTGTTGAAGGCGCTGCAGACTGAACCCGACAACGTGAAGGCCCTGTGGCTGGCCGGGCACTGGAAAAACCAGCAGGGGGACTATGCCGATGCCGTGCGTTACTGGCAGCAGGCCGCCGGGCAGTTGCCGCCCGGCGGTGAAGATGCAGCGGTGATTGCCCGGCAGATCAGCCAGGCCCGGGAACACCTGGCACCGGGCGAGGTCGTTGAGGCGCCAATACCCCGCGAGGAGGCGGCCGTCGCTGGCAAGGCGATTACCGTGAGCGTCAGCCTGGATCCGCAGCTTGCCGCCGGCGCCGCGCCCGAGGACACGGTGTTTATCTTTGCGCGTGCGGTCAGTGGGCCGCGCATGCCGCTGGCCATTGCGCGCAAGCAGGTCAGGGACCTGCCGGTTACGGTTACCCTGGATGATTCGTCGGCCATGGCGCCGACCATGAAATTGTCGAAGTTCGACGCGGTCGCCGTGGGTGCACGGATTTCCAAGTCGGGGACGGCCATGCCGCAGAGCGGTGACCTGCAGGGACTGGTTGAGCCCGTCACGCCCTCCGGACAGGCCATCGAGCTGAGCATCGACAGCCGGGTGCCCTAGACCGGTATCCCATAAAGGCCGGTTATTTTCTCGCCAAGACGCAAAGCACGCCAGGACAAGACTTTAAAATACCGTTAAAACAATCTTTTATACCTTTGCGTGCCTTGCGCCTTGGCGAGAGTTTATTGTTTGTAGATGGACACCAGGCCAGGCGCCTGCTGCCGGCGATGTCCGGGCAGCAACCGCCCGGTCCAGGGGGGGGCAGGGGACGGGATAATAGCCCGCCAGTCCCTTTAAGCTGCGAATACTCTAAGAAGAACAACACATTACGGGCACGCATCGCTATTTCCCTTTTTCATGACCCAGGTCAGCAACATGACAATTTTGTCGGTTTGGCATGCCCAAACACCAGATGCATGACATTGTTGTCATAAGGAGAAACCCGTACTAGACTTAGGTACTAGTCGAAATTCACATTTAGACGGAAAACATGCCGGGGGCATAACATGGCACATAACAAGACAACACCGTCAGCCATCGAACTGCAGTCGCTGGTCGACACTCATCAACAGCCGTTTGTCGTGATCGATAATGAATACCGCATCGTGGCTGTCAACCGCGCCTATGAAAAGGCCTATGGAACCAGCCATGAGCAGGCCGTCGGAGAGCCGTGCTACAAGATCAGTCACCATAAGGACGCACCCTGCCACGAGTCCGGCGAGGACTGCCCGCACGTGACTCTGTTTGAAATCGGCCAGCAGGACTCCTGCGTGCATATCCACTACGACGCGGACCATCGCATTCACCAGGTACGGGTCACGGCCCATCCGTTGCATGGCAGCAATGGCGAACTGTACATGGGGGAACTGATCCAGGAAATATCAGCCCCTGCCGAGCGGCGCCTCAATGGCCGGCGCATGGTGGGCAAGACGCAGCCGTTTACGGCCTGCATGGACCAGTTGAAGATGGTTGCGGCCGCGCAGGCACCGGTGCTGCTGCAGGGGGAGACCGGCACCGGCAAGGAGCTGGCCGCCAATTTCATTCACCACAATTCACTGCGCAGTGGCCAGCCGTTTCTGACCGTGGACTGCACCGTGCTGACCGAGTCGCTGTTCGAGACCGAGGTGTTCGGCCATGTGCGCGGCGCCTTCACCGGCAGCGTGGGCGAGCGCATCGGGTTGTTCGAGCAGGCCGATGGCGGCACCCTGTTCCTGGATGAGGTGGGCGAGCTGCCACTGTCGCAGCAGGCGAAGCTGCTGCGGGTACTGGAAAGCGGGCAGTACCGCCGGGTCGGCGGCCGCAAAAATCGCAAGGCCGATGTGCGCATTATCTGTGCCACCAACCGGCACCTCTGGGATCAGGTCAGAACCGGCCAGTTCCGCGAGGACCTGTACTACCGTATTGCCTGCCTGGCGGTACGGCTGCCGCCGCTGCGGGAGCGCATTGACGATATCGAGCTTCTTGCACCCAGCCTGCTGGAACCGATCAGCAGCGCCATGTCGCACGACTTCAGCCTGAGCGATGACGCGCTGGACCGGCTCAAACAGCACGATTACCCGGGTAATGTGCGCGAACTGCGCAATATCCTGACCATTGCCGCAATGCACTGCAAGAATGGCGAGATCGGTGCCGAGGCGGTCGATGAGGTGATGCGGGGGCATGCGCAGGCGAGGGCGCAGTCCCATCCAGCCCGGGTCATGGAAACGGGCGCCACACCAGTGGCACCTGCACCCGAGATGGCGTCGTCCCTGCAAGGTGTTGAGGCGCAGCACATCAATCGGCTGTTGCAGCAGCACAGCGGCAACCGCAAGCGGGTGGCGGCGGCACTTGGCGTGAGTGAGCGCACCCTGTACCGCAAGCTCAAACGCTACGCGCTGGCTTGAGCCGGACGCGGAAGCTGCATCACTTTATTTCTCTTCAAGAACTTAACCCAAACACATTATTTTTTGGGGGCATACCGGGCAACAGCTTGCACCTGCAGGGCCGAATTTATTCGGCCTATCTCGATCGGTCGAATGAATTCGACCCTACGGTGATAATCTACCCACTCGAATTCGGGACGTGATGGGCGCGCGGTGAAATGTTATATGTAAAACACACCCGGATTCCGCTTCGGCCCGATTGTGTATCGCGAAACCGCCAGCCAGTGACCGCCAGTTCTGTCAGTCAGTACTGACAATAATGACACTGTCACCTGACATTTCTCGTAGCTGCCCGGGATGGGGCAACCCCGGCTTCTAGATGAAACAGGCGCTTATGTCTATTTTCGTGGGTGGCATGGATGTTGCTTTGTATAATGTCAGTATTTCGTATTTGTTACAGTATTATTAACCGGCCCATTTTCCCAAGGGGCACGTTGAACGGGGAAACAGGCCGCACGATAACAACCGGAGGGGTACCATGTTTACAATCTCATTGACACGAATTGCCTATAAGGCCCTGGCACTGGTGGCCTGTAGCGGCGCCTTGCTGGCCCTGGCGACCGGGCCGGTACTGGCCGGCCACAAGGGTGGCCTGCACATCGACGACGCCACCTGGGACGGCAGTACCGTGACGGCCGACGGCGGTTCCGATAAGCCCAAGGGTCCGAATCCGGGCGGCGACGTAACGCTGTATAACGCTGACGACGACGCCCTGCTGGGCACCGACTCACCGAGTGGCGGTGGCAACTGGTCAATTACCTCCGGCCCCCTTGGAGCCTGCCCCAGCGCGGTGTATGCCCAGCAGGACGGGATTAATACAGAGGACTTCCCGGTCGCGGGTTGCGGCGGCGGCGGAAACACACCGCCGACGGCGAACGACGATATGTACAACGCGACCACGGCCGTACAGCTGAGTGTGGGCGCCCCGGGCGTGCTCGGCAACGATACCGACGATGGCCAGCTTTCACCGCTGACCGCGGTGCTGACCGGCAATGTCTCCCACGGCAGCCTGAACCTGAATTCGGACGGCTCGTTCACCTACACCTCGGACCTGGCTTATAGCGGTGACGACACATTCACCTATGACGCGTTTGACGGCGAATTCACCTCAGGCGCCACGGTTACCATCAGCGTGAGCTTCGTGCCGCCACCCCCTCAGTGCAACGATGGCCTTGATAACGATGGCGATGGTCTGATCGATTTTCCGGCGGATCCCGGCTGTACAAACGCCAACGACAACGATGAAACTGATCCACAAGTCTTTCAGTGCAGCGATGGCATTGACAACGATGGCGATGGTCTGACCGATTTTCCGGATGATCCCGGCTGTACAGACGCCAACGACAACGATGAAAACGATTATACGCCAATCGATCCTGAGCTTAATCCGCAGACCGATTTCAAGATCATGATGAACTACGAACTGGGCATGCACTGCACCGGCTTCGAGTTTGCCTATTGCTGTGTGTTGCCGGTGTACAACTC
>Ga0210123_1001248_pt1 | contig 13366 bp, 9 predicted proteins | sample Muzzi_PWB_D2_FD_185535 | JGI IMG/M metagenome (GOLD analysis project Ga0210123, IMG submission 185535) | Wetland microbial communities from San Francisco Bay, California, USA, that impact long-term carbon sequestration - Muzzi_PWB_D2 (SPAdes) | ecosystem: Environmental > Aquatic > Marine >... | reverse complement strand
CGAGCCGCAGCACCTCGGCTTCCACGTGCTGGACCAGCCGGTTCGACGGTTTGAAGCCGATCTCCCGGTCGCCCCGGAAGAACAGGTTGCCGTGGATCTCGCGAATCAGGTCCCGCTCGGCGAGGGCCGTGAGCCCCTCCTCGAACGCGAAGGGATTGCCCGCGGCCTCGGCCAGCAGGCGATCGGCGATCTCGTCCGGCAGCGACAGCCCTTTGCACGCCGAGCGCCGGAAGCGCTCCATGTCGTCGGGCTCCATCGGCGGCACCCGTAGCTCCGCGATGTCACCGAGCGGCCCGCGGCGCGCGCCGGCCTCGCCGGAGGGCACCTGGCGCTGGACGAGCACCAGGCGAAAGGCACCGTCGCGCACCGCGGCGGCCACCAGCGCCTCGGCCAGCACCCGGTCCACCTCGCTCGCCGCGTGGAAGTCGTCGAGCACCAGCACCGGGCGTAGTCCTCCCGGCCCCTGGGGGAGACGCACCAGCCAACCGGGGATCAGCGAGGCCATCCGGGACGGATCGGAGAAGGCCTCCGGCTCGTGCCCCGGGTCGAGCAGCCGATCGACACCCTCCGGACCGGCGACGCCGAGCTGCTCCAGGGTCTCGGACGCGGGCCCACCACCCTCCCCGGTCAGGGTCGACAGATCGTGAACGATCTGGGCCGCGAGGGACGGCCCGCGATGCCGCTCCGGCCGGCACCTCGCCCAGACCGTACCCGCACCCGCCGCCTCGAGCGCTTGATGGACCGCCCGCGTCTTGCCGCACCCGGGCGGCCCGGTGATACGCAGCGCTTCCACGCTGTCGCCGCCGATCATCCGCTGAACGTCCGCGCGCGGCACCCCGTCGACCGGCCGGCGAAAGAGCGTGGGGCTCCGCCAGGGCGGCGCCATCCGGTCCTCCGGCCCGACCGCGAGCAGCGGCACCCTCGTCCCCGACGGCCCGTTGTAGATGCGCCGGCGACCGGCCTCGCGCGGGGCTTCCAGACGGCTCACCACCAGCGACGTGGCCCACAGAGGGTCCCGGCCGAGCTCCGGCGAGCGGCGCTCCAGATCCTCCAGCAACCGCTCCGGAGCGGCTCGGCCCCCACTCGGCCCCACCGCCACCTTGCCGGAGACCACCAGCAGGCCGAGGCGGTCGGCCTCCCCCACCGCCGCGGCGCCGTCGACGAGCTCCGCGGCCACTTGCATGGCGACGTCGTAGACCGCAGGGTCCCCGGCGGTCGGCAGGACCGCGCACAGGTCGTCGTGGAGCCAGTGAACGCCCGTTCGCTCTCCGAAAAGGCTGGTCTTCGCGACGACGGCGCGGGCCGCCGCCAGGGCCGCGCCATCGCGACCGTCCCAACCCTTCAGGAGGGCCGCGGGGAGTGTCAGGGTTCGGAGCGCAGAATCGTTCGAAGGCGGTTTCACGGCATCCACAGAATAGTCATTCAACGTCAGGGCGGCGACGGCGGCACATGGTACTCTGCCGACCACGGAGACGCCGTCTCCCCAGCAGAAAGAAGCTTTCGAGATCTTATCGAAATCTGCACCGCAGTGCTGCCGGGCCACCACCCGGCGAGGAGGGCTGTCCCATGGCAACACAACCTCCCCGCCAGCCAGAGCTCCCTGACCCGCGCAACGCCGACCTGATGGTCTGGGTCGGCGACGGCCTCGTCCCCCGTGAGCGGGCGTCCGTCTCCGTCTTCGATAGCTCGGTCCAGGGCGGAGACGCGGTGTGGGAGGGGCTCCGCGTCTACGACGGCAAGGTCCTCTCCCTCGATGCCCACCTCGACCGGCTGTTCGACTCGGCCCGGGCCATGGCCTTCGCCGCAGTGCCACGTCGCGACCGGGTGCTCGAGGCGATCGTCTCCACCCTCGCAGCCAACGGCATGCGCGACGGCGTCCACATCCGGTTGACGCTGACCCGCGGACGCAAGGTCACCTCCGGCATGGACCCGCGGCTCAACCAGTACGGACCGACCCTCATCGTCCTCGCCGAGTGGAAACAGCCCGTCTACGACCGGGACGGCATCCGCCTGGTGACCTCGGCCATACGGCGCAACAACCCCCAGTCGATCGACTCGAAGATCCACCACAACAATCTGATCAACAACATCCTGGCGAAGATCCAGGCGAACCAGGCGGGCGTCGACGACGCGATCATGCTCGACCTCGCCGGCTTCGTCTCCGAGACCAACGCCACCAACGTCTTCGTCGTCAAGGCCGGCACCCTGCTCACGCCCCACGCCGACTCCTGCCTGCCCGGCATCACCCGGGGTAGCGTCCTCACCATCGCCCGAAGGGCCGGCATCCCCGCGGTCGAGCGAAACGTCTCCATCGCCGAGGTCTGGTCCGCGGACGAGGTCTTCACCACCGGCACCATGGGCGAGCTCGCCCCGGTCGTCGAGGTCGACGGCCGGACCATCGGCACCGGCGAGCCCGGCCCCATGACCCGCAGGCTCCAACACCTCTATGCCGAGCACACCGCGACCGAAGGCACTCCCCTCCCCGACTTCCCGGCAAAGAAATGGACGTGAGCGTCACCGTTGCAATGTGGTCGGGCCCCCGCAACATCTCCACCGCCCTCATGCGCGCCTGGGGCTCCCGCGCCGACACCTTCGTCACCGACGAGCCCCTCTACGCCCACTACCTCCAGGCCACCGCCATCGAGCACCCGGCCCGCAAAGAGATCATCGCCACCTACGAAGCCGACTGGAGACAGGTCGTCGACTGGCTCACCGGACCGGTCCCCGAGGGCAAGCGGATCTGGTACCAGAAGCTCATGACCCACCACATGATCCCCGAGGTGGGGCGCGACTGGCTGGCGAAGCTCACCAACTGCTTCCTGATCCGCGAACCGGGCAGCGTCATCCTGTCCTACACCAAGGTCCGTGCCGAGCCGACTCCCGAGGATCTGGGCTTCCCCCAGCAGAGCGAGCTCTTCGAGCTGGTCCGCCGGCGGACGGGCTCGACGCCGCCGGTCATCGACGCCCTGGACGTGCTCGAGAACCCGGAGCGGCTCCTCGGCCTGCTGTGCGAGGCGATCGGCGTGCCCTTCGATCCGGCCATGCTCTCGTGGCAGCCCGGCCCCCGGCCCACCGACGGGGTCTGGAGACGCCACTGGTACACCAACGTGGAGCGCTCGACCGGCTTCGGACCGCCCCGGCCCCGGACCGAGCCGGTTCCGGAGCGCTTCCGCCAGCTCCACGAGATCTGCCGCGAGCACTACGACCGGCTCTACCCTCACCGGCTGCGCTGAGCACCCCCAGTGCGCCCCCAGTGCGCCCGACAGCGGCGCAACCCGCGGCGGAGCCTGACGTAGACTTCTCCAGGAAAGCCCCACCACTACCGATCGTCCGCCACCCCCAGGGAGCCCGTCATGACCCGATGCCCCAGCCTGTCCACGGTCCTCCGGACCGCCGCCCGGACGGCGGCGTGGAGCCTGCTCTTGCTGCTCGTCTCGAGCGCCGTCCCCGCCGCCGCGGTCGACACCACGGATACCCGGATGCTGGCGGACCCGGCGATCTCGGCCGAGCACGTCGCCTTCGTCTACGCCGAGGACCTCTGGGTCGCCCGCCTCGACGGCAGCGACGTCCACCGCCTGACCAGCGACATCGGCGTCGAGCGCTCCCCCAGGTTCTCGCCCGACGGGCGGACGATCGCGTTCTCCGGCCAGTACGACGGCAACGTGGACGTCTACCTGGTGCCGGTGGAGGGCGGGGTGCCCCGGCGGTTGACCTGGCACCCGGGCAACGACATGGTCCAGGGCTTCACTCCGGACGGAGGCTCGGTCCTCTTCACCTCGCCGCGCACCGTCCACACGAACCGCCACCGTCACCTCTACGCGGTGCCGGTGGATGGCGGCTTCCCCACCCGCCTGCCGCTGCCCAACGTCCACGTCGCCGCCACCTCGCCCGACGGCTCGAAGATCGCCTACGTGCCGGAGCGCGAGGTCTTCGAGATCTGGAAGCACTACCGGGGCGGCGCCGCGTCGCGAATCTGGATCTACGACACGGCGGACGCGTCGATCGAGGAGATCCCCAGGCCCCCCGGACGGTCGAACGACATCGACCCGCTCTGGATCGGCGACCGGATCTGGTTCCGCTCCGACCGCAACGGTGAGCTCAACCTCTTCTCGTTCGACCCGGCGACCGGCCAGGTGGAGCAGCAGACCCACCACCAGGACTTCCCGGTGCTCGCCGCCTCCGCCGGCGGCGGCCGGATCGTCTACGAGCAGGCGGGCTACCTCCACCTGCTCGACCCCACGAGCGGGAGCTCCCGGCGCCTCGCCCTGGGCGTCGCCGCCGACCTCGTCGAGACCCGCGCGCGGTTCGAGAAGATCGGCGAGTTCGTGCGCCACGCAGACATCTCTCCGACCGGCGTCCGCGCCCTGTTCGAGGCCCGCGGCGAGATCCTCACCCTGCCCGCCGAAAAGGGTGAGCCCCGGAACCTGACCCGGACCCCCGGCGCCCACGAGCGCTTCCCCGCCTGGTCTCCCGACGGCCGCTGGGTCGCCTACTTCTCCGACGCCTCCGGGGAGTACGAGCTGGTGATCGCGCCCCACGACGGCCGTGCCGCGAGCGGCGAGACGCGCTCGATCCCCCTCGATGGAGCCGGCTTCTACTCCGACCCCAAGTGGTCCCCCGACAGCCGCTGGATCAGCTACCTCGACAACTCGATGTCCCTCTATGTGCTCGAGGTCGCCACCGGGACAACGCGCAGAATCTCTTCCGAGACCCTCTACGGACCGGTGCCGACGCTCCACCACGCCTGGTCGCCCGACTCCCGGTGGATCGCCTACACCCGGAACACGTCGACCTACTTCCAGCGCCTGGAGCTCTACTCGCTGGACGAGGACCGCTCCCACGCGGTGACCGAGGGACTCTCCGACGTCGGAGAGCCGGTGTTCGACGCGAGCGGCGACTACCTCTGGTTCTCCGCCTCCACCGACGCCGGCCCGGTGCGCCAGTGGTTCGCCCTGTCGAACCTCGACGCCGAGTCGACCAACACCCTCTACCTGGCGGTGCTCGAGGCCGGCAAGCGGTCACCGCTCGCGCCCGAGAATCAGGAGGAGAAGCCGAAGAGCGACGCGGGTGACGGTGACGAGGCCGGAAAGGGTGACGAGGCCGAAAACGGCGAGGAGGACGGGACCCCGACCGTGGTCATCGACCTCGACGGCCTGGCCCAGAGGATCGTCGCGTTGCCGGTGGAGCCGGCCCTCTACGGCCTGCTCCAGCCCGGTCCGGCCGGAACGCTCTACTACCTGCGGGCGGACCGCCTGGGCGCCTTCTCGACGCCGGAGGGGGGAACCTCCCTGCGGCGGTTCAGCCTCGAGAAGCGCTCCGAGGAGACCCTGGGAGACGGGATCGAGGGCTTCGTCCTCTCCGCCGACCACGAGAAGCTCCTCTACTCGAGCAAGGGCGCCTGGGCGATCGCGGACGCCGGCACGATCGAGGCCGGCAAGGGGACCCTCCCCCTCGACCAGGTGGAGGTCCGCGTCGACCCGGGCGCCGAATGGCGACAGATCTTCCACGAGGTCTGGCGGATCGAGCGCGACTACTTCTACGACCCCGGCATGCACGGCGCCGACTGGCCGGCGATCCGAGACAAGTACGAAGCCTTCCTCCCCGACCTCGCCACCCGCTCCGACCTGACCCGGGTGCTCTGGTGGATGGGGAGCGAGCTCGTGGTCGGCCACCTCTTCATCGGCGGTGGAGACTCCAGGTCCGAGCCGGAGAGCGTGCCGGGCGGTCTGCTCGGCGCTGACTACGAGATCGCAAACGGCCGGTACCGCTTCGCCAAGGTCTACGGCGGCCTGAACTGGAACCCGGACCTGCGGTCGCCGCTCACCGAGCCGGGTGTCGACGTCCACGAGGGGGAGTACCTGCTCGCGGTCGACGGCCGCGAGCTCACTGCCGGCGACAACCTGTTCTCCCGCTTCGAAAACAGGGCCGGGAAGATCGTCGACATCACCGTCGGCCCGGACCCCGAGGCCGGCCCCGGAGACGCGGGGGTGCGGACCGTCCAGGTGGTGCCGGTCGAAGACGAGATCGCGCTACGCAACCGCGCCTGGGTGGAGGGCAACCTGAAGCGGGTCGACGAGGCGACCGGCGGGCGCGTGGCCTACGTCTACGTCCCCAACACGAGCCAGGGTGGCCATACCTACTTCAAGCGCTACTTCTACCCCCAGGCCGACCGCCAGGCGATCATCGTCGACGAGCGCTACAACGCCGGCGGCCAGGTCGCGGACTACTACATCGACATCCTCCGGCGCCCCCGGATCGCCTACTGGGCCATGCGCTACGGCGCGGACCTGAAGACGCCGCTCGCCTCGATCCAGGGGCCGAAGGTGATGATCGTCGACCAGGACGCGGGCTCCGGCGGCGATCTGCTGCCCTGGATGTTCCGCAAGCTCGACCTGGGGACCATCGTCGGCAAGCGCACCTGGGGCGGCCTGGTCGGCATCCTCGGTTTCCCGCGGCTCATGGACGGCGGCTACGTGACCGCACCGAACCTGGCCATCTGGACCGAGGACGGCTGGGTGGTGGAGAACGAGGGCGTACCGCCGGACATCGAGGTCGAGCAGCTCCCGGCCGAGGTCATGGCGGGGCGCGACCCCCAGCTCGAGAAAGCGATCGAGGTGGTGCTCGAGCGGCTGGAGGCGAACCCTCCGGTCGAGCCCGAGCGGCCCGAGTACCCGAACCGGGCCGGCTCCCCTCCCTGAGCCGCCCTCCGGGGCCCGATGGGACGGGGGCGAGCCGCCCGGCAGGGTGGCGTCTCGGGGAGCGGTCGGCGGTATCCTGAAACGGACTCCCCGACACCGCCACCCCGGAGGGATGTCATGACCCCCGACACCGCCACCGTCCTCGTCGGTACCGCCCTCACCCCCGACAGCGAGCCGGTCGTCCAGGCCGGCGCCGCCATAGCCCGAGCCCTCGGTGCCAAGGTGCACCTGGCCCACGCGGTGCCCTATCCGGTCGAGTTCTTCGACGACACCCCGCTCTCCGACCGGGTCCTGGAAGCGATCCGCACCCGCGAGATCGAGACCCTGGTCCGAGAGGCCACCGCCCAGGCGGAGCGCGCGGGCCTCGGCGACGAGCTGCTCCACGGCATCACCGTCGAGCCGGGCGAGCCCCATCGCACGCTCGTGGAGCTCGCACGGACCCTCCACCCGGAGCTCGTGGTCATCGGCGCGGCCGAAGAGTCGGGACGGATCACCCGCGCCTTCGGCTCGACCGCCGGCCGCGTGATCCGCAAGGCGACGCGACCGGTGCTCGTCGTGCGGCACGGTTGCGCGCTGCCGCCGACGAGCGTGCTGCTGCCGGTCGACCTGTCGCCGCTCTCCGCCGACGTGTCCCGCTCCGCCTGCGCGCTCCTCGGCCGCCTCGGAGCCCCGGCGAGCGGCCGCACGGAGGTCCTCTTCGTCCTCACCGAGCGCCAGCGGCTCCTGCTGACGGCCGCCGAGGTGGCGGGAGATCCCGTGGAGGCCACGCGCCAGCGCCTCGCGGTCTTCTGCGAACGCTACCTGAGCGACCTGCCGGGGACCGTCGAGCCCAGACTCCGGGGGGGTGAGCCGGCGGACGAGATCGTCAAGCGAGCGCAAGAGCTCGGGCCCGACCTCGTCGTCGTCGGCACCCATGGGCGAAGCGGCTTCGAGCGCCTGCTGATCGGCAGCGTCGCCGCGGACGTCGTGCGCGGCGTGCCGTCGAGCGTGCTCGTGGTGCCGCCGGAAGCGGCTCTCCGCGCCGCCATCGCCCAGGTCGGGTAGCGCGAAGGTCTTCCGAGGGCCCCGCGGCAGGGCGGGACTCCCCTAGACAGAATTGCATTATTGGTTTTTGCGATAAAAATTCCCCAGGGTGTCCCACTTCACCCCGGGCAAAGCACTGTGGTGGTACGAGACCGGAATGCGGTTCGTAACTCACAGGAAGGCCAATGCTTTACGACAAGCTCAATCACCAGATGCGCAGAACCGTCGACGCGTACGCGGCCCGGCTGGGGCCACTGGCCTGGAATCAGCGGAGTGATCTGCTGGCCGACGCCGCCGGGCCGTTCGTCGAGGATCTGGAGCCCGAGCAGGCGCGCCTCGCCGCCAAGGGATTCATGACGGCGGTCCTCGAACGGTGGGACGACCCGCGGGTCGTCGATCCGCGGCAGGCTTGCCTCTACATGCTGTCGTTGAATCCGAGGCACCGGGCGATGGCGGCGGAGTACCTGCACGCCAACCCCCATGTGCGGGAAGTCGTCGTCGAAGAGCTCGGAGAGCCCAGCTAAAAGCCCGCGCGGCCTGGCCCTCATCAGGCACGCGACCGCCGCACCCAGCGCTCCGTCGTCACGGCAGAACCGTGGAACGGGGCGGGGTGCGGCCGCACCACACGCGACCCACTACCCTTCCGGAGCCGGCTCCACCAGCCGGTGCTTCAAGGCATAGGCCACGACCTGCGCGCGGTTGTGCAGGTGGAGCTTGTCCAGGATGTTGCGTACGTGGAACTTGACCGTGTTCTCGCTCACCCCGAGCTCCGAGGCAAGACGGCGGTTCGACGTGATGCCGTCGACCATCAGCTCCAGAACCTCCTGCTCGCGCTCGGTCAGGGCGTCGGGATCGTACTCGTCCCGCGGCGCCGGCTTCGGACGGGCGAACTCGTCGAGGAGCTTGCGCGCCAGCGAAGGCGTCAGCGCCGGCTCGCCCTGGGCCACCCCCTCCAGCAAGGAGAAGAACCGGTCCGCCTCCAGGTCCTTCAGCAGGTAGCCCTTGGCCCCGGCCTTGATCGCCTCGAACAGGTTGGCCTCGTCGTCCGACGCCGTCAACACGATGACCTTGACGTCGGGGAGCTCGGCCGCCAGACGCTTGGTCGCCTCGAGGCCGTCCATCTCCGGCATCATCAGGTCCATGAGCAGAACGTCGGGCTTGAGCTGCCACGCGAGGTCGATGGCCTCCTTGCCGTTGCGCGCCTCTCCCACGACCTCGAGGTCGCGGGCGGCCAGCAGGCTTCGAAGGCTGTCGCGGAAGAGGGCGTGATCGTCGGCAATGACAATTCTCATCTCAGGTCTCCTGAAGCTGCTGCGACTGCTCCACCAGGGGAACTTCCACGTGAACTCGGGCGCCACGACCCGGCGCTGAGTCGAAGCCTATCGTACCGCCGATGCTCGCGGCCCGCTCGCGCATGATCGCGAGGCCGAAACGGGGCGAATCTCCCTGACGGATCGCCTCCGGGTCGAAACCGTGGCCGTCGTCGCGCACGTCGACCAGAAGCCGGCTGTCCACGCACTTGAGCTCCACCTGGGCGCGGTTGGCGCCCGAGTGCTTGCGCACGTTGGACAACGCCTCCTGGACAATCCGTAGAAGCTGGAGCTCGACCGTCGGCGACAGCCGGAGGTCCGGATCGTACTCCACCTCGCCTTCGATCCCGCTCTGGTCCTCCCACCTCTGGATGAACGCGTCGACCGTCTCCCCCAGGCCCCGGTCCGGATTGGTCTGGGTACGCAACGCCAGAATGCCCTCGCGCACGTCGGTCAGCACGTCGCGCGCTGCCACCGCGAGCTGGTCGAGCTGGGCGCGCGCCTGGTCCTGGTTCCCTTTGCCGAGGTACTCGCGCACCGCCTGGGCCTTGGCGTTGACATAGGCGAGCACCTGGGCCAGGCCGTCGTGCATCTCGCGGGCGATGCGCACGCGCTCCTCGGCCACCGCCAGGTCCCGCAGGCGCTGGTGGAGCCGCGCGTTGTCGATGGCGATGGCCGCCGTGGTGGCGAAGCGTACGAGGGTCTCCTCGTCCTCGGCGCTGAACTCGAGCCCCGTCTCCTTCTCGGTGACGTAGAGGTTGCCGCGGTCGTTGCCCTTGCAAAGGATCGGCACGCCGAGCAGCGAGCGCATCTCCGGATGGTGCTCCGGAAAGCCGGCGGAGCGCGGATCGTCCTGGAGGTTGCGCACCCGGATGCGCTGCCCCTCGCGCAGCGGCACGCCCAGCAGGCCCCGGCCCCGCGGCGGAGAGCCGATCCTGACCCTCTCCTCCGGCTCGAGGCCGGCGGTGACGAAGGAGCGGATCTCTCCCTGCTCGTCGATCACCGAGATCGCGCCGTAGCGGGCGTCGACCAGCGAGCAGGCCTGGTCGACCACCTTCTGGAGCACGCTTTCGAGGGAGAGGTCACCGTGGATGTCGACCGCGGCGCGGTGCAGGCCGAGGAGCTCGCGGTTCTGGCGCGTCAGGCGCTCCTCGATGGTCTGGAGGCCGGTGAACAGCGCCCCGAAGAAGAAGAGGATCGACAGCACCATGACGCCGTCGAGCACCAGATTCTGCCAGGGAGAGCCACCGTAGGGCTCGAGCAGGTAGCGGGCGTACTCGACGATCGCCAAGAACGCCACCAGCGCGAGCAGGAGCACCCACTTGACCCGACGTAGCAGGACGACGGTCACCGGCCGGGTTCCTTGACGTTCTCGATAACCATCGTGACGATTGGCGACACGTCCTCTTTGCGCGTACCAACGCGTAGCCCATAGCTTGTCGCCGAAACCGGCCGAAGACCACTACCGTCAGGGTGGGGACATCCCCACCCTTCGGGGTAGGTTTCCGATGGGCCGACGCTGGCTCAGGCGGAGCGGGGCGCTTCCCTCCCGCGCGCGGGCTCACTCCTCCCAGCTCAGCTTGAGCTTGTCGCTGTACGGCCGCCGGACGACCCGCAGCAGGCGCGTCTGGCCTGGCTTGAAGTGGCTTCGGAGGACACCCCGGGCGTCGGTTCGCCCCCCCTTGGCGGCGGTGATCCGGACCTCGACGGTGTGCATGCCGGGATCGACCGGGATCGGCGTCGTGACCTCGTCGCCGGCCACTCGCCCGAGGACCCCCTTCCCCCCCTCCAGGCGGAGCGACAGCACCCGGTCGCCGTCGATCCAGACGGTCAGCAGGGCGTCCTCGAGCCGGTTCTTGTGCACCAGCCGGAGGAGGGCCCGTTGCGCGGGCTGGGAGGAGGGCTCGGCCTCGGCGGGGGACGGTGCGGTGTCGGGGACGGACGCGGGGGCGGAAGAACCGGGGGGCTCGGCGGGCTTCGTCCCGGCAGGCTCCGCGCCTTCGGCCACCGCCATCCCCTCGCCCGGCGGCGTGGAGGGCTCGCCTTCGGATGGCTGGGCGACCGGGTCCGAGGAGTCGCCGGCCGCCGGTTCGGCCACAGGAAGCGCGACCTCGGCGGACGGCTCGGCCGGCGCCCCGTCCGGTCCGGCGGCCTCCGAAGCGAGCTGCCCGTAGCGGAGCGCCACGCCCACCGCCCCGGCCAGCAGGACGATCGCCACCGCCGCGACCCCCTTCCAACCGAGTCGTCCGAACACTCCCGGGCCGTCGGAGGAGCGCCGGGCGCCGTTCGCTCCGGCGCCCCGGGGAGCCGCGCGCTTACCGGCGGCCGGAGCGGAGCCGTCCCCTTCGAGAGCCCCCTCCAGGGCCGCGGCCAGCTCGGCCCCGGTCTGGAACCGGCGCGCGGGGTCGCGATCGAGGGCGCGGAGCACCACGGCGTCGAGCTCCGGGCCGATCGACGGGTCGAGAAGCGACGGCGGCCGGGGGTCGACGTTGGCGATCTTGTAGACGATGCTCGCCACCGAGTCCCCCTGGAAGGGTGGCACGCCGGTCAGCATCTCGTAGACCACGGCCGCCAACGAGAAGAGGTCCGAGCGCCCGTCGACCGCCTCGTTCTTCACCTGCTCCGGAGACATGTAGCTCGGGCTGCCGAGGATCTGCCCCCACAGGGTGTGCGACTCGGCCACGAACTTGGCGATCCCGAAATCGGAGACCTTCACCGCGCCGTCGTCGCCGAGCAGGATGTTGCCCGGCTTGACGTCCCGGTGGATCACCTGCCGGCCGTGGGCGTGATCGAGGGCCGCCGCGACGTCGGCCGCGATCGCCACCGCCTCGCGCGGCACGAGCTTGCCCCGCTCCTCGAGCAGCTCCGCGAGCGAGCGTCCCCGGACCCACTCCATCGCCATGTAGGCGCACCCCGTCTGGGAGTCGACGTCGGCGTCGTAGATCATGACGATCGAGGGATGGTGGAGCCGGCCCGCGGCCCGGGCCTCGAGCAGGAACCGCCGCCGCGCCTCGTCCTGCCCGACCGGAGCCCCTTCGCCCCCTTCCGCCACGACCTTCAAGGCCACGTCGCGGTCGGTGTTGGGGTCGCGGGCCAGCAGCACCCGGGCCATCGACCCGCGACCGAGCTCGTGCAGAACCCGATAGCGACCGATGGTCTCTGGAAGGTCACCGATCATCGCCAGAGCCTACCGCGGGGCGTCCCCGCTGGAAGCCCGGAGCCTGCGGCGCCGATGGTTCAGGGAAACTAGCCTCAGTCGTCACGAAGTCGGGCTCTGTAAATATCTAGGCCTGACGGGCCAGGCCGTCCTCGGCGGTGCGAAAGACCAGGACGGTCCTGCCGGCCCGCACCTCGTCGCCGGGCAGCAGCTCGGTGAACCGCACGGGCAGCCCGTTCAAATAGGTGCCGTGGCGGCTCCCCAGGTCGCGGATGAAGAACTCCCGCCCCATGACGTCGATCTGGAAGTGGCGCTTGGACACCGACGGATCTGCCAGCTCCACGTCGCTCCCGGTCCGGCCGAAGATCGTCCGGGCCTGCTCGAGGTCGATCCTCTCCTCGCCCGGCGGAGCCCCCAGAATCATGAAGTAGGCCTCGACGTCGAGGCTCAGGGGCGGCGGCACGAAGTTGGCGGTGGTCACCGTGGAGCCGGCCCTCGGCGTCAGGCGCCGGTCGGCGCGCGAGCTCTCCGGAGCGCTGTCGTCGAGGTCGAGCGAGGCGAGCAGGGCCCCGGGCTGGAAGATGGTGATGTCGCCGAGCTCCCCGAGCCCCGCCGTGCGCGAGCCCGTGCCGGTCCCCGTGCCCGGGTCGATGGCGGCCGGGCCGTGCTTGATGGTGAATCGCTCCGAGCAGCCGGGGCAGACCGCGTCCACGGTCCCTTCGAGCTCCGACGGCTCCTCGGAGAGCACCGCGCCACAACTAGGGCAGGTCACCTGCATGTGTAGCACCGACTATAACGCCGGAACGCACCGGGCGTCCCGCGCCGGCAGAGGCGGAATCCCCCCGGACCACCCTGTCCGCCGGAAAAGCTCACTAGCCTGGACTATTCATGAGGCGCCGTAGCGAGAGCCGCAAGTGTGTGTGAGATCAGGGCGCACGTAGCGATGCGCGACGCAGGCGTACTCGGCAGTCCGTTGAGGAGCAAAGAGCGAGTACGCCCTGAGATTGCATGCAATTGCGGCTCGCAGTAGGTGACTCATGAATAGTCCAGGCTAGGAGTCTGCGCGGTAGAACCGTGTGGCCGCGTTGCGAGCGCCGCAGGTTCGGATGCAAGGCGTTCGCGACGCAGGCGATGCCGTAGCATCGTTGAGGAGCGACAACGAAGCAGACGGGCCTGCG
>Ga0210123_1001247_pt1 | contig 13370 bp, 15 predicted proteins | sample Muzzi_PWB_D2_FD_185535 | JGI IMG/M metagenome (GOLD analysis project Ga0210123, IMG submission 185535) | Wetland microbial communities from San Francisco Bay, California, USA, that impact long-term carbon sequestration - Muzzi_PWB_D2 (SPAdes) | ecosystem: Environmental > Aquatic > Marine >... | reverse complement strand
GGACGAATCCTCCTCCCCCGCCGTCCGGCCTACCCGTCCCGGGTGGGACGGTGCCACATGTCGTAGAGAATGCGCCAACGTCCGTCGGATTCGCGCACCCACACGACGAGGTACGTCCCGGATGCGGTCGTCGGCGGCGCGTCGCCCCGCCGCCCGACACTGGTCCAGGTACCGACATCGACGGCCAGATCCCCGTCGACGGTGATGCGGTCCGAGACCATCGCGTGCTCGAGCTGCCGGTAGGTGCCTTTCCAGACGAAATAGCTTCGGATCGCTTCGCGCCCGTGCACGCTGCGGCCCGGGGGAAGGAGAGTGGCGCTGTCGGCGTACACATCTCCGAGTGCCTTGGTGTCGTTGGCGACGTAGGCGGCGGAGAAGGCGCGACCGGCGCTCGCGATCGCCTCGCGGTCCGCGGCGGCATCGCGGGAGGCTTGGGCATGGAGGAGGGCGGGCGTCGTGAGGCTGGCGGCGGCGACGAGGATGAAAACGGGGCGCATGGGCGGGTCCAGGGAAGAGGCTGAGCGAGTCGGCCCGCCCGGCAATCCGTCAGGCGGTGGCCTCCGAACGGGTATCACGGCGGAAGGCGAGAATCAACGCCGTGAGGCCACCCATGAGGAGCATGAAGGGGCCACGACGCCGGGTATAGAGTCCGAGCACATAGGACCAGCCAATCGGGTATCCCCGCCGCGCCTTCTTCCCCAAGGCGCCCAGGCGTTCGAACCCCCGGTGGGTGAGCCGAACCGACGTCCGAGCTCCGGCGGCCGTGAAGACGAGCTCGACATCCTGGGCGGTCTCCGGCGCCCGTCCGGGATGCCAGGTGAATGCCACTCTTCGCGGCGGGTCCCAGGCCGTAATCGTCCCCCAGACCGCCTCCTGCCCCCCGCGGATGTACTCCACGATGCGTCCCCCCACGCGCCCTTCCATGACGACCGTCTCGGCCTCCGCCTGGCCGACGGAATGGGAACGGAGCGGCCACCAGGAAGCGAGTTCGCTGGTGAAGCGGCGGAAGGCCTCCTCGGGGGTGGCGCGAATAGTGACCTGCTTCACGATGGGAGTGAACGACCGAGTGTGGGCGGCGGTCATGCGGAGGGCTCCTCGAAGGATTGAGCGTAGGCTGTCAGGACGTCGTCCCACATGCGGTCGACGTATTCGCGAAGCGCGGCGATCCCAGCCGGGTCAGGCTGGTAGAGGCGCCGAGCCCCGTCGGCCCGGCTCCGAACGAGCCGGGCCCGGCGAAGAACCGCCAGGTGCTGCGACACCGCGGGTTGGCTCACCCCCAGGGCACGGGCCAACTCACCGACGGCATACGGGCGTCGGCGGAGGCGATCGAAGAGGCGACGCCGGGTCGGATCCGCCAGGGCGGCGATGGGAACATTAGTCATTACTTATATAAGTAATGACTTATGAATTAGCCGTCAAGCCATCGCTCAGCCGCAGAACGTTGGGGTGGTGTCGAGCTCGGCCAGGAATCTGGTCCGGAACTCACTCCCATCGACAAATCGCAACACCACGTCCCCCGGAACTACCCCATTCCCAAGCGCCCCGAGCCTTACTCGCGCCTCCGACGGCGTTCGGCATGCTCCTGGGCCGGTGCAGTGCGCCGCCGAACCACGGTTCGGCTCATCGTCGCGCCACGAGAGGGTCGCCCCTGAGAGCGTTCCATCGGCTCCGTAGAGGGAGAGCCGGACATGGGGGAAGGGCACGTCATCCGAGGTGGCCGGTGTCTCCGCGAGGTAGATCGTGATCGCCGGGCCATCCCACGGGGCGCAGTCTCGGAAGCCGCGTGCCGCCTCGTATCCGGGCGCCACCGGAATCGGCGGTCCCTCTTCGTCGGAACGGCAGCCGAGGAGGGCTGCGGTCGCGATGAGGGCGGCGCGCCTCACCGATCCAGGACCGAGGCGGGGGCGGGGGCGGGAGCGCGCAGCCGCCAGAAGAGCCAGAGGTGTGTTGCGATGATGATCGGAACCAGAAACGTGGGGAGGAGGCTCAGGGGGAGGCGAAGAAGCGGTGCCAGGGAGGCCTGGTCCGCCATCCCCAAGCGGGCGGCGGTCGCAACGACGAGAAGGATGTCGATCAGGCCGAGGAAGTTCCAGCCGACGGCGGTCGGGCGCCACCACGGTCCTCGGGGCGCCAACACGAGGACGAGGGCGACGGCGGCGACGGCGATGTCGCCGATGCCATACGGCACGGCGAAGGCGTATGGGAGTTCGCCGCGGTCGTAGAGGATGAGAAAGGCGATGCCGACGAAGCGAGTGACATGGAGCGCGATGCCGACCTTGGGATCCACTTCGCGGAGCCAGGCCCGGAAGCTGGGCACCGACAGGCCAAGGATGACGAGGAGGAGGGTGAGCCCGGCGAGGACCATCTGCGGGCCGGGGAAGGGGAGGGCGGCGACGCGACCGGTCGCGCTCAGGGCGATCGCCCCCGCCAGCCAAACCCCGGCGGCGACGGTGATCCAGCGGGGCATACGGAGCATGGGGGACATCTCCCGGGTCGGCGTGCGGGGGCGTTGCGATGAAACATGGCGGCTCGGGAGCGCTCCCGGAAGACTTGCAGGGCACCGAACACGTGGAAGACGTTAGCCGGTGCCGGGAGTGGATACTCCGAGTGATACGACCACGAACGCCAGCGTCGGGCTGATACGCATGAGCGAGCCTCTTTTCGTGTGCCTTGTGATCATGGCGGATCGGAGGATTCCGACCTTGTCGGCCGCATACGCGAGAAGGGGTATCCGTTGCATCCGGTGCGCGGCGTGGCCCGGCGGGCCACGGCCGTGGACTCGGCGGCCTCCCGCGTCGGGGCGTCGAAGGCGCTGAGGCAGAAGCCCCATTCGTATGGCGCCATCTCCGCGAAGGTCGTCCAGTCGATTCGAGTCCACTTCCCGCCGTCGGCGGGGTTTCCCAGGTCGTTCCGGGCAATGAGGTATCGTCCGGCCGTGTCCCATCGGACGACGTGGTAGCGGGTATCTGGATGCTGGACCCAGACCGTGTCGGACACCGAATGACGTATGCCGTAATCGTCCAGGAAGGTCCCGATCAGCATCGACGGTGGTGCACTCTGAGCGGCGTCGGCGTCGGCGGTCAAGCGGTCCAGATAGCGACGACGCCCCCGGTCCACATAGGCATGGTACCCATCCGGGTCCACGAAGGGGTTGTCCTCGCCTCCGGCGGCGCGCGCGCGACGCTTTCGTTCCAAGTGAAAGAAGGACCCGTGGGCGGCGAGGAACACGTCGGGCGTGAGGGAGTCGAGCACTCGGAACGTCCGGGCATAGTCGTCGGCGATCCCGGGATAGCTGGGCGAAGGTCCGGCGAGGCGGGCACCGGGGAGGACGGTGACGCTACAGACAAACACCACGTTGTACTTCCGTCCACCGTCGGTGATCGTCGTGGTCCAGGTGGTACATCCTCGGGTATGGCCGGGGGTGAGGTGCGCCGTGAGGGTGACGCCGCCCACCCCGACGCGTTCGCCGTCATGGAGACGCCTGTCGACCGGCACCGGCGGGAAGGTGGCCGAGTCGCCCAGGAGGTAATCGCCCGCGCCGCCCCGCTCCAAGAGCTCCGCATCCGGCGCGGACGCCAGTACCCGCGCGCCGGACATCGCGCGGAGCGCCGCGAGGCCCCCGGCGTGGTCGAAGTGGGCGTGACTGTTGAGGAGAATCCGGACGTCCTCTATCCCAAAGCCGAGCGTACGAATGGCGTCGGCGATGAGGGGGGCGGTCTCGGGAAAGCCGCCGTCGAGGAGGATGTGTCCCTCCGGAGACGTGAGGAGGAACGCGGTGATCTCGTTGGTGCCGACGTAGTAGAGATTGCCGACGATGCGAAATGGCGCCACCGGTTGATTCCACGCCTCGAACTCGGATCGCCCCTGCCCGGGAAGCGCCGGCGCCATGCCGAGGGCAACCACCACGGCGAGAATGGCCCGCGGTGGGATCATTCGAGTAGCCTCGCCATTACAAGCTCTCCGAAGAGAGTGAGGTGGAGTGGCGAAACGCCCCTCCGTCAAGGGAGAATCGGATCGGATGTGCCACGGCAGGCCGGCACGCTCGTCGCGGAACCGAACCACCCGGGCGGCAGCATTCTCCGCTCAGGCGGTTCGAAACGGAGGAGCTGGAAGATGCGTAGGGCCGGCGTCGCCGCGGCCGCCGCGGCCGCCAGCTTCCTCCGCTGAGGTGCCTCGTGAATACGCTCGAGTCGGCTGATCCGCTAGCGTAGGACGCCCTCGAGGACGGCTCATCCATCGCCTGGTTCCCGGGGGCGAGGGGCAGGGGGGCGGCCTTGAATCTCCGCCATCTGCGCCTCGAACTCGGCCCACGGCTGAAGTCCCGCTTCCGCCCGACGCGCATCCAACCCCGTCCGATCCTCTACGATGGGGAGGAGATAGCGCGGCCGGCCGTCTTCCCCCGGCTCAACGTCGTACTGTGTGCCATATACCTGCGGCCGCCCCTCCCGAACGCGAATCCGGTCGGTGAGAAACGCGACGTCACGCTTGGATGCCTCGCCGCGCTCGGCGGCCTCGCGCAGGACCGGGAGGAACTCCGCCTGGAAGGCGCTGTCTCGGTCCGCAAATTGGACGATCAGGAACGCGGCGGTCGCAGCTCGGTCGCCAAACCGGGTCCGTCCGGGCCACCCGATGCGATCGACGAGGGCTGCGAGCCAGGCGGCGTTGCTGCTGTCGGTCGCGCGCCATTCGGCCATGAGGGCGGCCCGCGTGCTCCCCGGCTCAGCGAGATAGTCGCGGCCCCGAAGTGCCTGGCCGCGCTCGCCGCGGGCGATCATTTCGTGCGCCAGCGTGTCCACCTCGGCGGCGGTCAGCCCCGCCGCCGCACGGGTCCGCTCCGGCGAGCAGGCCGCGGTGAGGCACACGCCTGCGAGGACCCAGCAATGAGTGTGTCTGAGCATGAGGGGATGTGGTTTGTCGGTAGCGATGGCGGTGCTACAGGGTAGGGTGCCTCCGCCCCTATGTCAAACGGCTGGCGCTTCCGTTCCCCTGTCCCGCGGGCAGGCTCCAGGACGGTAACTCCCTATCATTATGTGGGATAGCATGACGGAAACACCATTCCTCTTGTTTTCGACAAGAAGGCATCGTATACTAGTGTCGAATTCGTAAAATCTCTCGGCTCATGAGGGGAGGGCTCGTGCCGGCTGCCAATTCTGAAGTCCTGCGGGGAGCGCTCGATCTGCTGATTCTCAAGACGCTGACCCTGGGGTCCCTTCACGGTTGGGGGATCAGCCAGCGGATCCAGCAGTTGTCCAGCGGGGTGTTGGAAGTCAACCAAGGGTCCCTCTATCCGGCGTTGCAGCGGTTGGAACAGCGGGGTTGGATCGACAGCGATTGGCGGACGACGGACAACAACCGGCGGGCGCGCTATTACCGGCTGACGGCCGCAGGAGGGAAGGCGCTGGGGGATGAGGAGGCCAGCTGGCATCGGTATGTGGGCGCGGTTCACGCGGTGCTTCAGGCGAGTTGACTGCCCACGGCGCGGAGGAGGCACGATGAGCTGGCTTCGGGGGATGCTCAAGCAGGCACGGGCCGCAGTCCGGCAAAAGGAGACCGAACGAGATCTGGAGGACGAGTTCCGCTTCCACCTCGAGATGGAGACGGACAAGCACGTCGCCGAAGGGATGAGCCGGGAGGCGGCCGAGCGTGAGGCGCTCCGCCGATTCGGCGGGGTCCAGCGGCACAAGGAGAACGTGCGCTCGGCACGGTGGACGGGGATGGTGCAGGACTTCGTGGCCGACCTTCGGTTTGCGATCCGAGGCCTTCGGCGGCAGCCCGGCTTTGCGGCGGCGATGATCGGGACGTTGTCGCTCGGGATCGCGGCCAGCCTCACCGTCTTCGCCGCGCTGGATGCCGTGCTCCTCCGGCCGCTCCCGTTCGCGGACCCGGACCGGGTCGTCCAGGTCATGCGCCGCCTCGAGTCTGGGATCACCCTGCTTCAGTTCGACGCGTCCGTGGCGCGTGGAGTCGAAGAGCGCGCCGACGCTTTTGAGTCCGTGGGCCTGACCGCCCGGCTGGACATGACGCTCGGGGAAGGGGAGACGCCGCGCAACGCCCGTGTATATGCGGTGACGCCATCGTTCTTCGGGATGTTGGGACGCCGCCCTCGCCTCGGGCGTGGCTTCCTCCCGTCCGACGCCGTGCCTGGCGCCGAGCCGACAGTCGTGCTGACCGACGAGGTGTGGGCCACCCTCGGCCGTGACCCCGCGATCCTGGGACGGGAGGTCCAGCTGGATCAGACGTCGTATCGGGTGATCGGCGTCCTCCCGCCCGATTTTCGCTATCCGACTCGGTTCGCGGGACAGGTGTTCATTCCGCTCGATGAGACCAATCACGCCGCCGGCCAGGACCCGGGCCGACTCTCCATCCTGGGGCGGATCCGGCCGGGGCTCACTACGGCGGGTGCCTCGGACCGCGTCGAGGCGATGGTGGCGGGCCTCCTGGAGCAGCAGGGGGATTCGGCCGAGTGGAGCGCCACCGTGATTCCGGCTGGTGCCCACCGCGCCAATCCGAACGTCGAGCGCGCGCTCTGGACTGCCACCGGCGCCGTGGCGCTCATGTTGCTCGTGGCGATCATGGACGCGATCAACCTCCTGCTCACCCGGCTCGGAGGCCGCGCCCGGGAGCTGGCGGTGCGGCATGCGCTCGGGGCGAGACACGGGCGGCTCCTGCGGCATCTCATGACGGAGAGTCTCGTGCTGTCGGTGCTGGCAGGCGGCGTCGCGACGCTGGCGGCCAACGCCGGAGTGGGGTTTCTCAACCGCACGGCTCCGGCTGCGCTAACGACGCTGGCGGCTCGGCGGATCGTTCTCGACCAGCGCGTCCTCGGCATGGGATTTGGCCTGACGATTCTGGTCGGTCTCGTCCTGGGACTGATTCCGGCGCTTCTGGCGATCCGGGCGGCTCGGCGCTCGACCGCGACATCCATCACGCCCTATGGTGCCACGACGCGCGCCAAGGGGCGACTCCGAGGCGGGCTCCTCGTGGGGCAGGTCGCGCTCACCATGACGCTCCTGGCTGGGGCGGGGCTGCTTGGGATGAGCTTTTATCGTCTGATGCGGGTGGATCTCGGATACGACACCGAGAACCTCGCGTTTCTCGAGATCAATCCCAACGCCCGCTTCTACCCGACCGCCGCGGCGCGCAGGGCGTTTGCCGAGACGGTGGGGGAGCGGCTCCGCTCGCTCCCGGGGGTCACGGCCGTGTCGTCAGCCTATCCGCCGGTCGCGACAGGGATCTACTTCGGCCTGGGCCTCCAGCGCGAGGACGAGCCCGACCCACGTCCCGATCAGCCGGAGCTCCTGTCGTCCGTGCCCGTTCCTGCCGGCTACCTTCCGACTCTCCGGGCGCCGTTGCTCGCCGGGCGAAACTTCGAGAAGGAGGACCCGGCAAACACGACTGCCATCATTGACCCCGACCTCGCCGAGTTTCTGTTCGGCGAGACGGCACCCCTCGGACGGCGCTTCCGCACAGACGCCGACGCACCCTGGCTCACCGTCGTGGGCGTCGCCGACCTGGTGTTGGGGCCTCCGGACGGCTCCCTCGGGACGATGGCCCTCCTCACCTTCTCGGGAGAGGGCTCCGCCATCTCTCAGTATTCGATTCGGAGCGAGACGGACATCGAGCCGCTTCTCCCGCTGATCCGGGAGGCCGTGCGGGCTGTGGACCCGAGCCAACCGATCTACAGCCTCATGACGGCCCGCGAGGCGGTGGTGGACCAAGTCGCGACGCAGCGCTTCTTCCTCGTCGTCGTGGCGGTGTTGGCAACCGCGGCCCTCGCGTTGGTTGCTGCCGGGCTCTACGGCGTGCTTTCGGTCGGAGTGACCCAACGCCGGCGGGAATTGGGGATTCGGATGGCCCTCGGTGCTCGCGCGGAGGCACTTCAACGCATGGTCCTTGGGCACGGCCTCACGCTTGCCCTCGTGGGGATCGGCGTGGGGGTCGGGGGGGCACTCGCGGCGGGGCGCATCATCCGGAGTCTCCTCTTCGAGGTGCCGCCCAACGACCCCTGGACTCTCGCCACGGTGTCGTGCGCCATGCTGGGGGTCGCCGCTGCGGCCTGCTTCTTCCCCGCGCGGCGCGCGACGCGTGTCGATCCCGTCGAAGTCTTGCGGACGGAGTAGGGCGCTGGCCGGGTGCCGTGCGGCGCCCTATCTTGCCGGCACGCCGACCGGCGGCGGTTCCCGCCGCCGAGCTCCTCCAGCCGAAGGACGTGCCATGCTGCGCCCCCTCCTCGTGCCGCTCCTCACTGCGGCCGCCGTCGGGTCAGTCTTTGCCCAGGGACAAACGGCGGTCGCCGACAGCTCTCCCTTCCGCCCTCTCCCGCTCCCAGGACCGAGCGCCACCCGGACCGGAGCCGGGCGTCCGGGCGCGGATTATTGGCAGCAGCGGGTGGACTACCGGATCCGCGCGACGCTCGATGATCAGCGTCAGGTGCTCTCGGGAGAGGAGACGATCCTCTACCTCAATCGGTCGCCGGACGCGCTTCCGTACCTCTGGCTCCAACTGGACCAGAACATCTGCTCGCCCACCAGCGTGACCAACCAGCTCAACCAGCCGCCGCTCATCTTCCTCGGCTCCGTGTTCGATTTCTCGTGCCAGGGGTTCGCGGGTGGCGTGACACTCGAGCGCGTGGGGGTCGATGGCGCCGCCGTGACACCTCGGATCACGGGGACCATGATGCGCATCGACCTGGCGCAACCGCTGGGGCCGGGGAAACAAGCGACCATCGATGTGGCGTGGCACTTTCCGATCCCGGCCTACGGGGCTGCCCGGATGGGCCATGATGGCACGCTCTACGAGATCGCCCAGTGGTACCCCCGGCTGGCGGTCTACGACGATGTCCACGGCTGGAATACCGATCCCTATATCGGCGCCGGCGAGTTCTACCTGGAATATGGGAGCTTCGAGGTGACGGTGACGCTTCCGGCCCGCTACCTGGTCGTGGCGACGGGGACGCTCCAGAACGCCGAGGAGGTCCTCACCGACTCCCAGCGCCAGCGCCTAGCGCGCGCGGCGACCTCGGATTCCACCGTGGCGATCGTGACGGTGGACGAGGCCGGCCACCCCAACCGGACCCGTCCGAAGTCGGACGGCACCCTGGCCTGGCGCTTCCGCGCGGACAGCGTCCGCGACTTTGCCTTCGCCGCCAGTCCTGACGTCCGCTGGGACGCGAGCGGACTCGACGGGATCCTGATCCAGACGCTGTACCGTCCCACGGCGGTCAAGTGGCAGGAGGCCAACCGCATGGCCCGGGCAGCCATCGGTCACTTCAGTGATCACTGGTACCGCTATCCCTATCCGCACGCCACGACGGTGGAGGGTCCGATCGAGGGGATGGAGTACCCGATGCTGACCTTCGTCCCCGATTCGCCCACACGGGAGGACCTGCAGTGGGTCGTGATGCACGAGTTTGGCCATGAGTGGTTTCCGATGATCGTGGGAAGCAATGAGCGCCTCTATCCCTGGATGGACGAGGGATTCAACACCTTCATCGACCTGGCCGGGGCGGCCGAGTACTTTGCCGCCACCACGTACGGAGACTCCATCGAGGTCCATCCCCTCCATCTTTACCCGGAGCACGCCGTCCCCGGCGCCGAGCAGCCGCTGATCAGCCGCCCGGTGGAAGTCCGAGATCTCTTTTGGTCCGCCTACCAGAAGCCGGCCCTCATGATGTCGCTTCTCCGCGACGAGGTGCTGGGCCGCGACCGGTTCGAGGATGCCTTCCGCGACTACATCCGGACGTGGGCGTTCAAACATCCGACGCCGGCGGATTTCTTCAGACTCATGGGGGATGCATCGGGGGAAAACCTGGACTGGTTCTGGCGCGGGTGGGTCACGTCCACCGCGCGGCTGGATCAGGCCGTCGATTCGATCGGGATCGGTGAGGGTGGGGGGATGAACGTATACCTGTCGAATCGGGGGACGATGGTCATGCCGCTCGAACTTGAGCTCCGCCTGGCCGACGGACGCGCGGAGCGGGTTCGCCTTCCCGTGTTCATGTGGAACCTGGGGTCGCGATTTGCCTACCGCGTGGCTGCCGGGCGCCGCGTCACCGGCGCGGTCGTGGATCCCCGCGGTGCTCTCCCCGACGTGGACCGCGAAAACAACCAGTGGCCACGGCGCTGACTCCGTCGCCGCCTCCCTCTCCCCCTAAGGAGCGTCCGCGAGGAGGGCGGCCACGTCGAGGGGCCGCGTGTACATCTCGATGCCGCCGTCCGCGCGGCGCGGCCAGGCCTCCCGCGGTCGGTCGTAGTAGAGCTCGAGTCCGTTCTGATCGGGATCCCGGAGGTACAGTGCCTCGCTTACGCCATGGTCGGCGGCGCCGTCGAGTTGGATGCCCGCGGCGACGAGCCGCCGGAGCGCGCGGGCCAGAGCGGGCCGGTCCGGATATCGGATGGCGGCGTGATAGAGGCCGGTCGTCCCCTCGGCGGGGGGTGCTCCGCCGCGGCTCTCCCAGGTATTGAGGCCGAGGTGATGATGATAGCCGCCGGCACTCAGGAACGCGGCCTGATCCCCCATTCGCTGGGTGAGCTCGAAGCCCAGCACGCCGGCATAGAAGGCGAGGGCGCGGTCGAGGTCCGCGACCTTGAGGTGGACGTGACCGATATCGACCCGCGGGTCGATCGGGACTTGCTGCGCGGCCGTCACGCGGACCACCACATGTGTACGGCGATCACCAGCAGGAACACGGCAAAGGCTCGCTGCAGTTCGCGGGAGGGAAGCGCAACCGCCAGTTGAGCGCCGAACCAGGCGCCGAGAAAAAGGCCAAGGGCGATGGCCGCGGCGCCCCTGACATTGACAAACCCATTTCGATAGTAGTGCCAGGCACCGAGCGCGCCGACGGGGAGGAGTAGCGAGGCGAGTGAAGTGCCGGTGGCGCGTTCCGGCGACAATCGGGTAATGAGGATCAGGGCGGGGACGATGATGACCCCGCCGCCGATTCCGAACAACCCGGACAGCACACCGGCCGCGAGGCCGATCGCGAGAAACTGTATCACAGCATGCTCCGAGACCGGGGGAATGACGACTGCGTCGATCGTGCATTGACGCTCAAGAAGGTAGTCGGAATGACCCAAGGCGGTGGAGTAGTGTGTCGCCGAGGGGTGCCAAGCCGCCTCATTTGGACTTGCGAGGCGCCGTGGTGCGTCGAAGTGGAGCGATGCGGCGGCCGGCCGCGGAGTCCGCAATCAGCGTCTCGAGCCTGCGGCGGCGGGTCTCGGCCCGCTTGGCGCTCGTGACCCAATGGGTCGCCGTTCGGCGATACCCGGCCGGTTCCGCCTGGAAGAAGGTCCAGGCGGCCGTGTCCGCCTGGAAGCGCCGTTCTTCGCCCCGATCAAAGGCGGCGGCGTGCCGCTGCTCGTACGAGTAGGTCCCGGTGGCATCTGCGCGACGCCGTTGGAACGCCGCCAGGCCAGCCGGATGCATCCTGCTGGCCGCAGTCAGGGCTTTGACCCGCCGAACATTTACCAGGCTCCAGCGACTGTTGGGTTTGCGCGGGGTGAACCGGATGGCGTACCGCTCGTCGTCGACTCGGCGCCGAACCCCGTCGATCCACCCGTAGCAGAGAGCCTCATCTACTGACTCGGGCCACGTGAGGCTCGGCCGCCCACTCCCCTTCTTGTAGTACCCCACCCAAAGAACCGTTGCCGTCTCGTGATATCGGGCCAACCAGGCGCCAAACGCGGCAGGGGCGGCAAAATACATCGCGGCCGTGGGCGTGTCCTCGCCCGGCGGGGCTCCCGCCCGCCGCTGCGGCGTCACTGATTGACGAAGGTGACGCCGAGCGGGCTGAAGCCCGATCCGGAGAGAGTGCCCTGGAGGCGCGTCCCGGCCGGGTTGAGCGAACCTGAGAAGGAGAGGGGCGCGAACCCTTGGCAGCCGAAGCTGAGGGAAACGGAGTTCCCCGTGTGGCTCCCGACCACGCCGGGTGAGCAGTTGACGACGCCGTTACCGGTGAGGGTCCCGGAGCCGCTAATGTTGGAGCCGGACTCCTGCACGGAAAATCGGAGGGTGATGGCCACGGCTTGGGCGGTGGCTCCCCCCAACCACTCTCCGGCGACGCTTGCGGAGACTCCGGTCGCGTCATTGCCGCAGCCAAAGGCCACGACGAGAAGGGCCGGCGCGAGAAATCGGTAACGCATCGTCAAGCTCCGAGGCGGGGGTTTGGCACTCCCTTACGCTACGCGCCGCGTGCCAGAGGCGCCAGAGGGTCAACTCGCCCGCGGCGATGTGTCGGGCCACACCTGCTCGGCTTGCCAAAGATGACGGTGCTGGTGCCGGGACAGAATCGTCAGACACGAATAGAGGGAATAGCGGATCTTCGGGTTGAAGGCGCTGACGACTCGCACCCGGTGGATCGGGAGGCCCTCCGCATCCCGGACCCAGGAGAGCTGTTCATCCTGAAGCCGGTCGAATGCCTCCAAGATGACCGCGATCGGCCGTTCCTCTCGAGGGACGAACGGTGCGGTCGTCTGGAACCGACGACGTGCGGGTTCCCCCGTGCTGGTCCACAGGAGCCAGCCGATGGGGTCGCGACGGAGGCGAGAAGGCGGGGGACCCCCCCGACGGCGGGCGGCGTTGAGCGCCGCCGACACGATGGGGCGGTAGGCCTCCGCGGTGAGATTGAGGTGTGTGATGCACTCGGCCGCCGACCAACGATCGGGGTCTCGTCGCTGGCCCCACTGCTCCGGCGACAACCGGGCGGCGAGCCGGGTGAGGCGGTGGTGGGCCGCCTCGAGTTCGTCTGCGATGGCTTTGAGTTGTGGATGCACTCGCGTCCTCACCGCGTGGAGGGTCGAGGGGACATCCGTCCCGATCGCTCACTCCGTGAACGTCCTCCGGAGGAGGGCCGCGAGGGCCGACACGTCCCCTTTGAGGAGTCCGCGCCACGTGCCATGGTATCGGCGGAGCGTCATGACGTCCATTCGACTCATCCGGATGCCGCTGAGCTCGAGTGTCAAACGGTAGACGACATGGACTGTATCGCGTCCTTCGGGCACTTCGCCGAGGGTCTCGAGCGTCGCTGACTTGAGCGCGTCGAGCGTGGCCGGATCGGACGCGATCGTCGCCCGCATGAGGGCGCCAAACACCTCGGCGTCTGACAATCGGGCGGCCTGGCGTGGGTCGCGAAATCCAAACAGCTGTTGGCGGGCGTCCGCCGCCGCCGGGCTCTCAAGGACCGGGGTGAGGAGCTCGCGGAGATGTCGGAGGGCTTCAGGGTGCATGAGCGCCGCCATGCTGTCCCATTGAGCCACGCGCATGGCGTCCACAAACCGAGTCGCGACGGCCGTCGGGGTCTCTCCCGTCTGTGCCGGGAGCATCGGGGGCGCGAGGAGGACGGCGGTGATCAGGAACGCATGAGCGGAGATCAT
>Ga0210123_1001243_pt1 | contig 13390 bp, 15 predicted proteins | sample Muzzi_PWB_D2_FD_185535 | JGI IMG/M metagenome (GOLD analysis project Ga0210123, IMG submission 185535) | Wetland microbial communities from San Francisco Bay, California, USA, that impact long-term carbon sequestration - Muzzi_PWB_D2 (SPAdes) | ecosystem: Environmental > Aquatic > Marine >... | reverse complement strand
CCCGCCGGTGTTGAACGGGATGGCCACCGCGGCCGACTGGATGAGCGCCGCCTCCTTCATCTCCATGGCCGGATTGATCTCCGTCATGGGCCGGGATGGCTCGGTCTACCTCATGGGATGGACGGGCGGCTATGTCCTCCTGGCGCTCCTCCTGGCGCCGTACCTGAGAAAGTTCGGGAAGTTCACGGTGCCAGACTTCGTCGGCGACCGCTACTACTCGCGCACGGCGCGGCTGGTGGCGGTCGTATGCGCCGTGTTCGTGTCGTTTACCTACGTCGCCGGACAGATGCGGGGCGTGGGCATCGTCTTTTCCCGATTCCTCGCCGTGGATGTTGGTCACGGCGTGCTGATCGGGATGGGGATCGTCTTCTTCTACGCGGTGTTGGGCGGAATGAAGGGGATCACCTATACCCAGGTGGCGCAGTACTGCGTCTTGATCTTCGCCTACCTCGTTCCGGCCATCTTCATCTCCCTTCTCATGACCGGACATGTCATCCCGCAAATCGGGTTCGGCTCGACGATGGCCGATGGCTCCGGCACCTTCCTCCTCGACCGTCTCGACGGCCTGGGCCGGGAGCTGGGCTTCACGCAGTACACGGCCGGTCGCAAGGAGATGCTCGACGTCTTGGCCATCACCGCCGCCCTGATGGTCGGCACCGCCGGACTCCCGCACGTGATCGTGCGATTCTACACGGTTCCCAAGGTGTCGGCCGCACGGAGCTCCGCCGGATGGGCCCTGGTGTTTATCGCCCTCCTCTATACCACCGCACCTGCCGTGGCGGCATTCGCTCGAACAAACCTCCTGGAGACGCTGACGGACGTCCGCTACGAGGAGGCGCCCGAATGGTTCCGGAACTGGGAGGCCACCGGCCTGATTCGCTACGAGGACGCTAACGGCGATGGCCGGGTGCAGTACCGCGGCCCTGCTGCGGCCGAGGCCAACGAAGTCACCATCGATCCCGACATCATGGTCCTCGCCAACCCGGAGATCGCCCGGCTTCCCAACTGGGTCGTCGGCCTCGTCGCCGCCGGCGGCCTGGCGGCCGCCCTCTCGACGGCCGCGGGACTCCTCCTAGTGATCTCCACCTCAGTGGCGCACGACCTCCTCAAGCGGAGCCTCGTGCCGTCAATCACCGAGCGAGGCGAGCTCCTCGCGGCCCGGGTCGCCGCCGGAGTGGCGGTGGTGATTGCCGGGTACTTCGGAATCCACCCCCCGGGGTTCGTGGCGCAGGTCGTGGCCCTGGCGTTCGGCTTGGCGGCAGCCTCGTTCTTCCCGGTGATCATCATGGGGATTTTCAGTCGGCGGATGAACAAGGAAGGCGCGATCGCCGGTATGGTGGTCGGTATCTGCTTCACGGCGGCCTACATCGGCTACTTCAAGCTTCTCCACCCCGAGCTCAACAACGCGGCTCACTGGTGGTTTGGCATCTCCCCGGAAGGGATCGGTACCCTGGGGATGCTCCTCAATTTTGCCACGGCGACTGTCGTCGCCGCCATCACCCCCCCGCCCCCGCCGATGATCCAGGCGTTGGTGGAGGATATCCGACTCCCGGGCGGTGCGGGGGAGGCACATGAGATTTCTGCCTAGGCGGTAGTGTGAGGTAAAGAGGCGGTGATGGCGATACGCGGGAGCGGCGGGAAGGGCGGTCGGGGGTGTGGCGTTCGGGGCGCGGTCCTTCTTGACTACGCCGTAGAAACACACACCGTCGGCTGCCCGGCGATCCTGACCGCGCCGAGCGTGCGGTTTGGATGTCCGGCTTCTACAACATCTGTTCCTCGGCGCCGCAGGGATCGTCTTCATCGTCCTCGCGCCCCAGGGGGTGCACGCCCTCACGCGCGACCCCGCGCCGGCGCATTACGCCGTCCTCGGGCTCCGTGTCATCAGCTGCGGCTTTCTCTTCTATGGCTACGGGATGGTGCTCACACAATCGTTCAACGGGGCGGGAGACACCTGGATGCCGACGGTGATCAACTTCTTCTGCTGCTGGATTCTCGAGCTCCCGGTGGCCTACCTCCTGGCCTACCCCCTTGGCCGAGGTCCGCTGGGCGTGTTCATTGCGCGAACGCTCGCCTTCTCGACTTGACTGACGTGAGCGCGGTGGTCTTCCGGCGGGGAGGATGGAAGCTGCGACTCGTGTGAGGCGGTAGCCGGCAGGAGCACGCGGCAACCACGGTAGGCAGCTCCGCGCAGACCGTGGCGTGATAGCCGACTAGGGGATATCAACCACGACCAACGAGATCCGCGAAATGCCCTACGACTTCCTCGTTGACAGTTACGCCACCGAGCGCCTCAAGGTGCTTCAGGTGTGGAGCCAGTTTCGCGATGCGGACCTCCCCGTCCGCCCCCATCCGGGCGACCATCGGGGCCGGAGCGTGCTCGAGCAGATGGTCCATCAATGCCTGAGCGAGGATCTCTGGTTTCGCACCATGCTTGGCGTCAATGTGACCGACCATCCGCTTCCGGAGGTCGAGCGTCCCGGCGCCTTCATACACCGGTACGCCGCCGACTCCGCGGCGCGCCTCGGACACCTCCGGTCGCGGCCGCCGGCCTGGTGGGAGGAGGAGACGGCCTTCTTCGAGGTCCGCCGGAGCCGCGCCTGGGTCCTCGTCCGGCGGATCGCGCATACCTCCCATCATCGTGGCCAGCAAACGGCCGTCCTCCGGATGCTGGGCCGCGCACTCTACAGCACGTATGGCCCTACCGCCGACACCGGTGGGCTGCCCAAGCACGGCGGCACTACGCTCTACGCCTATCCCGACGAAGCGGCTCTCCTCGCGGTGGCGGCGGATCCGGCACCACTCCCCGGGCCAGCCGATGCGTCCGTGTCGGAGCGGCCGGAGCAGACAGGCGGTGGGCGGTAGCGGACGGTCGTCGAGTATCGTCGGCGGGTCCCTTCATGGCCCGCCAAGAGACCAAGGGATGGCCCCATGTATGCAGAGACTCTGAGTTTCCCCGGCGCCTCGGGCGACAGCCTCAGTGGACGGTTGGAGCAGCCCGTTGGGGCGCCGTGGGCGACGGCGCTGTTTGCCCACTGCTTCACCTGCTCCAAGGATCTCAAGGCGGTGCGTCGGATCAGCCGCTCGCTGGCGGAAGCGGGGGTGGCCGTCTTCTCCTTCGACTTCACCGGGCTCGGGGAGAGCGAGGGCGTGTTTGCCGACACTAACTTCTCCTCAAACGTGGAAGACCTGGAGGCGGCGGCTCGCTTCCTGGCGGAGCGGGGGAACGCTCCTTCGCTCCTCATCGGCCATTCGCTCGGCGGGGCCGCAGTGCTGGCGGCGGCGCACCGCCTCCCTGGGATAGAGGCGGTGGCCACGATCAGCGCGCCGAGCGATCCCGCCCACTTGGTAGACACGCTGGAAACGGCGGCGCCCGGCTTGGCGGAGCGGGGTGAGGCGACAGCGGTGTTGGCGGGCCGCCGATTCACCGTCAAGCGCCAGCTGCTCGACGATCTCCAGAACCAACGACTGCTCGATCTGGTCCGGACTCTCAAGCGACCCCTCCTCATCTTCCACTCGCCGGTGGACAAGGTCGTGGGTATTGACCACGCCGCCGCTCTCTTCGGAGCGGCCAAGCATCCCAAGAGCTTCGTATCCCTCGACGGGGCGGATCATCTCCTCCTCGACGATCCTGCGGACGCCGAATTCATCGGTCGGATGCTCACCGCCTGGGCGACCCGCTATGTCCGGCGCGCGCCGGAGCGCTCACTCGAGCCCGGGGTCGTGGTGGTCGAGGGAGGACCCCGCGGGTTCACCGCGAGCCTCCGGGCCGGTGGCCACCACCTCCTCGCAGACGAACCGGAGAGCGCTGGCGGCTCGGACGCCGGCCCCGACCCCTACGAGCTGCTCCTCATGAGCCTCGGCGCCTGTACCACGATGACGCTCCGGATGTACGCGGACCGCAAGGCGTGGCCTCTCGAGGCCGTACGCGCCACGCTCCGCCACGAGAAGGTGCACGCCGCGGATTGCGCCGAGTGCGAGGCGCGAGAGGGACGCATCGACGTGATCGACAGGGACATCACCCTCGGTGGCCCCCTCGAGGACGCTCAGCGGACGCGCCTCTTGGAGATCGCGGACATGTGTCCGGTGCACCGGACGCTCCATTCGGAGATTGTGGTCCGGACGCGGGAGATCTCCGCCGACTGAATCCCGGTGGCGACGGCGCCGTAGTACCGAAGACCTGCACCCGATGCCATGTCCCATTCGATGTCCCAGGAGACAGCCATGACGCCTGCCCGATACGCCCCGCTCGCCGCCCTGCTGGTACTCCTCGCAGTGCCCAACGTCCTTCCGGCCCAGGAAGACGCCCACCGAATGGCGGTCCGGCAGGCGGTCCTCGACTATGTCGAGGGAGTGTACGAAGTGGCGCCGGCTCGGATCGAGCGGAGCGTGAGCCCGGACCTGGTCAAACGCGGCTACTGGAGGGAGGACGCCAACGCCGCCTATCGGATGGCACCGATGACCTACCAGCAGTTGGTGGACTTGGCTGCGCGATGGAACAAGAACGGCCACGTCGACGCCAAGTCCGCCCCGAAGGAGGTCGTAGTCTTCGACGTCCTGGACAAGATCGCCACGGCCAAGCTCGTGGCGGAGTGGGGTGTCGACTACTTCCACTTGGCCAAGGTGGATGGCACCTGGAAGATCATGAACGTGCTGTGGCAGAGCCCGCCCGCCACGATGTGATTGCCCCACCGGGGACGGCGCCAAACCCTGGCGCCGTCCCGGTCGCCTGTCTACTATCCCGAGCCATGCCAGATGCTGCTGCCACGCCCGAGCCGCCGCCGCCCGGTTCGCCGGTCCTCGTTCCGTTACGCGGATATCGGGCCTACAACGAGGCGGAAATGGTGGAGCGGGCACGGGATTTCTATCGCGAGCTGTCGCGCCGGCGCACGGTGCGCGATTTCAGCGACCGCCCCATCCCCGAGGAGGTCCTGAGGCACTGTCTGATGGCCGCCGGAACGGCGCCGAGCGGCGCGCACCGGCAGCCCTGGCACTTCGTGGTCGTCCGCGACCAGACATGCAAGCGGCGGATCCGTGAGGCGGCCGAAGTGGAGGAGCGGGAGTTCTATGAGCACCGCGCGCCACCCGAGTGGCTTGAGGCGCTGGCGCCTCTCGGCACCGACGCCGCCAAGCCATTCTTGGAGATCGCGCCCTGTCTCATCGCGATCTTTGTCGAGCGGTACGGCCGGCTCCCCGACGGCCGGCACGTGCAGAACTACTACGTCACCGAGTCGGTCGGGATCGCCACGGGCTTCCTGATCGCGGCGTTGCACCACGCGGGACTCGCCTCGTTGACCCACACCCCCAGTCCGATGGGCTTCTTGAACGAGATCCTCGATCGCCCCACCAACGAGCGGCCGTTTCTCCTGCTCGTCGTCGGCTATCCAGGGGAGGGAGCGAGGGTCCCGGACCTCGAACGAAAGGCGCTCGACGCCTTCGTCACCTGGCAATAACCGGCCCCGCGCCGTGGGCGCCCGCGGGCCCTTGACCCTGGAGCCATCATGGTAGTGTTCTCGACCACCCTGGGCGACTTTACCATCGAACTTTTCGAGAAGGAAGCGCCCATCTCCACCAAGAACTTCCTGGAATACGTTGACGCCGGGCACTTCGACGGGACCATCTTCCATCGCGTCATTCCCGGCTTCATGATCCAGGGCGGGGGATTCGATGCCACTATGAAACAGAAAACCACCCGCTCTCCGATCAAGAATGAAGCGGATAACGGCCTCAAGAATTCCCGGGGGACGTTGTCGATGGCGCGCACGGCTGATATCCACTCCGCCACGAGCCAGTTCTTCGTGAATGTGACCGACAACGCGTTTCTCGACCACGGCTCTCGCGACTTTGGCTACGCGGTCTTCGGCCGAGTGATAGACGGGATGGACATCGTCGACAAGATCGTGGCGGTGCCTACTGCCAGTCGAGGCGGTCACCAGGATGTCCCCAAGGAGCCGGTCGTGGTCCACCGCGCCACGCGCCAATGACGGATGGCACCGGGGCCACCCGCCTCCGGGTCTCGTCCGGTGCGCCGTGGGAGGCCACCGTGGGCTACTCGCGCGCGGTGCGCGTCGGCTCGGCGATCTACGTCTCGGGCACGACGTCGGTGAACCCCGATGGGTCCGTGGCGGCTCCAGGCGACGCATACGGCCAGGCCCGCCGCGCGCTCGAGGTCATCGGAGCGGCCCTCCAGGAGGCGGGTGCCTCCTTGGAGGACGTTGTCCGCACCCGGATGTATGTGGTGGACATCGGCGACTGGGAGGCCGTCGGGCGGGCCCATGGCGAGGCGTTTGCCGCGGCGCGCCCCGCGGCAACGATGGTGGAGGTGGCCCGCCTGATCCACCCAGACATGCTGGTCGAAATCGAAGTCGACGCGGTCGTTTCGGACGGCTGACCCCCACGTCGAGGCCACGCCCATGGCATTGGAGATGCGACCGCGCTGCGAGCGCTGCGATGCCGCCCTGGCCGCCGGCGCCGTGGCGTTCATCTGCAGCTACGAATGCACCTTCTGTCTTGTGTGCTCCGAAGGGCTGGTATTCGTCTGTCCCAATTGCGGGGGGGAGTTGGTGGCCCGACCCCGGCGCCAGCCGAGGTAGGCCGCCGCCCCCCGCTGGCGCTTCTCCCCGGCGGTGCCTCCACCTGCCTAGCGGACGCGCCCCGTCGCAACCGACGGAGAGGATGATGCGCGGCGTGTGGATGGCAGTCGGGACCGCGGTGGCGTTCGCCGCGCCGCTGGCGGCCCAAGACTCCCTGATCCCAACCAACTGCCTCGATCGGACCGCCCACCCGATCCGGGGCGTGGTGGACAACAGCCTGGCCTACGCGGGAGTGGCCACCGTCCTCGCCGACGGCACCCCGGTGATCTATCTCAACCGGGACATCCTCAAGAAGGCGACGCCGCTGGCCCGCCGATTTGTCCTCCTGCACGAGTGTGCCCATCACCGGCTCCGCCACGTCTACCGGGACCCGTCGCGCACGTTGGAAATCGAGGCCGACTGTTGGGCCATCCAATACATGGTGGAGCACGACATCGTCAAGGAGCGCCACGTCGACGAACTGCAAGAGGAGCTCGGGGCAGCGCGCGGCATCGGCAGCCTCCGCGGCTGCCTGGCTGTCAAGGAGGACCCGGAGCTCTGGCACAAGAGCCTCGATTTGCTCACGGTAGCCGGGGCCCATAGGTTCGCCCCTATTCGTGGCGCCCCGATCGCGGAAGACCCGGAGCACGGCTTCTTCGAATCGACCCTGGATCTTCCCGGGACCTTCGGATGCGAACTGACGCCGACCGACGCCTTTTCATGTGAAGTGTTTCACGGGGACGACGACGGCGCCACCACCGCACGATACGAGACAATCCGGGGGATCATCCGAGGCTGGGTGACCGATGCCTGGCTTACGTTTGAACGGGTGGATCCACGGCCCGAGGAGCGGCGCCGCTTTGTGGCCCAGCGAATCCGCACCGGCGCGCAGCTGACCCTCGTGGCTACTGTCGACCACCGCGTCGTGTTTCGATACGACCCGCCACCCTAGACCGGATAAGGAGGTGACCATGCCCGTGCCAGGCCGCAGTTTCTTCGACCTCAGCCATACCATCGAGCACGGGATGACCACCCTCCCGGGCTTGGATGCCCCGGTGATCTGTGACTACCTCTCACGGGAAGCCTCGCGTACTCGGTACGCGCCGGGGACGGAGTTCCATATCGGCCGCATCGACATGATCGCCAACACCGGCACCTACGTCGACGCGCCGTTTCATCGGTACGCCGACGGGATCGACATCGCCGACCTCCCGATCGACGCCCTGGCGGACCTTCCGGCGGTGGTGGTTCGGGCCGTGGACCTCGCCGGCCGCGGGATCGGGCCGGAGCGATTCCGTGGCCTCGAGGTCGGCGGACGAGCTGTCTTGGTCCATACTGGCTGGGACCAACATTGGCGGACGCCGGGGTACGCGACAGGGTTCCCCTTCCTCACAGGAGACGCGGCCGCCTACTTGGCGGATCAGGGGGCGGTTCTAGTGGGGATCGACTCGATCAACATCGACGATATGGACGACGGCCGCAGGCCCGTGCACACCGAGTTGCTTGGGCGGGGGATTCCCATCGCGGAGCATCTGTGCCACCTTGGGGCGGTGCCCGACCACGGGCTCCGCTTCTTTGCGGTACCGGCCAAGGTACGGGGCATGGGGACCTTCCCCGTCCGAGCGTTCGCAATGCTGGGAGACTGAAGGACATGCCACACACCACCGCGTCCCGGCCCCTCATCATCGGCGTCGCCGGGGGGAGCGGCTCGGGAAAGACCACCGTCGCCCGCGCCATCTACCAACCGCTGGGGGTGGACGCGGTCTTCCTGGACGCCGACGCGTACTACTGCGACCTCGCCCACCTCACCCTGGCTCAACGGAAACGGGTCAACTTCGACCACCCGGATGCATTCGATACCGACCTGATGGTCGCCCACCTCGAGCGGCTCGCATCCGGGCTCCCGATCGAGAAGCCGACCTACGACTTTACCGCACACACCCGGGCACGGGCGGTCGTCCGCGTGGAGCCACGTGATGTGGTGGTCGTCGACGGCATTCTCCTCTTTGCGGACGCCCGTCTTCGGCCGCTTTTTGATATCAAGGTGTTCGTGGATGTGGCCAGCGACGTGCGGCTGATCCGGCGCCTCCAGCGCGACACGCGGGAACGCGGTCGCTCCGTCGACGACGTCCTCGAGCAGTATCTGGGGACGGTGCGCCCGATGCACCTGGAATTTGTGGAACCCTCCAAGCGCTACGCCGATGTGATCCTCCCCCAGGGGGGTCGGAACGCCATCGGCGTCGAGATGCTGCGGGCCAGGGTCGAAGCGGAGCTCAGGCGCCGCCGGAACGCCGCCGGCCCCGACCGTCGTGCGCCGGTGACCGCCTAGCCGGGTTGGCCTTGCCGGGGCGGCCCCTCCCGAGGCACCAAGAACCAGAAACTGCTGCCCTTCCCGTAGATCGACTCCGCGCCGATGTTACCGCCGTGGAGTTCCACGAACTTGCGGCACAGCGCCAGACCCAGGCCCGTCCCCTGCTGCCGTCGGCTGGCCGACGCATCGACCTGAGTGAACTCCGTAAACAACGTCGGGAGATCCTCCGGGCGGATCCCGATGCCGTCGTCGGCGACCGACACCCACACGGCGTCGCGGGAGACAAGAGGCGGGGCGTCGCCGTCGCCGGTGAGCCGTGACGGGAGGGGAGCCCGCGTCGAGACCACGGAGAGCGTAATCCGTCCGCCCTCCAGCGTGAACTTGGACGCGTTCGATAGGAGGTTGAACAGGACTTGGCGGATCCGTTGCCCATCCATGATGGTCGGGAGCGGTGTGTCGTCCATCTGGACGTCGCAAGCCTGCCGCTTGGCGGCGCGGAGACTCGCTGTGTCCGCCACGGCGCCGCGCACGGCTTCCTGCATGTCGGCGTCGGCCAGCGCCAGGGTCATCCGACCCGCCTCGATCTTGGACAAGTCGAGGACGCTGTTGATCAGCCGCAGGAGATGGCGGCCGTTCCGGAGCACCGACTCGATGAAGTCCTGCTGCATCTCGTTGAGCTCGCCCGGATCCTCCGTGAGGAGGAGATCGGAAAATCCGATGATTGCGTTGAGCGGCGTGCGAAGCTCATGAGACATGTTCGCCAGGAATTCGCTCTTGAGTTGCGTGGCCCGCTGCAGTTCACGATTCTTGGCAAGGAGGGCATGCTCATTCTCGCGAAGATGATCGAGGACGCTGGCGCGGTCGAGTCCGAGGGCCACCTGGTCGCCAAGCGTCTCGAGGAGTCGCACATCCGAGGTGTCGAACGGCCGACCGTCGATGCGGTTGTAGGCGCTCACGGACCCGATGATGAGCCCGGCCGACCGCAAGGGGACGATGGCGCACGAGCGGAGCCGCGTGGGCGCGTTCTCCAACCGGTAGTCCCGTGCGTCCGCTTCCATGTCCAGCGAGAGAACCGCCTCGTCGTGCGTCACCGCCCAGCCGACCAGGGAATGGTCCACCGGCACCAGGGAACCGGAGATCGGCTCGAGTGAGCCCGCCGCTGCTGCGATCCGGAGAAACCGGCCCTCCTCCACCACCATTGTGACCACCCCGGTCTCCGCGCCGAGGAGGTCCATAGCGCTCCGCGCCACTTCGCGGCACAGCTCCTCGAAGCTGCGCCCGGTGAGGAGCGAAGCGGCCAACTCCCGAAGCGTCTCCAGCTCGCGGTTGCGGCGGGAAGCGGTGACGAGCGCCGCCCGCATCCGGTTGCCCCGGCGCTTCCCCAGTTGGCGGCCGCGGTACGCGGCGAGGAAGGCCAAGGCCGTCGTGAGCACGAGGAACGCATACCCCGCCGGCCGGCCGGAGACGGTCAGGAAGACGCCCAGCCACCCAAAGAGGACGGCGGCGACCACCATCGGGTAGGGCTGATAGAGCCGATGCAGGGGGGATCGGCGTGGGGGCGGGGGCGGCTCCACCATGGTCGGCGTCATCCGTCCGGACCCTGATCCCTCGGTGGGGTGGCGGCGTGGGCGTCGTCGGTCAACAATTCGTGAAACACCGTTTCACCGGTGTGGAGCATGCGCCGGAGATAGGGAAGGCAGAGCCCGCATTGTCCACCGCAGCCGGTCGCCGCCACCAGGGCCTCCAGGTCCCAACGGGCCGCGCGGGCCGCGGAGAGGAGATTGGCAAACGCGCGCTGGCGGCACAGGCAGTGACTGATCCGCAGGCCGGCCATCGGTCAGGGGGTGGTAGGGCGAATGTCCAGCTCGCTGACCAACGCGCGGGACGGCAGCCTCACTACGTGGAGGACCATGGCGGCCACGTCCTCGGGGCGGAGGATCCGGTCGAAATTGGGCGACAACACCTCCTGGTCGCGGAGCATCGCCGTATCGACGGATCCTGGACAGATGGCAATCACCCGGATGCCGTCGCCCCGCGCCTCCAGCATGAGGGCCCTGCTGAATCCCAACACCGCGTGCTTCGAGGCCACGTAGGCCGTCCCCCCGACGAATCCGTTCCGCGCCGCCAGGCTCGCGATATTGACGATCGCCCCCGCGCGCCGCCGTCGCATCTCAGGGAGGACCGCCTTGGTCGCAAGGAACAGCCCGCGGACGTTGGTCGCCATGGTCGTGTCCCAGTCCGCGACCGTGAGCTCGTCCACCGGCTTTCCGATGAATACCCCGGCGTTGTTGACGAGGGCGTCGATCTCGCCGAGACGGTGGCGGACATGGGCCACGGCGCCGGCCACCTCTTCCTCCCGACCGACGTCCGCCGGCGCGGCGGCAGCCTCGATCCCCTGGGCGGTGAGCTCCGTCAGGAGGAGCTCCACCCGTGCCTCGTTCCGGGCGCAGAACCCCACACGGTACCCGGCTCGGCCAAGGGCAAACGCCGTCGCCCGGCCGATACCCTCCGTCGCTCCCGTGATGAACGCGGTTCCGCTACTCGGCATCGTCCTAAACCTAATCGGCCCAGTCGGCCGGCGGGGACCGCCACGGGAGGTCACGGCCCGGTCACGTGGCGGCGCTAGGCTCGTGTCGTCCGCACGCCGACTCCGACCCGCTCCACCGGCCGATGGAGGATACGATGCTCTCGAGGCGCGTTCGGCTGCCACTCTCAGGCCTCATCCTGGCGATCGCCCTCCCGGGCACCGCTGGGGCCCAGCGCCTCTCGGTCCCATACACCGCCGGGGGCACGAGCCCCACCTCCGCTCTCTCCCCACCCGATCCGGCGGATCGGACGGCGGCGATGGTCGGGGGCGGCATCCTCGGCGGCGCGGTCGGGCTTGCGGGCGGAGTGATCATCGGAGCGGGAATCGAGCGGTCTCTCAGCGGATGTCAGGGGGACGACTTTTGCGGACTGGGAGGGGCGGCCCTGGGTGGCCTGATCGGGGAGGCGACCTTGCTCGCCTTAGGCGTCCATATCGGCAACGAGAGACGGGGCGAGTACCTGGCGGCCCTCGGTGGCTCGCTCGGAGCCATCGTGGCAGGGTTTGCCGTCGGAGGATTGGTCCATCGCGGCGATGTCGTCCTGGTCATCCCCCTTGGACAGCTCTTCGCGGCGGCGACGTTCGAGCGCCGGTCCATGCCGAGACCAACGCCGGGCCGGTAACTGGGAGGCCGTTAGCGTGGGAGTGACCCGGGCCTGGTAGAACCCGACGCGGAAGGCCAGCCGATTGAGGAGGATCGCCTCGCCACCCTCGAGGGTGCCCGCCGTCTCCCCCACCACGGTCAGCCGTCTGAGTGCTGCGAGTGCTGCGGCAGGGCGACGCCCAGGCCCCCGGATACGGGTGGCCAGGTGACGGAGGGAGGCGGCCATGGCGGCGCCGGCCGCCGGCCCGTCCACCCGATCCGCCCCCCAGGCGAGCCGGTCGGCCAGCCGCGCCAGCTCCTCCAGGAGGGCCTCGCGGTAGCGGTCGAGGATGGCTTCGAGACCGTAGCCCATCGGCTACGGTAGGGGGGTGGGTGGGTGGTCGGGGGGCCGGAATCCCGCGGCGCGGAGCCTTCCGCCGCTCCCATTTGACTTCTCCTCAACCCGCCAGCAGGTTCAGGATTCCACCCCCCGGGAGGTTAGGGACCATGAGGGTCTATGACACAAAGAGCATTCGCAACGTGGCCTATGTGGGCCACGGCGCCAGCGGAAAGACCACCCTCGTCGATGCCCTCGCGTTCGTGGCCGGATCGAGCCGCCGGCACGGTTCGATCGTCGAAGGGACCACGCTGACTGACTATTCGCCCGACGAAGTCGAACGGCAGCACTCCATCGGACTCGGGCTCGGCTACGCCGAATGGATGGACACCAAGATCAACATGATCGACACGCCCGGATTCCTGGACTTCCTGGGGGAGGCCATCACGGGCCTGTACGCATCGGACGCGGCGGTTGTGGTGCTGAGCGGTACGGGCGGCGTGGAGGTGGGGACGGAGAAGGTGTGGGAGATCTGCGATACACTCCATCTTCCGCGGCTCCTGTTCGTGTCCCTGATGGACAAGGAGCACGCGGACTTCGAACGTGTCTTTGCCGACGTCAAGGAGCATCTGTCGCCCAAGGTCCTCCCAGTAGAGATCCCGGTGGGCGACGGTCCGGACTTTCACGGCATCATCAATCTGTTCTCCGGGAAGGCGCACATGTACACGCCCGGGACCAAGACGGGTGAGTACGAGGAGGTCGACATTCCCGAGGCCTACCAGGAGCGCTTTGCCAAGTACAACGAACTCCTCACGGAGACGGTGGCAGCCACGGATGACAGGCTGATCGAGCGGTACCTGGAGGGCGAGCCGATCGCGCGCGAGGAAGTCATCGCCACGATGAAGCGCGCCATCTTGGAGGGGGAGATTGTCCCGCTCTTTGTGGGTAGCGCCACACTGACCTATGGGATGCGGGCCCTCCTCACCAAGATGGTGGAGTTGTTCCC
>Ga0210123_1001242_pt1 | contig 13395 bp, 12 predicted proteins | sample Muzzi_PWB_D2_FD_185535 | JGI IMG/M metagenome (GOLD analysis project Ga0210123, IMG submission 185535) | Wetland microbial communities from San Francisco Bay, California, USA, that impact long-term carbon sequestration - Muzzi_PWB_D2 (SPAdes) | ecosystem: Environmental > Aquatic > Marine >... | reverse complement strand
CGAACCACAGTACCGCGAGGAGGCTATACAGGCCGAGCAGACCCATCGACCAGCCCAGCAGCCAGCCGGTCAGGAACAGCGCCGTGGTCAGGTCGAACAGGCCGTCGAGCCCGCCCCAGCGACCGGCGGCCTCGCTGAACACGCCGGCGGCCGGTACGGTCATGAGGATTGCCATTGCCGCGACGATCAGCATGGCCACCCGCGAACGGCGGAACGGCAATACCATGCGCCGGCCGGGCGCGGCCTCGAACAGCCCGGTGCCGATGCTGAATCCCTGGCGGGCGAGAAGGGTCGTATGATCCATGCCCCGGCATCGGTCGGTGCAGGCGGATCTTGAACCGAGGGGCCAGATGCCGGTTTTGCCCAATTTTCTTCAGGTGTCCCTCCGAGAAATCGACGCGTAACAAGGGAATACAAGCAAAAACCGGGATTTGACCCCGCTGGCTCATAGATTTGTTGTCACTTTCGTTTATAATCCCGCGCCTTATCTTCAGGTATGCACGCCTGCGCATGTGTGGGTGCCCGGGGAGGCACAGCCGCGCCGGATTTACGGCGGGTGGCCCCGCTGTATGTCGATTTAACGAGTTAACCAGACGAGTAGCAGGAACATGACCGACCTATCCAAGTACAGAAACATCGGAATCTTCGCCCATGTGGATGCCGGCAAGACCACGACCACCGAGCGCATCCTGAAGCTGACCGGCAAGATCCACAAGACCGGCGAGGTGCACGAGGGCGAGGCGACCACCGATTTCATGGACCAGGAGCGCGAGCGCGGCATCACCATCCAGTCCGCGGCGACCAGCTGCTTCTGGGACGGTCACCGCCTGAACATCATCGACACCCCCGGTCACGTCGATTTCACCATCGAGGTTTACCGCTCGCTGAAGGTGCTCGACGGCGGCATCGGCGTGTTCTGCGGATCCGGCGGCGTCGAACCCCAGTCTGAGACAAACTGGCGCTACGCCAACGACTCGAAGGTCGCGCGCGTGATCTTCGTGAACAAGCTCGACCGCATGGGTGCGGATTTCTACCGCGTGGTCAAACAGGTCAAGGACGTGCTGGATGCCGTACCGCTGGTCATGGTGCTGCCGATCGGCATCGAGGAGCAGTTCAGGGGTATCGTCGACCTGCTGACGCGCAAGGCCTATGTCTGGGACGACTCCGGCGACCCGGCCGCGTTCACGGTGGAGGAGCCGCCGGCGGACATGGCCGATGTCATCGAGGAGTGGCGCGAAAAGCTGGTCGAGACCGCGGTCGAGGAAGACGACGACCTGATGGAGAAATACCTGGAAGGGGAGGAGCCCGCCATCGAGGACCTCAAACGCTGCATCCGCAAGGGCACCATTGCCCTGCATTTTTTCCCGACTTACTGCGGATCGGCGTTCAAGAACAAGGGCATCCAGCCGGTGCTGGATGCCACCGTGGACTTCCTGCCGGACCCGACCCAGGTGCCGCCGCAGCCGGAAATCGACCTGGAGGGCAACGAGACCGGCATGTTCGCCCGCGTCGATGCGAGCAAGCCGCTCCGCGCACTGGCCTTCAAGATCATGGACGACCGCTTCGGCGCGCTCACCTTCATCCGGATCTATTCCGGCAAACTGGAGAAAGGCAGTACCGTCCTCAATACCTTTACCGGAAAGACCGAGCGCATCGGCCGCATCGTGGAGATGCACGCCGACTCGCGCGAGGAGCTGACCAGTGCGCAGGCCGGTGATATCGTCGCCGTGATCGGCATGAAGAACGTGCAGACCGGGCATACCCTGTGCGATCCGAAGGAGCCCGCGACGCTGGAGCCGATGGTATTCCCGGATCCGGTGATCTCGATCGCCGTGGCGCCGAAGGACAAGGGCGCGGCCGAGAAGCTGGGCATCGCGCTGGGCAAGATGATCAAGGAGGACCCGTCGTTCCGCATGGAGACGGATGAGGACAGCGGCGAGACCATCCTCAAGGGCATGGGCGAACTGCATCTCGACATCAAGATCGACATCCTCAAGCGTACGCATGGCATCGATGTCAATGTCGGCAAGCCGCAGGTGGCCTACCGCGAGACCATCACGCAGCGCGTCGAGGACAGCTATACCCACAAGAAGCAGACCGGCGGTTCCGGTCAGTTCGCCAAGATCGACTACGTCATCGAGCCGGGCGAGCCGGGCAGCGGCTACCTGTTCGAGTCCGCGGTCACCGGTGGCACCGTGCCGCGCGAGTTCTGGCCGGCCGTGGACAAGGGCTTCAAGAAGAGCATGGAGAAGGGTGTGCTGGCCGGTTACCCGTGCCTGGATTTCAAGATCACGCTGATGGACGGTGGCTACCACCCGGTCGATTCCTCGGCGATCGCCTACGAGCTGGCCGCCGGCGCCGCGTACCGCCAGTCCATGCCCAAGGCGGGTCCGCAGCTGCTCGAGCCGATCATGCGGGTGGACGTGTACACACCGGAGGTGCAGGTCGGCGACGTGATCGGCGACCTCAACCGCCGCCGCGGCATGATCAAGTCACAGGAGCCGGGCGCCACCAACGTGCACATCAAGGCCGAGTGCCCGCTGAGCACGATGTTCGGTTACATCGGCGACCTGCGGACCATGACCTCCGGCCGCGGCCAGTTTTCCATGGAGTTCCTGCACTACATGCCGTGTCCCAAGAACGTCGCGGACGAGGTCATCAAGGAAACCCGGGAGCGTCAGGCGGCTGCCAAATAGCAGCCGGTATCCTGCCGCCCGGCCGGGGCGGCGACGTCAGCGCGGTGGCGGGTCAGCTTTCCCGGTGCCGGGTGTGTCGTGCAGCCCCGTACAGATTCCCCCTCGCACGGTACCTCCCAATCAAACACGGTGTCAAAGCGCCGATCAGAGGGTGCCTCCTGCCCCCTCTGATCGGTGTGCCTTCGGTCGGGTGTTCCCGATCCGGGGCATTCGGACAGGCTGCCATGCCTACGGATTGAAAGAAAGCGTCCCGGTCGCCTCGTCGTGTATCCAGCCGCCGCCGAAGCTGTTCATGTGACGGTGTGGCCGCATGCTGTCCGTCGCGGCCGTCCCCTCACCGGGAGAGGCGGCGCCGGTGTAGGAGAGTGTGCCGGTATCCGGGTCATGCACCCAGCCGCCGCCGAAGCTGTTCATGTGACGGTGTGACGGCATGCTGTCCGTCGCGGTCGTCCCCTCACCGGGAGAGGCGGCGCCGGTGTAGGAGAGCGTGCCGGTATCCGGGTCATGCACCCAGCCGCCGCCAAAACCCGAGGCCGAAGCATTCAACGGGCCAAGCAACAACCCGGTTACGGTTATCAGTTTAATCATCGTTTGGTGTTTCATTGCATTTCTCCTGGGACACGGGTTGTGTCTCCTGTAGGTGCGGTCAATCTTTGACAACCTATTGAAATAAAATTATTTCATTTCATGACAAAGATGATGAAGGCTTGTACAGAAACTGTATCTTCAATCTGATTCCGGTTAATGCACGCCCCTTATCCTATACAAATAATATACATTGTCAAGCAATAAAACGCTTAAGTGTACAAGTATTGTATATTTGTTGAGGGTGTCGGCGCTGTTAGGGGGGAGGGATGTTTCCCGGCGGGGTAATGCGGATCCGATGTTTGCGTTCAGCGCCTGCAATACCGGTGCATACGGCAGGCAAAAATCACCGGGCGCGGGTGCCGGTTTCCAGATGGCCGGGTTATGTGCGGGAATGCATGCCGTTGCCGGCCATCGCTGCCGGTTCGGTTGCGAAGCCCTGGTAATGACGTCAGGCCAGATCGTGGAAGATTATGAGACAGGTACTAACGCTGTTGCCGGCTGAGGGTGTCGCCGAGTTTCTTCAGGCTGCCGAAGCGCACCTCACCCAGGTAAATGGCGCCAGCCGCTTCGATTTTATCCTGACGTGTCGCCGCGGCGTTACCTCCGACAAACACAGGTACCCCGACGCTGTTAACCAGTTCAGGCAGGTCATTCACCAGTATCCCGCGTGAGGGCCTGTAGGAACACGACAAGACGATGCCATTGCAGCGTCTCTTTTCAAGCACGCCGGGAAGTTGCTGCAATGGCGTGTTGGCGCCGAGGACCAGTACGCGATAGCCGAGATCGATGGCGGCCAGGGCGAATAACAGCAGTCCGATTTCATGAAACTCGCCAGGCAGACAGGCGAGTAACAGGAGCGAGGCGTTACCGTGTTGATTGATGTGATGCAGGCGTGTGCCGAGCTTGTTGCGCAGATAAACCGAAAAAAAATGTTCCTCGGCAATCCCGGTTTCGGACCGCTGCCAGTTCTCACCCAGAATCCGTAATACGGGCGTGATCAGCCCCTGGCTCACGATGTCGACAGGGTAGAGCGACAAGGCCTCGTTGTAGATTTTGTCCAGCGTAAACTCGTCGAATCCTTCAATCGCCTCGAGTATCTGTTGTTGATAGTGCTTCCAGACCTCTCCAGGGCCGCGGGCGGGTGCAGCAGCCCGCTCTCCTGCCGCTTGCCCCAGCAGTGGCTTGACCTGGCTGATCGCGACGCCCTGGTCAAGCAGATCGAGCACCTGCTGTATCAGCTGGATATCACCTTCCGTGTAGAGCCGGTGGCCTTTCGGCGTGCGTTTCGGTGTGATCAGGTTGTAACGGCGCTCCCAGGCCCGCAGGGTGATCGGGTTGACGCCCGTCAGACGGGCAACCGTACGGATCGGCAGCAGCCTGCCGGGTTCAGGACGGATCTCGGCGTGTTGCGATGAAGGCATGACGGATGTTCGTAAAAATTGTACAAGAACTGTACCATATAGATACGAAATATCATAACGCTTTGTTTGAAATAAATTATTATTGGTGTAGCCGATCGGGCAGCGATTTGCCTGATGGTATGGGAATGATCACGGTGGTCGTGTCGATCGGCCGGGCTGTCCGGTGGATGTCGTGCGCCGATGATTTTCCTTCAGCCCCTCGACATGCGAGATCAGGGTATCAATCGTGCCCTTCAGCAGGTCGAGTTCCTCGATCGTCAGGTCATTGAGTTGTTCCAGGTTGACCTCGATGGTCTCGATGATCTTCTTGTGCGGGCGCTGTAGCGGGCGCATGAAATAGGCGGTGACCGTGGCGACGATGGTACCGAAGGAAAAGCATCGAGCCGATCACGATCCACGTGCCGCCGATGAGCTGACCGAGAGGTGACACCGGTGTGTCGGCGATGCCCGCGGTGGAGAAGGCGGCGACACCCAATACAGGGCCTCGCCGAAGCTCGTTATGGCAGCGTCCTCGTGCGCGTATTCGACGGCGTACAGGCCGCCGGCGAAGGATAGCCACAGTATGACCAGCAACAGGACCAGCTTCGCGAACGGTGTGTGATCGGAGACGTCGCGCAGGAAGCGCCGGAATCTGTGACGCAGGGATTTGCGTTTCATTTGCCTGACTTCCCGGTTGGAGAAAGGGCGCCGTCACGACGCCTTCACCCGATAGTATCGGGACTGCGCCTCGTCACCGTCGTTTGGGCGAATCGGGCCGGTCGTGCGACGGGTCGGGTTTATGTGCCGGCATGTTGCCGTAACACACCGGACGTCGGCGTCGCTCGGGGAGAGGAACCTGCGGAATTTGAGACGGGTGCTAGCGATAATCCGGATTCGGGTAATCAAACCGGCATCCGGCGTCCCATTCAGATCGCTGGTTACCGTGCGCCGGTATGCCGCCCGCATCCCGGATCATGCGCGCCATGTGCATCAGATTCCACGTCATGAACGTGGTGTTGCGATTGGTGAAATCATTCTCCGGACCGCCGGAACCTGGATCGAGATACGATGGCCCGGGGCCGGCTTCGCCCAACCAGGCCGCATCGGCTTGCGGTGGAATGACGTAACCGAGGTGCTGCAGTGAATAGAGGATGTTCATGGCGCAGTGTTTTGCGCCGTCCTCGTTACCCGTGACGAGGCAGCCGCCGACGCGGCCGTAGTAGGCATACTGTCCGTGTTCGTTAAGGTCGCCGGAACTCGAATACAGGCGTTCGACGGTCTTTGTACAGACGGAGGATTTTTCACCCAGCCAGATGGGTGACGTGATAACGAGAATGTCCGCCGCCCTGACCAGCCGATAGATATCGGGCCAGTCGTCCTTGTTCCAGCCGTGTTCCCTCATGTCCGGGTAGATACCGCAGGCGATGTCGTAATCGACCGGGCGCAGCACGCTGACTGTTATGCCGTTTTTCTCCATGATGGCCCTGGAGATGTCGATCAGACCCTGGGTGTGCGAAAGTTCCGGTGAGCGTTTCAGCGTACAGTTGAGAAACAGCGCGGTGAGATCCGTGAAGTCCCATGTGCTCGCTGCACACTGTTCCAGCTGCTTTCTGTTCAGTTCCATGTCAGCACCTTTCCGTGACGGGGTTTCGGTATGCGTGCAGACAGTATAGACCGTACGCGTGGCACGGTCCGGTGATCGGGATTGCCCCGTCCCGGGCGTGCAGCGCCGGGTGTTCCTGCCCGTTCACGGATGCGGCGGCGCGTCGAATTCAGCGCATTGGGCGGGAGATCGTCCGCTTCGACCGGTATGCCAGGGCCAGCAGGGCTGCGACCACTGTCAGCCATGAAGTCGTTCCCACCAGGCGGGGGTAAATCGGACTGTCAAGCCAGTGCGGGTGGGCCGTAGTGCGGAAGTACTGCATGAGGAGAAAACTGATGAGCAGCCAGAAGACCTGCAACCAGAACAGCCATTTTAATACGCCAAGCCGTTCGCTCGGGATCCTGCCCAGAAATTTGAGGGCAGGCCATACCGCCAGCGCGCCGAAGATCAACCAGTAGCTTGCCAACGTCGTCGCGATGTCAATCATGGCTGCGGCGCATACCCGCGATCCGGTGAAATCAGGAGGCTATCAATATGGATAGGGATGTCAGAACCGTTCTATAACACTGATCAAGGGGGATTGGTATCAGTCGTTTGTATTAGGGCCTGTTCACACTACACAGATCGCCGCGTTGCTGCCGCCAAAACGGGCCAGACAAGGCGCGAGGAGTGAGGTTTAGTTGTGCTAAATGAACGACGAGCAACGCAGACTGACCCGTTTTGGGGCGCAACCCGAAGGGACGGGGCCCCTATCGCACCGGCCGGCGTTGGTGCGCGCTGGTGTACGTCGAGTACACGTCGCTCGCACCGCCTTGTCAGGTGCGAAATGGACCTCCGTCGCGACGATTTGCGTAGTGTGAACAGGCCCTAGTTCATTTCATGTATAACTTGCGCGAACGCTGCAACATCAGTCCAGTTCGTGAATTCAATATTCGTTTCTGGATCTGTCGGGCCTTTCGTCATCCACATGATGAACCGGATCATTTGTCGATCCCAGTATTTGTATTTCTGGTATTCGATCCTTCCTGCGAAAACAGCAAGTATCTTTGGTTTCCAGGTTATTTGCCTGAGGAATTTCTGGAGATAGGGATTTGTTTCAGGTTGGCTTTTTTCCGGTTTGCGTGCGACGACATTGACGGAGAAAAATGCATTGGGTCTGGAATCCAGGATTTGCTGATTGGCTTTTATGAAGTCATGAATCTGTTTGCTGTGTTTGCCGTAGCGAATACTCGCCCCGATAACTATCTTGTCAAATGTATTCAGGTCAACGGCAACGTTGTCAACTGAAACCAGTGTCACCTGATTATTCCTGGTTTCGACTAATTGCTTTAGACGTAGGCTTATTTCTCTCGTGTGGCCGTCCGTTGACGAATAGATGATGAGAATTCTAGCCATTGTTGAAAACTGGTCTTTTGCACATAACGCTTATACCTGGTGGCGGCGAAGGCCTCCGCATGGGTGCCTTGTCAGGCAATAATCGAGACTTACAGAAAGGGGTGACAGACCACTGCTGCCCCACACACACCCGCTCCCTCCGGGAGCGGGTTGGGGAGCGGGGATCAATACGCCAGCTACCTGATGTTCCATCCCCTCATCCTGCCCTGCTCCCGGCGGGGGAAGGGACGCACTGTTCGTACAGGGATGGATGGATTTCATGTCCTGTCGCGCTCAACCGCTCAGTGCCATGTGTTCATTCATGGACTTGCTGTACTTCAATCATTGTCAGTGGAAAGCAGCGACGACAGACAATCGGTCCATTATCCTCATTCCCGCGCAAGCGGGAATGAGGATCGGCACGGAGCTCCCCGGCTTCCGGCGCGGCCCCCCCCGGCTCGCCTGGGGGGAATGACGACAGGATAATGTCAACCAATAATACTCAATAGTGCCCGAGTTTCTCCAGTACCGCCTTCGCCACCAATTCTGATGATGCTGGATTCTGACCAGTTATAAGGGTGTCGTCAGTAATGACATTGGGTTGCCAGTCGTCCGCCTTTGAGTAATTAGCTCCTTTCGCCTTCAATTCACCCTCCAGCAGGAAAGGCACAACGCCTGAAAGCCGGACGGCCTCCTCCTCGGAGTTGCTGAAGCCGGTTACAGACCTCCCCATTAGCAGCGGCGAACCATCCAGGGTTTTCGCATGACGAAGTACGGCGGGCGCATGACAAACTGCGGCTACCGGTTTCCCGGATGCGTACATGGACTCGATCAGTGCAATGGAGTCGCGGTCTTCCGCCAGATCCCACAGTGGACCATGCCCGCCCGGGTAAAACACGGCATCGTATTCCTCTGGCGAAATATCCGAAAGTTTCAGGGTGTGCGCCAATGCGGCCTGTGCATCTTCGTCGTTTTTGAAGCGTTCGGTTGATTCTGTCTGGGAATCAGGCTCATCACTTTTGGGATCCATGGGTGGTTGTCCACCATTTGGAGAGGCAAGCGTGACGTCCACATTCGCGTCCTTGAATACATAGTAAGGAGAAGCAAACTCCTCAAGCCAGAATCCGGTTTTACTCCCACTGTCTCCAAGCTGATCGTGTGATGTAAGCACCATGAGAATTTTCACTCTGGTCCTCCTTGCAGGATATCGATGAGGAAATTTTGAAAAGGTCGCCGTCAGGGACCGCTCCAGCAGGTAAGGGTCGGGTCTAGTCCGCCTCACCGCGGCGCACGGCGTTGGTGTAGTCCCGGTAGATCCGGCTCATGCGCTGCCACAGCGCGCCGGGCCTGCCGCTGCCGACGGACCGGTCGTCGAGTGTGACAACGGCGGAGATTTCGCGTGTCGAACTGGTGAGCCAGATCTCATCGGCGCTACGCAGTGCGGACTCGGGAATGTCGGCCTCGCGGAACGGGATGGCATTACCGGCAGCCAGTTCCAGCACCAGGTCGCGGGTGATGCCGGGCAGGAGCATATTGCCCTTGGGCGGCGTGACCAGCATGCCGTCCTTCACGATGAACAGGTTGCTGGCCGCGCCTTCGACGGCCAGCCCGTTGTTGATCAGGATGGCCTCGACGCTGCCGGCGTCGATGGCCTGCTGGCGCAGCAGCACGTTGGGCAGCAGGGTGATGGCCTTGATGTTGCACAACCGCCAGCGGATGTCGGGCAGCGTGATGGCGCATACACCCTGCTCACTGTCCAGGTCGCGCGGACCCGTCAGGGGCGAACACATGGCGAACACGGTCGGCCTGATGCCATCGGGAAAGGCGTGGTCGCGCTTGACATCGACGCCGCGCGTCACTTTCAGGTAAACGGCCTGGTCGCTGCCTTCGTTGCGCACGACCAGCTCGTTCAGCATCGCGCTCCAATCCCCGGCCGAGAGCGGATTGTCGATGCGCACACCGTCAAGGCTCACACTCAGGCGTCTGAGGTGATGTGCAAGCCGGAACAGACGTCCGCTGTAGACAGGGATGACCTCGTACACTCCGTCGCCGAACAGGAAGCCGCGGTCGAGCACGGAGACCTGCGCCTGTTCCACGGGGAGGAAGGCGCCATTCAGGTAGGCGACCGGCATGTCGGCGCGGCGCGTTACTCGAAATAGAGCAGCGCGTCATCGATGATGCGCTGCCAGATCGATCCCTCGGCCACCGACTGCAGGCACACCAGCGGCTGTTCGGCCACGACATCCTCGCCGAGCTTGACCTGCACGCTGCCCAGCGCGGTACCGGCATTGAGCGGTGCCATGATGTGGTTGTCGATTTTCATCGAGGCGTCCAGCGACTCGTACTGGCCGCGTGGAATGGTGACGTACAAGCCATGGTCAAGGCCGAGCGAAACGGAGTTGGTGTCACCCTTCCAGACGCGGGAAGTGGCCAGTGCCGTACCGGCGTCGTATAGCTTGTGCGTTTCGAAGAAACGGAAACCGTAGTTCAACAACGCCTGGCTGGCATCGATGCGCGCATTGGCGCTGCCGGTGCCAAGCACCACGGTGATCAGACGCATGCCATCGCGCTTGGCCGAGGTCACCAGGCAGTAGCCCGCCGAATCGGTGAAGCCGGTCTTCATCCCGTCCACCGTCTCGTCCTGCCAGAGCAGCTTGTTGCGGTTGTACTGGGTGATATCGTTGAAGGTGTATTCCTTTTGCGAGTACCACTTGTAGTACTCCGGGTGGTCGCGGATGACGTGGGTGGCCACCCGTGCGATGTCCCGGGCGGTCATGTAGTGGTCGGGATCGGGCAAGCCGGTGGAATTGACGAAGTGGCTCCCATTGAGTCCCATTTCCTCGGCGGTACGGTTCATCAGTGCGGCAAAGGTATCCTCGCTGCCGGCGACGTACTCCGCCAGGGCCACGGTGGCGTCGTTGCCGGACTGGACGATCATGCCCTGGATCAGGTCCTCCACGGCGACCTGCTTGCCGACCTCGACGAACATGCGCGACCCCGGCGTGCGCCACGCCTTTTCGCTGATCGTCACCATGTCGGTCAGCTGGATATGCCCGGATTTCAACTCGTTGAAGATGACGTAGGCGGTCATCAGCTTGGTGATGCTGGCGGGCTCGTAGTGCTTGTCGGAGTTCTGTTCGGCGACCACCCGGCCACTGTCGTAGTCCTGGATGACGAAGGCCTTGGCGCCGCTGGAAGGCGCCTTCGGTATGGGCAGGGCGGCGGTCGCGGGTATCGGCTGCGGCGCGGCTGCGGGGTCGGCGTGGGTGGGTGGGCTGGTGACGAGGAATACCACTATAAATGCTATATAATACAGTCTATTATGCATGATGTCCCTGATTGCTGTTGAGGCGCTGACGGTGCCAGCATTGTCCGCATCTCGCCTCCGTTTTGCAACGGCGGCCGGCTTATTGCACGTAGGTGCGTGCCTCGTTGATGCCCAGTGGCTTGAGCGCCCGGGCGATATCTTCGGCCGCGGCGGTATCCGGCAGCGGGCCGATCTGCACCTTGAAGAAGGTGCCGCGGTCGGTGGCGGCCTCGACGATGCGCACGGCGCCAAGGTTCTGACTCTCGATGTCGCGGCGTAGGCGTTGTGCATTCTCGTGGTTCTGGAAGGCGCCGACCTGCAGGAACAGCTGGCTGGCGGCTTCCGGCGCTTGCGGTGTGTCGGTTTCGACCAGCACCGGCCGGTCGGCCGGCACCTGGTCCGGCGCCACCGGATCGATGGCGCGCACCTCCACCCGGCCGGTGCCCTTGCCCAGGATGCCGAGCTTGTGGGCGGCGGCGTAGGACAGATCGATGAGGCGGCCGTCATGGAACGGGCCGCGGTCGTTGACCCGGACGATGACGCTGCGGTCGTTGTCGAGGTTGGTGACCTCGACGTAGGTCGGCAGCGGCAGGGTCTTGTGCGCGGCGGTCATGGCGTACAGGTCATAGGGCTCGCCGCTCGAGGTGCGCTTGCCCTGGAACTTGGTGCCGTACCAGGAGGCCATCCCGCGTTCCCTGTAGCCCTTGCTGGTCGGCAGGGTGTAATAGCGCTCCCCGTAGACCACGTAGGACTGCGGGTTGCCGTAGCGGCTGAGCGGCTCCGCCTTCGGGACCGCGTTCGGCACGCCCGAGACGTCACGCGGGTTGAGCGGCGCGTCGTCGGACGGCTCGAGCACGCCCGGGGTCGAACAGCCGGCAAGCCAGGTGATGAACACCAGCGTACAGGACGGCAGCAGCAGTTTCCCGGGGTTCAGTACAGTGTTCATGGTCGCTTGTCCGGTTGCAATAACATGCTCAGTCGATGCCAGACCGTGCTCCGTAGAGTGTCCGAGGCAGGGAAAAGTTTCAAGTCATCTATTCGTCTGTCTCTCTCTGCAGTTCGTATTCGCTGCGGATCGCCTCGCTCAGCTGGTACACCGCCATGGCATACAGCGGGCTGTTGTTGTAGCGCGTGATGACGTAGAAATTGTTGAATCCCAGCCAGTACTCCGGGCCGTCCTCCTGGTCGTAGCGGATCAGCGCGGCGGTCAGCGTGTCCGGCAGCGCCGTCACCGGTGTGACGCCGTCGTGCCGCAGCGCATCGAGCACCGTGTTCGGCTTGTAGCCGAGATCCAGCAGGGGCTTCCACGCCTCTCCGCTGACCTGTGCGCGCACCGCGACCGGCTGACCGGATTCCCAGCCGTGCGCCTTGAAATAATTGGCGATGCTGCCGATGATGTCGCGCGGACTGTCCCACAGGTCACGCTTGCCGTTGTCGTCGAAATCGACCGCGAATCGGCGGTAACTGCTGGGTATGAACTGGCCGTAGCCCATGGCGCCGGCGTAGGAGCCGGTGGTTTTCAGCAGGTCGATCTGTTCCTCGCGCGCCAGCAGCAGGTACTGCTCGAGCTCGCCGGTGAAGAATTCGCTGCGTGGCGGGTAGTCGAATGCCAGCGTGGCCAGGGCGTCGATGACCCGGTGCCGGCCGGTGTTGGCGCCGTAACGCGTTTCCACGCCGATAATCGCCACGATGATCTGCGGTTCTACTCCGAAGACGGCCGCGGCATCGGTCAGCGCGCTCGCGTTCTGCTTCCAGAAGCGCACGCCGCCCCCGATGCGCTCGCGGGTCAGGAAGATCTTGCGGTATTCGTACCACGCCAGCCGCTTTTCCGCCGGCTTGCTCATCAGCTCGAGGATGTCGTCACGGCGCTCGGCCTGGCTGAACACGTCCTCCAGTGCGGACCGGCTGAAGCCGTGCTTCGCGACCATCGCCTCGATGAAGGTGTGCGCCTGCGGGTTTGCGCCGTAGTTGTCGCGCGCGGTGGCCAGCACGGGGTTGCTGGCGAGTGCCATCGCCAGCAGGGTGATGACCAGCCGCAGATCGGGAATGAATATCGCCATGCAACGCACCTGTCGTAAACGATCGCCTGCCAATTCTACACCGAAAGCACCGCCTGGAACCTGTCCTCGATTTCCCGCCGGCGTAGCGGCATGAACACCCGGACAAGTACCTAGGGCCTGTTCACACTACGCAAATCGTCGCGACGGAGGTCCATTTCGCACCTGACAAGGCGGTGCGAGCGACGTGTACTCGACGTACACCAGCGCACACCAACGCCGGCAGGTGCGATAGGGGCCCCGCCCCTTCGGGTTGCGCCCCAAAACGGGTCAGTCTGCGTTGCTCGTCGTTCATTTAGCACAACTAAACCTCACTCCTCGCGCCTTGTCTGGCCCGTTTTGGCGGCAGCAACGCGGCGATCTGTGTAGT
>Ga0210123_1001241_pt1 | contig 13399 bp, 9 predicted proteins | sample Muzzi_PWB_D2_FD_185535 | JGI IMG/M metagenome (GOLD analysis project Ga0210123, IMG submission 185535) | Wetland microbial communities from San Francisco Bay, California, USA, that impact long-term carbon sequestration - Muzzi_PWB_D2 (SPAdes) | ecosystem: Environmental > Aquatic > Marine >... | reverse complement strand
TGGCGAAACAATGCCTGAAATCGTAGATTCTGAGTCGGCGGTTTATGCCGGCTCTTTTTTTTGCGGCATTGAACACTTTTTTGATTCGTTTTACCGGTCTGCCCTGGTAGGTGATGATTTCAAGTATATTTTTGTCCTTAACCTGAATCCTCAATTTTTTCAAGAATTTTCATGCAAAATTCAGGCATTTTTTATTCATATCCCCCATATCCGAGAGCCTGTGCAATACGACCAACCAGCTCAAAAGCATCATCCAAGTTAAAGCCGGCGAAATCCAAGGGACGGAGCACCGGCCTCAACTGCCCCTCTAACTGCCGGTCGAGTTTTTGCTTGCGCTCAGTGGAGACGTCAACAGGGTCATTGCCCGGTACCTCAATTTTTGCTTTCACCATATCCAGGAACCCGGTGTCTTGAAAATCCAGCTTCATCTTGCGGGTGGCAAAGAAAAGATCGAAAAAGTCCCGGATCGCAGGTTCTCTTCGGGTCAGGGCTGCACGAACCTTTTCCGCATAGGCCTCTGATACGGACATTGCACGGACTGTGATCGGGGGAAGAAGCGGTTGACGGCTGAATGGATTCACCGCGATGGTGCGGGCCGGATGAGATACCGGCGAACTAAGGAGTGGTTCACGCAGGCCGACCTCGATCTTGATCCTTTCGTTTTTTTCAATCACTGCCGATGGATATTCGAGTTGCCCGATATATTGTCGGGATTCGTTATGACCTCTGAAGGCTTCTGAAGTCACCAGACCGGGAACCACATTCGGTATTTCATTGACTTGGTGTTTAATCGGTTCAATTTCGTCACGCCTTTTTCTTCGAGATGCATCCGGATAAACAGGCATAACGAAATCCAGATCTTCACTAAGCCGGTAGAAATCTGCGTAAACTTTGCTAAGACAGGTGCCGCCCTTGAAAACAAGCGTTGTGTTGCGGTCATAGAGATACTGTAGAATCAATGAACCATAGTAGTCCTTTTCAATCAAAGTCGCTGTAAAACCGGTAGCGGCTTCCGAATGTGCCAAGGCTTCTCTGAAAATGTCGGGATCAGCATCGTGAGGATAGATAAAACTTGTCTTATCCATTGACGATCAATCCCCATTTTCGATTGACGGTCCCCTTTGCGGGTCTACCTGGAATCCATGGGATCAACGCATTGGATTTACTGAGCTGACTTTGGAGTCGATTAATGGATCTTGAAGACTGGATGATTGTTTCCAACAAGTAACCGATTCGCCGGGTCGAAGCCTGGTTTCCGTATTGAACGGTGGTCTCGGCTATTTTGGTCTCCAGTTTGCTATCTTTCCTGATCTCCTGCTTTATCCAGTCATATCCCCGGGGCAAACTGTTAAAGCGAGACCAATCATAAACGGCGTCCATGAGGGTTCTGGCCTTAGAAGAATAGATCGCTTCGGTATTTTCACGGGAGCGGACAATATTAGTGGATCCCAGCCGTTTGTCAGCAATTTTTATGAACTGAAACGCTAAATTCCCGATGGTGCGGTTACCTGAAATACGGTTATTGTATAGATAGGTGACACTTGAAATCTGATCGTCAAGGCCGTAGAAATTGAAAGCGGTTGGACCGCAGATCTGATATTTGCCTTTTTCTTTCTCCAAGAGTTTCTGAAGAATCAGGGCAGATCCGGGACTGTACTTGCCGTCGGCGGGTATGCGGGAAGGTATGAGATATACACCACGTTTCAGTCTCACAATCCAGCCCGAATTCGACAGGCGGCGGAGCAAATCACGCTCCTGTGAACCTGTGATACCCAATACCGAGGTTAGTTCACCGGTATATACGATATCTTTGTTCTTAAGCTGGATGTATGCAAAAAATCTAGATGAAAGATTTCCTAACTCGGGTCCGGGCTGTTTCATGATATTTCTCTTAAATGGGTTAATAACCCATTATCAAGAAATAAAATAAACGTCAACGAAAAAGCAAGATTCAGATACATAGCCTGGGGTTTCATAAAATCGTAACACGATTTTATGATCAAAAAAACAGAAAGGCCGGATTTTTAATCCGGCCTAAGTTAGTGTTTATAATTGGTCGGGACGACTGGATTTGAACCAGCGACCCCAGCGTCCCGAACGCTGTGCTCTACCAGGCTGAGCCACGTCCCGACTTATTGTTTCTTTTAAGGGCTTGATCACAAAATGTCAATCAGTTTCCATACATAAAAGGTCTTTTTGTCAAATCTCTGCGTTATGCTCAAAAAATAATCCTCGGAATATTAAACATATGCCTCCGGTTATTTTTTTCGCATGCCTTGATCTTTAACAAAAATCCTCATTTCTGGATTGGAAACCTAACATGTGTGAAATACCAAAACCTTCCTCGTTCGGTGGCGGGTTAAAATTTGATCCTAACACCGGAATTGAGCATAAGAGGACTTTTTTCAAAGGTCTCAGTTGAACCTCAAATGAGCGATTGTTGAGGTTGCTGCAGATACAAGGAAGATGTCGTTGCGCTATAGTCAACTATGCGGGACGGCATCTGACACAGTAGGTGTGGTAAGATCGGCAATCCCTAAGGGGTTCAAATTTTAAAAATATAAAGCTTTATAATTCATAAAAAATAATAGATATGTTATCCTCTTTTAAAATTTGAAACGCTCAGTTTAGGAAAGGGTTGTTGATAACAATGGTCTCCTCCCTGCCAGGCCCCACGGATACGATATCGATAGGTGTTTCTGTCAGTTCTTCAATTCGATTGAGATAATGTCTTGCATTTTGTGGCAGATTTTCTAATTTTCGAATATTTGATATGTCCTCCGGCCATCCCGGCAAAACTTCGTAAACGGGTTTGCACGAACCCAGAATTTTGAGACTTGCCGGAAAATCCCGGATAATTGTGCCGTTATGTTCGTAGCCGGTGCAGATTTTGAGGTCTTCCAGGCCGTCCAGCACATCCAGTTTGGTGATCACAAGACCCGTCAGCCCGTTCAGACGTGCTGCATTTCGTAATAAAACCGTGTCAAGCCAACCACACCGCCTTTTTCGACCGGTTGTGGCGCCGAATTCCGCTCCTTTTTTTTGAATGTTATCACCGATCTCATCAAAAAGCTCTGTAGGGAAGGGGCCACTTCCCACACGGGTGGTGTAAGCCTTTACAATTCCGACAACACCGGAGATTTCTTTTGGACCAATACCGGCGCCGCAACAGGCGTTTCCTGAAACCGTATTTGACGAAGTGACAAAAGGGTAGGTGCCGTGATCAATATCAAGATGGGTGCCCTGGGCGCCTTCAAAGAGGATCTGTTTGTTTTCTTTTATGGCCTGGTTCATGACAATGGAGATATTAATAATATGGGGCGACAGTCTATGGGCATAAGCTTTGTATTGCTCTGTAATAATGGCCGGGTCCAAGGTTTCAGCGGAAAAGAAATGTTCGAGATAGAAATTCTTCTCTTCTAATATTGTTTTGACTTTTTCACCAAACTCTTTGAGGTCTAATAGATCAACAAAACGAATTCCTCTGCGAGTTGCTTTATCTTCATAGCAAGGTCCGATCCCGCGTCCTGTGGTGCCAATTTTTTGGTTCCCCTTCATGTTTTCCCGGGCCAGGTCGATGTGCTTGTGATACGGCATAATGATGTGGGCTTTTTCACTGATCTTGAGTTTGTCCGGTCCTACATCGATTCCCTTGCTATTTAAATTGTCGAGTTCTTTAACCAGAACTTCAGGATCGACGACCATTCCATTTCCCAAGAGACACGTTTTCCCCTGCAAAATACCGGAAGGCACCAGATGACTGATAAACTGTTTGCCGTCAACGACCATGGTGTGGCCGGCATTGTTTCCACCCTGAAATCGTACCACAACATCAGCAAATTCCGCTAGAAGGTCGACAATTTTGCCTTTGCCTTCATCACCCCATTGGGTTCCAACGATTACGATATTCGACACGGGACGCTCCTTTTATCTTTAACTGATTACCTGTTCAATTTCTGCTTTAAAATTTATTAATCCATTAAACCTTTCAGCCAATGTGAAGGTCCAGCTTTGCTATGCAGGTATGTGAGTTTATATTCACCGCCTGCTTGTCCCGCCCCAGCGGCGCTTCGCTCGAGGCACAGAGGACGCAGAGAATAATAGTTTTTCCATTTCCGTTGACCCCGGTTAAATGGCTTTCAGATTTAACGGGGCAGGGACGACGGTAATGGAAAAGTACTAAGCAGCTTGCGCTGCGGAAACGACAAAAGGTATCAATTCTTTGGTCGCAATTAGCTAATACGGGCATTTGATTACCCGAAGGGTTGAGTCGTTTTGTTTTTCGGCGTCCTTGCCCTGTGGAATGCTTGCCCAATGAAATGTTTATCCTGTGGAATGCTAAGCCTATTCCTCTGGGACAATGCCTATTTCATCGGGGCGAAGCCTATTCCTCTGGGGTCAGCGAAAAACAAAAAAAACCAAAAGCTCTGCGTTCTCCGCGGCTCTGTGGTGAATAAATTCTTACAAAAACCCTTTTAAGGCCATCATCATGCCACATTTTTTAAGGATGGTTATTAACCTAGAACAATTTATGCAGATTAAATCCGTTTTGAACGAAAGAATTCCTGCATAAGCGCCCGGCACTCATCCTGGCAAACACCTTGTATGATTTCCGGCCGGTGGTTTAATCGAACGTCTTCGGCGAAGTTATACAAAGATCCCGCAGCCCCCCATTTGAGATCTTGTGCACCGAAGACAACTTTGGCTACCCTGGCATGTACAATTGCCCCCATACACATCATACACGGCTCGATGGTAACATACAGGGTTGTGCCTAACAACCTGTAATTCAGAATTTTTTGTGCTGCTTGTCGCAATGCCGATATTTCGGCATGTGCTGTTGGGTCGGCAAGGGTTATGGCCTGATTGTGTGATAAAGAGAGGATATCCCCTGATTCAGCAACAAGCACTGCACCTATCGGAACTTCGGCCTTTTGTCCAGCTTTTTTAGCCTCCTTTATGGCCAGTTTCATGAATTTTATGTTATCTTCTGTCATTGTTCAAGCTTAAAGTATAAAGTGAAGTAAAACACATTAACTTATTAAAATATAGCTAAAAAACTATAAAACATATAACAAATTGCGGTTCAAGCGGGATAATCCTTTCGCTTACTTGTCTGTCCATTCTGTGTGGCGGATTAGATCTCGCCCCGCTTTCAGCAGGGCGGGAGTTTCATAAAATCGTTACACGATTTTATTGACATATTCACCTATATACCTTAATAGGTAAAAACATTTCAATGAAATTCATCAGCGCCCGTAGCTCAGCCCGGATAGAGCGCCGGACTACGAATCCGTAGGCCACAGGTTCGAATCCTGTCGGGCGCACCAATGATATCAAGGGTTTACGAGTTTACGCTCCAAACCCTTTTTTGTTTTGTGTGAGAAAAATCTTTAAATCCATCAGTCAGCACATCCATCGCACCCCGTTCAGACTCTCCAATTGAGTGTAAATAAATCTCGGTCGTCGACCTGTTTTCATGTTTTTGCTCAGATTGTTATTTAAAAAGATCCAACCGGAATATATGTTTAATAAATCGAAATGATTGCAGATTTGATTTATTTATGTTATCAAAATAAAAATAAGTTTTATCAAAATAATATTTTTTTCGAAATTTCATGCATTAAAAATAACATCGTTACACAATTTTATCTGAAGGTGAAAAATGAAAAGCATAAAAATAAAATTATTAATCTTTGTTGGAATGATAATAATCGTATGCTCAACGATATTATTTTATAGAACTTACACCAAAGCAACTTCAGATATTGAGAATTTAACAAGTCAACAACTGAATCTCGCACTAAATTTTGATCTTGCCATACGTGAGTATGTGGCTGAAACCATTCGCCCGATGATGTATGATTTGCTTGGTGAAGGAAAATTTGTCCCGGAAACCATGTCCACCAGTTTTGTCGCCCGCAGTATTTTTGAAAAGGTTCAACATCACTTTCCAGATTACATCATCAAATTTGCTTCCGGCAACCCAAGAAATCCCGTTAACCAGGCAGGTCCTGAAGAACTTAATATGATCAGGTATTTTAATGACAATCCTGATGATGCGGCTTGGACGGGAGGGATTGCCATAGATGGCAGGGAGTATATTGCAACATTTAGTGCCATGCGGATGGAAAAATCCTGCCTTCGTTGCCATGGGAATCCGAAAGATGCGCCAATCGAATTGATAAAAAGGTATGGTTCCAACGCATCATTTTACCGTCCGCTTGGAGAAGTGGTGGGCATGGATACCATTGCCATCCCCAGCGATATCGTCAAAAATAAATTAATAAGTGAGAAATTCAAAAATCTTGGATTTTTGGGGGCCGTAATTTTGTTGCTGAGCGCCTCTTTGATATTTGTATTCAAATTTGTCATAACGGATCGTTTAAGCAAGATCTCAAAGCATTTTTCTGACGTCGAGAAGCTAGGCGATGATTTGAAAATTGACGATATCGAGATAACAGGTAAGGACGAGATCGCTGGTTTGGCAAAAAATTTTAATAAATTAGCAGAAAGGCTAAACAATACGTATGCTAAACTTAGGATGGAAATTGAGGAGCGAAAGGGAACTCAGAATGCGTTGCGTGAAAGTGAGGAAAAGTATCGGAAGTTATTTGAACTGGAATCGGATGCACTGTTTTTAATGGATGTAGAAAATGGAAATGTGCTTGATGCCAATATTGCGTTTATCAAGCTTTATGGATACACCAAAGAAGAAATATTATCCATGAAAAACGTAGATTTTTCAGCAGAACCTGATAAGACAATGAAAAGCCTTCAAGACCTCGAAGAACTCATCCCTTTAAGGTATCATAAAAAAAAGAATGGAACTGTTTTTCCTGTAGAAATTACGGCCAATATTTTCGAGCATCAAAGAAGGAAAGTTTATATTGCTGCAGTAAGGGATATAACAGATCGCAAGGTCATAGAACAGCAACTGGAAACATCTCTTAAAGACAAAGAAGTGCTTTTAGGCGAAATACATCATCGCGTAAAAAATAATTTCGAGATCATTTCCAGCCTTCTTGATATGAGCAGCATGGGTGCTGAGAACCAGGAGATACGAAATCTTTTGCTTGCTTCGAGAACCCGGATTCATACCATGGCCATGATTCATTCCCAGCTTTATCAAAAAGATCGGTTTGATCGGATCGACATGGTCAGACATATAGAGGAGTTGACAGGACATCTTCTATTTCTCTATAACAGTGAAAATAGAATTACCATGATTGTAGAACCTTCCGATGTTTATCTATCGTTAAGCCATGCTATTCCTTGTGCCCTGATTTTAAATGAATTGATTACGAATTCCTTAAAATACGCTTTTGCAGATAGAAAGCAGGGAAAGATTCAGATTTCCATTCATAGCACCAATGACGATACCGTTTTATTATGCGTAAAAGATGATGGAATCGGTATCCCCGAGGGAACAGACGTTAAAACTGGCGACGGTCTTGGGCTAAAATTGGTGAAACATCTGGTTGTCGGTCAACTCAAGGGAAAATTGCACTTCAACAATAATATCGGGACCGATATCTCCATAGAATTCAATACCTGAACCTTACATGAGACTGAGTGAGAATCGTTAAGTTAGGGTTCTTGTTAGAGAAAAGAATTCGAGGATTCAAACTTGACCCCTTATCAATCAACCAACTCTTTGGGAGATGATTCTAAGTGAGTTAATTGAAGAGGTTTAAATGACAAAAAAAGTTAAAGGCAAAATAATGATCGTGGAAGACGAAGCCGTCATCGCGATGAGGCTCCAACAGGTACTGACATCAATGGGGTACAATGTCACGGGTATCTCTTATTCCGGTGAAGAGGCACTGGAAAACGCAAAGGATTCTGAACCGGATCTGATTCTAATGGATATTATGATCCCGGGGAAACTTGATGGTATAGCTTTAGCGGAGATAGTTAAATCAGAACTGGACATTCCGGTAATATTTCTGACATCCTACTCAGAAAAAAGCATCATAGAGAGAGCTAAACAAGCCGAGCCTTACGGGTATATTGTTAAGCCTTATAAAGACCGTGACCTCAAAGCTGCCATTGAAGTTGCGCTGTATAAAAAAGAGAGAGAACGACAGCTGCGTGAATCAGCGATACAACTGAAAAAATCTTATGACGAGCTTAAACACCTGGTGGAGAAAAATACAAAAGAATTGAATATCAAGACAAAAAATCTCGAGGAATTGAATACCGCATTGACGGTTTTTCTTGATAAAAGGGAAGAAGATAAATCAGTGATTGAAGAGAAAATTATGTGCAACGTAAAAGCACTTGTAACACCTTATTTAGCTAAATTAAAGAAAGTCAGTTCCGTCCAAAGTCAAAAAACAATGATTAATATCCTTGAATCTAATTTGAATGAGCTCATTTCATCTTTTTCCCATCGGCTATCCTCCAAATATTTAAATCTTTCCCCTTCAGAAATTCAAGTTGCAAATCTTGTAAAACAGGGAATGACAAACAAAGAAATCGCAGAGATTTTACACGTAACCAGTCGAACCATATCATTTCACAGAGAAAATATTCGAAAAAAACTTGGACTGACAAACAAAAAAAACAACCTCAAAACTTACCTGATGTCCCTCGACTAATACCAGTTTTTGCCTGGCAACTCAATGGCATTTTTTTGGTATTTCCATAATCTCCAAACCACTGTATAAATAGTCTGTTAACTATTTGTATTTTTATATTATTTTTATCCCCTGTTGAGAAGATCAGTAAAAGAATAGCGGTCGTTAATCAGGTCCGGGGAAAAACATGAAAAAAATAATTGTCGTCGAAGACGAGGCCGTCATTGCCCTGAGACTCCAACAGATGCTGATAACAATGGGGTATGATGTTATTGGCGTATCATATTCCGGAGAAGAGGCATTGGAAAAAATCAGGAGCCTTAGGCCCGATCTAGTTCTGATGGACATTATGATTCCTGGAAAAATGGATGGAATCGATGTGGCGGAAATTGTTATATCAGAATTGGATATCCCGGTGATTTTTCTGACAGCCTTTTCGGAAGATAAAATCATCAAAAGAGCCAAAAAGGTCGCACCTTACGGATATGTTCTAAAGCCCTTTCAAGACGTCGAACTCAAGGCTAGTATTGAAGTTGCGCTTTATAAAAAAGAGATGGAAAATGCCCTTAAGGAGAGCGAAAAAAAGTTTAGAACACTGGCTGAAAACGCAAACGACGGCATATTGATCGCTTCAATGAATGGAGAACATGTCTATGCAAATAAACGGGCAGCTGAAATCACCGGCTATAGTATTTCCGAACTGCTCGAAACGAAAATCGAAAATTTAGCACACCCTGATGAATTTGAAAAAATTAAAGAAAGATATTGTAGGATTATTTCCGGGAAATCTTTTCAGAAACAGTATGAAGCAAGAATCATTCATAAAAGTGGAAAGGAAATAACAATAGAAGTTGCGAGTGCGAGGTCTGATTGGGGGGGACACCCCGCTGATATTGTCATTATGAGGGACATAACCGAACGCATCAAAGCTGAGGAAGCATTGCGCACAGCTCGCGATGAGCTTGAATACCGAGTAAAAGAACGTACTCTCGAACTCAATAACGCTCTTAAAACAGTACAACGAAGTGAAAAAGAACTTTCTCAGCGTAAATTGTCCTTAGAAAAAGTAAACAAAGAACTTCTGGAGACGAACCAGGCCGTGTCGGTTCTGGCAAGAAATATAGACAAGAAAAAGGAAGAGTTGGAGAAAAAAATACTTAATATGTGCAACAGCAAGTTAATGCCCATTCTAAAAAGACTTCAAAAAGATGTCTACTGCCAAAAACGGCAAGCCGATCTGGAACTCATTATCAACTACCTCAATGAAATTACCAAGGATTCACCCCTGTATCGTGATATCGACTCCCATTTGACCGACCAGGAAATGCGTGTGGCCATAATGATAAAAAACGGTCTGACCAGTCAGCAAATAGGGGACTTGCTGTGCATTTCGTTGCACACGGTTAAAACCCATCGAAAAAATATCCGGAAAAAATTAAACATTGACAACAAAAGTATAAATCTTGTCTCTTATTTAAAGTCCAAACTGATATCCGGTTCAATACAAGAAAGTTAACTTTTAATCACTGTTTTCTATTTACTGTTCACTGTTCACTTTTCAACATCAAACCAACTCAACGAACCTAACGTTCTTCGCCATCTCAACATTCTAACCCAAACCAACCCATAGTAACAATTTTATATATAGGGGGTACTTCAACTACCCACTACATCCCCCCAACAACCCTCCTTGACGTTTCGATACCGTCAACATATTTAAGATACTTTGAAAATTTATTAGAGGGACCGGCTTTGATATAAAACTTGGAAGGGGTTGTTTTACTTAAAGTCGTACAAGTTAAAAGTGTCTACCCTTTGGTTTTCTAGTTGGCCGGTATTAAATTACGGGCGAACCGGCATAACGGGCCAACGGGCACAACTTTTTTTAGCTAAAGCTCTCTTCAAACGATTCTTTAGGCAGAGTTATAACAATCTGACTTCCGCATTGCGGAGGAGACCAGTTTTTTGTGACTTAATGAAACTTGCACCTCAATTGAACGAAAGTCGAGGGTGCTGCAGATCCAAGGCGTCAAAGGTGCAGCTGTAGTAATTTACCGCAAGCCCTTGACAACGATGGAGATGCGGTATCATCGGCTTTCCCGAAGGGTAAACAAAATGATGAATTAACATCTGATTATAACGCGTCTATACCGGCTCTGTCGGAACCGAATTATAGCAGGGTAACAGGCTATGGTTTCGATCCCTTTTACATTGGTCAGCATTTTGTTTACGTCCATTTGAGGTTGTAGGGTATTTAAAATGGCATTTCTTAAAAAGAAGAACAAACCATCTGCTGAGAATATCGATACGCTTTATTTAGGAGCAAGTCATCCTGCCTTTAAAGAAATCTTCGACAATACCAATGATGCCATGCTGGCCTTACATAGCGATGTTGTCGGTCATTGTTATGTGAACCCTAGTGCATGCGAGATGACCGGATACAACTTCAGCGAACTGACGAACTTGGAGTTTAAAGATCTGTTTCACCCGGAAGAAATCGCCAAAATAGATGACCGGTTTGATAAAAGGCGAAAAGGGGTAGATTTGCCCAGTTGCTATGATACCCGTATTGTCTCAAAAAATGGAGAGGTCATTCCCGTTGAGGTGACAGTTTGCACATGCCAGGGGGAAAATAATGGACTCTCTTTTGCGATTTTAAGGGATATCCGTAATAAAAAGCATCTTGAAAATGAAATGAATAAAAGCCTGCACATGCTTAAAGAGGAACTTGATAAGAATCGGTCTGAATGGGAAAGCCTGAACAGAGAGCTGATTCAGACCCATCATGCCATGTCGGTTCTGGCAAGAAATATAGACAGCAAAAAAGTCGAGCTGGAAGAAAAGGTGAACACCACCATTACGTCAAAGATTATGCCCATCATCAAAGAACTTCAAGCCGAGAAGGGGATAAAAAGATTCTGGCCGGAAATCAATTCAATGGCTGAATATTTAAACAGTATCACGACAAAAAACGAGTTGCATCTTAAAATTATCAGCGTGCTCACGGAAACAGAAATGAAAATCGCTGCAATGGTGAAAAATAAAATGACCAGCAAAGACATTGCAAGCGTGATGTACATTTCTTTGGAAACCGTCAAGGCCCACCGGAAGAACATCCGGAGAAAGTTAGAAATTCACAACACAAAACAGAAGTTGTCGGAATATTTGGCGACGGTGATGGGGGAGTGAGTAAAAGACAGAATTCAGGAGACAGAAGACAGAAAACAGAAGTCAGGAGTTAAAGAATAGAAAATAGGAAAGAGGAATTAGAAAAGAGGGAAAGAGGAAATAGGGAAAGATAATTTTGAATTTTGAATGTTGAGTTTTGAATTGGAAAAACAGCCAAAAGACCGCCTAATTCAAAATTAAGAATTCAAAATTCAGCACTCGTTGCTCGTTAATTGTTACTTGGTGAACAGTATAATATCGAATAAAACATAAACAAAAAACATAATAAAATTAAATATATAAATACATTGCGATCATGTAAGCCAGAGGGCGGAGCTGGGTCGGGGTTAGGGGAATAAGGATTAAGGATTGAGGGATTAAAGGATTTAGGGTTTCAGGTATCAGAAGAGCTGAAGGTTAGGGTGGCAACAAACAAATAAAAAAGAAAATACAGGAGATATCGATTAATACCAGGACACTGGAGAAAGGAAAATGCTGGAAGAAATCATTTTGCCTCACTCCAGCAATATTTTTTATGTTCATCATTTAGGACATAACAGTATTTCGAAAAAAAGGGATGATGGGAACTATCATATATTTTGTTGGAATTTCGGTAACGGCTCTTCTTCTTTTCTATGGCATAACATATATCCTGTATTTGATAATTAAACTTGAAGATGAACCTTATCTTTTAACAGGTGAAATGCCGGTGCTAATACCAATCCCCATTACCACAAAAAATCAAAAAAATTGGGTTCAGAAATTGGTTGCATTTATCTTCAAAATAAGACGTTGGGAGTTAGCGAGAAATTGGTGCTACCAGCTAAACGAGGAAGATAAAATTATCATACCGAAAGGGTTTAAATTTGATGGTGCATCAATTCCAAAAATATTTTGGGCCATTCTAAGCCCAACAGGATTGTTGCTTATACCCGGCCTTTTGCACGATTATGGATATAAACATAACCAGATATGGGAACTTGATCCTGATAATGGCATAGTTCCTTTTAAAAAAGATGCCGGAAAGGACTACTGGGATCAACTTTTCAAGGATGTAGGGGACGAAGTAAACGGGGTTTTTCTTGTTAATATTATTGCCTGGATTGCCGTTGCATTAGGTGGTGAGCGTGCGTGGAACAAACATAGGCGTGAAAATGTGCCGGCCGATAAACCTGTGTCGGAGAATTGTAAGTGATATAAAGCCTAACCCTATGAAGCTGACAATCGAAAAGCTTCACTGTTTTTCCTCAGATCGGGGTAACATGTTTATCGGGTATTGAAAGCACTTTCTAATCAAATCATGAGGACCCATTCAAATTCTCATCTTCTGTTATTCTGAGATTCTTAACCTCTGTGTCTGTTGGCCAATAAATATATTCCCTCCGTGTTCTCGATGTCTCTGTGGTGAATAATTAAATGAATGAACTTATGGACATAAATAAACTAACCTGGGAAGTAATTGGCGCGGCCATCGAGGTTCATAAAACACTTGGACCGGGATTGCTTGAGTCTGTTTATGAAGAATGTTTATGCAGGGAACTTCAATTATGTGAAATTTCCTATGAACGGCAGAAGAGTTTGCCCGTTGAATATAAGGGGGAGATGCTCGACTGTGGTTATCGACTGGATTTAGTGGTGGAGGACAGGTT
>Ga0210123_1001240_pt1 | contig 13400 bp, 14 predicted proteins | sample Muzzi_PWB_D2_FD_185535 | JGI IMG/M metagenome (GOLD analysis project Ga0210123, IMG submission 185535) | Wetland microbial communities from San Francisco Bay, California, USA, that impact long-term carbon sequestration - Muzzi_PWB_D2 (SPAdes) | ecosystem: Environmental > Aquatic > Marine >... | reverse complement strand
AAGATTGCTGCCGAGCTTGGCCACGTCCGCGGTGACGCGCTCCGTCGTTCCGGCACCGATGGTCACCATGGCGATGACGGCACCGACGCCGATGACGATGCCGAGCACCGTAAGGAACGACCTCAAGGCATTCGTCCTGAGCGCCCGCAGCGCCAGCTTTATCGTTTCCAGAAGCATCAGGGTTCCCCTGGCCTTTCGGCATCTGGCTCGATGCGGCCGTCGAGGAAGTGGACGATACGTCCGGCAAAGGCCGCCATGTCGCGCTCGTGGGTGACCATGACGACAGTCAGTCCCTCCTCCGCATTGAGCCTGGAGATCAGGGTCATGATCTCCAGGCCGCGTGCGGTATCGAGATTCCCGGTCGGCTCGTCGGCGAGCAGGACATAGGGCCGGGTGACGATGGCGCGCGCGATGGCCACGCGTTGCTGCTGTCCGCCCGACAGCTCGCTCGGCGCATGCTCGGCCCAGTCTTTCAGGCCGACCCGGGCAAGCGCGTCGTGCGCCTGCCGGCGGCGCTCGGCCTGGCCCAGACCGCGATAGATGAGCGGCAGCTCGACGTTGCGGATCGCCGAGGTCCGGGCCAGGAGGTTGTAGCCCTGAAACACGAACCCCAGGAAGTGCCGCCGCAGCATCGCTCTCTGATCGCGCGTCAGGCGGCTGACATCGGTACCGGTGAACAGGTAACGGCCGGTCGACGGCGTATCGAGGCAGCCGAGGATATTCATGGCGGTGGATTTGCCCGATCCGCTCGGTCCCATTATGGCGATGAACTCACCGGCACGAACCTGCAGATCGACACCGTCCAGCGCGCGAACGGCGGCATGGCCACGGCCGTAGACCTTGACGACCTCCTTGAACTCGATCAGCGGAGCGGGCGAGACGTGAGTGTCGTCCTTCACGGATGGACCGCGTCCTACTGGGTCATCTATTGGGTCATGACCATATCGACGATCACGGGGTCGCCCGGCGCGAGGTCGCCGGAGACGACTTCCGTCCGCGAGCCGTCGCTCGCCCCAACGGTGACGACCACGGAGTTCGCTTCGCCACCGCGCAACACCCACAACTGCCGCTGGCCGCCCTTGACGGCTTGATTGGTGCTGACCGCCTGTCGCTGCGGCCGATGCGGCAGGATTCGGCTGAGCAGGCCGCCCGCACCGGTCGACTCCCCACTTATCTTGATCGGTGTGAAGCGAAGCGCGGCATTGGGGACCAGGAGGACATCTTTCATCTCTTCCACCGTGATCTCGGCCGTTGCGGTCATCCCCGGCCGCAGCAAGAGGCCCGCGTTGTCGACCGTGAGAACGGCCTTGTAGGTGACGACGCCCTCGACCGTCTCGGGCGCCAGGCGAAGTTGCGAGATGGTGGCGGGGAATTTGCGATCCGGGTAAGCCTCGACCTGGAAGGAGGCGGACTGCCCTTCGCGGACCTTGCCGATGTCCGCCTCGTCGACATCGACCTCGATCTGCATCTTGGTCAGGCTTTCGGCCAAGCGGAACAGGATGGGCGCCTGCAGCGACGAGGCCACCGTCTGTCCCGGCTCGACGTTGCGGACGAGCACGACGCCGTCGATGGGCGAGCATATGCAGGCCTTCCTCAGGTTCGTCTCGTTGAGGTCGAGGTCGGCCTTGGCGACGGCAACATCGGCCTTGGCGCTCGTCAGTCCGGCGATCGCGCGATCGTAGGCGGCCTTGGCGGCGTCGAGGTCCTTCTGAGTCGAAAAATTCTTGGTCGCCAGCTGCGTGATCCGATCGAGGTTGCGCTGCATCTCGACGACCGTTGCCTCGGCTTCGGCAACTTTGGCCTGCGCCGCCGCCAGCGCCGCGCGGGAACGCTCGACTTCCGCCTTGAGCTTGTCCGTGTCGAGCTCGGCCAAAATCTGGCCGGTCTTGACCCGGTCGTTGTAATCGACTTTGACGCTGCGCACGATGCCGGAGAGTTCGCTGGAAACCTCCACCTCGTTGGTCGGCTGTACCGCCCCCGTCGCGGTCACCGTTACGGTCAGATCGCCGCGCGATGCCGGCGTGGTCTTGTATTGAGCGGTTTCGGCGCTTTGGCCGCCGCCCCACAACGCGTATGCGACGATTGCGATCGGAATCGTCAAGGCAACCAGGATGAAGATCGCCCGTGCGATTCTGCGGCCGGGCGACCGCCGACCAGCCCGCAGGGCCGCCTCGACGTCGGCCGCGGACACTCGTTTTTCGTCTTCAGTCACAGGGACCGACCTTACTCACAAAATGTGCCGGGCCAAAATGCCTGCGCACCCCTTCCGATCGCATTGATTTGGCGCAGCGGCGGGCCCGCCTAGGCGGCCCTGCAAGTGACCGCGATGGGCGGCCCGTTGCGCAGCGTCTGATAGACGACGCAGTAGCGTTCGGTCAGTTTCATCAGGCTGTTCATTTGGTCCTCGCCGGCCTCGGTGTCGAGCTCGAAGACGAGGCGGATCTCGCGGAAGCCGACCGGCGCGTCGCGCTCGACCGCCAGGGTGCCGCGGAAGTCGAGATCGCCTTCGGCGATGACGCGCCCGCCCTTGACCGGGATGTCGAGCGCGCTGGCTACCGCGTTGAGGGTGACGCCGGCGCAGGCCGCCAGGGCCTCCAGCAGCATGTCGCCCGAGCAGGCCATCATGCCGCTGCCGCCGGCCGCCGGGTGCAGTCCGGCCTCGACCAGCGCACGGCCGGTCTCGACCTTGCAGGCGACCTTGGTGGCGTCGAGCTCGCCGACCGCGCGCATGGTGACGACGGCGGACTCCCCGTCTGCCCGGTAACGCTCCTTGAGCGGGGCCTGCAGCGCGCGCAGTTCGTCGGATTTCATCGGCTTGACCTCCTGGTTCCCTAACGCCTCGGCGCGTAGCCTAATGGACGGCGGCCGATCGGCCGAATCACGAAACCGTCGGCGCGTTCCCAGCGGCAGTTTCAACCGGCGTCTCCTCGGCGAAGGCGGCGAGCGTGCGGGCGAACTCGGCCGGGTCGAGATCGCGGGTAATGAACACCAGCCGGGTGCGGCGCTCGGCGTCCGGCCAGGCGTCGAGCGCTACCGGCGGGTGGAAGACGTGCTGCACGCCGTGGATCACCAGAGGCCGGGCCGATCCGGCGACGTCGAGCAATCCTTTCACCCGCAGCAGGTTCGCACCGTAGGCGGCAATCGCCATGTCGATCCAGGCGTTGAAGCGATCCCAGTCGAGCGGCCGGTCGCAGCTCCACGAGAAGGCGCGGATGCCGTCGCCATGACGGTTCACGTCGTGCCCGTGGCCGTGCCCGTGGTCGTGTTCCTGGCCGGCGGGCTGGGCCGCGGCATAGGCCTCGGCCTTGAGCCAGCGGCGCACGTCCGGACTCTTCTTTTCGGGGTCGTAGAGGCCGGCGTTGAACAGGGCGGCCGGCTCGACCGCGCCGTTCAGCACCTCCTGCAGTGGCGCGGCGGGGTTGAGCGCGCGCAGGCGCCTCCTGAGGGCCATGCACGCGGCCGGCGTGGCCAGGTCCGGCTTGGTCAGCAGCAGGCGGTCGGCCACGGCAGCCTGCTTGACCGCCTCGGCATGGCGCTCGAGCGTCGCATCGCCGGCCACCGAGTCGACCGTCGCGATCACGCCGTCGAGCCGGAACCACTCGGCCAGGATCGGGTCGGTCATCAGGGTGTGCAGGATCGGCGCCGGATCGGCCAGGCCGGTGGTCTCGATCACGACGCGGCGGAAAGCCGGCACCTCGCGCCGCGCCCGGCGCTTGAACAGCATCCGCAGGGTCTGCACCAGGTCGTTGCGTACGGTGCAGCACAGACAGCCGCTGTTGAGCAGCACGGTATCCTCGCTGCCGCTCTCCAGCAGGTGATGATCGAGCCCGACCTCGCCGAATTCGTTGACCACCACCGCGGTCTCCTCCATCGCCGGATGGGCCAGCAGATGACGCAGTACGGTGGTCTTGCCGCTGCCGAGGAAGCCGGTCAGCACGCAGACCGGGATGGGATCGCGCGGCAGCTCGGGGTCGCTCGCTGCGGCAGTCATCGGCGTGCCGCCTGCGCGGCCGGTGACGGGCGCAGCAGGTGCAGGGCGACCAGTGCCAGGGTAAGCAGCACCAGCGCGCCGCCCTGATGCAAGGCGCCGAGCCAGACCGGCACGACCAGCAGCAGGGCCGAGACGCCGAGGGCGAATTGCACCAGCGCCATCAAGAGCACCAGATCGAGTACGCGGCGCGCCGCCGGTGCAAGGGCGAGCGCCCGGCCGCGCAGCCAGAGAGCGCTCGCGGCGGCGACGCAGAGCACGGCCAGGACGCGGTGATTGAATTGCACCGCCGCAACGTTCTCGAACAGGTTGCTCGGCCAGGGCGCCAGCGTGCCGTAGTCGTCCGGTACCAGGTGCCCGCCCATCAGCGGGAAGGTGTTGTAGATCATGCCGGCGTTGAGGCCGGCGACGAAGCCGCCGGACGCCATGGCGACCGCCACCAGGACGGCCAGCGCGGCAATGCCGGCGCGCAGTCCGCCGGCGCGCGGATCCGGGCTGAGTGCCGGTGCCGGACGCAGCAGGCCGAGGGCCACCCAGAGGATATAGGCGTAGATCGCCACCGCGGCACCGAGGTGGGCGACCAGACGGTATTGGCTGACGTCGGTGCGCTCGGCGAAGCCGCTTGCCACCATGTACCAGCCGAGCGCGCCCTGCAGCCCGCCGAGCAGGAAGATCAGCGCCAGGTGCGGCGCCAGCCCGCGGCGCAGGCGGCCGCGCAGCAGAAACCACAGAAAGGGAAGCAGGAAGACGACGCCGATCAGGCGGCCCCAGAGGCGGTGGACGTACTCCCACCAGAAGATGGTCTTGAACTCGGCCAGGGTCATGCCGGCGTTGTCGACCCGATATTCCGGGATCTGCTGATAGATGGCGAAGAGGCGCTCCCACTCGGCGGTGGTCAGCGGCGGCAGCGCGCCGCTCAACGGGGCCCATTCCATGATCGACAGGCCGGACTCGGTCAGCCGCGTGATCGCGCCGATCACCGCCATGGCGAAAATCATGGCGCAGCAGGCAAGCAGCCAGATGGCGACGGCGCGGTCGTTGCGCGGCGTCGCGACCTGAGGGGGGGGCAGGGTGGCGGCGGTCATGGACGTTTCCGGGCGGGCGTCACGATGCCCGGCTATGTAAAGCCGGGCCGTTGGCGAGTCCAGCGGAACGCCGCGCGAGGTCGAGGCGGCCCGGCCGCGGTCCGAAGCGGGCGGCCCGGCCGCTCCGCGATTGCCGCGCGAATCCGGCCGATGCCGGCGGACGGGACCTTCGGACGAAACCTTAACTTAGTGCAGCTGCAGGTAGGCCGACGCCATTCGTGCCGCGGGGGCCGTGACGAGCTGCTGGTTGGCGACCTTGACCGAGTGCAGCTTGCCCTCGATGTTCTTCGCCCAGAAATCCAGGAAACGCCGCAGGACGGGGAACTCCGGCGCGATGTCGTACTGCTGCCAGACGAAGCTTTGCAGCAGGCCCGGGTGATCCGGCATGTGATAGAGGATCTCGGCCGTGGTCAGCCGATAATCGCGCAGTTGCATCTCGAGGGTGCTCATCGTGCTCACGGTCTCCTTCTTGAGGCCTCCCTGGGCATCGACTCAATTCTGACCCCGATGATTTCCCATATTCAACCCCAACAGGGTAAAGAATTCAATAACTTAGCAGCCTTCGCCGGCGAGTGCTGCCAGCCCGCGGAGCGAAATTTTTCGGATTTCTCCGCACGCGGCCCCTTGACCGGGCGGCGGCGGATGCCTATTCCAATGGCACTCATCCGGGGGGAGTGCTAACAGCCCTGCGCCCTGGGAGCAAAATTGAAAGAATTCAAACGCTTGGACATTGGAGGATCGACAAAATGAGATTCCGCCCGTTGCATGACCGCGTGGTCATCAAACGCCTCGAGCAGGAAGAGAAGACCGCCGGCGGCATCATCATCCCCGACACGGCCAAGGAGAAGCCGATGGAGGGCGAGGTTCTCGCCGTCGGCCCCGGCGCCCGTGGCGAGGACGGCAAGTTGCACCCGCTGGACGTGAAGGCCGGCGACCGCGTGCTGTTCGGCAAGTGGTCGGGGACCGAGGTCAAGATCGACGGCGATGAATACCTCATCGTCAAGGAGTCCGACATCATGGGCGTGATCGCGCCGAAGTCGGGCGGCAAGGCGAAGAAGGCCGCCTAAAGGCACTTCCCGACAGACGGATAAGACGAAAGGAACGGACGAAATGGCTGCAAAAGACGTGAAGTTTTCCGCCGACGCGCGGGAGCGGATGTTGCGCGGCGTCGACATTCTGGCCAACGCGGTGAAGGTCACCCTTGGCCCGAAGGGACGCAACGTCGTGCTCGACAAGAGCTTCGGCGCGCCGCGCACGACCAAGGACGGCGTCACCGTCGCCAAGGAGATCGAGCTTTCCGACAAGTTCGAGAACATGGGTGCGCAGATGGTGCGCGAGGTCGCCTCGAAGACCAACGACGTGGCCGGTGACGGCACCACCACGGCGACCCTTCTGACCCAGTCGATCGTGCGCGAGGGCGCCAAGGCGGTGGCCGCGGGCATGAACCCGATGGACCTGAAGCGCGGCGTCGACCTGGCCGTCGAGGCCGTGGTCGGCGAGCTGCGCAAGCGCTCCAAGAAGGTGTCGAGCCCGAACGAGGTCACTCAGGTCGGGACCATCTCGGCGAACGGCGACCTCGAGATCGGCCGCATGATCTCCGAGGCCATGCAGAAGGTCGGCAACGAGGGTGTGATCACGGTCGAGGAGGCCAAGTCGCTCGAGACCGAGCTGGATGTCGTCGAGGGCATGCAGTTCGACCGCGGCTACCTCTCGCCCTACTTCATCACCAACGCCGACAAGATGATCTGCGAGCTGGAGAACCCCTACATCCTGCTGCACGAGAAGAAGCTCTCGGGGCTGCAGGCCATGCTGCCGCTGCTCGAGAGCGTGGTGCAGTCGAGCCGTCCGCTGCTGATCATCGCCGAGGACGTCGAAGGCGAGGCGCTCGCCACGCTGGTGGTCAACAAGCTGCGCGGCGGCCTCAAGGTCGCGGCGGTCAAGGCGCCGGGCTTCGGCGATCGCCGCAAGGCGATGCTCGAGGACATGGCGATCCTGACCGGCGGTCAGGTGATCTCCGAGGACCTCGGCATCAAGCTCGAGACCGTCACCGTCGACATGCTGGGCAAGGCGAAGAAGGTGGTCATCACGAAGGAAGAGACCACCATTGTCGACGGCGCCGGCAAGAAGAAGGAGATCGAGGGCCGCTGCGGGCAGATCCGCCAGCAGGTCGAGGAGACGACCTCCGACTACGACCGCGAGAAGCTGCAGGAGCGCCTGGCCAAGCTGGCCGGCGGCGTTGCGGTGATTCGCGTCGGCGGTGCCACCGAGATCGAGGTGAAGGAGCGCAAGGATCGGGTCGAGGACGCCATGAACGCGACCCGCGCCGCGGTCGAGGAGGGCATCGTCGCCGGCGGCGGTCTGGCGCTGCTCAACGCCGTCAAGGTGCTGTCCAAGGTGAAGCCGGCCAATGACGACCAGAAGGTCGGCGTCGACATCGTGCGCCGCGCACTCGAGTCGCCGGTGCGGCAGATCGCCGAGAACGCCGGGGTCGAAGGCTCGATCGTGGTCGGCAAGCTGCGCGACAGCAAGAACGACGTGCTCGGCTACGACGCCCAGAACGGCAAGTACGTCGACATGTTCAAGGCGGGGATCATCGACCCGACCAAGGTGGTGCGCACCGCTCTGCAGGACGCCGCCTCGGTCGCCGGCCTCTTGATCACCACCGAGGCCATGGTCGCCGAGAAGCCGGAGAAAAAGGAAGCCGGTCCCGCCATGCCGCCCGGCGGCATGGGCGACATGGGCTTCTAAGGCATTTTCCGGGTCTGGAAACGCCAAGGGCCGGGGCTTTCGCCCCGGCCCTTTCTCTTTGCCGAGCGCTCGGCTCGGTCCAGCTAAATCGTCATGTGGCGCGCGCGCGCGCCGCGCTCGATCGCCGCGGCCGGCAGGCGCCCGACCTCGAGGCGATGGCGCAGAAACTCCAACAGGCGCAGCTCTTCCTGGCTGACCCGCCCGTCGGCTGCGGCGACGTCGCAGGCCAGCGCATAGGCGGTCTCGTGCAGGCGTGGCGGCAGGCCTGCGCAGATCTCGTCGAGCACGCGATCGAGGCCATCTTCGCCGCCCAGCAACTCGGCACAGGCCTGCGCCGCGTCGGTCAGCTTACCCGCCTGGTAGCCGCGAAAGACCGGCAGATGCTTGACGATGTCGCCAATGGCGACGAGCTCGGGATCGGTCATGTCGCGGTCAGCGGCGGACACCAGGACCATGGTGTAGATCAGGGCGGAATGGGCATCGATCATCGTTTGGCTGCGGCCTCCTTGCCGGTCTGGGATTGTGCCGGACTAAACCCCGCCGGGACCCCGGCGTCAAGCGAAGGCGGGTCGACAGGGCGGCGCCTAGCGGGCAGTCTGCGCCGCCATGCCCGCCGTCGTTGAGGTCGTCCTGCCCGTCTTCGGAATCATGCTGGCCGGTTATCTGGCAGGTCGCTTCCGCGTGCTCGGCCCGGCCAGCAGTGAGGCGCTCAATAGCTTCGTCTACTTCGTCGCCCTGCCGGCGCTGTTCTTCGTCTCGCTGTCGCGGGTGCCGGTTTCCGAAGCGCTCAACGCCCCCTTCCTCATCTCCTTCGGCGGCGGGTTGCTCGCCGCCTTCGCCCTCGCCGTGGTGATCGGCCGGCGGCTGTTCCCCAACAGCCTGGCTGCCATCGGTTTGCAGGGTCTCAGCGCAAACTTCTCCAACACAGGCTATCTCGGCGTGCCGCTCTTGCTGATCGTGTTCGGGGAGGCCGGCAAATTGGCGGGCATCCTGGGCACGGTCATCATGGGCGCGGTGGTCATGGCCGTCGGGATCGCCATCGTCGAGGTCGATCTCAGTCGCGGCGGACATCCGCTGCGCGTGCTGCGGCGGGTCTTGCTGGCAGTGCTGCGTTCGCCGCTGGTGCAGTCGGCTGCCGGCGGACTGACGGCTTCGTTCCTGGGCTGGTCGGTGCCCGCGCCGCTCGCCACTTTCTGCGACATTCTCGGTGCTGCGGCGGCGCCCTGTGCGCTCTTTGCCATCGGGCTGTTCCTGGTCGGCCGGGCGCCGCACACCGGCATCGGCGAGGTCGCCTGGGTCGTCGCGATCAAGCTGCTGGTGCAGCCGCTCGTGACCTGGTGGCTCGCCTACCGGGTGTTGGAGATGGAGGCGGTCTGGGCGGCCTCGTCCGTCATCCTTGCCGCCCTGCCGACCGGCGCGCTGGTCTTCGTGCTGGCGCAGCAGTACGGCATCTACGTGCAGCGCGCGACGGCGGCGATCATGGTCTCGACTCTGCTCTCGGTGGTGACGCTGTCGCTGCTCCTGGTGCTGCTCGGCGTCTATTGAGCGATCTGCGCTCCGGGCGGGTCCGCTCGCTCAGGCCGCGCCGCGGCGTGCCCGGGCGACGTAGTCGTCCAACGCGCCCCGCAACGCGGGATCCATTGCCGGCGCTTCGTAGGCGGCGAGCGTGCGCTTGTAGACGGCATGCGCGCGTTGCGTCGCATCCGGCGCGCCGGCCTCGGTCCACGCCTCGAAGTTGCGCCAGTCGGAGACCAGCGGTGCATAAAACGCGGTCTCGTAGCGCGCCAGGGTATGCGCCGCGCCGAAGAAGTGGCCGCCGGGCCCGACCTCGCGGATGGCGTCGAGCGCCAACGAGTCCGCATCGCACTCGAGCGGGCGGAAGATTTCCGCGAACATCTGCAGCATCTCGACGTCGAGTATGAACTTCTCGAACGAAGCGGTCAGTCCGCCTTCGAGCCAGCCGGCGCCGTGCATCAGCATGTTGCAGCCGCCCATCAGCGCGCCCCACAGCGACATCTGCGATTCGTAGGCGGCCTGGGCGTCCGGCGTGTTGCAGGCGTTCACGTTGGAGGAGCGCCACGGCAGACGGTAGCGCCGCGCCAACTGGCCGGAGGCGAACGCGGCTTTCACGTATTCGGGCGTGCCGAAGGCGGGCGCGCCGCTCTTCATGTCGACGTTGGAGGTGAACCCGCCATAGGCGACCGGAGCGCCGGGGCGGACGATCTGCGCCAGGGCGAGTCCGGCCAGGGCCTCGGCGTTCTGCTGCGCCAGCGCGCCGGCCAGCGTGACCGGTGCCATCGCGCCGGCCAGTGTGAAGGGCGTCAGGACCATCAACTGGCCGCGGCGGGCGAAATCGACGATGCCCTGAATCATCAGGGAGTCGAGCTGCAACGGCGAGTTGGAGTTGACGATGGTGTAGCACCGCGGCTCCCGCGCGAAGGCCGCTTCGTCGAGTCCGTGGGCCAGGCGGATCATGTCGAAGCTCTCGGCCACCGCCTGGCGCCCGCGGCTGTACACGAAGGGCACCTTGTCGGTGAGCAGCATCTGGCTGTGCGTGAAGGCGAGCTGGCGCTCCTCGACCGGCAGCTCGACCGGCTCGGTCGCCGGTCCGAGCATGTGAATCACGTCGAAGCTCTGCGCCAGGCGCATCAGGTCGTCGAAGGCGGCCAGCGAACCCGGCCGTCGGCCGTGCTCCAGATCGCTCACGTAGGGCGTCCCGCCGACCGTCGCGAAGGCCACGTCGGCGCCGCCGATCGCCACGTCGCGCGCCGGGTTGCGGGCGCGCAGCGTCAATCGCGCCGGGGCCTGCGCCACGGCGGCCAGGACCAGGCCGCGGTCGAAGCGCACCATCTGTGTTGCCTCGTCGACCTCGGCGCCGGCGGCGGCGAAGAGCCTGCGCCCCTCGTCGTCGAGCACCCGCAGGCCGACGTCCTCGAGGATGCGCATCGAGGCCTCGTGAATCGCTTCGAGCTGCTCGGCCGAGAGAATCTCGACGGGCGGGAAGGGGTTCGTGAGTCGGGTCCGGGACGGCGCCGCCGGCGCGCCGCCAAGCCGCGCGGCGGCGCCGCGCCGTCGTCCCCTACGTCCCTGGATCTCTTGCTCGACCATGCGTTCCGGCCAAGGCCCTGTCGGACTGCGGCCGGAGGCTACGAGGCCCGGCGGTCGAGGCCGAGATCGCGCACCGCGTGGCTGGCGAGGCGCAGGCGCGCCGTCAGCCGCCGGTCCTCGGAGATCAGCCGCGTCATCTCGTCGCGGGACTGACCGGGGATGGTGTTGTCGATCAGAAAGCGGAGCGTTTCCATGACGGACTCCTGATATCAGGCGTGCTTGCTTCGTGACAGATAGGCGCTTTTAAAACTTGAGAAAATCTCGTAATTTTCCAAGATAACATGAAAAATTCTCAAATATGGTGGCGCCTTGGGTCCGAGACTGGACATCCATCATTTGCAGATGCTCGTCGCGATCGCCGAGAGCGGCGGCATCGCCACTGCGGCCGAGCGCCTGGCCGTGACGCCCTCCGCGCTCAGCCACCGCATCCGCGAGGCGGAACGCCGTCTCGACGTGGTGCTCTTCGTCAAGACGGGGCGCCGGCTGACGCCGACGCCGGCCTGCGACGTGCTGCTGATCGCCGCGCGCGACATCCTGGCAAGTTTGGAGCGCGCCGAAATCGACGCGCAAAAGCTGGGCAGCGGGGCACGCGAGGTGGTGCGGCTCGGGCTCGGGGCCTACAGCGCCTATCACTGGCTGCCCAGTTTCCTCAGCTATCTCGCGGTGTCCGACCCCTCGATCCAGATCGAGATCGTGGTCAGCGCCAACCGGCGCCCCGAGGCCGCGCTGCTCAATCACGAGATCGACCTGGCCGTCGTGCCGGGCCGGCCGGTCCGGCCGGGCATCGCGGCGATGCCGCTGTTCGAGGACGAGCTGGTCGCCATCCTGTCGCCGCGCCATCCCCTGGCGGTCAAGGCCGTGCTCGAACCCGACGACTTCGGCGACGACGATTACATCACCTACAGCATCACGCCGGAGCCGGGCTACGAGTACGACCGGGTGTTTCGTCGCGCCGCCCGACCGCCGCGGCGCGACCGCCGGGTCGAGCAGATCGAGGCCATCGTGGAAATGGTCAAGGCCGGCTTCGGGCTCAGCATCCTGACCCGCTGGGCAATGGAGCCGCACCTGCGTGCCGGCACGCTGCTGTGCAAGCGCGTGACGCAGAACGGCTTGCAGATTTCCTGGAGCATGCTGACGCGCAGCGACGACGGCGCCCAATCGGCGCCGTCCTTGGTCGCCGGATTCCTGGCCGAATGGTGCCGCGACAGCGTGCTCGGCTTCCGCACCATGGAGCCGGTCGCCCCGGCGTTGCGGTGAGTTGGGGCGGGCTCGCGTCGCCGCGGTGCCGCGTCGCGCCCTAGCGTTCGGGCCCGGTGCCGGTCGCGACAGGAGCGCCAGTTCAGGGGCGTCAGTTGGTGTTCCAGATATCGCGATGGAGTTGCCAGGTGTGCCCGCTGCGCTTCCAGATGACGATGTATTTGCCGTCGACCTTGGTCGCACCGTTCTCTCCTGGCACGGAGAGTGTGAAGACTCCGATCTCGCCGGCCAGATCGCCGTTCGCGTTGACCTCGACGGGGCGCAGCTCGTCCGCCTTCATGCCGGAATCGATGGCGCCCTGCCAGAATTCCTGAATCGCCGCGCGGCCGTCGACGCGCGCGCCGCCGGGCGGGAACAAGGCGGCGTCCGCGGTATAGAGATCGGCGACCGCAGCGCCGTCGCCGGCGTTGAACGCGGCCACCCACTTGGCCACGGCCTCCTCGATGTGCATGCGTGGCTCGCCGGCCTGCGCCGCCGTCGAAAACATCAGAGAAAACAAAACTAAGGTAAATACTCGTCGCATATAGGTCTCCTGTCGCTTTACATCGAATACCGACCGCCAGAAGCGTAAAGGTTCCGAGGGGGGGCGCCGGATGTTACAATCATATAGCGAAGGAGCGTCGTTGCAAGGAGGCGCGGGCGCTCTGTCACCTCAAGGAATGTGAATATGTTTGCATCGGCTTTCCAGATCGCGGCGCTCATGCCGATGCGTTTGCGCACTCACGCGCGGCGCTCCCTGGAATTCAATTCGTAGATTCCCAATTCGCCGTTCGCTAATCTTCCTTTCCAGGGAAACCCGGCATGGAACGTCGTCTCACCTCTATCCTCGCCCTCGACGTGGTCGGCTACAGCCGCCTCATGGGCAAGGACGAAGCCGGCACGCTTGCGGCGCTCAAGCAGCATCGTAAGGATCTTCTCGATCCCAAGGTGGCGCAATATCGCGGCCGTACTGTCAAATTGATGGGCGACGGCGCGCTCATGGAGTTCGCCAGCGTCGTCGATGCCGTTGCCTTCGCCGTCGATGTGCAGGTCGCAATGCGGGCGCGCAACGCGGCGGTCGCTGAGGATCGGCGCATCGTCTTTCGCATCGGCATCAATATCGGCGACATCATCGTCGAGGACGGCGATATCTTCGGCGATGGCGTCAACGTCGCGGCGCGCCTCGAAACCCTGGCGGAACCCGGTGACGTCTGCCTGGCGCGCAATGTCTTCAA
>Ga0210123_1001239_pt1 | contig 13402 bp, 13 predicted proteins | sample Muzzi_PWB_D2_FD_185535 | JGI IMG/M metagenome (GOLD analysis project Ga0210123, IMG submission 185535) | Wetland microbial communities from San Francisco Bay, California, USA, that impact long-term carbon sequestration - Muzzi_PWB_D2 (SPAdes) | ecosystem: Environmental > Aquatic > Marine >... | reverse complement strand
CTGTTCGCCATTTAAAGTGGTACGCGAGCTGGGTTCAGAACGTCGTGAGACAGTTCGGTCCCTATCTGCCGTGGGCGCCTGAGATTTGAGAGGAGCTGCTCCTAGTACGAGAGGACCGGAGTGGACGTTCCTCTGGTGTTCCGGTTGTCACGCCAGTGGCATTGCCGGGTAGCTATGAACGGACAGGATAACCGCTGAAAGCATCTAAGCGGGAAGCCCCCCTCAAGATTAGATCTCACTGGGACCTTGAGTCCCCTGAAGGGCCGTCGAAGACTACGACGTTGATAGGCTGGGTGTGGAAGCGCAGTAATGTGTGAAGCTAACCAGTACTAATTGCCCGTGAGGCTTGACCATATAACACCCAAGCAGTCTTGGTGTTGATACTGGTTTCAGGCAACATACTCGCTATTACAACTTCTCGAATATGGTCTTCAAGGGGTCAGAGTACTTGAAATTCACTCTGGTCAGCCTGTGTGGCGGTCGTGAGTTTCAAATACTCTGACCCCTTGAAAACCGAACAGTTTGCCTGGCGGCCTTAGCAAGTGGGAACCACCCGATCCCATCTCGAACTCGGAAGTGAAACTGCTTAGCGCCGATGATAGTGTGGGGCTTCCCCATGTGAAAGTAGGTCACTGCCAGGCTTTTAATAAAACGATACCCGGCCCCGGCCGGGTATTTTTTTGCCTGAATTCCGGGTTTAACCAGCCGGCCGGCTTCCGGCATCACTTGAAGTCGGAGGCCTTGTTGTGCGATTGTTAGCAGAATTGCAGGCCAATGGAGATTTAACATGCCAAGCTATGACTACCGCTGTGCTGCCAATGACCGGGTCGTTGAAGTCAGGCATCACATGAACGAAAAACTGTCGACCTGGGGTGAGTTGTGTGCACTGGCGGGAATCGAGCCGGGTGCTACCTCGCCGGATGAGCCCGTTGAACGCCTGATCACTGGCGGGCAAGTGGTGCGCAGCTCCAGCCTGGGTGATGCGAATGCGCCGGCCTGTAGCAGCGGCCCCTGCTGTGGTGGCGGTGCATGCGGGTTTGAGTAACAGGTCGTTTCCAGGCTTTTAACGCGAACCCCTGTAGTCAATCAGACTGCGGGGGTTTTTTATGCAGTAACCGTATTGCTTTCCTGGTTGGCGGGGGAATCCTGCCGGCAGCAAGATCGTTGATCAGGCCAAGATGCAGGGGCAAAACGGTCTTGAACGCGTACTGGTCCAGGACTGTTTGCCGTGCATTTCTGCGGATATCTTCCATGGCTTCCCGATTATCCAGTGCAGATGCGGCGCTGGCCGCAATATCTTCAGGTGAAAAAAAGTTCGCCAGCAGTCCGTTGCTCCCGTGGGTGATGACTTCCTGCACCGGCCCGGTGTCCGAACCGATTACTACACACCCCGCTGCCATTGCCTCGAGTATCGACCAGGAGAGCACGAACGGGATGGTCAGGTAAATATGTGCGCTGGATATCTGCATTACCTTTACCATGCGATCATGTGACAACGGACCGGTCAGGTGAAAGCGGGTGTTATCCGGTCTGAATCGTGACAGCATTTCCTGCAGATAGCCGGGGCTGTCCTTGTTTGCCGGTAGACCATAACCGCGCCCGCCTTTCTTGCCGACAACAACGACATGGCATTGCGGTCGCTCTTTCAGCAGGATATCCACCGCTTCCATAAACTGCGGAAACCCCCGGTGAGGTTCAAAGACCGGGGAGATGTAGGTTATAACTTCATCTGCCCGGGACAATATTTTCCCGTTGGGGAGTTTGAAAACCGCGTCCGGATCTGGCGCCACGTTGTCGGTATCAATGCCGTCATGTAATACGGAGATTTTGGGGTGGAAGACATCAGGGTGCACGTTTCTCTGGTAGAAGGTTGACGTGACACACCAGTCGGATTCTGTCAGTGCAAACAGCGCTGCGGTATTGATTATTCTCCTGCGTGCCCTGTCATGATCGGATGCATCCCTGTTATTCAGAAAGGTCTGGTCAGCCCCGTTGGGTGCGAAAAAGTAATCGGCGTAGTTCAGGACCGGTGTGTCAGGGAATACATCCTTCAGGAACAATCCGCTGCCCCATCCAAGGTGTCCTACAATAATGTCGGGAACAAAACCTTTATTCTTCAGGTTTCTGCAGCTCTCCCTGGCATTCTGCGAGGCCATGATATTTTGCGAGAATTTCACCAGGTTCAGTGAAGACAGCCGTCTGGCAAATTGTTCTGGCAGCTCCGGTGGAGCTGAATATTCCGCCTTGTGAATGCCCGGGATATCCGGCTTGCCCGGTTCTGTCAGGAAAACGACCTGGTTGTCCCTCGCTGCTGCACAGAACCTGGCAAGGAGTTTGTATTGGCCAGGCATGTTGGGATGGAGGAAGAGAACCTTCATGCCTGTATCGTATTTGTGTGGTTGGGTGCCTTCAACCCGCACTTGCCGGGGTGTCGTGCCTTAATCGGCTTTCGTCTGATCAGCCGGTGGTCCGCTCAGCACCTTCTTGCCTGTAAACATTGCGGATATCAGGTTGCCGCCTTCGCGCAGCTCGGTCATAACGACTGCCAGGATATGAATCATGGCAAAGACGAGCAGCACGAAAAAGCCGTAGTAATGAATGGTAATGAAGGGTTTGCGGAAGGCGCGCATCGACTCAAAAGCGGTCTCGTCATACATTTCCTTCGCGTAGGGCACCAGCGTTGCCGGATCGATGCCCGGATTGGCCACCCAGTTGGCAATCCATGCACCGATGGGCGGGTAGAAAAGATCCGTGCCCGCCAGTACCAGCCCCGTGGTGGCCTGTGACAGCAACAGCAGCAGCAGGAGGGTAACTGCGATGCGCCCGAGCGGATTGTGCCCGAGATACTGGCGCGGCCGCCCGGCGCTGAAGTCGGCGATGTAGCCTCGCACCTCGCTCATATAGCCGCGACCGCCAGGGAGAATCGCCCGCCAGCGCGCATGTGGCCCGCCTATAAAGGCCCAGATCAGGCGCCACAGCAGATTTACCGCGAATACATAACCAATCCAGACATGCACGGTCTTTAGCAGGATCTTGCCTTCGGTGCTCACGCCGAGTGCCTCGTCGTTGAGAATGGCAACACCCACGGCAATCAGCCCGAGCATGCATAACAGATTGAGCCAATGAAACCAGCGGGTGCTGGCGTCCCATACGCGGTAGGTTTTCAGGTCGGTCATGGCGGGGCTCCTGTGCTTTTTCTTGCGGTTGTTCTGGAGGGATCAGGACCACGAATCCTGTTGATTCGTGACGGGTCTATTCTTTCAGTATTATCGGCAGGAGTATAGCGGTACTTGCTTAAAGCAGGCTTAAGTTGTGACTATCAGTCGCATCACCCTTGATTATTTATTTTGCTGACCTTCGAGTATCTGCAGGCTTTCCTGCGCCAGTTCTTTTGTGTCGGGGTCCTGGTCCTGCAAGAGTGGCTTGATGAATCGGATTGCCTGTTGCGCGCCGGAAAGTGCCAGGTAATGACAGGCATCCCCGCGTATGCGGGCATCCTCATGCCCGGTTAGAACCCCGAGCTTGTCAACAATACCCTGTAACAGAGGACTGTCCTGGAGTTCCTCCATAATGGCGCTGATCCCTATCCGGGTATTGAGCTGTATTTCAGGGTCTGCAAATAAAACCAGCAGGGCATTAATGGTATTGGGAGTCGATTGAACCAGTTTGATGGCCTTGCCGATGTTTCCGCTGGAAAGCAATTCTTCCAGCCAGGCAGCCATCCCTGCCTCAGAGTTTGCATTCTCGGCCCATTTTTCCAGTTCTTTTTCAGAGTGCAGGCCATCCAGTTCGAACGGTCCGAGGCGGACCCACGGGACAGTGCGGACCCCGATCTCCCTGGCAAGCTCGGGGCGTTGCTCGATGTTTATGACTTTCAATGTGCCAATTTTCCCGGCCTTTAGCAGTTTTGTGAGCCCGCTTAATACGGACGGACAATGGGGGCAATGTGTTCCCAGCAGCATGAGTGCATCGGGTGGAGTGCTGGAATTTACCGTGTTCACGCTAGGGTATCCCTCTGACAGGCTAATATTATAATGCGGGCGTAGTATGGCATATGATTCTGGCTATTCAGGCAGCAAGGCAACAGCGCGCAGGGGATTATAATGTTCGGGACAGGAAAAAAAACAACAATGCCGACACAGGCAGAGGCCTTGCAGGGTCGCAGTGAAGGCATGGCGGTGCCGGACCGGCATTTTGTAACGGGCCATCCACTGCAGCCACCTTTCCCAGATGGCATGGAGACTGCTATGTTCGGCATGGGTTGTTTCTGGGGTGCTGAACGCAAGTTCTGGGAAGCCGGCGGTGTCTATACCACGGCGGCGGGTTATGCAGGCGGGTATACCCCGAACCCCACTTACCAGGAAATCTGCACCGGTATGACCGGTCATAACGAGGTTGTGCTGGTGGTCTTTGATCCAGCGGTTATTTCATATGGCGGCTTGCTGACAATCTTTTGGGAGGCCCATGACCCAACCCAGGGAATGCGGCAGGGTAATGATGTCGGTACCCAGTATCGCTCCGGTATTTACGTATTTAATGACGCACAAAAAACGGCTGCACTGGATTCGCAGCAGCGTTTTCAGGCGCGGCTTGCTGCAGCCGGCTTTGGTCCGGTTACAACTGAAATAATTGAGGCCCCGGTGTTTTATTATGCAGAGGATTATCACCAGCAGTACCTTGCGAAAAATCCCGGGGGGTACTGCGGTCTGGGCGGCACCGGTGTGACCTGTATCCAGTTTCCATCATGAAGCTGTAATTCCTCTCGCAAAGGCGCCAGGAAAGGAGAAGGATTGATACGCATTTACACATATAGCTAATAACCATGCGATCCTTGCGTCCTGCGAGCGGGTAGAAGATGACGGGGCGCTGGACAGGATGGTTCGCCAGGTTAAGCAAAACGTGATCCATGGTATTTCCAGATAACTCATAGCCAGGATAACAGGTGCAATGGACATACGTAACCATTTGTTGAAGCGGCTGTCTGACGGGAAATTTCATTCCGGCGAGGCGCTGGGTGAGGCACTGGGTGTTACGCGGATGGCGGTCTGGAAGCACCTGAAGGCACTGCGTGAGACGGGAATATCCCTTGAGGTTGTTCGCGGCAAGGGTTATTGCCTGCCGGGACCCGTCGAGTTGCTGGATGGGCAGCGTATCCGGTCCGGTCTTGGCGCCGGGACACGGGCCCGTCTTGGTCCGGTTGAAGTATTGCTGGAGGTCGATTCAACCAATAACCGCTTGCGTGAACAGGCCCTGAACGGGGCGCCAACCGGCGCAGTCTGCGTTGCCGAGCAACAGCATGCGGGGCGTGGGCGCCAGGGCCGAACGTGGGTATCACCGTTTGGCGAGAACCTGTACCTGTCATTGCTCTGGCGTTCCCGGGCAGGTGCCGCGGCACTGGGTGGGTTGAGCCTGGTTGCCGGAATAGCCGTACTCCGGAGTCTTAAGGAACAGGGCATTCACCAGGCGGGACTGAAATGGCCGAACGATATACTGGTGAATGGCGCCAAGCTGGCTGGCATATTGATTGATGTGACGGGGGAGTCCAGCGGGCCATGTGCCGCGATCATCGGGATCGGACTGAATGTTTGCATGTCGCGGTCGGCCGCCGCGGGGATTGACCGGTCCTGGGTTGATTTGCATACATTGACCGGCCGTGCTGATCTCTCGCGTAACCGGCTTGCTGCCGGCTTGCTGGATAAACTGTTGCCCGCGATCGAGTTATTCGAGTCGCAAGGGATGCAGCCCTTTATGGAAGAATGGCGTCAACACGATATCGTCGACGGGCGCCAGATCGAGTTGCACCTGCCTAACGAGGTGATACAGGGCCGGGGTTGTGGTATTGACCCGGCGGGTGCGCTGCTGGTCGAGACGTCGACAGGGCGCAGGCGTTTTGCTTCCGGTGAAGTCAGTCTCAGGGTTTCTTCATGATGTTGCTGCTGGATATCGGAAACACCTCCGTTAAATGGGCCATCCTGGAGAACGGGGTAATGAGTCCCGGGGGCTGTTTCCGGCATCAGGGTGAAGATTTCAGGACGCTCGCCCAGGCGGCCTGGAGCGGGCTGCAGGCACCGGAAAAGATCGTGGTATCCAATGTTGCAGGCAGTGACACGGGTGGCAGTCTTGCAGACTGGGCGCTGAACCGCTGGGGCCTCACGCCGGTGTTCGTGCGTGTGACAGACAAGGCCTTTGGTGTGACGAATGCCTACGCAAGGCCGGTTGATTTAGGTGTGGATCGCTGGGCGGCATTGATTGGGGCGCATTCCTCCAGCAGCGGGGCGCTGTGCATCGTCGATTGTGGTACTGCGATTACGCTGGATTTTCTCGCCGCTGACGGCGAGCACAAGGGAGGCATGATTTTGCCGGGTGTTGCCATGTTGCAGCAAATGCTCCTGCAGAATACCGCCGATATCAAGCTGTCGAATGCCTCGCAGTTTGCGGCGCCGTTTGCCAGCGGGACCAGTGATGCGGTACACGGCGGGGCCACCTACATGGTGACCGCCGCGATCGATCGCATTGTCACGGATATGGGGGTTGCAGCCGGAACCCGGCCCGAGGTGATCATTACGGGTGGCGATGCGGAACAGATAGAGTCATTATTGTCCCTCCCGGCCCGTCATGACCCGCACCTGGTGCTGAAAGGGTTGGCTATACTTGCAGGAGAGTGTTGATGCGGTACGTGATTTATCTGTTACTCGTTGCGAACCTTGTTTTCCTCGGCTGGCATATGCTGGAACTCCAGAAGCAGGAAGAGATGGTGCGTACCTTACCCGCAATACCTGCTACTGCAACTCGCCTGGTTACCCTGCAGGAGATGGAACAAAAGCAGGAACAGGAGCAGGCAGCTGAACCGGAACCGGAATCGGTGACTGGTTCGGAATTGCTGGAGCCGGTACCAGAGCCTGTACTGGAACTGGAGTCGGAACAGGAGTCGGAGCCTGAACCGGAACCGCTGGAACCGAATGGGGATCTTGCCATGATCGAGTCATTGACCGAGACGCAACCGCCTGGCAGCGGTGGTGCCATTATCTGCCGGACGCTTGGCCCGATTATGGAGGCTTCGCAACTCAAGTCACTTGGAGACAGGCTGGAGGAGTTGGGGCTGGAGCCCAGGCCGCGTACCTCTGAAAACCGGAAAGCTGTCGGTTACTGGATATATCTGCCGTCCATGGAGCATTCACAGGCACTGGAGATAAAGCGCAATCTCGATGAGCACAAAGACAAGGAATATTACATAGGACGGAATAATTTTATTTCCCTTGGTACCTTCAAGGAAAAGTCCAGGGCCGACATACGTATGCGCCAGGTCCGGAAACTGGGCCTGGAGGCCTTGCTGGAACCCCGTTACAAGACACAAACCGTCCACTGGCTGGACATAGATCAGCAGACAGGCGATGCCGTCGACCTGGGGGCAGTGGTGGAAGAATACCCGGGAATCAAGCTGCAGGAGCAGGCCTGTGCTATTAATCCCGGGTCTGGTCGGGATTGATTGCTCCCGGTCGGCCGATTCACTAGAATAGGCGCCCTCTACGCAGGTAGAGCATGCCGGCGTAGCTCAGTTGGTAGAGCGCCTCACTTGTAATGAGGATGTCGGGGGTTCAAATCCTCTCGCCGGCTCCATGTTATCTTTTTGATAGAAAACAAGAAAAAGGCGACCATCGTGGTCGCCTTTTTTGTTGGGTTGGTCAGTCCTGATCAATCAACGGGATTTGCGCGGTGTCGGTGAGGGCATTTCCGAGAGCATCAGCTGTCGTTCTTCGTCGGCAAGGTTTTCAATGCGCCGTTCACTGGTTTTTCGTCTATCGCGCTTGGGGTTATCGGTACTGTCTCTGAATGGAAACAGGGCCGTGGACCGTGGTGCTCGCCTGTCTTTTACATGCCTCATGACACACCTCGCGCTGGAACGGGATAAAATGCACCCCTTAGGCATTGTAACGGCGCTGCAACGGAATTCTTGAGGAAATAAAATCCATTTAGAACAATTATATAGAATGCGCGGGTTTTCCAAATCATCATTCTTGCCCGCACGTGACCGGTGCCGTAAATAACGAGACGGGCCGGGATATGATGATATCCTCGCAACATTCGACAGGGATGGCAACAAAACCATGAAGGATTATAAATCGATGGCCGGCAGTCTCATTCGAAGCAAGCGGGTCGCTGTGCCGGCGGTGATTGCGGCACTGTTGTTACTGGTCCTGATCCTGCTGCCGCTGGGTATGTCCTGGGGCCTGAACCGCTGGCTGCTGGCGAACGGCGGTGAGGTGGTGGCCATCGAGGATGTCGATGTTAACCTGTTTACCGGCAAGGTCTCTATCGAGCAGTTGCAGCTTGAGGCCGATGGCCGTCCTCACCTGAGAATCCCCCGGCTTGAGCTGGTTATCGAGTGGTTGCCGCTGTTTTCAAAACATGTCGACGTCAAGTCTGTGCTGATGGATGGCGTCGAGATTGAGATCGCAGTGCAAGCGGACGGCTCGATGACAATCGGTGGCGTTGTGTTGCCTGATGCAGGGTCCGATGGGGACGAGGCGGGCCCCTCACTCTGGGGGTTTGGGCTGGAACAGTTACAGATAATCAATTCTTCGGTGTCCTATCAGGCACCGGACCTGCGGGTTGATGCCCGCCTGGATGATTTATTGCTGCATGGTTTGAAAACCTGGGTTTTTGAACCGGCGCCGTTGACATTTGAGGGTACTGTTAACGGGGCGCGGGTCTCACTGGATGGTCAGTTGCCGGCCTTGTCCGACGCATTCGGGTATACCGGAAAGCTGGCTGTTGATGCGTTGCCGTTGCAGGCCTTCGCAGGCCTGGCTGAAGAGACCGTGCACGGGCTTGAAGGGCAACTGTCCGTTGATACGCAACTCGACGTCCGGCTGGTGCCCGGTAAGCCACCGGAGATAAGTCAGCAGGGTGTGGTCCGGACAAATGCAATAAAGTTTGAATACGAAGGAATAGAGGTGGCGTATTCCAGTCTTGGCTGGGAAGGCAGTACGCGGTTTGCCCCGGCCTCCGGTGGCGGTGGTGTGCAGGCCCGGGGCGGTTTGAAGATCAGTCGCCTGGATGCGGATACCGGTGCCGCGGACAAGAAAATACGTCTTGCCAGTGTCGATGCAGTCAACCTTGCAGATATCACGCTCGGTGATAACGGCGACCTGGCGGTCAGTGGCCTGACCGTGTCGGGGGCAGTGTTTGCACGCAACAATGCGGTTGAGGGTGGGTCCGTACTTTCGGCTGGCACGATTGATGTGGACAGTATACAGATCACCGCTGGCAACCAGGTGGCGATTGGCACCATGGAGTGGCGCGATACCATGTCTGTGATACGCAGGGAAGCGGACGGGGTATGGCGGCCTGTGCGGATTGTGAACACCCTGCCATTTGCAAACCGTGAAGCCGATACAACAGCACCTGCCTCGGAACAACCGGCAGGCCGTGTCAGTGTTGGCCATATCTCGGTGACCGGCAACAGTGCAATGATCCTGATTGATGAAACCGTCAAGCCGGAATTCAACATGCGCATTGATCTTACGGAGGCACAGCTGCGGGATATTGATAATTCCAGGCCGGAACAACACAGCCCGATCACCCTGAAGGGCAGGATCGGCAAGCATAGCCGCATAGATGTGGCGGGAACCATGCAGCCTTTCGCGCCCAAGCCCGGCGTTGACCTGAAGCTGCAACTGGATGGGATAGCGCTGACACAAATATCTCCCTATACGGTGGATGCGATGGGGTATGTACTGGAGAGCGGGCACCTGGATGCCGACTCCAGACTGAAACTGGATAAAGGTCAAATCAACGCGGACAACAAGCTGACCATTCGCGAGCTGGCATTGTCGCCCACAGGGAACAAGAGCCAGGCCGCCTTTGACGCAAAACTGGCCATGCCGCTGGACTCGGCATTGAATATGCTGCGTGACAAGCACAATACCATTGCGCTTGAGTTGCCGGTCAGTGGTGATATGGCGTCCCCGGATTTTGATATGAGCGACGTGATCAATACGGCTGTCAGCAAGGCGCTCAAGCAGGGTTCGCTGACCTACCTGACCATGGCCCTGCAGCCTTACGGGACGCTGATTACCCTTGCGCGCATTGCAGGTGAGCAGGCAACAAAGGTGCGTCTGCGCCCGGTTGTCTTCGAGCCCGGTTCGGCCGTGATCATGGAAGGCAGCCACGGTTACCTGGAAAAGGTGGCCGGTATCCTGAAGGACCGTCCGGAGGTCAACATCAAGGTCTGCGGTCTTGCGGTTCAAGAGGACCGCACGGCACCGGGTATGCAACCGGCAGGCAAGGAAAAAACAGCTTCCGGGAAAGGCGAAAAGGAAGCCGGTGCCGTGGCCAGCGACCAGCAGTTGCTGGAACTGGCACGGCAACGATCAACGGTCCTGAAGGACTACCTGGTAGCAGAACATGCCGTTATCGCCAGCCAGCTGGTGGCCTGTCAGCCACATATTGATGATGAAGATGATGCTGGTGCGCCACGGGTGGATTTGTTGATCTGATTGATTTGTCCCTGAAGGTTAGACTTGCAGGGCCGAATTTATCCGGCCAATCCTGGCCGGTCGAATGATTCCGACCCTACGGTTCTTCCCGGGTTCGTGAATGGTCGAAAGAATTCGACCCTGCAGTTCTTTCTCGGTTTGTGACCGCGCTTGGGGTGAGGCGCTCGCTACGACGAGACACCGTAGCGTCGTTGTACATAGTCGTCCACAATCTTCTGGAAGTCCTCCGCAATGCGGTCACCCTTGAGGGTGACGGTCTTCTCGCCGTCTACATACACCGGGGCCACCGGCTTTTCACCCGTGCCCGGCAGGCTGATGCCGATGTTGGCATGCTTGCTTTCGCCCGGTCCGTTGACCACGCAGCCCATCACCGCCACGGTCATCTCTTCAACGCCACTGTACTGGCTGCGCCACAGCGGCATTTGCGCGCGCAGGTGATTCTGGATGTCCTGTGCCAGTTTCTGAAAATAGTGGCTGGTGGTGCGCCCGCATCCCGGGCAGGCGACCACGGCCGGGGTAAAGTGACGCAGTCCCATGGATTGCAGTATTTCCTGGGCGACGATCACTTCACGGCAGCGGTCGCCGCCCGGTTCCGGTGTCAGTGAAATGCGTATCGTGTCGCCAATGCCTTCCTGCAACAGCACCGCCAGGGCGGCAGTCGAGGCAACTATCCCCTTCGAGCCCATGCCGGCCTCGGTCAGGCCGAGGTGCAGTGCATAGTCGCAGCGGGTGGAAAGTTCACGGTAGACGGCGATCAGGTCCTGCACGCCACTCATCTTGGCCGACAGGGAGATCCTGTTGCGCGGCAGTCCCAGGGCCTCGGCCTGTGCTGCACTTTCGAGTGCCGAGGTCACCATGATCTCGTGCATCAGCGTCTGTGCATCTTTTGGATCCTGAGCGCTGGAGTTTTCGTCCATCAGCCGTGCGACCAGTGCCTGGTCGAGACTGCCCCAGTTGACGCCGATGCGAACCGGTTTTTCATATGTGCACGCGGTCTCTATCATGGCGGCGAACTGTTCGTCACGTTTTTCCCCGCGCCCGACATTGCCCGGGTTGATGCGGTACTTCGCCAGTGCCTGTGCGCATTCCGGGTATTTCGCCAGCAGCCTGTGGCCGTTGAAATGAAAGTCGCCAATCAGCGGGATGTCTTCGCCGGCCCGGATCAGCTTGTCGTTAATTTCCGGTACGGCGCGCGCGGCATCATCCGAGTTCACGGTGATGCGTACCAGTTCGGAACCCGCGTGTGCAAGTTCAGAGACCTGCTGCACGGTGGCTGCAATATCCGCCGTGTCGGTATTGGTCATGGACTGCACTACGACCGGCGCACCACCGCCAACGACCACATTGCCGATGGTAACGGCGACCGTATGACGGGGTTTTGCTGGAGATTGGGGAGTTGACATATCTAATGACCTGATCAAGGGGAGCTAATAATAATCGAATTTCATTTCTGTTACAGGGTCGTCTGCCTGGCGGTATAGATTCCGCCCTGCAACACCGTTCTTTGCAGGGCCGGATTTATTCGGTCTGGTGCCAACCGGGCCACTACCCTCATTACAGCAGGACGGATTTTATCTGGTACAGTCTATGCTGCCATTTACTACAGGTATATCAATGACGTATAAATTCCTTGCATCTGAAAAACCACTGTATATAATCACAGCTACTGTATAGATAACCAGTAAACCATTATGTCCAGAGACACGCTGACCACCCGGCAGGCCGAAATCCTTGAGTTGATACGCAGCTACGTTGCAGAAGAGGGTTGCCCGCCCACCCGCGCCGAGATCGCCGGGGCCCTCGGGTTCCGCTCCCCGAACGCCGCTGAGGACCACCTCCGCGCACTGGAACGCAAGGGCGTCATAGAACTGGTTCCCGGCGCATCCCGTGGTATTCGTCTCCTTGAAGAAGACTACGGTCTGCCAGTGGTCGGTCGTGTTGCGGCGGGTGAGCCCATTCTTGCGGAACAGAATATCGAGGATTACTGCCAGGTGGGGCCCGACACCTTTCATCCACGGGCGGATTACCTGTTGCGCGTGAAGGGCGACAGTATGAAAGACATTGGTATCAATGATGGTGACCTGCTTGCTGTACACCACACCCCGTATGCAGAAAATGGCCAGATTGTGGTGGCACGCATTGATGATGAGGTCACCGTAAAACGTTTCCGGCAGCGTGGCTCGATCGTACGCCTGATGCCGGAAAATCCTGACTATGAACCCATCCGGGTAGACTTGCGCGAGCAGTCTCTGGCTATTGAAGGCCTGGGTGTGGGAATATTGCGAAAGGAGATTGGATAATGAACACAGCCCCCGCATTACACCACCTCAACGCCTGGGAAAGAAATACGTCAAAGGGTTCGTCGCTGGTTATTCCCACGGGCACGCCTGCGCTGGATGAACTGTTGCCCGGTGGCGGCTGGCCGAAGTCGGGGCTGGTCGAGATTACAGTCCCGGATGAACACGCGGATGCCATTTCCCTGTTGTTGCCGGCACTGACGCGACTCAGTCAACAGGGCCGCTGGCTTGTCATGGTAACGCCGCCCTGGCAACCGCGTACCCGGCTATTCACGGCTGCTGGTATGAATACTTCCAATGTCCTGCAGGTTAACCCGCACCATGGTCGCAGTGGCCTGTGGACGGTAGAATCATTGATGCGCACAGGTGACTGCAGCGTCGTAATGGCATGGCCGGCCTGTGCGACCGAGTTAATGGAGAAAAAGCTGAAGAAGGCTGCAACGGTGGGGAAAACGACGGCTGTCCTGTTCCGGGTGGAGGGGGGGATGCCTGCACACACCTCGATTGCCGACGTGCGGCTCAGGCTGGAGGCGGGTGATTCGGGCAAGGTGGTGTACCTGCTTGACGGTCGCGGTGACAGGCAGTCAGGGCTTGCGTTGGGTTAGT
>Ga0210123_1001235_pt1 | contig 13447 bp, 11 predicted proteins | sample Muzzi_PWB_D2_FD_185535 | JGI IMG/M metagenome (GOLD analysis project Ga0210123, IMG submission 185535) | Wetland microbial communities from San Francisco Bay, California, USA, that impact long-term carbon sequestration - Muzzi_PWB_D2 (SPAdes) | ecosystem: Environmental > Aquatic > Marine >... | reverse complement strand
CCGCAGTGGACCGAATACATCGCCAAGAACCGGGACGTCTTTGAGGGGGAGGATCCTCCCGGTCCACCACAGACCTGACAGCCTTCACCTGTGGAGGTACGAGGGTGGGCCCCCCGGGCCCGCCCTCGCGGTGTTTCTGACATGGCGCGCTCGACCGCCGATGCCGTGCCACCGTTCACCGACGGTTGCGTCGGTTCACCGAACAGGGGGAGTGAAAAGCGGACGGCCCCGCGGGGCCTTACTACGCTTGGCCGAGACCCCGGGGACCGGAGAGAGGGAAGGATCCTACAAGGCACGAGTCCGAAAAGGTTGGAGACTCACGCCTTCCTTCCGTACGCGGCGGTCGTTAAGCCGGTTTCAGGACCCGAGCGAAGAACGCCGCCAGGGCCGCCGTCACCTCTTCGGGCCGCTCCACCGGTGTGAGATGGCCGGCGCCCTCGATCACCACCAGGCGCGCGTCCGGGATCGCCTCCGCCATCGCCCGCGCGTCATCCGGTGGAGTCAGCTCGTCCTCACTCCCGACCAACACCAGAGCGGGTATCCCGAGCGCTCCGAGGACCGCGCCACTGTCGGGCCGGTCGCGCATGGCTCGAAGTGCCCCGACGAAACCAGCCAACGGGGTGGCCGACATCATGTCCACCACGCGCCGCACTACCTCCGGTTTTCCGTCGCGGGTCGTCGGGCCGAGCAGCTTGGGGAGGAGCGCGCGGGCCACCGCGCCGACCCCATCGCGCGCCGCGCGCGCCGCGGAGTCGTCACGCGCCTTGCGTCCCTCCTCGCTATCCGGCTCGGCGCGCCCGCCGCAGAATCTCCATGAGGATGTACCCGCCCATAGACAGGCCGCAGAAGGCGGCGGCCCGGATGCCAAGGGCGTCGAGCAGCCCCAACACGTCGCTCGCGTAGGTGGCCATGGAATAGTCCCCGCCCGGAGCGGCTGACGCGCCCATGCCGCGGAGGTCCAGGGCAATCCGGCGGAAGCCGTCCAACCGTCCCAGTTGGTAGCGCCATACGGTCCGGTCCAACGGAAACCCGTGGAGGAAGACGACCGCCGGACCCTCCCCATGCTCCTCGTACCGGAGTGCGGCATCGGAAAGCTCCAGCTCACGTTCCATCCTGGCCATCCTCGAATCACTGGGGGACTGGGTATCTTAGGGCGACCCTGACACCTGGACCAGGACTCCGAGGTATTCGCCGATGGCTCCCAAGACCGACTACGTGCGACATGCCGCCAGGTTAGCCCGGAAGATCCACGCCGACGCTGCCCTCGGCGGTGAGCCGTCCCCCGACGCTGAGTTCTTCAAGACACTGGCAAAGGCGATGGAGGAGATCGCGGACGGCCTGGAAGAGGTGTCGAAGAGACGTGACTGAGCGCTAGCGTCGCAACAGCATCATCGCACTATCACGTCACTGTTGTTAACACGACCCGGGTTGCTCCCGGATTCGCCCTCGACCAACTTCCTCCGCGTGCCTCGACCCTCATCTCCCCCTCCCGCCCACCAACCGCCCGACCCCCTGCGGTATGTCGAGTCCGTTCCGGAGCTCCGTCGCCTCTTCACCGCGCTCAAGGGGGAGTCCCTCCTGGCAGTGGATACCGAGGCGGCCAGCTTCCATCGGTACCACGACCGGATCTACCTGATCCAGCTCTCGTCTCGGACACTGACCGCCGTCATCGACCCCCTCGGGGTGGACGACCTCCGCCCGATCGGGAGGGTGCTCGCGTCGAAGGAGGTGGAGATCGTGTTCCACGACGCGGACTACGACCTTCGTCTCCTCGATCGTGACTACGCGTTCCGCGCCAAGAATGTGTTCGACACCAGGATCGCGGCCCAGCTGCTCGGGGAGCCCGGAATCGGCCTCGCCGCGTTGTTGGAGAAGTACCAAGGGGTGACGCTCAACAAGAAGTACCAGCGGGCGGATTGGTCGGCCCGGCCGCTCTCCGCACCGATGCTGGAGTACGCCGCGATGGACACGCGCCATCTCCTCGAGCTCCGCGACACGCTGCGCGACCAGCTGGAGGCTCGGGGGCGTCTCACCTGGGCCGAGGAGGAATTCAAGCTCCTGGAGGCCGTCCGTTGGACGCCCAAGGAGGACGCCGGGGAAGAGTATCTCCGGCTCAAGGGGGCCAAGGCCTTGAAGGGTCGCGCCTTGGCCCGGCTCCGCGAGCTGTATCACTGGCGGGAGGACGCGGCCCGGAAGGCCGACCGCGCGCCCTTCCGGATCCTCAACAACCAGCCGCTCCTGGAACTGGCCAAGGCGCCCCCGTCCGACATGGAGGGGCTCCGGACGATTTCGGGGGTCGGGGGCGAGACCGCCAAGCGGTACGGCCGGTCGATCCTGGCGGCGATCGAGCGGGGCGAGCGCATCTTGGAAGACGCTCTCCCGACCATCAAGCGCCATGGTCGCCCCAAGAGTGACCCCGAGGTCGAGCGGCGGCTCGAGCGCCTCAAGGCGGCGCGGAACGCTATCGCCAAGGGCCTGCAACTCGATCCCGGGGTGGCGTGCCCCAACGGGACGCTGGAGGCGATCGCGCGGGACGTGCCGGAGTCGGTCGAGGCGTTGAACCGCCTTCCGGCGGTTCGGCGGTGGCAAGCGGAGACCTTCGGGGCGGAACTGCTGGAGGCAGCCCGGAACGGCGGACCGGCCGAACCCGCCTAAATCCCCAGGAAGGCCCGGACGCGCGGATCGATCCGCTCCGGCGTCCAGTAGGGCTCCCATACGATTTCGATGTCGACGCCGCTGACCCCCTCGAGGTCGGCCACGGTCGCGCGGACGTCTTCGGTGATCTCCGGGCCGGCAGGGCATCCCGGAGAGGTCAACGTCATCTTGATCCCGACCGCACCCGCTTCATCCACGTCGACTTCGTAGACGAGGCCCAGGTCGATGATGTTGAGATTGAGCTCCGGGTCCTTGACGCCCCTGAGCGCTTTGCGGACGGTTTCGGCGGTGATCATCGCTCCCTCCATGAGCCGTCCGAACGCGTCGGGCCGGCGTACGCGGGAATATACCGCCGAATGGAACCCCGGGGGCGCGGACACCGATCACTCCGTGCGACAGGACTCCGATCCGCACCCGAGGCGGTGCCGCCGCCGCGCCACCCAGGCGTAAACGCGATCTCCGATCCAAAGTGCGCCGGGGAATGCCACGACTGCGCGGAGGAGCCAGCCGGAAGGGAGGTAGCGGCCCAGGACCGGGAGGGTGCGTGCGCCGGCGGTTACCGTCCCATCCGGGGCGACCAGATGGATGGCTCGGGCGAGGGCGTCCTCCCTGAGCGGCGGGAGTCCGGCGATGCGTTCGCGCTCCTGCGACGGTACATAATCGATGGCGTCGCGGCGATCCCAACGCTGGAGGCGGCGGACCCAATCCCGACAGAAGCCGCAGTCGCCGTCGAAGAGGAGGACGGGGCGGTTCAGCACGCCGGAGCGATCGTCTCCCGGCAGGCGCCGGGTATTGCCCGCACCACCGCATCCGAGAGCGTGGCTCGGACCTCGCGGAGGGCGCGGATCGAGCCCCGGGTCCGGGGCGCATAACTCCGGTTGGTCAAGAAGACGAGGAAGGCATCCCGGGCCGGGTCGATCCACAGTTCCGTTCCGGTCCACCCGGTATGCCCATAGGCCTGGTCACTCACCAGGGCGCCGAACACGGAGGGGGGCGCAAACTCAGGATCCTTGGTATCCCACCCAAGCAAGCGGCTCCCGCTGGCCGGCGTCGACTCGAGGAACGCGGCGAGCGTCTCTTCCCTGACGAGGCGGCCTCCGGGAACCGCCCCGCGGTTGAGCCACATCTGGGCGTACCGCGCCAGGTCGAAGCCGGTGGAGAAGAGCCCCGCGTGTCCGGCCACTTCGCCAAAGCGTTTGGCGTTCTGATCGTTCACCTCACCGGCGACGGGATGTCCGCGCCAGCGGCCAGTCGGCGCCGTGCGCGGCCGGTCCGACGCCGGGGGGCGGAAGCGCGTCTGCGTCATGCGGATTGGCGCAAACACCTCGCGAGTCACGAACTGATCGAGCGGCTCCCCCGCAACCGCTTCGACGAGAAGGCCGAGGAGGAGCGCGTTGAGGTCGCTGTAGACCGCGCGCCGCCCGGGAGGTCGCTGCAACGGTTCGCGGAACAGCTGCGCGATCGCCTCGTCGCGGGAGTCGGCCGTCTGGAAGAAGCGGACGTAGGCGGGCAGCCCACTGGTGTGGTTGAGGAGCATCCGCACGGTCACCGCGTCCTTCCCTTCGCCGGTGAAGCGCGGGAGGTAATACGCCAGCTTTGCGTCGAGGTCGATGGCCCCGCGATCCACCAACACCATCAAGGCGGCCGTCGTCCCCACGACCTTGGTGAGGGACGCCAGGTCCCAGAGGGTGCTATCGGGCCGCGGGGCAGGCGAGGATCCGTCCCACGTGAAATGGCCGAATCCGCGGGCATACAGCACCCGGTCCCTGGTGCCGATGACGACCACCGCCCCCGGGTAGATGCCGCGCCGGATGCCGGCCTCCACGGCGCGTCCTACCGAATCGAAATCCTGGGCGCGGAGCCCACCGGCCGCGGTGGCACCCAGCACGGCCGCGGCCAGCAGCGCCCGGGGGGCGCGCCTCAGGGGTTGCCTCCCGCGCCCTCTCGGATGGTGCCGGGCGGGAGCTGATACAGGAGATAGGCGGTGGCCCGATCGCGCGGCGAGATGTCCTCGATCCGGGTCTGAGGGTACATGATGTCCTTCGGATCCGAGGAATGCGGCAAGCCCAGGGCGTGCCCCAACTCGTGAATCGCCACCGCCCGGAGGGCCGGATCGGCGAGGAGGCGCCCGCGCGGGTCACGAAATGCGAGGAGGATGTGGGCGCTCCGGATGTGTCCCTCCTGATCCCACACGAGGTCTGTCTGTCCGGCACGGTCGACAGATCCGAACGACGTCTGCCATCGCACGATGATGTCGGCGGACCCGGTGTCGCTCTGAAAGCGGAATTGGATCCCCAAGCCTTGTCCTTCCCACCGCGAGGCCGCGTCCCGCACGAGGGCGCCGTGCCGCGGGTGGAACTCGGGGGCGCCCCCCGGGACAAGGGCCACCGCGAGCGGGCGGTGTTCGCGCCCGACCCAGCGTCGGAGGAGGGAATCGGTGCCGAGAATCAGAGAGTCGAGGTATGTTTGACCCGCCGCTTCGGTAATGCGGCGGCGGGTGGTTTCGCGCGCGGCCGCGCTGGCCCCGCCGCCGGCTCTCGACGCGCGGCGTGGGGCCTCGCTGACCGCCTCGGCCGGCGGGCGGCTCTGGGCCGGAGCCGCGGGTCGGCCGAGGCGGTCGAAGGCCAATAGCCCCAACAATCCGATCAGGATTACGACGGCCGCTCGCTGGCGCATAGTGCAATATGGCGACCCTGAATTGCCGGGGGCCAGCGCCGAGGTTCCTGGCCGCTGCGGGGGCCGCGGGACGGCTTGGAGACGCAATGGCAGATCCCCAAACCACAGCCGTGAAATACCTTGCCCAAGGGGTGGTCCGGGCACGCTGGCTGGTGGTGCTGATCTGGCTCGCCGTAGGGACCTGGGCCGTCATCGAGGGCCGGCACACCCCGGACGCGCTCGCCCTTCGGGGTGAGAGCGACGTGATCACCGAGGCAGCCCAGGCCGATCGGATGCTGCAATCGCGCTTTGCGCGCCCGATCGCCGAGTTCTTTGCGGTAACGGTCACCGCGCGACATGCGCCCTTCACAACCCCCCGCCCCCGGGCGGTCCTGGACAGCCTGACCGCCGCGATGACCCGGCGGCCCTACGTGCAGGACGTCATCTCCTACGGCTCGACCGGGGACTCGTTGTTCATCAGTCAGGACGGGCGGACGACCTTCTTCGTGGTGGCCGTGGCGCTTCCCGGCGACAGCGTCGGCGGCGTGGTGCCCGATGCGCGCTCGGCCCTCGCACGGGTGATGGCGCGCGTGTCGGACGCGGCTAATTACGAGGTCTCGGTCACCGGGCGCGCCCCTCTCGATCTGGACGTCCGGACGGTGAGCATCGAGGACAGCCGTCGGGGCGAGCTTCGGCTGCTCCCCATCACGCTGATCATTCTGATCCTGGCGTTCGGGGCGCTGGTGGCGGCGCTGCTCCCCCTGGCGGTGGGATTCCTCGCCATCTTCGTGGCCCTCGCCATCATCGGATACCTGGCCCGGATCACCCCGATGTCGGTCTTCGTCCTCAACATGACGACGATGATCGGCCTGGGCGTCGGCATTGACTATTCGCTGTTGATCGTCACCCGTTTCCGCGAGGAACTCAAGCAGGGCCTCCGGCGGCGGGATGCGGCCAAGAAGACGATGCGGACCGCGGGGATGGCGGTGATCACGTCGGGGCTCACGGTCATGGTCGGGTTTGCGGCGTTGTTGATGACCCCACTCACCGATACTCGGAGCGTCGGGCTTGGCGGCCTGATCGTCGTCGCCGTAGCGGTCCTCCTCTCGGTCACATTTCTCCCGGCGCTCCTGGCCATTCTGGGCCGGGAGATCGACCATCCGCGCTGGCTGGCACGGCGCCTGGCCTGGTACCACTCCCCCCTCATGTGGGAGCGGTGGGCCCGCACGCTGAGCCGGCACCCGCGCCGGGCCCTGGCGCTGGGCGGCCTGGCGATCGCGCTCCTCACGGCGCCGCTCGTGTTCATTCGCATCGGCCTCCCTTCACGCCACTGGTGGCCGGCCCAGACCGAGGCCGGGCGCGGGCTGGAGACGCTGACGAGGCTCGGGGCCAGCGGGATCATCATGCCGCTCCGGGTGCTGGTGGAGGTGCCCGAGGGGCAATCGGCCGTGGGATCGTCCCGGCTCCGCGGACTCATCCGCCTCTCGGACACGCTGAAGGCCGACCCGCGCGTCAAGGAGGTGCGGAGCGCCGTGGACATCGCCCCGGGAACCTCGGTCCTCGGCCTGTCACTGCTCTACAGCGACATGGAGGCGGCGCGGGCTCGCTACGGTGAGGTGGTCGACGCGTACGTGAGCCGCGACCGGCGGGTGGCGCTCCTCGACGTCATCCCGGCCGACACCACCTCCCTCACCTCGGCGATGGACCTGGTCCGATCGGTGCGGACGATTGCCGCCGACGGCGTGCGGGGCCTGGATTCCACCGAGATCGCGGTCGGCGGCTACATCGCCTCGGCGGTGGACTTCCAACACCAGCTGCTCGAGCGATTCCCGCTCTTGGTGGCGTTGATCCTGGCGGCGACCGGGTTCATGCTGGCGATCGCCTTCCGTTCGGTGCTCGTGCCGATCAAGGCGATCATCATGAACTCCCTCTCGGTGCTCGCGACCTTCGGGCTCATCGTGCTGGTCTTCCAGCTCGGATGGGATGCGGGGCTCCTGGGGCTGGATGGCCCCACATCGGCCATCTACGTGGCGGTGCCGATCCTCGTGTTCGCGGTGGTGTTTGGCCTCAGCATGGACTACGAGGTGTTCCTCTTGAGCCGCATCAAGGAGGCGTTCGACCGCACCGGCAAGAATACCGAGGCGACGATGGAGGGGCTGAGCGCCACGGCGTCGGTGATCACCTCCGCCGCGCTCATCATGATCATGGTGTTCGGGGTCTTTGCGTTCGCCCGGGTGCTGGTGATGCAGTTCCTCGGGTTTGGGCTGGCGGTGGCCGTGCTCCTCGACGCCACCATCATCCGCATGGTGCTCGTCCCAGCGTTCATGCAGATGATGGGCCGCTGGAACTGGTGGCCAGGCATCCCGCACGTGGCGCCGCTCCCCGCCGCCGCGCCCGCCGAATCGCCAACCGCCGCACCCTCGGAGCCTCCCCGGCCGAACCCCGCGCCCTAGGACTTGGCGTCCAGCCAGTTGTCGCCCACGCCGACCTCCGCCACCAGAGGGACGGCGAGCTCGGCCGCCCCCTCCATCGCCCCCTGCACGACGGCGCTCACGTCCTCCACTTCACCCGGCGGCGACTCGAGCACCAGCTCGTCGTGCACCTGCAAGAGGAGGTGCGCCTTCAGCCCGCGATCGCGGAGACGCGCGTGCGTGTCCCGCATCGCCAGCTTGATGAGATCGGCGGCCGATCCCTGGAGCGGCGTGTTCTGCGCGGTGCGCTCGCCGAAGGACCGGACATTGAAGTTCTTGTCCTTCACTTCCGGGATGTACCGGCGCCGGCCGAAGAGGGTCTCCACGTAGCCCTGCTGGCGCGCGGATTCCACTAGCCCGTCCAGGTACGCCCGCACCCCGGCAAAGCGCTCGAAGTAGTGCTGGATGAACTCCTTGGCCTCCGCCTGGGGAACCCCTAGCTGCTTGCTCAGGGCGAAGGGCCCCTGCCCGTAGATCGTGGCGAAGTTGATCGTCTTGGCGCGCGCCCGCATGTCGGGGGTGACGGCGTCGGGTTCTACCCCGAAGATCAGCGCGGCGGTCTGGCGGTGCACGTCTCCTCCACGATGGAAGGCGTCGAGGAGGAGGGGGTCCCCTGAGAGGTGCGCCAGGAGGCGGAGCTCGATCTGCGAGTAGTCGGCCACAATCAGCCGCCAGCCTGTGGCGGGGACGAAGGCGCGGCGGATCTCGCCTCCGCGGGCGGTCCGCACCGGGATGTTCTGGAGGTTGGGGTCGGAGGACGAGAGCCGTCCGGTGGCGGCGCCCGTTTGATGATACGTGGTGTGGATCCGACCGGTGTGCCTGTTCACCATCCGCGGAAGGACATCGACGTAGGTAGAGAGGAGCTTCTGTAGTTCACGGTATGCGAGGATCCGCTGCGGCACCTCGTAGCCCATGGCCGAAAGCTGCTCCAGTACATCCGCGTCGGTGGACGGCCCCGTCTTGGTCTTCTTGAGGATCGGGAGCCCGCCCTTGTCGAACAGGATCGTGGCGAGCTGCTTGGGCGAGTTGACGTTGAATTCCTCGCCAGCGGCCTCGAAGATCGCAACCCGGGCGCGCTCTGACTCCGCCCCGAAGGTCCTGGCCAGCTCAGCGAACAGGGCCGCGTCGATGGCGATCCCCGCCCACTCCATGTCGACCAGGACTGGGATCAGGGGGACCTCGATCTCGCGGAGGAGCCGATCCAACTCCAACCGGCCGATCTCGGGAACGAAGAGGCGATGGAGCGCGAGGATCGCCGCCGCTCGAATGCCCGCATACTCCGCCGCGCGTGCCACGTCGACCTCGGCGAACGGGACGACGGCCTTCCCCTTGCCCACCAGGTCCTGCCAGCGGGGCACGGGCCGGCCCAACTGGTCCAGCGCCAGGGTATCGAGCACATGGGACCGGCGGCCCGGGTCCAACACGAAGCTCTCCAGCGTGATGTCGGCGACCACCCCCGCGAGCTCCAGCCCGGCCGCCCGGAGCGTCTGCCAGCCGTGCTTGATCTCGTGCCCCACCTTGCGGGCGTCCGGGTCCCGGAGGTAGTCGGCGAGCGGCCGGAGAGGCTCCTCGGCCAGGCCGGGGAGGTTGGCGACCGGCTCCGGCGCCGCCAACTCGCCGACGGCGGACCTGTGGCCGAAGGGGAGGTACCAGACCTCGTTCGGCGCCGCGGCCAGCGCGAGCCCCACGAGCTCGGCGCGCCTCGGATCGGGGTCGCTCCCCTGGACGGTGAGCACGACGTGGTCGGCTCGGCGGAGCCGTTCCACCAGCGCGGGCAGCGCCGCCGGATCGGACACGATCGTGACCGACAACGCGTCTTCCTCGACGGCCGTCTGATCGAGGGGCGCGGTGACCCCGAGCGATTCCGCCAGGGAGTAGAACTCGAGCTCCGCGAGGAGCGAGGTAACGGCGGCGAGATCCGGGTCGGCCACGGCGAAGGCGTCCGGCTCCCATGCCACCGGGACGTCACGCTGGATGGTGACGAGACGACGGGAGAGCCTGGCGTTGTCCCCCTGCGCAAGGAGCGCCTCCCGCGGTCGCTTCTTGGTCACGGTCTCCGCCCGGGCCAGGATCGTGTCGAGGTCCCCGAACTGGGCCAGCAACTCGCGTGCGCCTTTGTCGCCGATCCCCTTCACGCCCGGCACGTTGTCGGAGGAGTCCCCCACGAGGGCGAGGTAGTCGATGACCCGTGTGGGGGGGACCCCGAGCCGCTCCTCGGCATTGGATTCATCCACCCACTGCTCCGAGACCCCGGCCGGGCCGCCACGGCCCGGGTTGAGGAGCGAGACCCGTGGCCCGATCAGCTGGTAGAAGTCCTTGTCGCCGGAGACGATGACGGCCTGGAGGCCTTCGGCGGCCGCCTGAGCCGCGAGCGTGCCGATGACGTCGTCGGCCTCGTACCCCTCCACCGCCACCCGGGGCACCCGGAAGGCCTCCAGAAGCGCGTCCACTCGTGTCAGGGATTGGGTAAAGTCCTGCTGCAGTTCCTCGTCGAGCTTCTCGCGGGTGGACTTGTAGTCCGGGAATGCCTCTCCCCGGAAGGAGTCGCCGGCGTCATTGACCCACACGAGGTAGTCGGGGTGGTAATCCTTCCGAAGCCGGAGGAGGAAGTTGGCGACGCCCCATGCGACGGAGGTGTTCTCTCCCTTGGAGGTGCGGAGGGGCCGGCTGATCATGGCGAAGAACGCCCGATAGATGAGGGCGTATCCGTCGATCAGAAAGACCTGCGGCGGATCGTGGTGGGCCATGCGCCGGCGACGGCGCCTCAGCCGGTCTGGCGCCGAACGCGGGCCAGGGCGCGGCTATAGTCCGCCCGGGAGGACGGCGTCAGGCGGAAGCGTCCGAACCCGGCCTGGTCCTCGAAGAAGACCTGGAGTCGAAGGGCCGTGTACGACCACACGATGAACCGCCCTTGGCTCTCGGCGCTGTTGTCGAAGACCTCATCCGGCGGGCCGAGAGTGATGAAGACCTCACCGCGGTCGGTGCGCCAACCGGGGATGCCCTCGTTGCGGAACAAGCGATTGGCCTGTTGGATGCGACTGAAGTATGCGTCGAGGGCTTCGTTTTCGGGCGTGGAGCGATTGGGGTCGGTCTCCCGCCAGAACTCGCGCCAGAGGTTGGCGCGCTCTTCGACAGGGGCATCCTTGAGTCGGTTGATCCATTCGTCCTCTCCGAAGTACCGGAGGAGGCCCAGCATCTCATCGTAGTTGGTCAGGACCCACGCATTGGAGAACGACACCAGCGCCGTGGCGGAGCGCCGTTCGGCGCCCGTGCCGACGGTCATCGTGATCTGCCCGAGCGGTTGACTGTCGGGAGCCAGCCTGACGATCTGGCTCTCCACGGCGTTGACGCCCTGGAAGAGGAGGGAGTCGGAGACCACAACGCTATCCTGCTGATCGCGGACCTCGAACGGCACCCGGGTGGGCCGGGGAAAGCCATAGCCCTCGACGTACGCCAAGAGTGTGTCCCCTCCATAGGAGACCGCACCGCGCGGATTCAATAGGACGGCGAGCGGTTGCTGTGGCGAGTCCCGGCCGGTCACCTGGTACACGATAATCGGGCCGGACGTGGTCCCGGGCTCGAACCGAGGCACCGTGTACTCCTTGGTCGCCCGTCCCTGGGCGGGGGAGGCGCGGTCGGAGACCAGCGCGGTGACGCGGTATTGGCCGGGGATCAAATGGAAGTTCTGCTGGAACAGGATACTCTCATCCGCCCGCATCGTTTCCTGGAAGCTCGCGACCCGTACAATCTCCTCGCGATTGACGCGGATGGGCGGCTCACCGGTGCGGTCGAGCTGGAGCTCCACCCGGTAGCGCGCCACGAACTGATCGCCCTCCCGTTGAAAGGTGAGGGCTCGGTTCTCCATCGACAGCCCCAGCAATCCGATCACCGAGTCGCCCGGTCCCTCAGCGAAGGCGATGTCGCCGACGAAGGGGAGGGGCTCCCCCGCCGTCAGCCGACCCATGCGACTGAAGGCCGCATTGGGATTGAAGACGTCCGTAAGCGTCTGCTCGGGGGTCGGCGGCTGCTGTTCCGTGCCGACGCGCTGCCACTGTCCGCCGCAAGCCGCTGCGACACCGAGCAACGCCACCAAGATTGACCTGAACCGCACCACGAGACCCCCAAGGGTAACAGATGATTCGAGGCGGGCGGCGGGCCTACCTCGGCCCTAGGTTAGCGGCCCGAACTCCGCAGCGTCAAGCCGCCCGCGCGGCTTGCTGCCCCCGGCCGTACCGAGTAGGTTGCTCGCTCATCATGGCCGAAGACAACCTGATCGGTCGCACCATCGCCGGATACCGCCTCAAGGAATATATCGGTGAGGGGGGGACTGCGACCGTCTATCGCGCGGAACACCCCGAACGCGGCACTGCCGCCGTCAAGGTGCTGCGCGGCCGGCTGGGCAACGACCCCGTCGCCATCAAACGCTTCCTGCGCGAAGCGGAGTTCGGCCAGCGCGTCAACCACCCCCACGTCGTCCGCACCTACGATTTCGGCGAGTCCGACGATCTCAACTACCTGGCCCTCGAATGGGCCAAGGGCGAGCCGCTCGCCACCTTTCTGACGCGCTCGGGTCCGGTGTCCCCCGTCTTGGCCGCCGCCATCGTCGAACAGGTCGGCGCGGGACTGTCCGCCGCTCATGCGGCCGGCGTCATCCATCGGGATCTCAAGCCGGCCAACATCATGTACGATCCCGCGACCCAGACGGCCAAGCTGCTCGATTTCGGCATCGCGAGGGACGCCGACCTCCAACCCGAGGACCGGCTCACCCGCGCCGGATTCTTCGTCGGCACCCTCCAGTACGTGGCCCCCGAGACGCTCAGCGGCGAGCTGGTCGGCGAACAGGCCGATGTGTATTCCCTGGCCACCATCGCCTACTACCTCCTGACGGGGAAGCTCCCGTTCTCGGGCCGCACCCCCAGAGAGCTGTTCCAACAACTCCTGTCCCAACCGCCCAAGCCGCTCAACGAGGCGGTCAAGGGGCTCCGCGTCTCGCCCGAACTCGAGCGAGCGGTGATGGTCGGCCTGGAGCGCGACCTCACTGTACGCAGCAAGACTGTAGACGAATTCACCACCAACTTCTGCCACGCCGCCCGGGAGGAGAAGGAGCCCAAGTCGGGGTTCTTCTCCAAGCTGTTCCGAGGCGGGGCGTGAGCGATAGGGAGACCCTCCACTCCCTCCTCCTCGAGCGGTCCGTGGCCCGTGGGGACTTCCTCCTGGCCTCGGGCCGCCGCTCCAGCTACTACATCGACGCCCGCCCCACCACGATGTCCGCTGCCGGTCTCGCCGCCATCGGGCGTCTGGGACTGGCCGGCATCGAAGGGGCGGGCTGGCGCCCGGACGCAGTGGGCGGCCTGACGATGGGAGCCGACCCGGTGGCCTATGGCATCAGCGCAGCCAGCCAGGCCGCCGGCCGCCCGGTGGACGCGTTCAGCGTCCGCAAAGAGGTCAAGGGCCACGGCGCCATGCGGCGCATCGAGGGGAACTTCCGGCCCGGCGCCTCGGTAGTGGTGGTTGAGGACGTGATCACCTCAGGTGGGTCGGCCCTTCAGGCTATTAAGGCCGTCCGGGAGGCGGGGGGTAGGGTCCTCGGCGTTCTCTGCGTTGTGGATCGTGAGGAGGGCGGCCTGGAGACAATCCAGGAAGCAGGACATCAAGTAGTAGCTCTT
>Ga0210123_1001234_pt1 | contig 13451 bp, 8 predicted proteins | sample Muzzi_PWB_D2_FD_185535 | JGI IMG/M metagenome (GOLD analysis project Ga0210123, IMG submission 185535) | Wetland microbial communities from San Francisco Bay, California, USA, that impact long-term carbon sequestration - Muzzi_PWB_D2 (SPAdes) | ecosystem: Environmental > Aquatic > Marine >... | reverse complement strand
TCTACCCCTCCCGTAGCACTCACCGAGTACCGCAGCCAATCCGGGGAACAGGCGCGCACCCTGTTTGAGGGGATTTACGGGGCAAAGCCCCGTAAAGCGCCGAGTTGTGCGCGACCCCCGGATTGGCGAGGAACGCAGGGGACCGGCGTAGCCGGTGAGTGCTTCGGGGGCCCTTCTCTTTGGGTACTTTCTCTTGGGCAAGCAAGAGAAAGTACCTCGCAGCGCGGGCGCGAGAGACCGCATAAAATAAAATCAGCGCCTGCAAGGCGCTCCAACAATAGCGCAGCAACAGCTTAGAACCCCGACTCGCGTATCACGACAGCCACAATCGTTTGCCAGAGGTGCCCAATAATCGATTGCGACTGGCCGCTTACCTTAACCGTGCCTGTTAGTATCCGGTCTGTTGTGTAAACGCCGTCACCGGGTTTGAGTCGCACCTTGTAAGTGGCACGGTTTGGGACCAGGCTACCGTCCGGCTGGGGGCGAACTGCAATGTCCCCGCCATAGGTCGAGGCCTGGAATGGCTCGTCCAGAACGGTCATGGCCGAATGACCGACTTCCGTAACGGTTACCTCAAACGGTGGCAGGCTATGATTGTCGGGGTAAAACCGGCCAGCGTCACCTGCCTCAAGCTGGTTTACCCGCTCCTCCATGAAATAGGCTTCAATAAACAGGTCGTGCTGGTTGACCACCAGTGCAAGTTGCAGGGCTTTATTGACCCAGCGCCCTGGTGTGAGTGCATCAGCCACCTCTACCACGGTACCGGCGAGGGGTGAGGTTATTTCCAGCTGTTTTTTTTGTTCTTCAAAACCGTTGTACTTTGACTGGGCCTTGTCCAGTTCACTCTGCAGGACCCCGCTACTGCCGATGGTGTTGGCCTGGGTTGCCTGCCTGCCAAGCTGCAAGCGGAGCACGTCAATGTTGCGCCTGGCTTGTGCCAGCTGGTATTCCAGATCCGGGGATTCCAGCAGGAACAAGGGTTGGTCCTGTGTCACCTGTGCGCCAACCGTTGTACGGACTTCCATGATACGGCCATGCGCCGGTGGGTAGACGTGGTAATAGTTGGTGTAGCGTGCAACTGCAGGCGCACTGATTTGTGTGTTCCATGGCAGGACCAGCAAGAGCAGTCCACACAGGAGCAGTAACAGGCTGATAACGCTGTGCGGGTTCCAGTGTATGCGCTCACGCATGGTTTGCCACAACCTGAGCTCCTGATAGACGGGGCGGATAATGAACCAGCTGACAACAGCAGCGAGCATCACGATGCCCGCGAGTTTGAACAGCAGGTGATAGACAAGCAGGCCGATACCGGTAAACAACAGCAGCCGGTATACCCAGATCATCCAGGCGTAGAGAATGGCAAAATGCTGAAGTTTGGCAGGTAAGGTACCGGGCCGCGGGTCACCCAGACCGAAGAGCCATTCCCGTATTTTCCAGCGTGCCAGTTCGAAGGCCCGGGTCTGCAGGTTCGGAACATCAAGGTAGTCCGAGAGTAAGTAGTAACCATCAAAGCGGACAAGCGGGTTGCTATTCACAAACAGGGTAATGACCCAGCTGGTCGTGGCGATAACGAATACAGCACTGCGTGCCGGTCCGTCCGGGAAAATATTCCAGAGCAGCAGGGCAATTACGGCAACAATGAATTCGGCAGAGATCCCGGCGGCGCTGATGGCCAGCCGCTGCTTGCGCTCAGTCAGTTTCCATGCCTCCGTTGTGTCTGTATATAACACCGGCCAGAACACCAGCAGGGCCAACCCCATGGTGGGTATTCTCAGGCCATAGCGCTTTGCCGTGAAGGCGTGTCCGAATTCATGGGCTGTTTTTGCCAGCAGCAGCGCTGCAATCAGCCAGGCCATTCCGGCCGGCGAGTATAAATAGGAGAATGTACTCGCGAAGCTGTCCCACTGGCGCATGGTAAGGAACAGTCCTGTTAACAGTCCGGTCAGAATTATTAACAGGAACGTCCTGGTATATATTGGCCGGATCCAGGGCAGGGCAGCGGCAAGCAGGCGGTCCGGTTTGAATAACGGAAAGCGGAGAAACAGGTATTTCTGCAACAGCATACCCGCTGTCAGTTTGTTTCTTGCTGCATATTGCTGCTCGAGATATTTGATGCCTGCTTCGCCGCGGGTGATGACCAGGTTGTTTGCGACCAGGAATCCCGTAAGTGCCGCTACATTCTTTGCGCTGATATACAGGGTCGTTTCCCTGTTGACCGTATTAATGACGGCGTCGGCATCTTGCAGGTGCCAGCGTGATAACATTTCGAACTCGGTCCATCCTATGCGAAAGAACAGGTTGCGGGTCGGATCAAGCAGGGTCCATGTCGGGGCGCCATCAGTGGTCGGTGGCCCGCTGTATAAATGAATGTCTCTGCGTAATGCAGGTAGTGTCTGTGCAGAGGGTCTTGATGCAGGACTCGGGATGTCCATGACGGTTTCAATCATGGTGAATCAAAGCCCGGTAAATCGGCGCAGTGCAGAGATCGGTCGACGCAGCAGGTAATTGATCAATAATACCCGTTTGCCGTAGATTTTCCCTGTGCCATTAAGACCCACCCGCGGCAGCTTGTCGATGTGGTCAAATCCGGCCTTTAACTGGAAAGCGAGATTCCCGGCAGGCGTGACCTGTGGCTCGTAACTGGTTTGTCGCAGGGTGCCGGCGAGTGGGTGTGTCGGGTCAATATTCAGGAACAACTTCACCTCGGCACCGGTTTCCAGGTTGATTGCGTCATCAATCGGCAGCCAGAGTTGTATCTCGGTCTGGTCCGGGTCTGCCAGCGTAATTACCTTCTCCCCAACGACGACCGGTTTCCCGATCCAGTCGTTGGCCGCAGTGAAAATCGCAATGCCGTCACGACCGGCATGGACATCCACTTTATCAAGCAGTTCACCGGTGTAGTGTACCTCGGCATCCTTGACTTCGACCTGGGCGCGCAGCATGGCCAGGTCGGATTTACTGCTTTCGTCGCTGAAGGCCTTTTGTGCAGCGCGCAGATACTCGGCCTGTGCAACTTCAGCCGACTTGATTGCCACCTGGTACTGGTTCCGGATGGTCGTGTCATCAAGACTGAAAAGCAGATCGCCCTTGCGAACGGTAGAATTCGGTTGTACGTGAATCTCGCTGATCACCCCGTCCAGCGGGGAGGTGACGATAACGGGGTCCAGCGGGACTATTTCCGCCGGAGCCAGCGCTGACTCTCGTACCGGAAGAAACAACACCAGCAGCAGGGCCGTGAGCAATGCAACCCGGCGAGGCCCTGATTTCAGGTGGATGCGCGGCAGCCAGGGTGACCTGGCAGACTGTATGTCGAGTGCCTGCCAGGCATGTGTGTAGGCATCCGCGATACGCCCCAGCAGTGCCTGTTCACTGGAGTGCCACTCACCACCGCTGCGTGTTAACCAGAGTCCGCCATAGAGTGTACCTTGTGCCGTCAGCAACGGGCACCAGAGTGCGTCGCTGCCAATCCATTCGTTCCAGTCTTTTTGATCAGACCCGGCAACGTCAGTGCGGCTCACGACATGGCACTGCCCGGCTGAACTCCCCGATAACTGGCTGGTGAGTATATTTTCCAGCCAGTGAATATAGGGTGCTTCCTGTGAAATCACGGATACCCCGGAGATGGCCTTGATTTCCGGTTTGTCGCCCGTCAGGACCTTCCACAGGACCGCCTGATCGTAGCGAATCAGGCGATGTGTTTCATTAACAACTATAAAGCAGAATCTTTCTGTTGAATTGGCATGGCGGACCTGTCTTTCAAGTTGCAGGAAAGTGGCCAGTGCAAGCGATTTTCTGTCATCCGTTTCCGCGGGTTTTTGCGGCGATTCCTGTGTAGTGGGGGCTTGTGCCACTGATGATTATTTCCTGTCAGGTATGTCAAAGAATGCAACGCCGCTCATACCGGCAAGTAATTCCGGGTTCTGTCCGGTTATAACGGCAGTAATCTCGATTGATTGACTGGCAGCATCCACGCGTGCACCAAGACGAACTACGCTGGCCGAATATGTTTTGCCTGTTTCATCTATCTTGATTGAGAATTTCTCGCCGGCCTTTAACCATGATAGCCACCATGACGGGATGTACAGTTGTACTTCCAGATTGCGGTCATCGAGGATGGAAACCAGTGGTTGATGTTCCGAGACACTTTCATGGGCATGGGCCATTAACTCGATCACGCGGCCATCAAAGGGTGCGTTGATCTGGCAGTATTTGAGTTTTGATCTGATAATGGCGACATCTGCTTTTGCCGTCTGTACTTCGGCAGCAGACAGGTCGATATCCAGATCGCTTATTGACTGGTAATCCCTCAAAAGCTGGTTCGACTGGTGGGTTTTTTCTGCGGCAAGGAGTTTTGCCCGGGATTTTTTCAGATAGCTGTCCTGGATTTCACAATCGAAACTGATAAGCGGGTCACCCTCTTTAAACCGGTCGCCTTCCCTGACGCTGATTTTCGTGATGCGGCCTGCCATTCGGCTTGACAGTGTAGATTCGACCGCGGGGACAAGCAGGGCACGAACCGGGGGAGGGGTGTCTGCGACTGCCGGGCCGGTAAGTTCCAGGCCCAGCAAGAACAGTATCAGGTAAAGGCTGCGCGTCGGCCGGTTGAAACAGTGTCTGTCTTGCCGTTGTGTCTGTCTGGCATGTTCGTATGCACTTCGGGCTGTATGCGTCACAGTTTGACGGGCGCTTGTTCAAGCCGGGTTTTAATGGTTTGCGCCAGGGAGTCTATGCTGTAATCCGTGACTTCTCCTGGCAGCGGGTCATAGCCGATGGAATTCTGCAAGCGGCCCATGGCGTTCTGAACTTCCGCGTTGGCAACATGCCGTTTCATACGTGCCACCAATGCCCCTGTTTTAGCGCTCAGTACTGCCAGTCCATGTTCGCGGCTGGCAATTTGTCCGGAAATAATGTGCTTCTTGATGCGTGACTCCACCTCGGACTGTTGTACGGCTATCTGGTTGTTCTTGATGGCAAGGTGATAGCGCTGGTAGGCAAGCTCGACCTGTGTCAGTACCGACATGCTGAGCGCCATGCGGCGGATATCGTCCAGTTCACCCTGCGTTTCTGCCTGCTCCATGCGTGCAGGGCCGGACAGCAGGTTGAAAATATTCCAGCTAATGCCGGCGCCTGCCGCGGTCCAGGTTTCGTTCCAAAGGTACTTGTTTTGCTGGTGCTGTCTGCCGAAGCTGAATTCCAGCCCTGGAAACATCGACAGCATGGCCTTGCGCACTTCCAGGACACTGATGCGACGCTTGTAATTTTCCTCGATAAGTTCAGGACGTTGTACCAATGCCAGTTCCTCGAGTTCACTGACCGGCGTGTATATTGGCAGTGCGTCTTCAATCAGGCTGTCCTCATTATCTGCCAGTTCAAAATAAGTACCGGGCCGGACATTCATCAAGGCAGAAAGCTCGGTCATGGCAGACGACAGGTCTTGACGGATGCTCCACAGCCTGCCGATCAGATCCAGCAGTGATTTCTGATAGCGCAGTGGCTTTAACGGGTCCTGCAGACGCAGGTTTTCGAGTTGCTTGGAATTCTCCAGCGCGTCTTCTGCCTGTTCCAGCAGGTCATCCATTTGTGGTAATAATTGCTGGGCACTCACCGCCTTCCAGTATGCATAGCGAACATCCTGGATAATATTCTGGGTAACCTTGCGGGTACGCTCCCGCATCACCAGGACTTCGTTGGCCTGTTGCTGGTTGCGTACGTAACTGACGCCAAAATCCAGGAGGTTCCAGGTCATGATGGCGCTGCCGTCCCAGTATTCAGGTTCTATCGATTTTGAAGGTTCCAGTGATGTCGTTCCGGTCAGCAGTGATTCACTGCTGGCGCCGGGCTGATTGTTGCGGTAGTTGTAGCCGGCTGACACGGTCAGCTCGGGCAGCAGGTCATAGTGCATGACATCCAGTTCGCCGCTTGCAAGCGCCTCATTCATCAACTTGAGCCGCTGGTCAAGGTTGTACTTCAGGGCCCTGGCCATGGCTTCATACAGGGTGATGGGTTGTTCAATCGCATCCTGACCGGTAAATATTTCTGCAAGATCGGTCCGGCTCTGGTTCTCGAGTTCTTCGGTAGTGACCGGTACTGCCGTGACCGCGCAACCGCCGATAAACAAAGTGGCTGCCATAGCAGCCAATGCTACTCTAACTTGCATCATGTGTTTCCCCGGAGTCTGGCAGTAAAAAATAAATATTTAGTAGCGGCACGAACTGTCTTCAACCAAATTATTCAGAATATTGTTTGCATCTTTTGCGTTCAGTCCATGGTCATTCACCGCGCTCCTGACGACTGCCTGCATTTTATCGGGCGTTGCATTACTCATGCCGCGTAACACCGACTCCATGGCAATTGCGACATTGACGCCTCCTTTAACCGCAGAGTTAAACAGTACCGGGGCGTTATCAGGATCAATGTATGAGGTTGTAGACAGCATGGTAGCAGCAATCTCAACGGGCAGGCAGGAGGTAAGGCCTTGCACGGTCGAGCCCAGGTTGTCTGTCTCGGCACCAGGTTCGGCCTGTTCTATTGCGACCATCAGCAGGATTTGGTCAGCTCCCAGTTCCTTGCAGACATCGCCGGTTGCATCGATAGCCTGGGCATGGGTGCCGTCCGCCAGTCTCGCTGCCAGCAGGGCAGGATCATTTTCAGTGCGGGGGTAGGGGATCTTGCTGTTACTGGTTCCATCGGCACTGACTTCGCCGGCTTCACCTGCGCCAAGGAGTAGCCTGGTTTCATCGTTAGTCAGTACATAGCCGCCGCCATAATCAAAGATGGTCTGGAAGCTGCCGTTTTTTGTCTGACTGATTTCCAGGATGGTGCCGCGGATACCGATGGTGGCAACCGGTGTTTTATAGCGGACCTGCTCCGGGTTGCGTTTGCCTACCAGTCCGGTCAGGGAGCGCATGCCACCCTTGACGATGTTGACGACCATGTCATCGTCTTCTGGTTTTGCCTTGGTGAAGTTGTATTCTTCTACTTTTATCTTGCTGTCACTTTTAACATGCAGCATGGAGCGGTCAGGAAACACGATTTGTACGACGCTATTCGGGCCGGTCTCAATCTCCTCTCCCAGCCGTACCCGGCTGTCGGCCCTCAATATCCTGGGTACACCGGTAGTTCCGTCAATGGCCGTGACCGAACCGCGGATATACATGACACGGCCACGGTTGTCATCGGCAAATGCGAACGCCGTGACAAACAATAGACCTGTAATTACCAGGCTGCGTAACATCGGTATGTGTTTCATGCGCGTGTCCTCTTCGCAATCCGGTTTATAGGGGTGGACTGTTGGGTAAACTTCTGCAAGCAACAAGCTTGATTACCTTGTTCATGATTGACATGATTTCTGCAACTTCTTCCGCTCTTGATTGTGGGCCGGCTGGACTTTGAGTTGTTTCACTGAAGTCTGCTTTGGTGAGAAGGGCCTCTACTTCCGCTTCAATTTTGGCAGCTTCTTCTGGTGAGAGTTCATCACCTTCTGCAGGCTCGCCGTCACCGGGACTGCCTTCTTCACCGCCTTCTTCACTGCCTTCTTCACCGCTGCCTTCTTCACCGCCTTCATCGCCGCCTTCTTCAGATGATTTAGTAGTGAGCATCTGCGTTGCATCATTGACTGCGGAGAGTTGTGGTGAGTTGTCGGTGATGATGCCTGTTGCCGAGCTGGTACCGGTGGCGCCGGTTGCTGCCGTTGCTGTCAGTGTAAAGGTTTCGCCCAATTCGCTAAACGGTGGATCGTTATCAAAGGTGTCGACCCAAATATCGATGGGGGTGTTGTCGGGATCAGCCGCAATGGTCAATATATTGCCTGGAATCGGCATGGTCTTGTCCACATCCAGGTAGAACTGCGTGCTGTCATAGTCAGTAGCAGAGTCCGCCGAGCCATCGATCGCAGACAGGTCTACGGTCACGGGTTGGGCGCTTGCGCCACTGAGGCTCACCTTGAACTGGGCCATCTCGCCTTCTTCGACCGTCGTGCCGCTGTCTGTTGTTACCCCTTTAATGAGGACAACCGGCAGGGTGCTGTCGGTGATGATACCTGTTGCCGAGCTGGTACCGGTGGTACCCGGCGGCAGGGAAATAATCACCTCTTCATTGACCTCGTTGAAGGGTGGGTCGTTGTCAAAGGTCTTCACGTAGACATCCATCGTGTAGGAATTGTCAGCGTTCAGCGTGATCAGGCCCGAGGGGATGGGTGTGGTCGTGGCTTCATCCGAGTAGAACGCCTGCTCGTAGTCTGTACTGGCAGTCTCCGCGCCCGTCGCCGCGCCCGTCGCCGAGCCCGAGAACTCAACCATGTTCAGATCCACAGTCACAGTCACAGTGGTGGCGTCGCTAAACGCCAGTGCATTCAAATACTCAACGTCGGTATCAATATTCGTAATTGTGTCCGTTGCAAGATTGGTCACCCGGATCAAGGAATCCTGGACGTTCCCCTGAGTGGCAGATGCCCATAAATCGCCTGTTGTGTTGTTGATATCGGCGCCGCCAGCACCTGGATCGAAAGCGAGGTCTGGATGAGAACTGGCGGCACCTGTGGTTAGGTTGATGTCGTATTGAGTTTTATACTGTACGAGAATGAGCGTGTCCGAATTATCGAATGCCATGACTTCGGCAGCTGTACCTCCCGGTATCCCGGCATCGCCGACCGTTGTCGCGGCACCGGTAGCCTTGTCAATGCTCACCAGGTCATCGGCAACAGGCTCATGCCACCCAAACAGTTCACCGGAACTATTGAAGCTCAGGCCAACAATGCTCACGTAGTCCGAACCAAATGCTCCAATCTCGGTCGCCGCGCCCGTGGAAGGATCGATCTGCAACAGGCCGTTGAACGAATCACCCGAATCATTCCATGTCGTTGTAGAGCCGTACAACAACCCGGTAGTCGGATCAAAGGCAATTGAATTTACAGCATAGCCAATATCCCCGATTAATGTGCCTGCACCTGTGGTTTCATCAATAAGGTATAAACTGCTTGAGCCCAGGTTGTTTTTGTTGTGTCCATCCAGGCTCACGCCATACAGCGAATCGGATGGGGTGGCGGAGACGGTGAACTTCAGGGCGTTGCCCTCCTCGACGGGTGCTGCGTCGCTGCTGCTAATAGTGGTCACCGGTATGTCGGCAACTGTCGCGTCCGTTGAAGTCTCGGCTGTTGGAACACTGATGGTATCTGCTACTGTGGTGACAACCGCAGCATCAAACAGGTAGCGTGGTTCCAGTGCCAGCATCTGGCTGGGTAACGTGTTTTCAACCGTGCGTTGACGTTTCACATGCGCTGGCATAGTGGTTCTCCGGACTTTATTATTGGTTGAATGTTTTCTGTTTAACTTGTTACAAACTATATAGATTCAATAAATTATGTCAATATTGTACCTTGGTACGTGATGTGATGGCCGGTGCGAAAGCTCCCTCTAGCAGTAAGCATCTGGAAATAAATAATACTGTTGCGAAACAATTCGTAACGCGAGAAACCTAGGATTGGGATTAGCTGTGCAACCGTCTGCTTGACCGGCAGTTTTTGACCACCGTGAGATCATCATATGCGTAAATTCCTGAAGCGTCGCTTCTTCGTCCCGGCACTCATCGGTCTGGTGCTGACGCTGCTGGCTGTGCTGGTCAAGACTACCGAGGTGCCGGTTCTGAGCGAACTCGACCGCCGGCTTGAATGGCTGGCCTACGACCTGCGCGTGCGCCTGATGCTGCCTGAAGAGGTGGCGCCTGACCCGCGGATCGTGATTGTCGACATCGACGAAAAGAGCCTGTTGCAACTGGGTCGCTGGCCATGGTCGCGTGCCACGATCGCGGCCATTGTTGACCGGGTATTCGAGGCCGGTGCGGCGGTGATGGCGATGGACGTGATGTACGCGGAGCCACAGCAGGACGGTATGGGCAAGTTGCTGGACTCCATGGATAAAGAGTTGCGTGACTCCGTTCTTGCGAGTGTCCCGTCGGCGGAGTCTTTCGACAGTGCTGACCAGATTCTCGCCAGAAGCCTGGAGGGACGCAACGTGGCGCTGGGATACGCCATTGCAGATGCAAGCAATATTCCGAAGGGGAGTTTGCCGCCGCCACTGGTAATGGATGAATGGCTGGTGCAAAGTCTCGTGCTGATTGAAATTGATTCCTATATCGCCAACCTGAAACTGTTGCAGGAACGGGCCAGGGGCGGTGGCTTTTTTTCCATCATGCCCGACGATGACGGAATTATCCGCAGTGCACCCTTGCTTGCCCGCCGGAACGGCAAGTTGTACGGATCACTCGCGCTGGAAGCGGTGCGCCAGTTTCTGGATGCGGAACAGATCCTGCTCACTCCCAAGGCCATTGGCGATTACATGGCCGTTGAATCGATCTCGCTGGACGGGTTGACGGATATACCAACCGACGGCTTCGGCTACGTGCTGGTTCCCTACCGGGGCAAGGCCGGCAGTTTCCCCTATATTTCTTCTGCCGATGTGCTCAATGGCGATATTCCTGAGGGCTTGTTTGAAAACAGGATCGTGCTGTTCGGCACCACGGCCGTCGGCTTGTATGACATGCGTTCCACCCCTGTAGAGAGTGTGTATCCGGGGGTCGAGGTGCATGCCAATGTCATCGCCGGACTGCTGGACGGCAATTTCCCCTCTACCCCCCCGTGGGCACTGGGCGCCAACGTGGCCTTGCTGATTACGCTGGGCGTGATGTCTGTTTTCATCGTTCCGTTCATCCAGCCGATCGCCATCATCCTGATCAGCCTGTTGATGCTTGCGCTGGTTACGGCGCTGAACCTGTGGGTCTGGAGCGGATATGGGCTGGTGCTTGCCATTGTTGCGCCGTTATTGCTCATCATTCTCATTGGTACTGCAGACCTGGCTTATGGATTCCTGACCGAGGCGCGCGGGCGCCGGAAGCTGAAGGCGGTTTTCGGCCAATATGTGCCGCCGGAGATTGTCGACGAGATGAACCGGAACCCGGAAGGTGACTTTGGCCTGGAGGGGGAGAGCCGGGAATTGTCGGTACTGTTCTGCGATATCCGCAGCTTCACCACGATCTCGGAAAGCCTCGCGGCCGATGAACTGAAACAGCTGCTGAACTATTTCTTCACGCCCATGACGCGCATCATCTTCGAGCGGCGCGGCACGATTGACAAGTACGTTGGCGATATGATCATGGCCTTCTGGGGTGCTCCGGTGCAGGATCCACAGCACCATCAGCATGCGGTGCTGGCGGCGCTGGAAATGCTCGATACGCTGGCCAGGATGCAGCCTGAACTCAGTGAGCGCGGCTGGCCAAGAATCGAGATCGGTGTGGGTATCAACAGCGGCATGATGAATGTTGGCGATATGGGTTCTGAATACCGGCGCGCCTATACCGTGATTGGCGACGCCGTAAACCTGGGTTCGCGACTGGAGGGGCTGACCAAGTTTTACGGGGTACGCCTGATTGTCAGCGAATCGACCAGGGCAGGGCTGGAAGGTATCGTGCTGCGGACCCTGGACCGGGTGCAGGTCAAGGGCAAGAATGAGCCGGTGGATATCTACGAACCGGTTGGCGCGGCGGATGCGGTATCCGCGGGACTGCTGCAGGAGGTCGAGGAGAGCAACCGGGCAATGGCGTATTACTTTGCCGCTGACTGGGTGCAGGCCCGGTTAGCATTTCAGACCCTTAATAGTGCTCACCCGGAGAGAATGCTATACGGGTTATATCTTGAACGTATCCAGACACTGGAAGAACAGGGCGTCAAACCCGGGTGGGACGGGGCCTTCAGGCATACTTCAAAATAATTTTGGGGGGATTATTGTGGAGCGTTTTATCTTGTCGTCCCCGGGTATCCTTTTTCAAATTACATGCCAGTGGATGCGTGGTCGTCGCAGGAAATGATGCGCTACATACATGTGGCAGCGGCTGTTGTTAAGGACAGAAAGGGGAGGGTCCTGATCAGTCAACGTCCCGGGCATGTCCACCAGGGTGGTTTATGGGAATTTCCTGGAGGCAAGCTGGAAGCAGGAGAAACCCCGGAGGTGGCGCTGAAGCGTGAGTTGCACGAGGAACTCGGGATTGTGGCGCAGGCCGCCAGACCCCTGATTCGTGTCAGGCATGACTACCCGGACAAGTCGGTGTTGCTGGATGTCTGGCGGGTTACCGCATTCACAGGTCAACCGATGGGGCATGAGGGGCAGCTTGTTGACTGGGTAGCCGTGGAAGAGCTTGACGGGCGGGCATTCCCGGCTGCCAACGAATCTGTCATCAAGGCAGTAAAGCTGCCGGAGTCTTATCTCATTACACCGGAACCAGTTACTGACCACTTTCTTGCTGAGCTTGAACGATCGCTGGTTCGGAATATAAAACTCGTGCAATTGCGGGCCAAGGCTCTGTCGCCTGCTGATTACAAAGCGCTTGTCCCGGAGGTGCAGGCTATATGCCACGATGCCAATGCACGTTTGTTACTGAACGCTGATCCGCAACTTGCGCAGCAACTGGGGGCAGACGGTGTGCATTTGAACAGCGCACGTTTAATGGCATGTTCAGAACGGCCACTGGGGCTGGACAGTCTTGTGGGTGCTTCCTGTCATACACAGGCAGAGGTGGAGCACGCATGTGCCCTTGGGCTGGACTTCGTAGTCGTATCACCTGTGCAGGAAACGCGCAGTCATCCCGGTGCCGCCGTGCTTGGTTTTGATGGTCTGCGCTTGCTCACAGAGTTGGCAACAGTGCCTGTGTATGCGCTTGGTGGTATGGGTGAGGCCGATCTCGACAAGGCCTTCCGTCATGGTGCGCAGGGGGTTGCTGCTATGAGCGGGTTTTGGAATTAGGGTGCTTTTTTGTGTCAGGTTTTACCCTGTAGGAGCCAATCTCATCCGCGATTGGTTATTGTTTTTACTGTTGGTGTTGGGGCGCCTTAGCCTATACGGATGTAGGTACATCGCGTAGCGCAGGGATGCGCGTGAGCGATGAAGGCGCGATCCTTTATATAATGCGGGCTCTCGCGCCCGCCGGCGAGGTACTTTTCTTTGCTCCGCCAAAGAAAAGTACCCAAAAGAAAGGCGGCCCGGAGGCTTGCCCGCTACGCGGGTCCCCTCGGTAACTGCTCCCTGCGTTACTCTACCTCCTGCATCCCTGCAGTCGTGCGCTTCTCGTGAAAACCGGCGCTTGCTCAACTCGCGTATCTCGCTGCGCGAGATACGCTCAAACACACGCAAGCTTTATCCGGTTTTCACTGCGATGCTCGGCTGCGCCTACGGGGGATAGATCTACCCCTCCCGTAGCACTCACCGAGTACCGCAGCCAATCCGGGGAACAGGCGCGCACCATGTCTGAGGGGGTTTACGGGGCTTCGCCCCGTAAAGCGCCGAGTTGTGCGCGCCCCCGGATTGGCGAGGAACGCAGGGGACCGGCGTAGCCGGTGAGTGCTCCGGGGGCCCTTCTCTTTGGGTACTTTCTCTTGGGCAAGCAAGAGAAAGTACCTCGCAGTGCGG
>Ga0210123_1001233_pt1 | contig 13453 bp, 9 predicted proteins | sample Muzzi_PWB_D2_FD_185535 | JGI IMG/M metagenome (GOLD analysis project Ga0210123, IMG submission 185535) | Wetland microbial communities from San Francisco Bay, California, USA, that impact long-term carbon sequestration - Muzzi_PWB_D2 (SPAdes) | ecosystem: Environmental > Aquatic > Marine >... | reverse complement strand
ATCTCGCGCTTGATGATCTGCACCATTTCGTCGCGCACGTCGCCCTTGCCGGCCGGCCATTGGTGCGAGGCCCGCAGCTTCATGTCCGCCAGCGCCGCTCCGCTCGTCAAACCGATGCCGACCGCGATCGCCACGGCGGCACAGGCGATTCGCCTGATACCTGTCATTTTCGCCTCCTCCCTGTTGTCTCTCCCAATCGTCCCGCGCCGCGCGGCGCGAGGGCAGCCCGTTCGGCTGCAAAAAGACAGACTAACCTTCCCCGCCCGCAAAGGTCCAGGCGGGTGCCCGAGGCTTGGCGAGAACGCCGCAGATCGTCTATACGAGGGCCCATGACCGCACGGCAGACCGCGCAAGATCCGAGCCATCCCGCCGCGTCCCCCTGGGGCGCCGAGGCCGAGGCCCTGGTCCGGCAGGCGCATGGCAACCTCTTCGCGCTGATCGCCGCGCGCTTTCCGGACGAGCGTGCACGAACGTTTATCGAGCTGCCCGACGGCCGGACCTACAGCTATGCCGACCTGGAGGCGATCTCGGGCCGCTTCGCCCGCCTGCTGGGCGATCTCGGCGTCGTCAAGGGCGACCGCGTCGCGGTCCAGGTCGAGAAGTCGCCCGAGGCGGTCTTTCTCTATCTCGCCTGCCTGCGCGCCGGCGCGGCCTTCCTGCCGCTCAACACCGCCTACACCAAGGCCGAGGTCGGGTACTTCCTGGGCGACGCGGAACCCAGGGTCGTCGTCTGCCGGCCGGAGAGCGAGGCGGCGACGGCGGAGGTCGCGCGCGCGGCCGGCGTGACGCAGGTGCTGACGCTCGGGACCGCGGGCGACGGCTCGTTCTGCGCGCGATCGCGGGACCTCGCGCCGGTCGCCGGCTGCGTCGCGGCAGCGCCCGACGACCTGGCCGCGATCCTCTATACCAGCGGCACGACCGGCCGCTCCAAGGGCGCGATGCTGAGCCACCGCAACCTGGCGAGCAACGCGCTGGCGCTGCACCGCATCTGGGGCTTCGTCCCGGACGACGTGCTGCTGCACGCGCTGCCGATCTTCCACACGCACGGCCTCTTCGTCGCCATCGACTGCGTGCTGCTGAACGGGACCGGCATGCTGTTCCTGCCGAAGTTCGACGCCGACACGGTGATCCGCCTGCTGCCGCGCGCGACGGTGATGATGGGCGTGCCGACGTTCTACACGCGCCTGCTCGCGCGCGACGACTTCACCGCCGAGGCCTGCCGCAGCATGCGCCTGTTCATCTCCGGCTCGGCGCCGCTGCTCGAGGAGACCGCGCGCGGCTTCACGGCGCGCACCGGGCACGCGATCCTCGAGCGCTACGGCATGACCGAGACGGGCATGAACGCCTCCAACCCGCTCGACGGCGAGCGCCGGCCGGGCACCGTCGGCTTTCCCCTGCCCGGCGTCGAGGCGCGCGTCGCCGACGACGACGGCAAGGTCCTGCCGACGGGCGAGGTCGGCGTGCTCGAGGTGCGCGGTCCGAACGTCTTCTCCGGCTACTGGCGCATGCCGGAGAAGACCCGCGAGGAGTTCCGCCCCGACGGCTACTTCATCACCGGCGACGTCGCCAGGATCGACGCGCGCGGCTACGTGCACATCGTCGGCCGCGCCAAGGACCTCATCATCTCCGGCGGCTTCAACGTCTACCCCAAGGAGATCGAGCTCTGCCTCGACGCGCTCGACGGCGTCGGCGAGACGGCGGTGATCGGCGTGCCCCACCCCGACTTCGGCGAAGCGGTGACGGCGGTCGCGACGCGCGCCCCCGGCGGCCCGCAGATCGGCGAGGCCGAGATCGTCGCCGCCGCCAAGCGCGAGCTCGCCGCCTTCAAGGTGCCGAAGCGGGTGTTCTTCGTCGACGCGCTGCCGCGCAACGCCATGGGCAAGGTGCAGAAGAACGAGCTACGCCAGCGCTACAAGGACACCTTCGCTTAAGGGGGCGCGTAGCGCGGCGCCCTTTGGCGCAGAGAAAAAGGGACCCTCAGCGCAGGCTGCCGCGGCGGTGCGCGGCGCCGGCCTGCGCCTCGATGAAGACGCGCGTGATCTCCGGCACCGTCTTCTTGATCCGCGCCTCGAGGCGCGAGATGGCGGACTCGACCTCGTCCGACGACAGCCGCGGGTGAAAGTCGACGCTGAGGTTCAGCAGGATGTCCTGCGGCCCCATGTGCATGGTGAGGACCTCGTTGATCCGCTCGACGCCGTGCTCGGCGCCGACGATGCGGCGCACGGTCGCGACGATCCGGGCGCTGGCCGACTCGCCGATCAGCAGGCCCTTGGTCTCGTAGGCGAGCAGCGCGGCGACCGTCGCCAGGATGACGCCGATGAGCACCGAGGCGACGCCGTCGAGCTGCGGCAGCGCGAGCAGCTCGGCCGCGCCGATCCCGGCCAGGGCGACCACCAGGCCGAGCATCGCGGCGCTGTCCTCCATCAGCACGGTGAACAGCGTCGGGTCCTTGCTCTCGCGCAGCGCCTCGAAATAGCCGCGCCCGCGCCGGTGCCGCGCGAACTCGCGGTAGGCGATCCACCAGGACGTTCCCTCGAACAGGATCGCCAGGCCGAGCACGATGTAGTTGATGTAGGTGTCGCGCAGCGGCGCGGGATGGCGCAGCTTCTCGACGCCCTCGTAGAACGAGACGCCGGAGCCGGTCGCGAAGATCATGATCGCCACGACGAAGGCCCAGAAGTAGATCTCGCGGCCGTAGCCGAAGGGATGGCGCTTGTCGGCCGGCTGCGCGGCCCGCTTCATGCCGTAGAGCAACAGGATCTGGTTGCCGGTGTCGACCAGCGAGTGGACCGCCTCGCTGAACATGGCGGAGCTGCCGGTCAGGGCCGCCGCCGCGAACTTGGTGATCGCGATCAGGCCGTTGCCCGCCAGGGCGGCGAAAATGACCGTCTTGGAGCCTTGTGCGGCCATCTGCCCGTCCCACGATTCGGCCGACCCGGATGACGACCGGTTTAAGCGAAGCACCCGCCCGTGAAAAGGCCGGCCTGGCCCATTGCCCGAACCGCCGCCCGGCGCATCGCCCGGCCCGGCCCCTAGAGGCCGTCACACCCCGGCGCGCTCGCGCCGGAACGGGACGCCGGCGCTCTCCGGCGCGTCGAGCTCGCGGGCGAAACGATGGCCGGCATAGACGGCATGCGCGATGGTGGCCGGCGCCAGCGCGTCGCCGATGCGCACCAGCGTTTCGATTCCGGCCGCGCCCAGCGCCTCGGGCCGCGCCGCCAGCTCGCGATACAGCGCGTCGTCGGGCGCCCGGGCGGTGACCAGCAGAAGCGCGTCGGCCGCCCGCACGGTTTCGCGCCCGGTATAGACGCAGGCCAGGGTCGCCGCTTCGCCGTCGAAGCCGGTCAGGGCGTGCAGCGGCACGATCTCGACGCCCAGCTCGATCAACCGGGCCTGGCTGCGGTGCTGCTCCTCGGTGTAGTTGCCGAAGGCCGCGACGACGCCCGACGCGGTCACGTAGACGACCTCGGCGCCGGCCTCGCACAGCCGCTCGGCGAGCACCGGGCCCATGTAGTAGTGGTCGTCGTCGAACAGCAGCACCCGTCCCTGCGGCAACCGCCCGGCCATGACGTCGTCGGGCGTGAAAACCTTGTCCTCCGGGCCCAGGCCGCTTTGCGGGCGCGCGTGCCAGCGGCCGACCCCGTCGCGGCGCCACTTTGCGCCGGTCGCCAGCGCGACGCGCGCGAAGCCGAAGGACAGCACCTGCTCGGCGTCGAGCCGGCTCTCGCGATAGACCGCGACGCCGGCCAGCTTGTCGAGCTGCTGCAGGCGATGGTCGCGCACCCGCGCCCAGGCGGCGAGCCCCGGCAGGCGCGCCTCGCGCGTCACGCGGCCGCCCAGCTCGCCGCCGGCCTCGGCGAGCGTCACCGGGTAGCCGCGCCGGCCCAGCGCGCGGGCCGCCTCGAGCCCGGCCGGCCCGGCGCCGACCACGAGCACCGGCTCCGCGCTCGCGCCCGGCGCGATGATCTCGGGATGCCAGCCGCGGCGCCACTCCTCGCCCATCGTCGGGTTCTGCGTGCAGCGGATCGGCACGCCGCGGGCATTGTTCGAATAGCAGATGTTGCAGCCGATGCACTCGCGAATGTCGTCGAGGCGCCCCTCCTCGATCTTCTTCGGCAGGAAGGGGTCGGCGATCGAGGGGCGCGCCGCGCCGATCAGATCGAGCACGCCGCGGCGCAGCTGCGCCGCCATGGCGTCGGGCGAGGTGAAGCGGCCGACCGCCACCACCGGCTTGCTGGTGACCGATTTGGCGAAGGCGACGCGGTCCTCCAGGGCGCCCTCCGGCACGAAGCGCGCGTTGCCCATCTCCCAGGAATAGTCCTGGATGTTGAGGTCCCAGAGATCGGGCAGCTCGGCCAGCGCCGCGAACATCTCGCGCCGCTCCTCGCTGCGCGGGTCCCTTTCGTCGCTGCCGTCGTCGTCGACCGCGAAGCGCACCGCCACGGCGCAGCGCTCGCCGACGGCCTCCTTGGTATCGGCGATCATCTCGCGCAGCAGGCGCATGCGGTTCTCGATCGAGCCGCCGTACTCGTCGCTCCGCTGGTTGGTCAGCGGCGAGAGGAAGCGCGACACCAGGTAATCGTGCGTCGCGTAGACGTAGACGATGTCGAAGCCCGCCTCGCGCGCGCGCTTCGCCGCCGCGACCTGCCAGCCGCGCAGCGCGCGGATGTCGGCCTTGTCCATGGCGCGGCTCTGCACCGGGTCGTCGCTGTACACCGGCCGGCAGGCGACGCCGAGCGGCACCTCGCGGCTGAGCCGGTTGGCGCTGCGCCCGCCGCCATGCCACAGCTGGACGCCGGCCAGGGCGCCATGCGCATGGACCTTCTCGACCATCAGGGCCTGCGCGCGCAGGTCGTCGTCGTCCCACAGACTGGCATAGGGATAGGGCGCGTCGTCGGAGCTCGGATGCAGCGAGCAGTACTCCGTGTTGACCACGCCCCAGCCGCCCTCGGCCTTGACCGCGCGCATCGCCGCCAGCGTCCTGGGCAGGGCGTACCCCATCCCGCTGCAATGCGGCACCTGGTAGAAGCGGTTCCTGGTCACCACCGGGCCGATTCGCAGCGGCTCGAACAAGGGGTCGAAGCGTGGATCCCGGGTCATGCGCCCCGGCTTCCGCGGCCGGTTGAGCGCGGCCCGAAAAAGCGAGCCGCCACGGTAATTTGAGCTGTCGTCTTCATGTTTCCTCCCGGGGCGTCGATGGGGGCGGAGCATAGCGGCCGCGAAGCGCGCCGGCCAGCCATCGGCCCGCCGCCCGGCCCGGCTGGCGCTCCGGCCGGCAACGCGCGATACTGCCCGCGCCGGCGACACCCGCAAACCGAGAGCGCCTCCTATTCACCGATGACAGGCAAGAGGACCGGGACCGGAAGGAAGCTCGTCCGGCGATCGCTCTATGGGCTCGGCGCGCTCGCCGTCGTGCTGGCGGCGGCCGCCGGCGGCGGCTACCTCTGGCTGCGCGGCTCGCTGCCGCAGACCGCGGGCACGATCGCGATCGCCGCGCTGCACGCCCCGGTCGAGGTGCTGCGCGACGCCGACGGGATCGTCACCATCCGGGCGAAGAGCGAGCGCGACGCCGCCGTGGCGCTGGGCTACGTCCACGCGCAGGACCGGCTGTGGCAGATGGACTTCATGCGCCGCTCCGGCGCCGGGCGCCTCTCCGAGGTGCTCGGCGAGCCGACCCGCCGGCTCGACCGCTTCCTGCGCACGCTCGGGCTGTACCGCACCGCCGAGGCCAACCTGGCCCACGTCTCGCCGGAGCTCCACGCGCTGCTCGACGCCTACGCCGCCGGGGTCAACGCCTTCATCGCCGACCCGGGCGGGCCGCTGCCGCCCGAGTTCCAGCTGCTGCGCTACGCCCCGGAGCCGTGGCGGCCCGCCGACAGCCTGGTGTGGGGCCGCCTGATGGCGCTCGAGCTGTCGGGCAACTGGCGCGAGGAGCTGCTGCGCGCCCGCCTCGCCCGGCGCCTGACGCCCGAGCAGATCGCCTTCCTGTGGCCCGGCTACCCGGCCGGGGCGCCGACCGCGATCCGCCGCCTGTCGGCGCTGGAGCCGACGGCGCTGCGCCGGCTCGCCTCGGTCCTGCCGTGGCGCCTGGCCCCCAAGGACGCCTCCAACGCCTGGGTCCTGGCCGGATCGCTGACCGCGAGCGGCCGCCCGGTCCTGGCCAACGACCCGCACCTCGCGCTGACCGCGCCGGGCGTCTGGTACCTGGCCCGCATCGAGACGCCGGACGGCGTCCTCGCCGGCGCCACCGCGCCGGGCGTGCCGTTCCTGATCGCCGGGCGCAACGCCCGCATCGCCTGGGGCTTCACCACCACCCACAGCGACACCCAGGACCTCTTCGTCGAGCGCCTCGTCGACGGCCACCCGGAGCTTTACGAGACGCCGGACGGCCCGCGCCCCTTCGCGACCCGCGAGGAGACCATCGCGGTGCGCGGCGCCGAGCCGGAGCGCTTCACCCTGCGGACCTCGCGGCACGGGCCGGTGCTGTCCGACGCCCTGCCCGCGGGCGACGCCGCGGTGCCCGAGAACAGCGTGCTGGCGCTCGCCTGGCCCGCCCTGGCGCCCGACGACCGCACCGCTGAGGCGCTCTACCGCATCAACCGCGCGCAGGACTGGGACGAATTCCGCGCCGCCCTCAAGGACTTTCACAGCCCGCAGCAGAACATCGTCTACGCCGACACCGGCGGCACCATCGGCTTCGTCGCGCCGGCGCGCGTGCCGATCCGCAAGCGGGGCGACGGCCGGGCGCCGGTGCCCGGCTGGAGCGGCGCGTACGACTGGAGCGGCTACATCCCCTTCGACGACCTGCCGATGGAGCGCAACCCGCCGGACGGCCGCGTGGTCACCGCCAACAACAAGGTCGTGCCGGACGGCTACCGCTACCTGCTGACCGCCGACTGGCCGGAGCCCTACCGGGCCGAGCGCATCCTGCAGCTGCTCGACGACGAGGCGCCGGACACGACGCCGGGCGCCTATGCCGCGGGCGCCGCCGCCGACATGCAGCAGGACGTGGCCTCGCTGCCGGCCCGCGCGCTGCTGCCCCTGCTGCTCGCCATCCAGCCGACGACCGACCGCGGGCGCGAGGCGGTGGCGCTGCTGCGCGACTGGGACGGGACCATGGACCGCGACAGCGCCGCGCCGCTCGTGTACTACGCCTGGCTCCGGGCGCTCGACCGCGCGCTGCTGGCCGACGAGCTGGGCGACGACTTCGCCGACTTCGAGCACCCCAAGGCGGAGCTCTTGCTGCGCATCCTGCGCGAGGGCACCGTCTGGTGCGACGACGTGACGACCGCGCCGACCGAGGACTGCAAGACCGAGATCGCGGCGTCGCTGGAGAGCGCGCTGAACGAGCTCGCGCTGCGCTTCGGCCGCCCGGCCTATCGCCTGCGCTGGGGCGAGGCGCACCAGGCGCGCTTCCACCATCCGGTGCTGAGCCGCATCCCGCTGTTCGACCGGATCTTCGGCTACGCCGTCGAGACGCCGGGCGGCGACTACACGGTGAACCGCGCCGGCGTGCGGCTCGCCGGCAGCGACGACGGGCTGTTCGAGGACATCCACGGGCCCGGCTACCGGGCGGTCTACGACCTCGCCGACCTGGACAACTCGCGCTTCATGATCGCCACCGGGCAGTCGGGCAACCCGCTGTCGCCGCACTACGGCGACCTTGCGGTCCGCTGGCGCGACGGGCATTACGTAAAACTGGTCGGGGATGCGACAGTCGGGGCCCGCCGTTTGCGGCTCACTCCGGCGCCATAGGTGCGCCGGCCTGCCGAGAGGGCGCCACACGAGGGCCTGCCGAGAGGACACGAAGCGATGAGCGTAACCGTCGAGGACATCCGCAGGGCCGCCGACGAGATCGCCGGCGAGGTGGTGCGCACGCCGCTGGTGCCGGCCCGGCGCCTGGGCGAGATGCTCGGCTGCGAGCTCCACCTCAAGCTGGAGAACCTGCAGTACACCGCCTCGTTCAAGGACCGCGGATCGCTCAACAAGCTGAAGAGCCTGACGCCGGAGCAGGCGAAGATCGGCGTCATCGCCATGTCGGCCGGCAACCACGCGCAGGGCGTCGCCTATCACGCCAGGCGCCTGGGCATTCCGGCCACCATCGTCATGCCGGAGTTCGCCCCCTTCGGCAAGGTCGAGCGCACGCGCAAACTGGGCGCGCGGGTGGTGCTGACCGGCGACACCCTGGACGCCTCCGCCGTGGCGGCACGCGAGATCGCCGAGAAGGACAACCTGACCTTCGTGCATCCCTACGACGATCCGCTGATCGTCGCCGGCCAGGGCACCATCGGCCTGGAGATGATGGAGGACCGGCCCGACCTCGACACCATCGTGGTGCCGATCGGCGGCGGCGGGATCATCTCCGGCATCGCCACCGCGGCCAAGGCGATAAAGCCCGAGATCCGCATGATCGGCGTCGAGGCGGACCTCTTCCCCTCGATGTACCAGGCGATCAACAACCTCGCGCCGACCGCCGGCGGGCAGACCCTGGCCGACGGCATCGCCGTCAAGAACCCCGGCAAGCTGACCCGCGAGATCATCGAGCGCCTGGTCGAGGACATCATCCTGGTCGACGAGCCGCACATCGAATCGGCGGTCCACCTGCTGGTCGAGCAGCAGAAGATCGTCGGCGAGGGCGCCGGCGCCGCCGGGATCGCGGCCATGCTCAAGGAGCCCGAGCGCTTCGCCGGGCGCAAGGTCGCCACCGTGATCTGCGGCGGCAACATCGACATCCGCCTGCTGTCCTGGGTGCTCAACCGCGGCCTGGTGCGCGACGGGCGCATGGTCAAGCTGCGCATCAGCATCGTCGACCGGCCCGGCGTGCTGGCCCACGTGGCGCGGCTGATCGGCGAGACCGGCGGCAACATCATCGAGGTGTTTCACCAGCGCCTGTTCTACGACGTGCCGGCCAAGCAGGCCGAGGTCGACGCCATCGTCGAGACGCGCAACGCGGACCACGTCGAGGAGATCGTCGGCAACCTGGCCAGGTCCGGGTTCCCGACCCGGGTGCTCTCGGCGCGCTCCGACGACCTGCCCGACCCGCGCCGCATCGGCCCGCAGCCGCCCGTCGCGCACGCGTGACCGCGACCGCCCGGCCACGGGCTCGTGAGTCGGGCGGCGCCGCTCCGGGCTTGCGGGGGGCCGGGCGCGCGCCCACTCTAGAGTCGGCGACCCCCGGCCGCCCACCGGCCGCCCACCGGCCGCCCACCGGCCGCCCACCGGCCGCCCTCGCCTGCCCCTAGATGATCTGGAGCCTGGGTCCGATGACCGCCCCCGTCTACCGCAACGTCCTGGAGACCATCGGCAACACGCCGCTGATCGAGGTCGGCCGCATCGACACCGGCCCCTGCAAACTGTTCCTCAAGCTGGAGAACCAGAACCCGGGCGGCTCGATCAAGGACCGCATCGGCAGGTCGATGATCGATGCCGCCGTCGCCGACGGCCGGCTCAAGCCGGGCGGCCGGCTGATCGAGGCGACCGCCGGCAACACCGGGCTCGGCCTCGCGCTGGTCGCGGCGCAGATGGGCTTCGGCCTGACCATCGTGGTGCCGGACAAGATGGCGCAGGAGAAGATCTTCCACCTCAAGGCGCTCGGCGCCGAGGTGCTGCTGACCCGCTCCGACGTCGGCAAGGGCCACCCGGAATACTACCAGGACATGGCCGAGCGCATCGCCGGGGAGACCGGCGCGTTCTTCGTCAACCAGTTCGCCAACCCCGCCAACCCGCTGGCGCACGAGACCACCACCGGGCCGGAGATCTGGGAGCAGATGGAGCACGACGTCGACGCCGTGGTGTGCGGCGTCGGCTCGGGCGGCACGATCGCCGGCCTGGCGCGCTATTTCGCCAAGGTGGCGCCCGACGCCGAGATGGTGCTGGCCGACCCGGAGGGCTCGATCCTGGCGCACTACGTCGAGACCGGCGAGGTCAGCAAGGACGTCGGCTCCTGGCTGGTCGAGGGCATCGGCGAGGACTTCCTGCCGCCGGTCGCCGACCTGTCGCGCGTCAAGCAGGCCTACAGCATAAGCGACGCCGAGGCCTTCAAGACGGCGCGCGCGGTGCTCGCCCGGGAAGGCATCATCTCCGGCTCCTCCTCCGGCACGCTGATCGCCGCGGCGCTGCGCTATTGCCGCGAGCAGACGACGCCGAAGCGCGTCGTCACCTTCGTCTGCGACAGCGGCAACAAGTACCTCTCGAAGATGTACAACGACTATTGGATGATCGATCAGGGCTTCATCGAGCGCGCGCGGCGCGGCGACCTCGGCGACCTGGTCGCGCGGCGCCACGCCGAGCACGCCACGGTCGTGGTCAAGCCCGACGACACGCTGCTCTTCGCCTATGGCCGGATGAAGCTCTACGACGTGTCGCAGCTGCCGGTGCTCGACGCGCAGGAAAACGTCGTCGGCATCATCGACGAGAGCGACATCCTGCTCAGCGTGATGCGCTGCGAGGACTGCTTCAAGGACCCGGTGCAGAGCGCCATGACCGAGCGCATCGAGACCATCCAGGCCGAGCGCGATATCGACGACCTCTTGCCGATCTTCGAGCGCGGCCACGTCGCAATCGTGCTGCAGGGCGAGCGCTTCCTCGGCCTGATCACCCAGATCGACCTGCTCAACCACCTGCGGCGGCGGATGAAGTAAGGGGGTGGTGGGGCGAGGAGTTACGGCGGGGCTGTGCGGCGCTGCACTATTTAATCGAACGATATCCCCGAAGTACAATAACCGTCACGACGGAGGTTGAACCATATCCGCCTTTCCCGTTAATCTTAGACACTCAACGGTGAGAATTTCACGACACGACATTCAAGCCTCCGCTGAAGGAGATCTTAACAATGGCTGATTTTAAGATTGGCGACACAGTATGCTTAAAGTCTGGCGGCCCGATTATGACCGTCGTAGATACCGATTCATACGACGGAAAAATTATCGTCACATGCGCTTGGTTTCCGAGCGATAATGAGGAAAAGCAGGCGAATTTTCCCTCTGAGGCGCTACAGACCGCCTAGTCCCTACGTTTCCTCGTCGCTTTACTATCAGGTTCGTTCATCTCGGGCTTCCGACTTCGCTTCGGCAGCACAATCTTGTCCATCGTCCGCTCGAACAGTTCCCATGCATCGGGCTCGATTTCGACTACTTCTGGCTCTGGCTTCTTGGGACGCTTTGCCATGTCAACCTATACTTCGACAGAGGACGAATACTTCTTTGGAGCAATCGGCCGCCTAACAATTTCCTGGGCACACTTAGAGTTGGGCCTTGATTGCATGGTCGACATTTCGCACCATGTTTTCGGAGGTAACGAGATCGAAGCCGAAATACCGCGCGCATTGAAAAGAAAAATTTCATATCTGCGCGCCGTCTTTAAGCAGTTACCTATCTCGTCCGAAATCACTGAAGGTTATCTCGCCCTCCTAGATCAGATCGAAATTTCCGCTGAAGCGAGGCATGATATTATTCACGGAGCAGTCACGGAATATGTTGAACGTAGCGGCGAAGCTGAAATGGTTCGCGTCATTCGACATAGAGGTGGGATAGAGAAAAAGAAATTTAGGAAGACGACGAAAGAAATTCTCAACGAAGCCCGCAATGCCCAGTGTTTAGGGGGCGAGGTACTCAAATGGGCTACTGAATTCTATGATCTAACTCACGGACTCTTGAAACAACGCAACGAGTAAGAGCCGTCGTCAGCTTTCCCTTAATCTCCGACTCAGATAGCATGCGTACCATCTCCACCACGACCATTGCGGGCGTGATTTCGATTTCTCCGCCCTAAATCGGGGCCTGCTTTTTTTGGCGATATTACACTTCCCGTACTCATGGGCGGGGTATAGGGGGTATGATAGCGTCGATAGGAAGCGCAATCTACCTTCTGTTTGGCAAGAGTCCGGCTAAAGGAGAGACGGCCGTTTTTTTCAGTGCAAGATTCGATGAAACTGGCACCGACGGACAATCGTCACACGTCATTGTTGCCGGTGGTGTGTCTCCGCCAGACGCTTGGGATGAGTTGGAACGTTTGTGGGACCGCCTAATGGAGAATCGCAACGTCGGAATCTTTCATTATCGAGATTTCGACGCTAAGGACGGCGACTTTGCAAATTGGGGGAAATTAAAAAAATCAAACTTTATCAATGCAATTGAGAAAATTATCGATAAGGCCGTTGGATTTCAGGTGGCAATTGCCGTTGATCGAGAGGTTCATACACAGATAAAGGGGGAAATGAGGGGGATAAAAGGATTCAAAGCCGATTCAGACGTTGGGCTTTGTTTCCGAATCGCACGATTTTATGTGTGCCACCAGATTGCGTCTCAACACCCAGACGCAAAAATCAAATTTATTGTTGAAGACGGTCCTTACGCCGCTGATATGCACGCCATTTATCAGGATATCAAGGAGACCGAGGGAGCAAAATACACTCCTGCTATGCATGCAGAAATGTTGGCCGGTTTTTCCAGTATTCCTAAGGGTCAGCTGCGTAGTTTAGAGGCGGCCGACTATTTGGCAGGCCGCGGGATTGCTGATTTGAAGAAGGGTCGGTTCCTACGGCCAGGAAGAAAAAAACAAACTTCAATGATAGCTGATGCCGCATTTCTGCGAGGTTGGCACACGGGCATGCTTGAAGAAAGGCAGCGGAGACAAGTCCATGGGAGGCGGCGAACTATGAATCCGGCGCTTTCCTCTGATCCTTCGGTGGAAGAATCTTCTTGAACGCTTTCTCAAATGTTTCATCTGCATTTTCGCAAGCAATCTCTTTGGCCTTCTCAATGAAGCGTTTGGACTCTTCCTTGTCGTCCGATTTTGGTTTTGTCTTCCCCATTCGCCCTCACTTATGGATGAGTTGTTTGATAGGTAAGCCGCTTGCCGATGATACCGCGAAGGATTTGTTCGGCTCGCTCTTGATCCTCGCCGTCAATGGCAACGCGGTGATTATTGCGGAGATCGAACTCCGCCAGATAGCGTTGCAAATGCCCTTTGGCGCAATGCTGATAGGCACTCTTCACGCCGCGCTTGAAGATGCTGAGATAGCCTTCGATGCTATTGGGGTAAATATTGTCACGCGACACTCACCGGCGCTGTGAAGCACGACGCCATGACCTGCGAACTCGCGGCTGCCTTGTCGAACAGCTGCTAAGACGACTTGGCGTTGTTCGCGTGATGCGGGGCGTCATGGTGGTAATCGTAATAGGAATATTCCTTCGCCCCGTGCTTCCCCTGTCCGTGCGTGAAGCCGTCCCGTCCAGTAAGCCGTAGGACACAAGCTCGTCCGTCGAGACGGTCGAACCAGGCTAGACATTTCGCAGAGTCACGCTGCGAAGCGTGGCCTTCTTGATATTCGGGATTACCCGCGCAGCTATCCAACCGTCGCGCTCCTTCATGCCGAACAACATAGTATTGCCATCGCCCGACAGGTGCCGCTCCCGGCGGCGCGCCGCGCACATCCGATCTCCACAACCCTCCC
>Ga0210123_1001232_pt1 | contig 13484 bp, 12 predicted proteins | sample Muzzi_PWB_D2_FD_185535 | JGI IMG/M metagenome (GOLD analysis project Ga0210123, IMG submission 185535) | Wetland microbial communities from San Francisco Bay, California, USA, that impact long-term carbon sequestration - Muzzi_PWB_D2 (SPAdes) | ecosystem: Environmental > Aquatic > Marine >... | reverse complement strand
GATTGCCGCAGGAGGGGCGCGTGCACATCGTGGCCGACGGTCGAGAGATTGACCTTCGCGTATCCACGATGCCGACGATCCTCGGTGAAAAAGTAGTACTTCGAATCCTGGACAAGACCCAGTTGAGTTTCGAATTGAGCAATCTGGGGATGCAGGAACAGGATTGCACGGCCGTCGAGGCGATGATCCGCAGCGCGTACGGCCTCATGTTGGTCACCGGCCCGACCGGAAGTGGCAAAACCACTACGCTCTATTCGGCCTTGGACATGCTGCGCAGTGAGGCCGTCAACATCGTCACCATCGAGGATCCGGTCGAGTACCAGCTTCCGTTGATCAATCAGATTCAGGTGAACGAGCGTGTGGGGCTCACGTTTGTCCGGGCCTTGCGTTCGATCCTCCGGCAGGACCCGGACGTGATCATGGTCGGCGAAATTCGTGACCAGGATACGGCCGGCGTCGCGATTCAGTCGGCTCTGACCGGTCACCTGGTCATGTCGACATTGCACACGAATGATTGTCCGGGTGCGATCATGCGTCTGTTCGATATGGGGATCGAGCCGTTCCTGATATCCTCATCCGTGGTGGGATTTGTCGCACAGCGACTGGCGCGGAAGATCTGTCCATCCTGCGTCACAGCCTACTATCCGCCGCAAAAGCTGCTGGAAAGTGTGGGTTGGGAGCACCGTAGCGGAGAACTGTTTCAGAAGGGCGAGGGATGCCGCGAGTGCAGCAACACGGGCTTTCGCGGGCGCATCGGCATTTACGAAGTCATGGTGCTCGATGCCGAGATGAAGCGGCTGATTCATGACGTTGGCTCGGAAACCCAGATTCGTACCTACCTCGCGCAAACCGGTTGGAAGTCGCTGCGTGTCAAGGCGCTGGAGGTCGTCGAACGCGGCGAGTCCACGTTGGAGGAGGTTCTCCGCGTCACGCGCTCTGAGGCGATATCGGTGGGGAATCCGTCGGGCGAAGGCATTGAGGTCCTCGTATGATCGTCACCTACGAAGCTATCGATGCGCAGGGGAACAAGAGCCACGATGCGGTGGAGGCGGACACGCCGCGTGAGGCCGTTGAACTCCTTAGGAGTCGTGGTCTGTTCGTGACGAAGGCGGAGGGCGCGGCGAGTCCCAAGAACGCGACCAAGAAGCCGGTGGCCGACGCCGCAGAGCCGCATCTCCCATTGAAGACGCTGTCACTTGTGACGCGACAGATTGCCATGCTCCTGCGTGCGGGCAGTGGCGTGGTACCGGCCTTGACGGCCATCCGCCGTCAACTTCGCAATGGACGCCAACAGGCGCTGCTCGACAAGATCGTTCTGGATCTGGAAGACGGTACTACGCTGACCGACGGGTTGCGGCGATTCCCGCGAACGTTCGACGCCGTATTCTGCGCAATCGTAGCGGCCGGCGAGGCGAGCGGCACCCTGCCCGAGATGTTCGAACGGCTCGCCGGCATCGTCGGCAAGCGCCGCGCCATGGTCAAAAAGCTGCTGGGAGCGCTTGCTTACCCGGTGCTTCTCATCGCCATGTGCTCGGGGATCATGTCCGTGCTGCTCTTCTTTGTTCTGCCCCGGTTTGCAGAGATGTTTCGTGGGTTGGCGGTGGAGGTGCCTGCATCCACGCAGTTTCTTCTCGGCGTAGGGGAGACGGTACGTGATAACTGGATGATTGTCGGCGGAACTCTCGCCGCGATCATAGCCTCCGTCGTGTGGGCGCTGAAGAGCAGGGTGGGAAGGCAGTTTCTGACCGATGTCCAAATAGGCATTCCGGTGATCGGTCGTCTGCGATCGCGTCTTATCCAGGGTCAGATATTCCGGACGATGGGGACTCTTCTGGAAAGCGGTGTGGGACTCCTCGAGACGCTGGACCTTGCGCGGTCATCCACGGCAAATCGCAGGTACCAGGAACTGTTCGATCGTATTGAGGACGCCGTTACCTCAGGCGGATCGCTGAGTGCGGCTTTCCAGAACAGCCCACTGGTGGAGCCTTATATCTATCAGGCGATCCACACCGGCGAAGATAGTGGAGCGCTCGGCGGCTCTTTGAGCTACGTGGCGGACATTCTGGACGAAACGAACACCGAGCTGGTCAACGCCGTGACCCGGCTCATCGAGCCGTTGATATTGATTGGGATGGGTATCGTGGTCGGTGGTGTGGCGATATCGCTCTTTCTGCCGCTCTTCGACCTCACTGCAGCCATAAAGTAGTAGGACTCAGAATGGCGCTGGCGACTTTGAAATTAGGCAGAAGAAAAGCATCGCCAATCGGTCTCGATATCGGTGCGCGGACGGTGCGTGCCGTACAGTTGGTTGCCACAGGATCGTCCTATTCAGTCGAGCATGTGGGCAGACAGACCTGGCAGTTCAACGAGGAACACGAGGCGAAGGGTCGTTCTCCGGTGGTATCTAGCCTTGCGCGGTGCATGTCCGGTGCGAACTTCCGCGGGACCGGCGTTCACACAGCCATGAATACGCCGGAACTCGAGGTGCACGCCATAGAGCTGCCGGAAGGTGTGGTCCAGTCGTCCCCAGACGAAGTGGAAAGAATCGTGCAGTGGGAAGTCCAGCGCCTGACCACGCGCGACCACGAGCCCCTGGAGACCCGCTATTGGCACCTCCCCAAGGCACGGCCGTCAGTTCCGAACGCCATCGGCGTGGCAGCGCTGACCAAAACGGTGGTCGATGCGGTGACGTTGTGCCGCGATACCGGTTTGATGTGTGTGTGTGTAGACGTCGCAGCCACGGCATTGGCACGCTTTGGGAGTGTGATCGCTGCCTGGCCGGAAAACTGTGTGTGGGGAATACTCGACCTGGGATTCAGGCATACCCGGCTGGTGGTCTGTGTGGACGATGTGCCTGTGCTCGTTCGCGATGTGGGTCGGGGTGGTGACGCCTGGACACGTCGCATCGCAGAGGAACTGCAGGTCAGCGAGAAATCCGCGGAGGTGCACAAGTGTGACGCCGGCATCGGCGCGGGTGAAAGAGGCTACCGAGAGGGCAGTGACCGACTTCCTTTGAAAGAGCTGGGCGGCGTTCTTGCCGGCATCATGAAGAACGATTTGAGGGCGATCGCCACGGAAATCAAGCGATCCTACGAATACGTGCTGAGTTGCTACGGCGGTCGCGAGGCTGGAAAGCTCATTCTCGTGGGTGGCGGCGCGGCCCTGCATAACCTTCCTGAGCATCTCACAGAAGCCCTCGGAATTCAGGTGCAGCGCGGATCGCAGCTGGCGGCTGACACGGCCTCCCGTCTCGAGCATGGGACGATCAATTCGGTGCACCTGGACGAGTATGCCCTTGCCATTGGCTTGGCGATCGAGGATTAGCGAATGGTCGGTGTCAATCTCATTCCGCTGTCCGAACAATACAAGCAGCTTCGGCGCGCCCGGTTCGCACGGTGGGGAGGAGTACTGGCCCTCGGCCTGCTGGCGCTGTGTATTTCGGCCGGTATGGATTGGACCCGCCGCGCCGAGGCAACTCAGCTAAGGGATTCCTGCGACCGCATACAGACGCAACTCGCAGAGGCTCGGTCGGCCCTCCGGAGCGTCACGAGCGACCTGCAGGCTGTGGAACACGAGATTGAGCATGCCACGGCGCTACGAACCAAAAGGTCCTGGTCCGGCATGATCGCCCTTCTCGCGCGATGCCTGCCTGAAGGGTGTTGGTTGAGATCGTTGGCAACGGAACCGGATAAGCCGATACAGAGTCTCCGCAAGCGCACCGCGCCCCCTGCGTCAGGGGCTGAAAGTGCGAAAGATACTGTTGTGATGATCGAAGCGCCCAGGCGATTACGTATTGTAGGATTCGCCCCCGTAGCTTCCGACCCGAATGTTTTCGTGCAAGCACTGCAGGAGTCGGCGGTGTTCGCTCGCGTCGACCTGGAGCGCTCGCAGGAGGAGTCAATCTTGAGCGCGTTGTACTACCGATTTGAAGTAACGTGCGAGTGGTAGATCATGCGTCAGGCGCATAGTGGACTTTTGGCAATCGATGTTCTGGGCAGCGCGGCAGTGGCGGTCTGTGTCCTAGTCTCCGCATGGTTGTTTTTCGTTCGCGCAGATGAGGCCTCGGCAAGTCTGCGGACGCTGACCGGCCAGGTGTCGGACGCGCGGCGTGATCTCGCTTCCATCGGGCGTATCATGGCCGAACAACAGGCCCGTTTGGTGCGGAAGCGTGGCCATCTTGAATCAACCGGCCAGTTGCCAACCCAGACGCCGATCGAGTCTTACTCGCAAGAGGTGCTGGAACTGGCGGCGCGGCACGAATTGCGCGTAATTCGCCAGATTCCGGTGGAGGCGAAAACCTATCCGGGCCTGATCGAGCAGCGTTATTCCTACGAAATGACCGGGACGACGGGGAACATCCTGGATTTCCTGATTGCGATTGAGGAATCTTCGTTCTGGGCGGACATAGGCTATCTTCGGCTGGAAGATGGCACCAAGTCTCGGCAGGATAAGATCGCGAGAAGGAAGGCATCCTTCACGGTGAGCCTCTTTTCGGCACCCAGTGGGGACACACCGAGTGAGGAGACCGGCTGATGGCGGCGCCGAAGAAGAAGCTCTATCTCGGCATCGTCGGGCTGTGCGGTCTTGCGCTCATCATCGATCGACTGGTGCCGACATCGCCGATCACCGGGCCCGAGGCGATTCTGGCTGCCCAATCCGACCTTTCCACGGCTGTCGATACCGCACCCCCGGTGTCCATCCCGCGGTTGCCGTTCCCGCGTACGATTGAAGCGTGGGACCGTACCCAGCCCATTCGTGATCTTTTTGCGCCACCAAGGGCGGCAGACGCACTGTCGACGGAGGCGCCGGGTGGCGATGCACAGTCCGAAAATGCGCACAGCGGTCCTTCCGGCGACGGGATTAGCGGGTCTGCATTCGCATCCACGCACACCTTGAACGCCGTCATGGTGGTCGGGCGCCTGCGAGTCGCGGTACTCGGCGACGACTGGGTCCGAGAAGGACAGGCTTTCGACGGGTGTACGCTCGACCGCATTTCCGGTAATCAGGCCGTCTTTTCCTGCTATGACGGACCCGTGACACTAACGTCCGGATTGGACAATTTGCCGTCCCACCAAAGGTAAAGTACCTGAAATCCAGGGTCGATAGGATGGATGCAGAATCGAGGGATCCGGAAGCGTCGCGGGTGCGCGGCGCGGGGGTTTCCGGAAAAATCAACTGGTCTAATGATAGGGCGGATGAACGATGATGAGAAACAGAATGAGGCGGGGCGGATTCAGTCTCGTGGAACTCGTGATTGTGGTCGTGATCATCGGCGTGATCGCGGCGATCGCTGTGCCGAGAATCAGTCGTGGTGCCAAGGGCGCCGGTGACGCCGCGCTACGCGCCTCGCTGGCCGGCATTCGCAACGCGATTGACATGTACGCTGCGGAGCACGGCGGGCAGTTTCCCCAGGGCGCCGACAAGGCTACGATCGAGGGTCTGCTGCGCGCCAAGACGGACTTCACCGGTACCCTGGACCCGGCCGGTGACTTCGGCCCGTACCTTCGCACCGGCTTCCCGGCGTTGCCCGTCGGCACACTCAAGGGGCAATCGGATCTGTCAATCGTCAGTTCGGGTGATCCGACAGCCGACGGAACGACGGCCTGGGCCTACAGCACGGACACGGGCACATTTATCTGCAACCTGTTGGCGGCAGAAACGGACGAAGACACCATCCCGTACAGTTCATACTAGGTACGGGCTAGGATTGGGGGCGATCGGATCCGTGGTGTGATGCCCGAATCCGCCCAACAGAAGCCTCGATATTTCGGCGCCGACCAGTTTCAGTGGGGGACTGATGCACCGCGGCTTGGTGTGCTTTCGCTGACGATCGAAGAGTATCTGAAACCGCGCCTTCGGCCTTCCGCCAAGGCGCGGTTTTTTGGAGGACGAGGGATCTTGCGCACCATGGCTGCGCCGTGATGGCGGTCGAATCTTGAGGCGGTTTGGTCAAATGCGATTGAACAAGACGTCATCTACACGACGGCGAATTCGTCCCGCGTTCAGCCTGGTCGAACTGGTCATCGTCGTGACGATCATCGGAACGATCTCGGCGATCGCGATCCCGCGCATCTCCGGGGCCGCCGGATCATCCCGGACAGCCGCCCTCGAGGCTACACTGGCATCCGTTCGAAAAACCATCGACATGTATTATGCCGAGCACGGCGACTACCCAGGCTACAACCCGACCAACGGCACCCCCTCGGGGACCGACTTCGTCAAACAACTCACGATGTACTCGGACGCCGACGGCTACACCAACGATGCGCCTACGAGCAGGTACCGCTTCGGACCCTATTTGCGCAAGCCCTTTCCGACCAATCCCACAAACAAGTTGAACACCGTGTACGTCAAAGCAACGCCTGCGGTGGCCGACCCGGCGAATGGCTCCACCGGCTGGGTGGCGGTTTTGTCGCACGGTTACTTCGGGATATCAGCCACCGACGCCGATCTGGACCGAGTCGGGGTGAAGGACTTGATCGTACGAGACGGCATTCGTGGCGACGCCATCCTCAGCAAATGACGTTTTACCGCCGGCTCCAATCCTACGGTAGGAGGACCACTTTGCCGCGTACGGCCCGTGATGCAATGTAGACGTGGGCCTGATCCGCCTCGGCCAGCGGGTATGTTCTGTCGATGACGGCTCTGACCTGCTGCTCTGCAAGCATGGCGAGCCCGCGCCGAAGCTCGTCCATGCTCCCCATAAAAGAGCCTCGCAACTGGTGCTGCCGAAAAAAGAGTTCCTTGAAATTGAGCTTCGCAGTCATGCCACCGACGAGCCCGAAGTTGACGAAGATTCCACCGACCCGCAGCGCGCGCAAGTTGTCCTCGAACACGCTTGCCCCTACGTTATCGATAATCACGTCGACGCCGACACCGTCCGTCCAATCCAGCACCGAGTCAGCGAAGCTGTCGCGGCGATAGTTGATGACCAACTCCGCACCCGCCCGGGTGGCGGTATCGAGTTTCTCGTCGCTCCCCACGGTCGACGCGACGCGTGCTCCGAGAGCCTTGGCCACTTGCACGCACACATTCCCGCTGCCGGAAGCTCCGGCCTGAACGAGTACGCGTACGCCTTCCCTTACTTCGCCCAGAGTCTCTACCGCGTGTACGGCGGTCATCAGGCAGAGGGGCATGGCCGCCACTTCGGTCGCCGGAAGACCGGTATTATCGGGAAGTACGAATGGTGCCGGAATTCGTAGGTACTCCGCATTGCCGCCCCAGGTATGGGTCCCCGTCACTTCGAAGCTGGGGGCGCGATTCTCCGGTCTGCACGCCCAGTCCGCCGGATCGATGGGGTAACCGGGTGCGACGATCACCCTGTCGCCCTCGGTGAAACCGCTGACATCGCTACCGACGTCCGCGACCGTACCCGCCACATCGGCCCCGAGGATGTGCGGAAACTCGATATCGGTGAACACGGCGCCCATGCGCATGTACAGGTCGTAGTGGTTGATACCGCACGCCTCGACCTTGACCAATAGTTCGCCCGATTGTGGCTCCGGCGTCACAACGTCTTCATAACGAAGCACATCCGGCTTCCCGAATCCGTGAATGACCGTGGCTTTCATTGGCGTTTCTACTCCATGGAACGTGCGTCTTGCAAGTCGTCCGTGACGATCTGCCGTCTTGGCGTTTCCGCAAAACTACACCACGATACATCCGGCACAGGCCGCGCAGGATCTCAGTACGCGCAAATCCACCTTGAGACCGACGGCCGCGTTGGCGGCATCCGCCTGGGTCATCATGAAGGCCGATTCTACCGGACCATGCCACATCGATCGATAGCCTTATCTTCAGGTCGGTGACGAGGTCCGTTCGCTTCGCTACATGCCATATCACTTGATGCGAGCGCCAGAAAATCGGCGTGCGCGCACAGATTGGGGGAGGCCGTGGAGGGAAAGAGCTTGGCAACGCGTGAGCATGGCGACATCCATCCGTGCCCAGAGCCCAGGGGCGACGCAGGGGACAGGTCATCCCGTATTGGCTTGTGGATGCTGTGCGCCGTTTTCGCGCTGTCGTACGGTTCGCTGATACCGTTCGATCTGGAGAGGGGCATGCAGGGCGGTGTTGCAAAATGGTCATATCACTCTCCGTGCTGGGTCCTTGGCGGCCCTGAGGACATCATAGCGAACATCATCGTCTATATGCCCATCGGCTGGCTGGTGGCTTGGTTTGTGAGAACACGGTATCCAAGTGCGTTCGTCGGGGTGGTCTTGGCCGGCGCTGCATGTTTGGGGCTCAGCGCGGGGCTCGAATGCGCGCAGGCCGTTGTTCGATCGCGCGTGGCCTCTTGGTGGGATGTTTTGCTCAACACTGGCGGAGGCCTGCTGGGGGCCGTGCTTGCGTTATCGATCGGCCGCCGATTGCTGGCGTTTGCCGAATGCCAACTTCACCGTGCGAAACGCAACCTGCCGGCAACGGCAGCGACGGTTCTTACCGTTGCCGTGATCGCAGTGAGTTTTTTGCCCAGCGGCCTCATCGTGACCACGAGCGGGCTTCGAAACGCTTTTTTGCATGCCAATTGGAGACTGCCGTTTGCCGTGTCGGCGAATCCAGAAGCCGGCTGGGCGACTGGCTTGACAGGCCACCTCAACGAAATGATCTGGTTCGTTCTACTGGCCTACGTATCCTTCCGGGCATCCCGACGAGGTCACGCGTCGGTCGGCCATTCAGTGTTCAGAACGCTCCAACATGTGACCATCGTGGCAGTGCTCATCGAATTCCTGCAGTTGTTTGCATCCGGACACGTGTTCTCGATGACCGACATTCTGATTCGCTGCGCGGCGGGCACCCTCGGCGTCGCGGTGGCGATTCTGGTCGCCGAGGTGTACGTGGCACGTCGCGCCGCCCGTGCATCGGCAGTGAAGGAGAACCTATCCTTGCGCAGCATACTCGCTGGCATCGGGGTCATCGCGCTCTTGGGTATCTACGGCTGGCGTGGGCAGGCTGGATTTGAGGGGCTAGAGGCCTTGCGCGTTCGGTGGTGCCCGTTTGTCGAGGTGTGGCGGGGTCCATTTGCTGCGGGATTGATCACCGGAGCGGCAACCCTCATTCTCTACGGCGGCATGTGCGGCGCGGCCCGATCCCTATTGCAACGGGCGGCCATGAACTGCTCGAGCCTCGTTCTCGTGATATGGGTTGGGTCTTTTGCCACGGCGGCGGAAACCTTGACGGCCATGATGACGAATCGCGCCGCCGACACTACGACACCGGTGCTGGCGATCATCGGCGCCGCGGCTGCCAGTTCGCTGTTCACCAGGCTCAACGAGCGCGGGGACCCAATGCCCGCCCGATTGCGATAAGTACCCGGTCGTGTAATCTTTGTTGCCTCAGGCCGCATCGGAACTGCGGCCTCTCGAGGGAGCACACATGATGAGCACGACCGAATGGACGATGACCGCACCGCCGGAGACCTACCAAAACCGCCGCGCCCACTTGGCAGCGACGTTGTCCCGGCCTCTGATTCTCTTTGCGGGGCACGCCCGCCCACGCCAGATTCGCACGATGGCGTACCCCTTCCGTGCCGGAAGCCATTACCTGTACTTCGGAGGTCCACCGATGGAAGGTGCTGCGCTGCTGGTAGAGCCGGGTAGTGATGGGGCGGATGGAACGACCCTGATTCGGCCGGCACGCACCTTCGACGACGCAGTCTGGGTGGGGCCTGGGCCGGACGACGGTCAGATCGCGGCGGCGGCCGGGGTCAGAGTTTCGGCGGTCGCCGACGTCGATCAATTGGCGTCTCAACTTGAGAAGCGCGATGCCGCGTACCTGTCCCCGCCGTGTTCACCGACCGAGGCTTGGGCGGTAAAACTCGGGCTGAAGGAGGCCAATACGCAAGAATGGTCCGCGATCGTCGATCTTCGCCTGATCAAAGATAAGCATGAAATGACGGCGCTGCGCCGCGCGGCTGAACTCGGTGTGCAGGCGCATCGAGCCGCGATGGCGGCGACTGCGCCCGGAGGGACTGAGGCCAAGGTGGCGGCCGCCTTGATCGAATCGCTGACGGCGGCCGGCGGTGACTTCTCATTTTCTCCTATCGTGACGGTCCGCGGCGAAATCCTGCACTGCGAGAAGTACCCGAATCGCCTGGAGGAAGGGCAGCTCTTGCTTGTGGACGCCGGGGCGGAGGAGCCGGGCGGCTACGCATCCGACATCACGCGGACCTATCCGGTGAATGGAAAGTTCGATGCGATGCAGCGACAACTCTATGACACCGCACTGCGCGCCGAGCGGGCGGCCATCGCGGCGTGTGTACCGGGAAAACGATACCGCGAGATTCACGACCTGGCGGCCGAGGTCATATGCCGGGGGCTCGTCGAAGCAGGCATACTGCGTGGCGATCCGGCGGATTTGACCACGCGAAAGGCCCACACGCTGTTCTTCTCTCACGGTGTCGGCCATTTGCTCGGGCTCGATGTGCATGATATCGAGGACTTTGGTGATATCGCAGGTTACGCGACGGGGCGTACGCGGCGGGACGCCTTCGGCGACAAATTCCTCCGCTTCGATCGGGATCTCGAACCCGGCATGGTGGTGACGATCGAACCTGGTGTTTACATCGTGCCGGAAATCTGGGCCAACGAGGATCTCATTCGCCCGTATGCCGATGTGGTGAACCGACCGATCGTGGACGCGTTGCTCGGCCGGCGATTCGGGGGGATTCGTATCGAGGATGACGTTCATGTTCGGGCGGAAGGGGAGGGGCCCGAAGTGTTGACGGAAACATTGCCCGCGACGCCGGACGAACTCGAAGCGATCATGGGCAGGTCGGTCTAAGCGAATCCCGGAATTACGAGTTGGAGTGGCGACGGCGCCGTGTCGGAATAACACCATGGGTGTCATCGATCTACGCAACATCAACAAGCAGTTCGGCACGCAAATCGTGTTGCGCGACGTTTCTCTCGAAGTCTTTCCCGGCGAGGTTGTGGGACTCGTTGGGGCCAACGGTGCCGGAAAGACGACACTCTTTCGGATCATTGCCGGCGAGCTAGCGCCCGACACCGGGGAATTGGTGCGGCAGAGAAACCTGCAGATCGGATACCTGACGCAGGAGCCGGCCGTCTCGCTTGACAACACGCTACACGACGAAGTCGCCGGTTCCTGTGTCGAGCTGCTCGCGCTCGAACGACGCATGCACGCCGTGGCCGACGAAATCGCCGCAAAGGCTGACGACCCGCAGCTCGAGGAATTGATGGCCACCTATGAGCGGCTCAGTCGACGTTTCATCGCCGCCGGCGGGCATGATTTCGAGACGCGCATGCACGAGATCCTGGGCGGTCTCGGCTTCAAGCCTGCCGAGTATGATACGCCCTTGCGACATCTCTCCGGAGGCCAAAAATGCCGCACGGCGCTCGCCAAGTTGCTTCTCACGGACAGCACTTACCTTCTCCTTGACGAGCCGACGAACCATCTGGACATCGAAGCCGTGACCTGGCTCGAGAAGTTTCTTGCCAATCACCGCGGCGGAGCGGTCGTCATCTCGCACGATCGTTATCTCCTGGACCGGCTTTGCAAGCGCATCGTCGAGCTGGAGAGTGCGGGCGTTCGCGTGTACTCCGGCAACTACAGCACTTACGTCGAAGCCAAAGACCGCCGTATCTTGACGGAGGCCCGTCAGTTCGAGAAAGACCAGGCCTTTATCGAGAAGGAACGAGCGTTCATTGCCAAGCACTTGGCGGGCACACGAACGAAAGAGGCAAAAGGACGCCGCACCCGCCTGGAAAGACGATTGCAGGCGGGCGAGTTTGTGACCGACGTCGAAAAGAAACGCCAGACTTCCAAGATCGTGTTTGGCGGCGGTGAGGAGCGGGGCGATACCGTGCTTCGCGTCGACGACCTGACGATGGGTTTCACAGAGAAGCCGCTTTTTCGGGATTTGAGCGTACAGGTCTTCGCCGGTGATCGCTTCGGCATCACCGGTCCCAACGGCGTGGGCAAGACGACCCTGCTCCGTATCCTGATCGACGAGCTCGAGCCGCAAACGGGTACCGTCGAATGGGGGCCCAAGCTGCGGACCGCGCACTACGCACAGGAACCTGCCGCACTTGATGCGAGTCGCACGGTGTTGGAAGAGTTACGCGCCGCCTCGACGGCGCTGACCGAACAGGACGCCCGAAACTACCTGGCGCGGTTCCTATTCCGTGGTGACGATGTCTTCAAGCCCCTCGGAGCCCTCTCCGGTGGGGAACAGTCGCGTGTACGAATGGCGTCACTGATCCTGCAGAATCCCGACGTTCTGATTCTAGACGAGCCGACGAATCACCTCGATATCCCGACATGCGAGGTGTTGGAAGAGGCGCTTTCCGAATACCGCGGGACGATTCTATGCGTCAGCCACGATCGCTATTTCCTCGATCGTGTCATGACGCGCCTGCTCGTGCTGCAGCGCGATCATTGGAAGGTATACGCTGGGAACTACTCGTTCTACGTCGCGGAATTCGAGCAGACGCGGCAAACCGCGCGCGAAGACTACGGCGCCGGGACAAAGACCGCGAAGAAAAAGGCCCGCAAAGCGGCACGCGACGAACAGGCCGCAACACCCGCGCCTAGACCAAAGACCGCGCGATATGATCATCTTTCCATCGATGAGCTCGAGGCCATGGTGATCGAAAGGGAGGTGGCATTGTCCGCATTGCAGGACAAGTTCGCCGATCCCGCAGTGCTGCGCGATCCGGAGGCGCTGGCCGAACTCAAAGAGCAGATCGACTACGCCACCGAAGACCTCTCGATCGTGGAGTCCGCGTGGCATGAGCGTGTCGAGCAAGAGTAAATGGAATCCGACGCATGAAGTTCATCATCGAGTTCGACGGCGTATTGACCGACGTGCGGTCCTCCTACTATGAGGCCCATCGCCGCGTGGCGGAGTCGTTGGGCTGGTCACGGTTGGACGAATCGACGTTCTGGCGCACGCTTCGATCGAAGGGGCGAGATGGCGTCTATCTTCGCGGTGCCCGTATGGGGCTGGCCGACAAACACTATCCGGCGTTCGAACAGGAATGTGAACGGGAAGAAATCCTGGCCGCGTGCGAGCCGATGGAAGGCACGGTAGAGTGCCTGAAGCACTTGAGTCGTCACGGTACGCTGATGGCCGTGACGATGGGCCCCAATGTCGGCGCCCGTCGGGCCCTAGCCGAGCGGGGGGGCCTTATCCGCCACCTCGAGGTTCTCGAGGGTCTGGACAGCAATCCGAGGCGGCGCCCCGGCGAACTGACGGCTCTATCCGAGGGCGACCGCCGCGCGATTATTGTGGCCTCGACCGATTCTTTGATCCGGGCAGCCGCCCAGACCGAACTCCTGAAGATCGGTATATCGACCGGCGTTTGCTCTATTCGCCGTCTTCACCAGGCCGGGGCCGATCTGGTTTACAGCGAGCTGACCGCGCTTGCAGAATCGCTCGATAGCGGTGCCACCGACTTGATCGAAGCCGGCCTCCTCCCCGACGTAGGCCGCACGCTGTAGGGAGCCATAACACCGTGTCTGAA
>Ga0210123_1001229_pt1 | contig 13515 bp, 11 predicted proteins | sample Muzzi_PWB_D2_FD_185535 | JGI IMG/M metagenome (GOLD analysis project Ga0210123, IMG submission 185535) | Wetland microbial communities from San Francisco Bay, California, USA, that impact long-term carbon sequestration - Muzzi_PWB_D2 (SPAdes) | ecosystem: Environmental > Aquatic > Marine >... | reverse complement strand
TCGGCCGAGCCGACCGATCGTCCAAGACGCGATCGGGTAGCTGGCCCGGCGCCACGGGGTGACCGGGCCCCCTCCGATCGGGTGGGGCTAAGGGCCTACGCATCCCCCCTCTCTCCCCCGACCCCTCTCCCACCAATCTCTCCGAACGGCCGACAAGAGTCGGCCTGAGGGGTGGAAGAGGGGCGCCACCGCCCGTCCCTACGGCGTCCTGTTGCACAGGAACTCGACCGGCGTGCCGTTGAGCGTCGCGCTGTAGCGGCCTTCGGCGCTCAACGTCGCCTGGACCCAGGACTGGGAGATATGGGTGTCGATCTGCATCCAGCCGAACGCGTAGGGAACCGCGAGAGCGGAGACGTCGATCCGCTGGGTGGCGAGCGGGAACGCGGTCGACGTGACCGGGTGGTAGTTCCCGGCTTCCTCGTCCATGCACCCGCAGGTCGCCGCGAGCGGTCGCCAGGAAGGCGCGGAGAAGCAGGGGACCGGGCTCGTGGCGGGCGATTTCGTGTCACGCCAGACGATCATGTTGGCGCCGCCGGCGAACGGTCCACCGTTCAGGAACCGCTGATCCCATCGGAAGGGCAGCGGCACCCGGTCGTCGCGGCCGTCCCAGCCGCTGTAGCGGCCGTAGAACGTGAAGATGTTGGTGCCGGAGAAGAGCGTCGGGTCAGCCCACAGGCCGACCGCCTCCATCCCCTGGGCGAAGTTGCGCGACGCGTCGACGTAGAGGACGTCTCCCCAGAGCACGTTGTCGATGATCGCGATGCCGGCGGAGTGGCCGCCGTCGACGAAGTAGGGGTAGGTCGTGTTCGCCGGTGTGAACACCGGGTTGATTGCTTCGACACCGCTGCACTCGTCGACCACGTCCACGGTGACGTAGCCGCGCGCCACGCCGTCGCCGTAGGCCTGGCCGGCACAGCGCGGGTCCAGAGGCCCCGAGCCGCCGGTGTGGAAGCCCCGGAGCTGGGTGACCTGGCTGGCGGTGAGCACCGGATTGGCGTGGACCGGGCTCAGGGCGCCGCAGAACGGGTAGGCGCTCAGGTCGACCCCGGCGCCCGTGGACGGGATGGTGCCGTTGAAGACGTCGCGTAGGTTGATCGTCTGCACGTCGAAGCCCCGCAGGTAGACGTCGAACGCGAGGGTCGGCACCGCCCAGTCGGTCCACAGCACCACCCGCGTCAGGGCCGGGGTCGACATCCCGTTGTTGATCGAGACGAGGGTCGTCTTGCCGTTGAAGGTGCCGAGCTCCACCTCGACATACGGGAAGAGAAGCGTCGCCGCCAGGCCGGGACCGATGACGCAGTCACCGGCTCGCGGCTGTGCGTCGGCGGCGGCGGTCCCCAGGACGAGAGCGAGGACCAGGACGAGCCCGGTCGCGAGCACGGGCCGCACCCGGTTTCTAGAGCCTGCGAAGGTTGAGCAGAGCATGAGCGCCTCCTCCATGAAGGGCTGTCCCGGAGGAGGGCGGTCACGGGCCTGAGCCTGTTCGCCAGCGAGCATACGAGCCCGGACCGGAGGTGTCGCCACCCTGGGGGGTGGAGGCCGCCAAGCCGGGAACCGTGGCGAGACAGTGGCCTTGACGTTTTTACCGTACGTTCGGTAAAGTCACCGTCGAGGTTCGAGATGGCGCGACCCAAGATCCACGAAGACGACCTGCTCGACCGTCTCACCGAGGTGTTCCAGGCCCACGGGTACGAGGGTGCGAGCTTGAGCCGCCTGTCGAAGGCCACCGGCCTCGAGCGGGCGAGCCTCTATCACCGCTTCCCCGGTGGCAAGGAGGAGATGGCCCGGGTGGTCCTCGACCGGGCCGCGGGCTGGCTCGTCCGGCACGTGCTGGCGCCTCTGAGGGAGCCCGGCCGGCCGGAGGAGCGGGTCGCGCGCATGGCCGGGCTGCTCGGCGAGTACTACCTCCAGGGTCGACGGTCCTGCCTTCTGGACACGCTGTCCCTCGGTGGGGAGGACAGCCCGTTCCAGAGTCGGGTCCGGGAGGCCATGGCCACGTGGGTCGAGGCGATGGCCTCGATCTCGAGTGAAGCGGGCTTGCCCCGAGAGGAAGCCCGCCGGAGGGCGGAGGACGCCCTCGTCCAGATCCAAGGAGGCCTGGTCGTCGCCCGGGGCACCGGGAGCCGCGAGGCCTTCCTGCGCGTTCTCGATGACCTTCCCCGACTGTTGGCGGGCACGGACGGTTGACCGATCCGGTCCCATGCTGACGCGGGTTTTTGATGTCACGGAATTTACCGAACGTTCGGTAATTTCTTCATCGAACCACGAAGACCGAAGGAGAACCACGAAATGAAAGCAGCCATCATCGTCCTGTCCGATCCGAAAAGCGGTTCCGAGGAGGCCCTGGGCCGGGTGTTCAACGCCCTCGCCGCGGCGTACGACTTCAAGCAGCAGGGGGACGACGTGACCGTCCTGTTCCAGGGGACCGGCACTCGCTGGGTGGGTGAGCTGACCAAGGCCGACCATCCGGCCCACGACCTCTATCGCGCGATCGAGGACCGGGTCGCCGGCGTCTCTTCCGGGTGCTCCGACTTCTTCGGCGGCGTCGAGGAGGCCGAGAGCGCCGGCATCGATCTCGTCCGCGAGAACGCGGTTCCCGGAACGTCGGGGCTCCCGAGCCTCCGGCGGCTGGCAGCCGAGGGGTACCACATCCTCACCTTCTGAGCTCGGAGAGGCCGTGCGGCGGGCAGGGAGGAGAGTCTCCGCCCGCCGCGCGCCTCGACGAATGGAGAACGAGATGACCGAGAATCCCTACCACGAGGGTGAGCTCCGGGTGCAGGAGCGCCTCGGAGTGGCCGAGACCGCCCGCCGCCTCGGCCGGGCGATCGCCGACGAGATCCCGGCCGGCGCCGTCCCGTTCATCGGCCGCCAGCGCATGATGATCGTCGGCAGCATCGACCGGGAGGGCTGGCCTTGGGCCTCCATGCTCCTGGGCGAGCCGGGCTTCGTGAAGGCTCCGGACCCGGCTACCCTGGAGGTCGATCTGGAGAGGGCCACCCACCACCCCGACGATCCCCTCTGGACCGACCTCGGGACCGCCGCCCGGGTCGGCACCCTCTTGATCGACCTCGCCACCCGCCGGCGCTTCCGCGTCAACGGGCGAGTGGACGGGGTACCAGAGCGCCGCCTCGGGATCGCGGTCGACGAGGCGTACGGCAACTGCCCGAAGTACATCCAGCGGCGCCACGCCACCGCCGACAGCCCGGACCTGTCGACCCCGCCGGCCCCGGCCCGCCGCGGCGAGCGCCTCGAGGAGCACCAGCGTAGATTGATCGAAGCCGCCGACACGCTCTTCGTCGCCAGTGCTCACCCCGACCGGGGGGTGGACGCCTCCCACCGGGGTGGCAACCCGGGGTTCGTGACCGTCACCGGCGACCGGACCTTGAGGGTGCCGGACTATGTCGGCAACAGCATGTACAACACGCTCGGAAACTTCGCCGTGAACCCGGTGGCGGGGCTGCTCCTGATCGACTTCGACCGCCGTGTCACACTGCAGCTCACCGGGCGTGCCGAGATCCTCTGGCACCTCGACCGGCCGGCCGGGGAGACCGGAGGAACCCAACGCTACTGGGAGCTCGCCGTCGAGCGTTGGATCGAGACGGACCTCGCCCCGGGTCTCGGATGGGAGCTCCTCGACCGCTCGCCGTTCAACCCGGAGGTCGACGCACCATGAGCCGCGCCACCGGCGTCGACCGCAGGATGATCCGGCCGGCTGCCGTGGCACCCACGGGTGCGGTAAAGTCCCTGTCCTCCATGAGCTACTTGAAGCAGACGATCCGCTCCGCGACCACTTCGGCCACCCTTCTCGTCACCCTGCTCGCCGGCGGTTTCTCCGCCTGCTCCTCCGAGCCCTCCTTCTACCTGGGAGGCATCCAGGTCAACGAGCCCGATCTCGCCCACTGGGCCGAGAGCCTCGACGCGGCCGGCCTGAACACGGTTTCGGTCACCGACTACGCCAAGCAGGGCGACTGGGACACCGCCAACCTCTGGTGGGATGACGACCGCGCCGGCGTGCTGGCCGAGATCCGCGCCGCCGAGGCCGAGGGCCTCCATACGGTGCTCATTCTGCGGGTCGCCCTCGACCACGCGTTCGAGCGCAACCGCTTCCTCTGGCACGGGATGATCCAACCCAGGACCGAGGCCGAGCTCGCCGAGTGGTTCGACCGCTACGGCCGCTTCGTGGTCGAGTGGGGGAAGATCGCCCAGGAGGAGGGGGTGGACGTGCTGATGATCGCGAGCGAGATGAACTCGCTCATGTCGACCGTGCACCTCGACGAGATGCCGTCGCTCGAGCGCTACTTCCTCGACGACAGCCAGCAGGTGAACCGGCGCGCCGCCTATCTGGAGAACGCTGACGGGGTCGACACCCGGCACCTCTGGACCCGGGGCGGCACGACCTACGACTCGCTCGCGGCCTACCTGGACGACCGCATCGCCGTCGAGCAGGGCTGGGCCGAGGAGGTGACCGGCATCGGCTCGGCCGACCAGGACGGCGATCTCGACTCCGAGACGGCGGTGGCACACATGAACCGGCGGCGGGAGCTCCTCGAGCAACACTGGACAGAGCTCATCGCCCGGGCCCGGGAGGTCTACGACGGTCCGCTGGGCTACGCCGCGAACTTCGACCAGTACCAGGAGGTGTCCTTCTGGGGCCGGTTCGACGTCATGGGCATCAACGCCTACTTCCCCCTGCGCGGCGGAAGCCTCGACGAGCCGGACGAGGAGACTCTGCACCGGGAGCTGGTCGCCGGCTGGAACGGCGTGCTCGACGGCATCGACGCCTTCCGCCGCGCTCAGGGCGTTCCCGACATGCCGGTCATCTTCAGCGAGCTCGGCTACACGCGGCGCTCCGGGACGACCATCCAGCCCTGGGCCGGCGAAGGTCTGGCCCTCCTCAGCCAAGGCAGCGGCACCAAGCTCATCGCCTGGCAGGACCGCCCCCTTCGCCCGGAAGAGCGTGCCCTCGCCATCGAGGCGCTCCACGAGGCTGACGCGGCACGGCAGCGGCCCCTGCTTCAGGGCATCCTCTACTGGAAGCTCTCGACCATCGCAGAGCATCGCGAGATCGAGCCCTTCGTCGCCATCGTCGGCGCCGACCCGCCCGACCCGACGGTGGCCGCCCTCCGGCAGTTCCGCTGAGCCCGGGCGGCGGTGCCCCTCGTGGGCTTTTGTTGGGGGGGCGGTGCGGAGTGTCCGTTCGTCTCCGTATCGAAGGCACTTAGGAACACTGGATATTCTCAGCAATCAACAACGTTGCGCCCTGACCGGCCGGGTGCTACGGTGGTCCCCGGTGGTCCAGAAAAACTGATTCCGGGCTCGGGGGGGACTCTTCGAGAGGCCGGTTCGGACGACATCCCACAAGGGGGATTTCATGGCACGTCGTCTGAGTTTCCTCCTCCCCACCTCCCTCACGACCGTTCTGTCCTGGGTTCTGGCCTGCTCCCTATCGTTCCTGGGAGCCGCGACGCTCCCGGCGCAGCCCGCCGCGGTGAGCGTGGACCTCGGCCAGGACACGGTGTTCAGCCCGTCGATGGTCCCGGGCGTGGGCAACACCGTCCTCTTCGCGACCAACAGCCTCCAGGTGGAGCGGGACACGGTCATCCTCTCCGGTGACCTGGTGGTGAACCTGGCTTCGCCGGGGCCGACACTCACTCCCGGCTTCGAGCTCGATCTCCAGAAAGGCGTCACCACGCCGGAAGGCTACGCCGTGCGCGGCGACAGCGTGCGCGTCGACGCCGGAACGGTGGTCGGGGGCGACCTCGCCTCGAACGAGCTGGTCAACGACGGCACAATTCTGGGTACGTTGATCTCGCCGCTGGCGCTGCCGGTGCTGGCCGAGCTGCCGCCGTTCGAGAACGCTCTGCCCCGGCTCGACGCCCCCGCGATCGTCGTGCCCGGCGGTGGCTCCATGACCCTCGACCCAGGGAGCTACGACACCTTGACGGTGGAGCTGGGCGGGACGGTGGTCTTGAGGCCCGGCATCTTCCACTTCACGAGCATCGACGTCGGCCGGGGAGGGGCGCTCCTCTACGAAGGGCCGGTCGACGTCCGGACCCATGGCCGGTTCTTCTCCGGCACCGACGCGGTGATCGGCCCGACCGCGTCGACGGGCGCCGACGGCTCGGACGCGGTCTTCTTCGTCGGCGGCTTCAACGGCGCCGACGGTGCCCTCGGCTCGCTGCCGCCGGCGGCCTGGATGGGCCGTAACACGGTGATGGCCGCGAGCTTCTACGTGCCCTTCGGCACGCTGCAGATCGACGCCGGAACCGAGGCGAGCGGCGCCTACTTCGCCCGCGACCTCCAGGTCCGGAGGGGGTCGACGATCGCCCTCGACAGCGCGTTCGCCGACCGGCCGCCGACCGCCGACCCGCAGACGGTGTTCACCAGCGGAGCGGAGCCGATCGAGATCATCCTCACCGGCCACGATCCGGAAGGCCAGGACCTCGGCTTCTCGATCGTCTCCGGTCCGTCGTTCGGGACCCTCTCCGGCCTGGCAGTGATCGTGCCCGACCCGGTCACCGATCCCGAGACCGGGGAGACGGCCCAGCCGCCGGTGACCAGCGCGCGGGTCGACTACACGCCGTCGACGTCCGATGACGTGGAGGACTGGTTCGTCTTCCGGGTGACCGACGCCGCCGGCGGCACCGGCATGGCGACGGTGCGGATCAACCCGCCGCCGACGGACGGGTTCCCCGAGACGGTGATCGCCGAGGATCTGAGCGCCAGCGTAGCGAAGGATACCGAGGCGATCCTCACCTTCGTCGCCGGTGCCCCGGAGGGCGTGGCGCTCGCCTATACGGTCCTCACCGGGCCGAGCCACGGCACCCTGGGGCCGCTCACGCCGGGCGCCGAGATCCCGGCCCGGACGGCCACGGCCACCTACACGCCGGCCACGGGGTTCGTCGGCACGGACTCGCTCACCTTCGAGGCCTGCGGCACGATCGCGGGTGTCTTGACCTGCGACCAGGCGCTCTTCACCATCGAGGTCTTCGAGCCGCCGGTGGAGCCGCCGGACCTGGCGGTGGATCAGCAGGTGACGACCTTCGGCGGCGTGCCCGCGCCGATCGATCTCTCCGGCGGTGGGGCGGTCGGTCCCCAGGCCGCTGTCGTACCCCGGACCTTCGTGCTCACGCCGCGGGCGGCCTACCTCGATCCCGCCGAGGTGGCGGGCAACGTGGCGGACGCCGACGGCGACGGCCTGGGCGACAACCACAACGACCTGCCCGGGCCGGTGCCGGTGTTCATCGCGGCCGGCGTCGACGGGGAGGGCGGCCCCGGCTCGAACGGCGTGCGGCGGATCCACATCGAGTGGACGCTCTCCGGCGTGCCGACCCCGGCCACCGATCTCCTGAGCGCGGACGTCATCTTGCACACCCACCGGGGCTCGATCGACTCCCTCGAGACCTTCTTCTTCGCCGGCGGTCTGGACGAGGAAGGGGTGCTCGAGGACTCGGACTTCGAGTCGCCGCTCGAGCAGGTTCCCGGTGTGGTGATGCCGGTGCCGTCGCTCGACGAGATGCCGCTCGGAAGCGACGGCACCTTCCAGCTCAGCGTGCTGGGCGTGTACGCCGCGGCCGTCGAGGCGGGGGCGAATGCGTTCGTGGTCCAGGGGCGCGTCGACGAGCAGCTCGCCGGCACCGGTACCGCCCGGGGTCTCGAGGTGCGGAGCTCCGCCGACTCGAACGTGGCGGACTTCCTCGAGCCGCAGCTTTCGATCACGACCCCGGGGGTGACGCCCGCGACGCTCTACACGGTGCTCACCCTGCCGGTCAACGGCACCCTGTTCGATTCCTTCGGCACCCCGATCACGACGGCGCCGACGCTGCTCTCGGGGCCAACCCTGACCTACAGCGCCAGCGTCGGCTTCATCGGCTTCGACTCGTTTACCTTCCAGGTGGACGACGGGCTGACGGTCGATCAGGCAACGGTCGACATCACCGTGGTGCTCGGGGACTGCGCGACGAACGTCCTCTTCTGTGACGACGGAAGAGAGTGAGGAGGGTTGGCCGGCGTGTGACCCTGACAACCGCCCCCCGGGCGACCCCCCGCGGGGGCACCTGACAGCGTAGACTGGGCGGCCGTGACGACGGCCGCCCACTACGCGTACCTCCACGGCTTCGCCTCCGGACCCCTCTCACGCAAGGGGCAGGAGCTCGCCCGGCGCCTGGCGCTCCGGGGTGTGGACCTCGCTCTGCCCGACCTCAACCGCCCGTCGTTCTCCGAGCTGACGGTGGAGGGGGCGCTCGCCGCGGTGGACGATCTGGTGCGGTCGGGGCCGTCCGGGACAGCCTGGCGCTTCATCGGCTCGAGCTTCGGCGGCTATGTAGCCGCTCTCTGGGCGGCGCGGAATCCTGAGCGGGTCGACCGGTTGCTGTTGCTTTGCCCGGGGTTCGATCTCGCGCGCCGCTGGCCGGAGCTGTTGGGTGCCGGGGCCCTCGAGAGGTGGCGGCGGGAGGGGGCGTTTCCGTTCGAGGATGGTGCGGGGGCGCTGGTGCCGGTTCACTGGGGCTTCTTCGAGAGCATGAAGCGTCAGCCGGCCTTTCCGGAGGTCCCGTGTCCCACCCGGATCGTTCACGGTCGGCGGGACGAGGTGGTGCCGATCGAGGGTTCCCGGGAGTATGCCGCGAGCCGGCGGCATGTGACGCTGGTCGAGGTGGATGACGACCACGCGCTGGCCGGGTCGATCGACCGGGTGGAGCGGGAGGTGGTGGAGTTTCTTCTGTAGGCCCGGTCCGTGGACGGTGGCCGAGACTCGGAGGCGGTCCTTTGGCGGGGCAGGGTCGGGAGCGTCGCGGGGCCTCCCTGCCGGGGACCGGCCTGCGCTTGGTGGTCGGATGGGGCAGGGCTCGGCCTCGGTTCAGGCGAGCGGCGTGGCGTTGAGGTGGGGTCACCTTTTCTGCGTGCGCTCGCCTTCAACGCCCCCGGCAGGGAGGCCCCGCGACGCTCCACCATGCGACTGTTGGTTGCCGTAGCGCTCCGGCAGCAGGCGCGAAGGTAGGGTGCTCTTCAGCACGCCGCACCAGGGCCCGGCCGGCACAGGTCCGGCCGCTTCAAGCGCCTTGTTCGAGTGGGGTGTGACGCGGGGTAGGAGGGGCGCTGTTGGCAAGGGCCGGGTCGGGACCCTACCGCTGCCGGGCCGTAGTGAAGGGTCCATCTTGACGCCGCTGCCGGGCCGTAGTGAAGGGTCCATCTTGACCTGAAGCGGCCGGCGCCCCTGCCGGCCGAAGTGCGAGCGCAGCGAGCGTCCCTATCTGCGGTTCGCTACGAGGGGCCGGGAGGTGGCGTCCCCCTCCCCCCGGAGGGCGGGAAGGGGATCGAGGGGTTGGGGGGAGATCCGGACGACCGGCGATCAACCGAAGACCGCCCGCCACTGCGGGAGGAGGGTTTGCCAGTCGAAGTTCCGGGCGACGGGGCAGGGGTCGTACCGGCGCCAGTGGCTGGTCCGTTCGATGCGGTCGCGGAGGGCATCGGCGAGGGTGCCGGGGGCGTAGCGGAGCTCTACGGGCCAGATCTCCCGGTAGGCGAGGGCGTCCGGCACCAGGGGAACGGCGCCGCAGGCGGCCGCCTCGAGCACGGCCAGGCCCTGGAACTCGTGGCGCGCCGTCGATACCGCCACCTGGCACCGGGCGAGCTCCCGCGCGTAGGCGTCACGGCCCTCGACGAAGCCCCAGGCGGCGATCCTCCCGCCCAGGCGCTCCCGCGCCCGCTCGAAGACCTCCGGCTGCCGCTCGAAGCTCTCGCCGAGGACCGACACTTCGAAGGGCACTCCGTCGTCGGCGAGCCGGAAGAGGGCCTCGAAGAAGGCGTCCGGGTCCTTGTCGTGCTCCCACCGGTGGTTCCATAGGATGCGGCAGGGGCGTTTTCCGCCCGGCCCGTTGGGAGCCTCCGTCGCCATCCGCTCGAGGCCGTGGATGTCGAGCGGAACCGGCAGCACCGCGGACTTCTCGTGCACCAGCTCGGCCAGCCCGCGGGGGCGTGCGTCGGGCAGGCGGCCGACCAGGGGGCCGAGGGCGGAAAGGAACGAGTCCCGGTTGTAGGCCGAGTTCCAGAGCACCCGGTCGGCGGCCAGGGCGCTCTGGAGGTTGATCCAGCCGTAATGGTCGTCCCGCCGGTCGTCGACCCGGACCGGGTAGGCGAGCTGGTTTTCGTGGAAGTAGAGGACGAGGGGCAGCGCGCGGGCCGAGGCGGGGAGGAGGCCGCGGAGCGCCGCCGCGTCCAGGAGCGACGAGGCGAAGATCCCCGCCACCTTCCCGAGGCGCCCTTCCTCCGCGCGCCACCGGCGGGCGAAGGTCACCGCCGCCCCGTGCATGCGCCACTTCCACGCACGGGGCGGCAGGGTCCAGGGCTCGAGCTCGACAGGCTCCCCGGCGCTCAGCCGTTCGGCCAGTCCATCGACCAGGTGCCGATGGCTGCCGCCATAAAAGGGCTCCAACACCACCCATCGCAGACGCTCGGTGCTCACGCGGCCGAGCCTACAGCGAACGACACGCCGCCGAGCGAAGCGATGGTGGGGAGGCGATCGGAAGCACCGAGAGGCCTCGCAGCGAAGGGCTGGGAGGTGGCGTCCCTCGCCCCCCGTGCGGGGGGAGAGGGAACGAGGGAGTTGGGGGGCGATCGGTAGGGTGCGCTTCAGCGCACCCTACGGTAAGAACCCCATCCGGTCCTGGGTTCCGGATAGGTCCGGGTCCCCCGGCCCGACCGCGTCGAGCACATAGGTGTTGGTCTGCCCCGTGCTTACCTGCTTGATCTGCGCGGTCACCTTCGACGGCGTGAAGCGCACCAGGGTCGGCCAGAGGAAGCCGTTGGGGCGCGGTCCGAGGATGCGGATGAAGAGCTCCGCCCGGTCGGGGACGGCGCCGGCCACGCAGACCGTGTCCTCCTGGCAGTCGGCGAGCCGCATGCCGTCGATCGGCGCCTGGCCGGCCGGCTCGATGTCGACCTTGAACCGGAAGTCCGGGTACTGGGGATCGGTGAAGAAGCCGTCCGCCGGCGGCGGTGGCGGTGGTGGTGGCGGCGGTGCCGAGCACTCCAGGGTCAGGGTGTAGGGGCCGGTGACGCCGGGGTCGAGCGGGGTCGGGGTGACCGACCAATCGGGGGAGGTCTCGTCGATCACGTAGACGATCTGGGCGGCGTTGCCCGGGCCGCTGTCGTCGTCCTCGGCGACCACGTTGACCGCCGGGTCGAACAGGATCAGGTACGGGTTGAAGGCGGTCGACGTCATGGTGATGGTCACCGTCTCCCCGGCGACGCCGTCGAAGAAGGCGATGTCGAAGAAGACCCCGCTCTGGGTGACGAAGTCCTGGGTCGTGATGTCCGTCGTGATCGTCTCGCCGCAGGTGATGACGTACTCCTGCATCTGCTGGGCGGCGATGACCTCGGGTTTGCCGGCGGTCTTGCGCCGAGCTTCGGTCGCCAGGGTGGGGCGCTCGCCGAGGATGCGCGGAACCGCCTGGGCGACGTCGAGGGCGGCCTGCGCCCGGTCCTGGCCGGCGGCGGCCGGTGGCGCCGGGGCGAGGGTGGCGAGGATCGACCCGGCGATGAGGGCAGTCGCGAAGAGTCGTGACACGGATACCTCCTGGGAAGGCTCACCGGGGCGAACCCGGCTCGGTCCTGTGGATCGCGGGCGGTCGGACGTCGGCCGGCCCGGTCCGGGTCCCGAGAGACTCGCACAGAACCAGCCGTGACGCCAGGGGCGCGCGTGGCGCGCAGATTCCTAGCCTGGACTATTCATGAGTCACCTACTGCGAGCCGCAATTGCATGCAATCTCAGGGCGTACTCGCTCTTTGCTCCTCAACGGACTGCCGAGTACGCCTGCGTCGCGCATCGCTACGTGCGCCCTGATCTCACACACACTTGCGGCTCTCGCTACGGCGCCTCATGAATAGTCCAGGCTAGGCCAGCGTCTCGTCGCCGGTCTCGATCTGGCGCACGCGGGTCTCGAGCGCCGCCTTCTCGATCGCCAGCCCGGCTTCGATGAGCAGCGCCTCGAGCTTCTCGAGAGAGCCGAACGGCTCGCGGTCGGTCAGGTTGTCGCCGTAGAGGACGAAAGCGGTGGCGCCGTTGACCGTCAGCGGGATCGCCACCGCTTCCTGGGGCAGCACGCCGCCGAGCTCCTCGGCCAAGCGCTCGTTCCAGGTCGTACGCTCCAGGGGGCCACGGACCGTCTCCTGGAGCGCCGCGGCCCGGCCGACGATCGACGGCTGATCGAGGGGGATCTTGAAGTGGCGGATGCCGGCGTTCGTGTCGTCGAAGTTGGCTTCGATGCCGAACTTGCCGATCGGACGGGCCTTGGAGCGGCCGATGGCGAAGAGCACACCGCGCGCCAGGACCTGGGCGGCGAAGCGCAGGATCTGGAGCTCGATCTCGCCGGTGAAAGTGGGGCTCCTGACTTCGGCCATCGCCTCGAGGAGCGAGAGCGCCTCGGTCGAGCCCGTATCGTCGAGCTCCTCCTTGAGGCGGCCCGCCTGCCGGGTGCGCTCCTGGCCCCGGCGCGCCGTGGCGACCAGCACACCCTCCGCCGTCAGGCCCTGGTCGAGCACCAGGTCGTAGCAGTCGACGCCGATCTCGCCCCGGTCCGGAATCGTGCCCGCCTGGAACTTGAAGTACGCCTCTTTCCACGACAGGAAGTCGCGCAGCACCTCGCAGACCTGGTACTCCATGACCCTGCGCAGATCCTTCTCGGCGACGGCACCCATCTCGAGCAGGATCGAGCCCAGGCGCCGTTCTTCGGGCGAATGGTTCTGGGCTTCGAGGGCGGCGTGCAGGGTCTCCGCGTCGATCAATCCCCGCCCGACCAGGATGCCGCCGAAGGCCTCCCGGGGGCGGTTGCTCGCGGCGTAGATCACCCGTCCATTGCGGAAGAGGACCGTGCCAAAGCCGCCCCGGTGGCTGAGGGTGAGCTTGCCGGTGCGCAGACCCGACGACAGGATCTGGAGCAGATCGTGGAGGGAGACCTCGTCTAGGCGGCCGCGAGTCGTCATCGGATCGGTTCGGAAGCTTGGAAACGGGAGCGCCCCGTTCACTCTGTGTGGCGCTCCAATCTGGAGTGTACCGTGGTGCCGGATCATTTCACCGGGCTGCTAGACTCCAGCCTTCGGGACAGCAACAGGAGCTTTCGATGGCGAAGAAGGGCAGGAATCTCAGCAAGGTCGTCTGGCCCAGCAGCTCGTCTGGTCCGCTGCCGCGGCAGGTGGCCAAGGTGGGTCGCAACGAGCCGTGTCCGTGCGGCAGCGGCAAGAAGTACAAGGATTGCCACCAGAAGGACGGCGAGGCCTTCCTCCAGAAGCTGGCGCGTCAGGAGGAGAAGGAGCGCCAGCGCGAGCACCGCAAGCTGCTCAAAGAGCAGGGCGTGCCCTGGTACAAGCGCCTGTTCTGATCCGGCGCTCGACGGCGCCGCCGGTGGCCGCCCGGCAGGCCGATCGCTCGCTCCGGCCGGGCCGCCGTCTCGAATCCTCTCTTCTCGGGTGGTTCCCTCTCCCACCCTCGCAGGGGGTGTGAGCCGCCCTCGCGGGTGT
>Ga0210123_1001228_pt1 | contig 13537 bp, 8 predicted proteins | sample Muzzi_PWB_D2_FD_185535 | JGI IMG/M metagenome (GOLD analysis project Ga0210123, IMG submission 185535) | Wetland microbial communities from San Francisco Bay, California, USA, that impact long-term carbon sequestration - Muzzi_PWB_D2 (SPAdes) | ecosystem: Environmental > Aquatic > Marine >... | reverse complement strand
AAAAAAGGAAAGACCCGTTAACCCTGGAAGTCAGGCAGCTTGCGGAAGATGTAGGCTACCGGTTCAGTGTATATGAGCGACTGTTTTCGCTTTTGGTGAGTGTCGTGCCCGGGAGCGTTTATCGGCGTATCAGAAACACTTAGGCACCTTCGAAGGTAATGGTGGCGCAGTATGTTGCTAAATTCCCGGTTACCTGCCACACCTTCTTCAGATACATCCGCTTGAATATCAGCAATGCACTGGCGGAGAACGCCATCAGGCTCTTTGTGGTTGGCAGGCGCAACTGGTTGTTCAGTGATACGCCACGTGGCGCCAGGTCCAGTGCAACTGATCTCCTTTTAAATTATGCATTTCGTTACTCATATTGAATTCGGGATGTTTACGATTGAATACAAATCCTGTATTTGCAACTGTCAGACAGTTTTGATGACGCTGTTATCGCTTATATGAAAGTATTGTATGAAATTTACATATTATATGTTTGAATTATTCAGCCCTGCATCACCTTCCTGCTCGTATTTTACTGGCGTAATTGTACCGCTGACTCCAGTATTGTAATTAATGATTGAACCTGCAACCCCTCAGACCTCTTACCTGACAGGAAATCATTAATAAGCTGGGATACTGATTCCTTATTAAGAAACATCTCCCATTTTTCATGCTTGGCGATAAGCTCGCGTAAGTAGCCAGCACTTCCAGTTCTCAGGTCTGCATTGGGGTCGACAGAGTAGCCACCACCAGACCACCAATCCAGTCTCCATCGAAGACGCTCTGGCATTCGAGCAACCATTTGTTTATAGACTTGGCTTGTTTTACTCTGCCATATAGTTGGTTCCACATAGGAACCATCTGCTCTTGGGTATTTAGCCAAATCAGGCAGATGCCTGGATATCATTCTCCGGTAAACGATTTGTCCTCTCAAAGCCTCGGGGGGCAATGTCAAACAAAATTGAAACACTTCCTTATCCTCAAAAGGGGAAAATGTCGGATTGAAGTTATCACATATTCTGGGTAGAAATGTTGTATAACGAAGTTGACGACACCAGAGTAATGCTGCAATCCAGCGTTGGTAATGATGGGGACTCTCTGCTGCATCCATAACTTTCTTTATTTCCTGTTTGGAAGCATCAATTGCTTCCAACCATTCGGCATCCATCAAGTAATCTGGAAGCTCACTTGCAGAAAAGAATCTCCCTAATGATCCATGAAAGTGGTCAACACTTTCTTCCAATGAAGGGTTAGCATTGCCACTTGGAGTCACGAATGGCACATGCCCACCCGTAAGGGGATCTCCGGAATATCCGATAACAAGTGGTAATCGCTCTTCCGATAATGATTCCATAGCAGAGATAAGGTAGGTGATATGGGCATTGGTAAGGCATGCATTGAGACCCACCAAATCAGAGTGGTAACTTTTTAAGTGATTCGGGGGAATGACGAGCTCTTTCAGCCCCATACCGAGTGATCTTGCCAGTTTAGCCGGGACACGTGAATCACCACCCTGCCTGCTCCCCCAATTGACAAGCCCGCCCAGTACAGTCTTGTCATTTAGCAGCCCTGCGCAAACACGCGAATCCAGCCCCCCGGACAAAAGCACGTGCCAATTCTTTTCATCTGCAATGCGCCGATCTATTGAACGCCTTAGCCGTTCCCACAATTCATCTGCAAGTTCATCAGGATCCCCAGAAATTGGGGATGGGATGGGAATGGGTAATGCACTACTCATTTTAATCTTTATTGTTTCTGATTCTCTAATTAATCTTGCCCCGGGAGGTACAAACCTTATCTGTTTGAAAACAGTTCGATCACCAAGACAACAGCCCTTTTGCAACATATCGACACTGCCGGCTGGATCCAGATCTCCGGTAAAGGATGGTGATCCAAGTAAAGTGGATGGTTCATTTGTTACCAGGAACACATCTTTATTTTCCAGGTAATATAATGCCCGCACCCCGAGAAAGTCACTCGTCGCAGTAAATCTGGATTTTTCCTGCTCCCAGCTAACCCAGACATATCGACCATTCAGACCAGACCACTGCTCTGCTTCGGGCTCCAAGGCGGAAATATCGTCATATACGTGCCCAAACAGAAATGAGATTTTCCTGCTTGCGTGACATTGAGGTGACTTGAAGTATTCGTTCAACAGGGGTTTGGCGCCCTGTGCATTTTTCCTCCACCAATAAAAGAGAGCCAGGTTACCCAGTTCAACTACATCTACCGAAAAATTACCAACCCTCTCGGCCAACATCTTTGCTCCGATGCCGTGTTGATGCCGAACCTCTTTGCGCCCCCCTACCACCGCCAGGAAACCAACTATATTTTCATTTTTAATCAGATCACTCATTGCATACCAAATTAAATATATTTATGTGATTTTATGTAATTGAGGGTCAATTAGCATATATTCTTCTAGAATTACACATATAACCTGCTGAAGCGAGACTGTTCGCAGGTGCAGCTGTGAATGGGAAATTATTCACGCTTGAAATCCCACCCCAGATGCGTTGTCATTCTATGCGAATTGATTTGTGACACAGGATAGAGCATGACTGCCCCCTGTTTACAGAGATTACACCCGTGAACGTAGTTTTCGAGGCGGCGTTAGCCATGACTTACAGTCAACGCATTCGACAGAATCTGCACCCCACCAAACCCGAATTAATCCTGGAAAATATACCAACTATATATTTCAACTTGCTGTTTTTAATGTATATTAAAAAGCACGCAGCTAGAATTGTTGAACAACATCTCACCTATAACACGAACCCCGCAAGAACATGATATCCCGGCCGATAAGTTTGTAAAGTTGCAGTTCCAGGCCACAATAATGGTCTCGTGCAGGGCAGCCCAATGATCGAACAAGGAAACACTTGAACATGCAGCAGCATGGATACCGGATTAATACTACGATTCAGCGACGCATAGTCCATGCGTGACATTGCCGTACTCGCCTTCCTTGTCGGCTGCATCGGGATCACACTCTGGCGACCCTGGCTGGGCGTGATTTGCCTGGCGGTATTCAGCTACCTGAATCCACACGAGTATGCCTGGGGTTTCATCACAACCTTCCCCGTCTATCTGGTAATGTTTATTGTTGCATTCCTCGCCATGCTCACGTCCAGGGATCGACAGGCCATCCCCAGGGACTGGCGTATCACTGTCTTTTACATGCTTTGGTTCTACTTCCTGCTCACTACACTGAATGCAGTGGTTCCCTGGGCGGCCTGGCCAAAACTGATTGAAGTGTCGAAAATATATCTCCCGTTCATATTGACCTTGCTGCTGATTAACACCCGCGAAAAGCTCTACTACCTGATCATCACCATTGCCAGCTCAATTGGACTGGTTGCCGTCAAGGGAGGGATATGGGCAATTGGGACCGGATTCAGTAATCGTGTATATGGACCACCCAAATCACAGTTCTACGGGAATAATGAATTTGCCATCGCTACCCTGATGATAATACCGCTATTAATACTCTGGCGCAGGGAAACAAGGAGCCAATGGGTCAATTTCGGATTGATGGCGGCGATCCCTCTGTGCTTTGCCTCCGCCCTGTCATCCTGGTCCCGCGGAGCCTTGTTGACGCTTGCGGTACTGGCCGCTGTTCTTATCTGGGACAGCAAACGCAAGTACCTGGCAATACCACTGATGATCATTGGTGCCTATCTTGCGATAGGACAACTGCCCGAGGAGTGGTTCGGACGCATGGGTACAATCCAGACCTATCAAGAAGACAGCTCTGCGATGGGGCGCATCCAGGTCTGGAAGGACGGCTATCGGTATGCGCTTTTTCATCCGCTGCTCGGCGCAGGCTTTGAGGGCTGGCGCTATGTTACAGTAAGAGACTGGCACAGTTCCTACATCGAGGTCCTGGCAGAGCACGGATTTATTGCATTCGCCATGTGGCTCTCACTTCTCTTCGGCTCGATCATCAGCCTCACCCGGCTCAACATCAGAACCCGCCGGTTCCCGGAGATGGCCTGGGTTAAAAATTATACGACCATGCTGCGTGCCTCCCTGATTGCCTATGCCGCAGGGACCGTCTTTCTTGGCCTGTCCTACTGGGATATCTTCTACCACATGGTGTTTATCTCGGTGCTGGTGAAGAAGTTTGCAGAGGAAGAAATGGCCGAGCGCGGGTTGCTCAAGAAAGTGCCGCCCGAACGATATCGGGCAAACGCCCTGTCACAGGCTCGAAACAGGTTCTGATCAAAGAGCTGCCGTTAGCGCAGGATCAGCCCGCTTCTGGATAGCCCATCCTCCCGGCAATCCGGCCCAGTGATGGCAGAACCTTCTCGAGGCGTTCCCTGTTCCTGCCCTGGCGCCATTTATCCTGCCTGATTTCCGAGAAGGCATTATAGGGATTGGCCAGAACGGATTCACAGTGCCGCACCAGAGCAGGGGTGAATCCAATACCGCAGTTTTCGAAGGCGGTTCTGAAACTGTTCACCGGGTCGGCCAGCAGGTCTTCATACCTGATCTCAATCCACCGGGCAGCGGGTATTAAAGACCTGGCCTCGAGTATGGCCTCGTTCATGGCCTGGTACTGGAATGCACAGACTGCCTCCAGTGTACTGTCAAGGTACGATCGCCAGCCGTCGGGCAGAAAGAAGCACCAGCGGGTAATTCCACCGCCGTCGATGCTGACCTTTTCCGGAAGGTCATCAGACCACGTTGCAAATTCATTCGGCCGTCGCCAGCCCTCCATCAGGGAGTTGAGGTTATCGCCCGGGCTGCGTTTCACATAGACAAAACAGGCATCCGGAAACAGGGCATGGAGATAGGGAATGCACAGGCCATTCTGGTTGTTCTTGTCAACGAAGCGACGCTTGCCGGTATGAGAGAAGAAATAACGCGCCACGGCCAATCGGTCCGATTCACGGGCATCTTTTGCACGCAGGGCATGACTTTCCCAGTGACGCTCCTCGAGGGGATGCAACCCCGACCAGAAGTCATGGGTCTCTTTCTGCAGACTGCCAAGCTCCTGTGATTCAGAGAAGGTCTTGTAGACCAGCGTGGTCCCGGCCCGGCTGCAGCCAACGATAAAGACGGGCTCACGGGGCATCGGTTTTGCCACATCCCACCAAAGCCCCCGCAAAAAGACCAGCCCCTGGCGTGTGTGATGGCGCAGCGTCTTGTCTACCTTGGATAAAAATTCAGCCATACAATTTCATTCTTCTCCCGACGGCAGCCGATGCGGTCCGCATTGAATCACCCGGCCAGTCGCTGATCTCTGGTGATAGATGCAACAATCGTTCAGAATAACACCAATGGGCAGTATTTACGGATTCCTCGAACTCGGACAAACCAGCCGCCAAGCCGGAAACGGCCTGCTGGACACGATGCGGGACAGGCTGGGGCATTCCCCCGGTGACTGCCTCCAGTCAGGCACTGTGGCGCCTGGCTGTGCGCTGGGCTGTCACAATCAGTCAGGCTCCCTGCACTCAGGCGAAGAGCTCCAGGTCGCAGTGACAGGAAGACCCTGGTGGTCAGAAAGTTCTTTTCAAGCTATCGCCAGCGAGAAGGGGCATGCACAGGCCGTAGCCGAGGCCTACCGTCAATTCGGCAGCGGACTCCTGCAACACCTGCATGGGTGTTTCGCACTCGCCATTTTTGAACCCCGCAGCGGACAGGCACTGATTGCGGTGGATCGCGTGGGCACCCGGCCCCTCGCCTTCTCGGCTGTCGACAATACCCTGGTCATCGCTTCACGTGCCGATGCGATTCTGGCACATCCCCACGTATCAAAAGAGCTTGATCCACAGGGTCTGTTCAACTATCTGTATTTTCACATGGTGCCAAGCCCGGGCAGTATCTACCGGGACATGGGAAAACTCCTCCCCGGAGAGTGCCTGAGTTATGACAACGGCACGCTAAAGCGTTCATGCTACTGGCAGCCTGACTACCTGGAGCCCGCTGCCCACGAGGAGCAGCTGTCCGCTGAACTGCTTGCGTTGCTTGAAAAGTCCGTCAGGCACTGCCTCACGGGTGAAGAGACAGGCGTGTTCCTGAGCGGTGGCCTGGACAGCAGCACGGTCACCGGCATGCTCGCGAAACTCGCCGCCAGGCAGGTTGATGCCTACGGGATCGGCTTCGATGCCAAGGGCTATGACGAGATGGGTTTTGCGCGCGCCTCTGCCCGCCACTTCAACGCCAGGCTGCATGAATATTATGTAACCCCGCAGGATGTCATCGATGCAATACCGAAAATTGCAGCCGCCTATGATGAGCCGTTCGGCAATGCCTCGGCCATACCGGCGTATTACTGTGCGCGGATGGCAAAACAGGATGGCAAGTCATGCCTGCTGGCCGGTGATGGCGGCGATGAAATCTTTGCCGGCAACGAACGCTACCAAAAGCAGTTGCTGCTTGGTGCCTATGAGCAGATACCGGCACTGCTGCGTCAGCGCTTGATCGAGCCGCTGTTTCTCGGCATCCCGCTCACAAAAAACGTACCACTGCTGCGCAAGGTCTGCAGCTATATCGAACAGGCACGCGTGGCTATGCCGGCGCGTATGGAAACCTATAACTTCCTGCATCGGACCCCGCTAGGGGAAATATTCGAGCCGGGGTTTCTTGCGCAAGTGGATACCGAAGCGCCACTGAGTAACATAAAGGCGGCCTATGACCGTCCCGTCAACACTTCCATGCTGAAGCGGATGCTCCATATGGACCTCAAAATAACGCTTGCCGACAATGACCTGCGCAAGGTCAATCGCATGTGCGAGATCGCGGACATCGAGGTGCGTTATCCGATGCTGGACGAGGAACTGGTGGAATTTTCGGCGCGGGTACCCGCGCACATGCTTATCCGCCGCATGGAATTGCGCTCGTTCTACCGCCGCGCTGTAAAGGATTTTCTGGCTCCGGAAACCCTGGACAAAAGCAAGCAGGGGTTCGGCTTGCCGTTTGGCGTCTGGATGACAGAACATACGGGGCTCAGAGAACTGGCCTATGACAGCCTGGCCGATTTCAGAAAACGGGGTTATCTCCGTGATCATTATATTGATCAAATCATCAGGGAGCACCAGGGCGGCCACGCCAGTTACTACGGTGTCATGATCTGGGTCATCATGATGCTGGAACAGTGGCTCGTCGCGCATGAGCAATAACTGGTCAGCTCAAGGTAGAATTCTTTCTCTTTTGTGCCTGTTTTGTGGGTGCCACGGAGGGACGGGGCGTTAACGGGATAGCAGGGAATAGCACGGGCATAAACTGAGAGGCGCCAGTTAGTCACTCAATCCGTCATTCCGGCCTGCGCCGGGATGACGGTGGCAATGGGCTTAAGAAAGTACCATTAGGGACCGCAGTGAGCTATCCCTGGAACCACTTAATCCTGGGCCCTAACGATAGCTCCCTCAACAAGCCATCTCGCAGTAACTTTTTGACCCGCATTTCATGACGAAGCCCGCGCTGTTTGACCTGATAGAGGCGCCCCCGTCCCTGCTGGGGTGCCCCCGGATTCTCGCCCTGTGCCAGCCGTTGCATCAGCTCGGCATAGACCGTCGCACTTTCCTTCACGCTGCGCCAGAACAGGGTCAACTCGGTATCCGTCGGGAATATCGCGGGGCACACGTGCGCAATCAGACGGCCGGTATCGATCCCTGTGTCGATGTAATGCAGCGTGCAGCCGATTTTTTCCGGTTCACCGTTGTAGAGGGCCCAGAAGGTGCAGTCGGCGCCGCGGTACTCCGGTGAGAGCCCGCCGTGCAGGTTGACCATGCCGAGGCGTCCTTTCTGCAGCAGTTCGCCGCGAATCAATGAGGTCCCGAATACCGCGATCAGGTCAGGCTTGAGTTCATCGGCCTGCCGCACCACGCCCGGGTGATTGATGTGCGGCACCTCCCTGACCAGCTCGGGGTGCTTCAGCCCCGGCGGTGCCGCTGCGAAAAAAAACCGCGCCTCGGGATTGCCGTAATAACGCCGGCGGTCGCGCAGCCAGCGCCAGACCTTGCGAAAGAGGTTGTCCGGCCGCAGCGTCCTGAAAACCTTGCGCGCGCTCCACTCGCCACCGCTCTCCTGCACAATGGCCAGCACGTCTGCCGCCTCGCAGAGGGCGTTGGCCACATACAGATGGCGTGGCGAGCGCCCGCACAGGATCATGATCCGGAGCCTATCCAATTCCCTGCGCCCTCTCAATCTGCAGCACCGGCGGCACCACGGTATCGGCCAGATCCATCAACAGGGCATCGGCGAAGAACTTGGCCGCCCAGTTGGGATACTCGAAGCGGGAATAGCCACCCCAGATGGGTGAGGAGCCGGCGATAGCGCCGCGCACCACCGGGTCCCCGGCGTCCAGCTTCTGCGTGGTCTTGAGATAGGCCAGGCCCGCGCGTGCGTGGTTGCGGAAACTCTCATCCCCGGTAATCTGGGCGAGTCGGGTCCAGTTGAGACTCATCTGTGCCAGACCCGTGAGACAACAGTAGCCCGCAGCCGCGACCCAGTCGTCCCGGTAGGTCCCGGCCAGCCAGCCGTCCCTGCGCTGGACCTTCGCCATGCCCTGCCCGGCCAGCACAGCGGCCTGCAGGTAGCGGTCGTCATCGAGCAATACCCCGGATTCAAGAAACCCGCGGATGGCATAGGCGATGGTATGGGTGAACGGCGCGCGCCCCGCTACAAAGGCGTTGTTTGCAAACCAGCCGGAAGGCGTTTGCCTGCTCAAGGCCCAGTCCAGGTTGCGGCATGCGGCAGTAATCAGCTCCGCGTCCGCGGCCAGGAAGCCGGTGGCCAGCAGCGCCCAGGTGGCGCGGGTGTTGTACACATGGGGGGTATTGTTGTGTTCGTATTGACGCCAGCAACCATCGTCATCCTGGTGTCGTAGCAGCCAGCGCCCGGCCCGGACAGCGGCCTCCAGGCAGTCGGCACGGTCCAGCTGGCTGTAGCCGGCGATCATGCCGTGCATGATCTGGCCCGTGTTAAAGATCACCGGCCGGCTGCCGGCCTCCCCGAAGTGCCCGGGGAAGGCGCCATCGGGCAGCTGTATCGAGAGTTCCCAGTCGATCATGCGGCCGGCGCGTTCGACCAGCTCCGGTTGCTGCAGAACGTCGGCCGCACTGAGGAAGGTTTCGATGATATAGCCGGTGGTCTCGGGGTAACCGGGCAACCAGCCGTCCTCGAAACTCCAGCCGGCGGATACGCTACCGGCATCGGCTTCAGCGTCCCTGACATCCTGGGCCCGGCACAGCCAGTCGATGGCGCCCTGCAAGTGATCTTCATGCGCCCTCTGCTCAGCGGATGCGGGCTTCAGCAGGTCCGTAATAATGAGCCGGGCATGACGGGGGCGCCAGGGGCGGTAACGGAACGGCAGGGAGGCAAGCTTTAAAATATCCATGTTCCTTGAAGGTCCCTGTCCGATTGCTTCATGTCCAGCCCCATGCATATTTTTTTAGCTCTTCAGCTGATTGAGTGAGTAAATTGATCATTTTAGACAAAATGCATTCCTTCTGTTAGCAAAACTGTAGGGTCGAATTCATTCGACCAACGGCGTTTCATTGCGATCTGTCATCCAGATGCAGTCCCAATGGCTGTTGGCCGAATGAATTCGGCCCTACATCAGGGAAGACTAATCGGTCGACCCGTGGCTGGCCACCTTGAGTCCATCTGACAACGGCACATGGCTGACCACGTAACGATGCTTGCCGGATGCCTCGGGCGGGATGGCCTCGACCAGGCGGATATCGATGCGGACATCCTTGCCGAGGCGCTGACACAGTCCGGACTCGATTGCTGCACAGCCACCCTCTTCCCAGCGAGCATCGGGCACCACCTGTACCTCGATGTCCTGCAGGCTGTGCTGCACGATCCTGAACTCGCCCACACCCCGTACCGCACGCAGTACATAGATCACCGCCAGGGCATGCATGATAGTGCCATCAGTCTTTACGACGAAGTCGGTGCTCCGACCCACCACCTCGTCTATCACATGCAACCCGCGCCCGACCCGGCAGGGTTCGTCCGCCACGCGCACCATATCCCCGGTTCGGTAGCGGATAAAGGGCTGTGCAAAGGACTCCAGTGCAGTCATCACCGCCTCGCCGGTCGCGCCGGGTGGCACGGGCTGACCCTGTTCATCCAGCACCTCCAGGATGATGCTCTCGCTCATCAGCAGCAGCTGACCCTGCGGTGTTTCATGCGCCGTGAAGCCGATATCGCGGCTGCCGAATTCGTTGGCCACCGGCACGCCGAAGACCTCCCCGATCAGTTGCCGTTGATGCTCGAACAGCGGCTCACCCGTGGTGCAGACCACCTTCAAGCGGGGCAGGCGCAGCCGGATGCCCCGGTCGAGGACATGGGCGGCAAGCAGCGCCACCGAGCTGGCATAGCCATAGAGACAGTGCGGCTGGAAGGCCTGAATGGCCCGGGCATATTCATCCATGCGTGCGGGCGACATTTCAAAGGCGTTCAGCACCAGCTGGTTCAACAGGCGGTCACGCAATGTCTTGATGCGGTCGGTCTTGTCGAGTTCCACAGGCGCACCCCACAGGTAGACCTCAGGGTCTCCCGGTTCCACCCCCCACCAGCGCCGCGCCCGCATCCGGCCCGCGGCGTCCGAGGCCTGGCGGCGGCGGCCGTAATAAAAGATCAGCGGCTGACCGCTGGAACCCCCGGTGTTGTACTGAAAGATTCCACCGGGCACACCGCGCCAGACCATCTGTTCGCCATGGCTAACGGCATCCTGCTTGTCCATGGTGGGCAAGCGGCGCAGATCCGCGAGCGACACCCGCCCTTCGGGGTCAATACCGGCCGCCGACATCCGCTCCCGGTGCCAGGGACAATGTTGCCAGGCCGGTTTGAGCAACTCGGCCAGCTTCTTCTCCTGCAGTTGTTCCATCCCCTGCCGCGACAGCCATTGGCTGTGTTCCAGTTCCGCCAGGTAAGGGAAGGTCGGCCGCTTCAGCAAGCGCTCGTGCAGCGGGTAGATCAGGCGCCGGGCAAGGACAGGCTGGATCATTTCAGACCGGTTCCCACATCAATCTTTGCGGGGGCCCCGACCGCAGTGGTATCGCCCACCGCGAGTCCGGTAATCTCCTCTGTCAAATACGCGATTCTGGTGTCCCAGGCATTTTCTTCGGCATACGCCCGGATCAGTTTCCTGTTCCACGTCTGTGACAGTGCGGCCTGCAGCGCATCGTGCAGCGCCGCCTGGTCGCCATAGGGCACGATGGTACCCAGTTCCGGCCGGCACACCACCTCCGCATTGCCGCCGACGTCCGTTGCAATCACGGGAAGACCGCAGGCCATCGCCTCGAGGAATACATTCGCCCAGCCCTCGTTGCTGGTGGCCAGCACGAAGAGGTCGGCCGCGGATAATGGCAGCTTGAGCTCCGCCGGGGGCATCATCCCCAGGAAATGCACGCGACCATCCAGCCCCATTTCCCTGACCTGTTGTTCGAGTTCCGCCTGTATATCCCCTTCGGCAGTGGCCCCACCGACAATCAGATACTGCAGGTTCGGATTGGTCGCGATCAGTTCCGGCATAACTTTGATCACTCGATGAAAGCCCTTGCGCTTCACCAGGGCACCGACGGAAACCAGCACCCTGGCGTCGGTGGCAATCCCCAGCCTGCGCCGTGCCTCCAGCCTGTCCAGCGGATAAAATTTGTCGGCATCCACACCATTGGCCACGACGCGAATCTTGCCGGGCTCAACACCGAGTGCGATCGCATGCTGTCGCAGAGACTCCGACACGGAGAATATCCGGGTGGCTCTCAGCAGTGCGCGGACCAGATACGGACGTAACCAGCGATTTCTGCTGTGGGGCACCTCGGTACCGCGCAGGGTGATGGTAACCGGCAGCTTCAACCACTTGCCCAGCAAGGTTGCGGCATAGCCGTCCGGATAGGCGAAATGGGCATCCACGAGCGTGTATCTTTTCAGTTTTCTGAGCCGACGCATTAATAAATAACTGCCGACTGCCATGAACGTGCCATCCAGCTGCTTGAAAATCAAAGGGATCGAAAAGAAGCGCGGGTAATAAACCGTCACCCCGTCCTGGAGTTCCTGTATTGAGGTTCGCTGCCGGATATATGGCCGGAAGCGCCGAATCAATCCCTGCCCCGGAAACCAGGGTCGCGGTGAAACCACGGTGACCGGCAAATGCTTTGCGACCCGGAACATGCGCTCACGGATAAACAGACCGGCATTGGGTGTAGCTCTACTGGGAAAGAGACTGGAATACACCAGCAATCCGGGTTGCGGTTCACGCACCGCACCAACCACCGCGTCATACACCGGAAGCAAATCGTGCTTCACCTTTGCCCAGGTATAGTTCTGGATTTCATCCAGACCGGCACTGGCCAGTGCCGTGGCCAGTTCCGGGTTCCTGACAAAAGACAAGGCGGCCTCCGCCATCGCCTTGTGATCCCGGGGCTCTACGAGTAAGGCCGTTTTTGCATGCGTGACCAGGTATGGCACACCGCCAACATTGGTACTGACTATCGGCACTCCACACGCCAGTGCCTCGAGGACCGAGACCGGCATATTGTCAGCCAGGCTGGTGTTCAGCATGATATCGGCAGATCGATACAGGTCCGCAATGGAATCGTTATCGATATTACCGGTAAAGGTAATCGCTTCGGTGATTCCCAGCTCACTGGCAAGCTGTACAAGTGCCGCCTTGTCGGGACCCGACCCGCAGACCGTCAGCCGCGCGTCTGGACAGGCCCTGGATACCCGTTGCAAGACATGCAGTGCGGTGTGAATGTCATAAATCGGTTCCAGGTTGCGGGTAACCAGCAAATGCGGCCCATTTGTAGTGTGCGGCCGGGACGGCACGTCGGTGAGCGTGAACCGCCCGGTATCGATGATGTTCTTTACAATATGAACATCGAAGCCGCGCCGGCGAAAGACTTCAGCCGTGTAACCGGAAGGCACGATCACCATAGCAACCCGGTTCAGGCTTGGCCGTACCCAGCGGAAAGACTTCTGGAAGAATTCCTCGATTTCCCCGCCCCGGTAGTTCAGGACGACAGGGACACCTCTCAACCAGCCAATCCAGATCGCCGGGGCTGCAAACAGGTGCCAGGACCAACCCGAGTTGGCCATCATGTGGAACAGGTCAACCTGTCCGGCAGTTTTCCAGAGTCCCCTAACGTAGGGGAACAATCGAAACAGCGCCCTGATCCCGCGCAGGTGTGTTATCCAGGACGGGCTGTAGGGTCGGTTCGTCTGCAACAGTTCGACATGCAGCCCCTCCTCTCTCAGCAGCCTGGCCAGTTGCCGCGTCTGGTTGGCCATCCCACCGGGAGGTGGCGGCAGGGGACCGATCAGAGCGATACGCAGCGCAGGCATGCTCAGTCATCCTTGCCGAGTGCGGCCGCATAGACTGCACGGTACCTGGCCACGCTGGCCTTCCAGGTGCGTTCCGTTTCAACGAAGCGGCGGCCGGCCTCGCGCTGTGCCTGCCAGCCGCTCCGCTCATGCAGCATCGCCAGCACCGCCCGTTGCAGGTCTTCAATACTGCCGGCATGAAACAGTTGACCGGTTTCGCCGTCTCGAATCAGTTCGCGGTGACCGCCGACATCCGAGGCCAGTA